>Ga0207715_100240_pt1 | contig 25067 bp, 28 predicted proteins | sample A23M3SouthBayCA_FD_187732 | JGI IMG/M metagenome (GOLD analysis project Ga0207715, IMG submission 187732) | Aerobic enrichment media from Eden Landing Ponds, California, USA - A23 M3 (SPAdes) | ecosystem: Environmental > Aquatic > Marine > Unclassified | place: USA: Emeryville, California... | reverse complement strand
TTCCGGTATATTCCGCAACAATCCGGGTAATAAAAATATACTAACATTTATTTGTATTGGCCAAACAATCACTCGTATGGAGATTCAGGAAAGTTGTGACGTTCGGGAGGGGGCTCTCGCGGAGACGGGGGACGTGGATTCGCGGCGCTGGGTTCTCGCGAAGTGTCTCCTCTCCGCGAACGACCGGACGTCCGCGCTGCTCGAACAACTGTTGCTCGACGCGTTCGAGCAGTCGAACGGGGGAATAGACGTCGAGGACGTCGTCAGGGAGATCGACCGCGCGCTGGACGAACACGAGCGCGCGATGGAGGAGCTGGAGCTCGCGCGAGCGAAAGCGATGGAGCTGGAATCCTAGCACATACTATTAGTACCTACTAGGGGAATGGAGAAGGGATATGTGGGAGTCCGTGTGAAGTCAGCGTATGAAACTGGCGGTACCGACGGATTTCGAGATACTCGACGCCCTCTACGACGGCAAACGGAATAACGCCGTCAATCTCGCCTACGACCTCGACAAAAACCGCTCCTACATCAACACGCGTCTCCCGATTCTCACGGATTACGGACTCCTCGAACGCGTCGGTCCCGCCCCCAACAGCGGCCTCTACGAGATAACGGAGAAGGGACGCCTCGCCGCCGACCTCCGCGACGTCTACGAGGAGGACTCCGAGGAGTTCGAAGCGGAGCTCGAATCGCGGGTCGACGACTGACGGACTCGGATTCTCTGGTGCGACGTCACTCATTTTTGTTGAGAACTTACTACCTATTCTCGCGGCGACCGGGCGTGAATCAACGAAGAGTTATCTACCATTAGTATATACTATGCGCATATCGACTGGGTTCCGCGTCCGCGGGACCACCGACCCGACCAGCCAATGGCACTGATAGACCCGACTGACTTCGAGATACTCGCGTTCCTCGCGGACCACGGCCGCAACAACGCGGTGAACATCGCCGCCGGCCTCGATCGGAATCGCGCGTACATGAACACCCGGCTCCGCGTGCTCGCGACTGAGGGCTACGTCCAGCACGTCGGCCCCGCGGAGCACTCCGGACTGTACGAGATAACCGTCGAGGGCGAACAGGCGCTCAGCGCGTACGCGGACGGCGGCACGGACGTCTGACCGTCGATACGCACTCGCGGCCCGCCGGTCCCGAGTTCCCGATAGTCGCGACGCTCGGCGACGTCGGCCACAAGCCCTTTTCGTGCACTCGGTTCTCTCTCGCGGCGGAATACGGCGGTTCAGGCCGTTAAGCTCCCTCTAACCGGGAAAGTCCATCTATCCAGTAACTTTATACGATTGCTACTATATACCGGTGGTATGTGCGGACCCTGCATCCGGGTGGTAGGGCGAACCTACCGACCCACCCACGCAGGCTCTCGCGCATGTGAATTCAACACATGACAACGAACACAGGATACCGCGACAAAGGCCGCGCGCTCCTCCTCGCAGCGCTCATGGTCGTCTCCATCGTCGGAGGCGCCGTGGCGTTCTCGGGAGGGGCTGCGGCGGTTAACTCTGGGAAAAGCCAGATTACGCTTGGCTCTTACCAGGTTAGTACAGATACGGTCTTTACAAGTAACATATCAACAGATAACAGCACAACTCCGGACCTGAAGAACATCACCGTCTCGTTCGACGGTTTTGATGCTTCAGGAGTAACCAAATCCGATCTCTCTGTGGACTATAACGGGGGCGGAAATGGGGTAAGTATCGACTCCATTTCTCATCCCTCCACAGATACTGTGAAAGTCACAATCAGTGGCACGCAAGCTATCTCCACTGGTGACACTGTTGAGGTTTCTGCTAGTGTCAAACACCTCACTACCCCAAGCAATACGGGACACTACACTTCCTCAATCACCCTATTGGATTCAAACGGTGGACAGATCGACAGTTACTCCGAGGAACTGGATATCCTCGACAGCACGACTGCACCGTCGATCACCGACTTCTCGGCGACGAATCCTTCGGGGCAGTACGTTAACGTCTCCATCACGTCTGCCGAGAAGCTGGAGACAGTCTCCGTTGACGTGAGTGGTGCTGCGTCAACCACACTGACGAAAAATGACCTCACAACGGTCAAAAACGCTGACGGCACGTACACGTACTACAGCAACCAAACCTATTCCAGTGGTACGGACGGAGTCTATAACGCGACCCTGAATACCGCAGCCGACCCCGACGGGAACGACGGGGCGAGCGGTCAGGAAGCGTCCGTGACGGTTGACACGAATGCTCCTTCATTCGATTACAAGTCGCCATCCGACACCGCGAAGCTCACGTCGGTTCCCGACAAAATCGACATCGCTGTCAACGACTCGTTGAGCAACATCGACAAGAGCTCCATCGAAGTCACACTGAAGAGCGGCGGGAACACCTTCGTCGACACCATCGACGTGACGAAGCCCGATGACGGCATCAGCTTCACATACGCGTCCGGTGACAAGACGACTGGAAATCTGACGATCACGCCGAGTGAGCTTCCGATTCAGTCGTTCCCTGACGGAACTATTACCGTAGAGGTCACTGCAGCAGACGCGAAGAGTAACTCTGCTCAGCTATCGTATGACTTCGAACTAGATACGAGTGCAGACTTCACTTTCTCTCTCAGCACCCCGAGCGACAACAATAACGATGGTGTCGTTCTCACGAAAGACCCTACTCAAACGATTGGGGTTGACGTAACTTCCGGTGCTAGTGAAACTCTGGACTACGCCAACATCACTATCTCGAACTCGACCAACAGTTGGTCGTTCAACTCCACGAATAGTGATGTTTGGAGTCCTTCAACTTTCACTATCGAGCCGGACACCGACCTTCCGAAACTTGTCGATGGGTCTTATACCATCTCGGTGAACGCCACCGACACGGCTGGGAACACTGAGCCTGACTCGACGTACAAGCTGAACGTCGACACGACGAGCCCGAACGTCACGGACGTTAGCGTCAACAAATCGTCCGTCATCAAGAACGGCGCTCTGAACGTTACTGTCGACTTCAACGAGAGCGTCGATGTGAGTACTGTCGCTGCCAGCATCACCGCTGGTGGTGACAGTGGCACGATTGGGGCCGGCAATTTCGTTTCGGCAAGTGACGACAATTCCACGGTCACGGCAACGATCGATGACATCAGCAGCTTCGACGGCGGCAATCTGGACGGCGTTGATAACGATTCCGTAATCGTTCAGGCTACTGCTGGTGAAGACATTGCTGGCAACGGTGTTGACGACAAAACGGCTAACACCACGTTCAGCCTTGACACCGAGAATCCGACTGTAACGAACAATATCAATGACCTCAGTCCGATTAGCGCCTACACGAACCTAACGAAGAAAGTCACGCACTCGTCGGACGATGGCGAGTCGGTGACGTACTACATCAAGAAGACGAGCGCGTCTTCCTGGGACACTATCTCTGACCCGGCCCACTTCGACGCGAGCCAGTACTCGGACGACGAGTACACGATCTCCGTCAACGTCACGGACGACGCGGGTAACATGGTGTCCGCGACGAAGGATGTCGTAATTGACCTTCAGTCGCCATCTGTCACATCGTCTATCGACAACGGAACGCTCGTCACTGGTTCCATCCAGCTGGACGGGAAGTTCTCAGTACAGAATAATGACTCGTCCGTGACTTGGGAGTACGATATCCTTGACTCGTCCGGCGGGTCTATCAATACCTCCGTTAAGACTCCGTATCAGCTGAGCTGGGACAGCCTCGGTAGCACTGACGGGCGGACGATTCAGGTGAAAGCTACTGCCACTGAGAGTGGCGGTATGGGCGCGAAAGCTTCGAAGACAGTCACCTTCGTTGTTGACGACGTCGTCGTTCAGGGTAACACCTTCACGCAGAAGGGTGAGAACCTGCAGGTGACCGTGACGACCGACGAGAAGGTCGACACGCTCGAAGCCTACGTCAACTCGAGTGACAGCTTCCGCGACCAGGTGTCGAAGAAGCTCACCGCGAGCGACTTCGGCACGCCGAGCGAATCCGGTGGCGATTACACGTACACCTACAACGTGAGCGGTGTCCGCGACGGTGAGTACGAACTGAACCTCGTGGATGCGGCAAACGGTAGCCGTAACACCGTCACTGACCTTAGCGGGTCGAGCGAGAACAGCACTGTCTTAGATAACGGCAATGCTACTGTCACGAACGCCTACATCACGGGCTACGACAGTAATAACGACCAGACGATGGTCAAGCTGCTCTTCGACGAACCGGTCAATGACGTTGATGAAGTTGACTTCCAGGGCACGAACAATGATTCCGTCACGGTTGGTGACTCGGACGGTATGGTCACCGTCGAACTTAGCGGTGAACTCCAGACCGGTGACGCTGCGAATATCAACGTGACCGATGCGACGGAGGCACACAGTAACTCCCCTGCAACCGTCGATTCGAACACCACGCTCCACTCCATCGAACTCAGCCTCTCGAAGGGATACAACGCGGTGTCGATCCCGGCGGCGGCTGGTTCGATCAGTGCGAGCGATCTCACTGACAAAGCGAACGTCGACAGCGTCTGGAAGTACGACGCTGAGAACGACACGTGGGACAGCTTCGATCCGGCGGCTCAGGAGAACGACTTCACTGAACTCGAGGGCGGTGTCGGGTACGTTGTGAAGGCGAACGGGTCCGCGACTATCGACCTGAACGTCTACAACACGCCCGGCGGCGACACGCTCGAGACGAGCACGCCGACCAGTCAGACCCTCCACCAGGGCTGGAACCTCGTCGGTCACTACCAGGAAGGCGGCCAGTCGGCCTCCACGGCCCTGCAGAATGTCAGCTACAAGACGGTGTACGGTCAGAACGCAGCCGGTTCCCTGACCTTCGCCTCTACTAGCAACCTCAAGCCGGGCCAGGCTTACTGGGTCTTCGTGACCGCTGACGGCCAGGTCTACGCTGAGGCGTCGCTGTAACGACCCCCTCACAATTTATTGAGGACCTCAAAATCTAATGACACATAACAAAAACATGCTGCGTGCCGGGAAGCGCGCGCTCGTCGTGGCGGTCGTCGTGATGACCGTCGTCGGCATGACGGGTGCTTCCGTGGCCGGGCCGCCGTCCCCCCCGCATCGGTTCTTCGGAACCGTGAGCGACCAGAACGGCGACGCCGTGGCCGGCGCGACGGTCGAGGTCGTGTACAACGGCGATGTCGTCGCGAACGACACGACCGACGCCAGCGGGTACTACGACCTGAAGGTCGACGACCCCGCGCCAGACTCGTCGCCGACCACGCTGACCGTCCGGGTCGCGAACACCGAGCAATCGGCCCAGTACGAGTGGACGTCCGCCGAAACGACAGAGCAGAACTTCGTCATCGGCGGCGTTCCCGCCAGCGGCGTGGGCCAGATCGCGTCCGACGGTACGGCGTCGGTCTCGCTCGGGTCCGGGTTCAACGTCACGGGCGCGGACTTCGCGTTCCCGTCGGGGACGACGGGCAACGTGTCGGTCCAGCTGCTCGATGGTGCGCCGTCTTCGACGGGTGCGCTGACGAGTGACCCCGTGGCGGCCTATCTCGACGTCTCGACGACGGAGAGCGTCTCCGGCACTACGAACGTCTCGTTCACGGTGTCGGCGTCGGCGCTCTCCGACCTGGGTATCGACGCCGGGAACGCGTCCATCGCGCACTACGAGAACGGTGCGTGGACGGACCTCGAGACGACCGTGGTGTCGGAGTCGGGCACGAGCGTGACGCTCGCTGCTGACGTCGACTCCATGGGTTCGTTCGCGGTTAGCGAGAACGCGACCGCGCCCAAGCAGTCGGGGCCGTCCGAGGTCGCGTCCGGTCGTGCGTCCGTCGACGAGAACGGCCGCGCGAACGTGACCATCTCGGACCCCGACTCGGGCGTCTCCCGGGTCGACGTGACGCTTCCGAGCGGTACGACTGGGTCGGTCGAGGTGCAGGAACTCACCGGGCCCGCGGAAGGCGCGCCCGAGATTCCCGGTCGGAAGACCGCCGTTCACCTGAACGTCTCTGCGCCCGACACGGGCGGTCAGGACGCGACGATTCGCCTCACGGTGAAGAAGTCGAAGATTCAGGATGCGGGCATCTCGGACCCGGCGAACGTCGTCGTCATGCACTACAACGGTGACATGTGGACCGAACTCGACACGACCGTCGTGGCCGAGGACACGTCCACGGTGACGCTCGAAGCGACCACGCCCGGCTTCTCGCCGTACGCGGTCGCGGAGAACACGTCGTCCGACACGGGCGGTGGCAGCGATACGACCACCACCACGACGACTACGTCGACGAGCGGCGGCGGTGGTAGCGATACGACCACCACGACGTCGACCAGCGGCGGCGGCGGTGGGGACACCACCACCACGACCAGCACCAGTGACGACTCCGGCGGTAGCGAGAACACTGGTGGTACTGGCGGCACTGGTGGTACCGGCGGTAGCGGGAACACCGGCGGTGGCGGTAGTTCGACGACGCAGTCGACTACCCAGCGTACGACGCAGAGTACGACGCCGACGACGCAGTCCACCACTCCCACGACGCAGTCGACGACGCCGACCACGCAGTCGACGACGCCGACCACGCAGTCCACCACTCCCACGACGGAGCAGGTGACGAGCACGTCGACGCAGAGCACAGCAACTACGACGACCGAAGGCGGAAGCTCCGGCGGCGGTATTCCGGGCTTCACGACGGTCGTCGCACTCGTCGCGGTGTTCGCTAGCGCGCTGCTGTTAGCGCGGCGCGACGACTGACACCGCGGTCCATTTTCCACTTTTTCGCCGCGTCGATAGTCACTCCCGTAGCCACGGGTCAGCCGGGCGGGTTCGGAGGTGGCGCTCGCGCGTCGTTCCGAGGAAGTTTTTTGCCTGCTTCACGGATAGTGGTCTCTATGGACGAGATTTCGCTCTCGGTGCCGCGACCCATTCTGGACGCGCTCCCCGAAGACGACCAGACGGCGGGCCAGGACATGCAGAAGGCGGTGGCTGGCTGGGAGAATCGGTTGAACGAGGCGATTCGGAGCGCGGAGTCGGACGCGGAGGCTGCGGGGTACGTCGCGGATGCGCTCGAGCGGATGGAAGACCGGTTCGAGCGGTTCGACGAGTTCGTTCCCGAGCTTCGGGCGTGGGGACAGTCGCCGATTTACGCGATCGCGTGGCGGAACCTGTACGCGGACCTCGTCGGGCAGTTGTACGAACACGAGGACCTCGCGGAGCGCGTGGACCGCGAGCGCAATCAGCGGTTGGTCGAGGACGGGATTCGATTCGGATGACGGTCGAAGTCCGGTCGTTCGCGACGTTCCGCGAAGCCATCGGCGAGAAGTCTATCGACCGCGACTACGACGACATGACGGTGCGGGATGCCCTCGAAGCCTTAGAGTCGGAGTTCGAGGGGTTGGCAGGAGAACTCCTCGAAGGTGACGGGGTGCGGCCGCACGTGAACGTCCTCCTCGACGGCCGTGAGGTCGCGTACACCGACGACGGCCTCGAAACCGTCCTCGAGGACGGCGACCGCATCAGCGTCTTCCCGCCGGTCGCGGGTGGTGCGACCCGTGAGAAAGCGTTCCGCGGTATCTCGATGCGGCTCGCGCGTCGGTATCTGGAGAACCTCGGCGGGACGGTGGTGGACGACGAGACGGTCGAGAGCGATGAGTGGACGGCGTCGCTGTCCGCGGAGTCCGTCAACGTGGGCGGGTCGCTCTCGCTCACCGAGATCACGGTTCGGTTCGAGGGCGACGACGACGTGCTGGAGGACGTCGTCGAGCGGTTCTCCCGGAAGGCGATGCGCGCGGGTGGATGACCGCCGTCTCCGGGAACGCGCTCCTCGTCGCGGGCGCGAAGGCGAGCGTTCCACTCGCACGGCTCCCCGACGTCCTCGACACTGCGGAGACCGAAGTCGACGAGTCGCGCGTGCGTCGTGAGTGCGAGTGCGTTCACGACGCCGACGAGAAAATCTATCTCGCCGAACGCGGGTTCTGGACGACAGTCGGCGAACGTGCGGGACTCAGCGCGCGTGAGGCGGATGCAGTGCGTCGAGCGCACGAAGAACACTTTCGGTCAGTGGGTCGTCGCGAGAACCGCACGGCAGAATTCGAAACTGCACTCGAACTCCGAGAAGCCGTCGTCCTCTAATAGTCGAAGGGTCGACTGCTACCCCTATCGGGACCTACAACCGCCGCCCGAGATAGTCGTCCACCAACTCGAACGACCGGATCTTCTGTTGGATGTCGCTGGAGCCGTGGCCTTCCTCGCCGAGTTCTTCGTATTCGAAGTCACCGTCCGCGCCTTCCTCCCACCCCATCTCTTCGAGGGCGTCGCGGAAGACGCGGGCTTGTTCGATGGGACACCGCGGGTCGTTCACGCCGTGGACCATGAAGATGGGGTTCTGGATGTTTTCGACGTGCGTGATGGGCGAGCGCTCCCGGTAGAAGTCGGCGTCCTCGTCGGGGTCACCCAACTGTTGTTCGAGGACGGCCTGGAAGTGCGGCATCGAACTCTCATAGAGCGCTTCGAGGTCGGTGATGCCGACTTGGGCGATGCCGGTCGTCCACAACTCGGGATACTGCACCATCTGCCAGTACGCAGAATACCCGCCGTACGACCCGCCCATCACGGCGATGCGGTCCTCGTCGACCCAGTCCTGGTCTGCGAGCCAGCGGCCGCCCGCGGCGACGTCCGCCTGCTCGCCGCCACCCCAGTCGCCGTGAATCCGGTTTTTGAACTCGCGACCCCGGCCGGTCGACCCCCGATAGTTCGGCTGCAAGACCGAGTAGCCCCGACTGACGAGGAACTGCGCGTAGAGGTCGAACGCGGGCATCGAGCGCGCGTGCGGGCCGCCGTGCACGAGCACGACCGCCGGACTCGGGCGCTCGCCCGAATCGTACAGTAACGCCCCTATTTCGAGACCATCACGGCTCTCGTAGGTGACGTACTCGGATTCGACGAACGTCTCCGGATCTATCTCTCCATAGGCGGGCGCGATGAGGGTGTCCGTCCCATCGGTGTCGAAGTCGTACGCGTAGAGGGTCTTGCGTTCGTCCGAGGCGGTGTGCGCGAGGAGCGCGCGCCCCGACGAATCGAAGTGCTCGCCGCCCGCGAGCCCCGCGACGCCGGCGGGGAGGTCGAGTTCGCGCACCGCGCCGTCGAGGTCGTAGACGACGGGCATCGTCGCCGCCTCGCGCACGCGATTCGCCACCACGGTCTCGCCATCGGGGCCGAACGCCGCGCCCGACTCCTCGAACTCGCCGCCCGACAGCCACTTCACTGAATCCGCTTCGAGGTCGTATATCCCTACTCGTCCGAGGTCGGGCGTGTTGTCCGTGACGAGGAGGCGAGAGCCGTCGGGGTGCCAGTCGTTCACGTCGGCCTCCGCGCCCTCCTCGCCGACGTCGAGTTTCTGCTTCTCGCTTCCATCAGAACGCATCACGTACGCGTCCCGGTTCTCGAGGTCGTCGGACTCGTTCGTCGTGTACGCGATGCGGTCGCCGTCGGGACTGAACGACCCCGAATGGACGGGTTTCTCGTATTCGGTCAACTGTTCTGACTCCCCGGACTCGGTGTCGTGGCGGTAGAGGTTCATCTGCTCTCCCTCGTCGCTCCCGTAGAGGAGATACCGACCGTCCTCGCGCACGTCGTGCAGGACGGCTTGGCCCGGAACTTCGACGACCGATTCGACCTCGCCGGAGAGCGAGATGGCGTGGATGTCGTTTTGCTCGTCGCCGTCGTCGTCCTGGTGGAAGAACACGCGTTCTCCGGAGGGGTCCCACGCGAGCGGCCAGCGCGCAGACCGCGGGACGTCCCCGTCGCTCACCTGTTCGCGGTCTCCTGTTTCGATGTCTTGGACGTAGAGTTCGTTTCTCCCCGACTCGTCGTAGTAGAACGCCACGCGCTCGCCGTCCGGCGACACGCGCGGATGATAGAACTCGGGAAGACTCGCCAACTCCGCTAACTCGACCTCCTGACTCATGTCCCGGAGTTGTCAGCCCGCGGGAAAAGCCTTCGCGTACCCCACGCGTTCGACCCCGAGACGACAAGCGCTTTGGCGCTCGCCCGCCACCCACGCGTATGTCGATTCCCGACCCCAGCGAGATTCGCCGCGGGGCGCGCGACGTCCTCCCGCTCGTCCCCGCCATCGCCGGGTTCGGCCTCGTCGTCGGCGTCGCCGCCGGAAACGCCGGGTTCACCATCCCACAAGCGATCGGGCTCTCCGTGTTCGTGTTCGCCGGCGCGTCCCAACTCGCCGCCATCGAACTCGTCCGCGACGGCGCGCCCTTCCTCGTCGTCGTCGTCACCGTCGTCGTCATCAACCTCCGCATGATGATGTACTCCGCCTCGATCTCCTCGTACTTCCGCGACCACGCCGAACGCTGGCGCGCCGCCCTCGCCTACCTCCTCACCGACCAGGCGTACGCGCTCTCGATCAATCACTACCGCGAGAACGACGTCGACGACACCCGCGCCTACTACCTCGGCGTCGCCTTCCCCCTCTGGGCCGTCTGGCAGACCTGCACTATCGTCGGTATCGTCGCCGGCGCGAACATCCCCGACTCGTGGGGTATCACGTTCGCCGTCCCGCTCGTCTTCCTCGCGCTCCTCGTCCCCGCGATGAAAGACCGGGAGAGCACCGCCGCCGCCGTCGTCTCGGGGACCGTCGCCGCCGCGGGTGCGGGCCTCCCGCTCAACCTCGGTCTCCTCGCAGGCGCGGGCTGCGGCCTCCTCGCCGCCGTCGTCGCGGGTGATGTCGCGTGAACACCTGGCTCTGGGGACTCATCCTCGTCGCCGGCGTCCTCACCTTCAGTATCAGGTACTCCTTCATCTACCTCGTCGCGAAGACCGGCGACCTCCCACCGCGCGCGAAACGCGTCCTCGCCTACGTCCCGCCCGCCGTGTTCGCCGCGCTCGTCATCCCCGAGTTCATCTCCTACGACGCCGGCCTCCACGTCGCCCCCGACCAACTCACCGCCGGCGTCGTCGCCGCCGTCGTCGCCTACCGGACGGAGAACCTCTTCGCCACCATTCTCAGTGGTATGCTAGCGCTCTGGACGCTCCGCTTCCTCCTCTGAGCCGTGTAAACACTTAACACGCCGCTCGGGGATTCCCCGATATGTCAGAGCGCGCGCTCACCTACGAAGCCGTCCAGTCGAAACTCGCGCCCGCGATGGCCGACGCGACCACCGTCGGCGACGCGGTCCGGGCCGCCGCCAGCCTGTGGCCCGACCGCGACTACCTGACGTTCGCCCCCACCGGCCAGACGCTCACCTTCGAAGACGTCCACAGGCAGTCGAACCGACTCGCGAACGCCCTCGCCGACATCGGCGTCGAACCCGGCGATAGGGTAGGAATCTACTACGAGAACAGTCCCGCGTTCGTCGTCGCCACCTACGCGTGTGCGAAACTCGGCGCGATACAGGCCCCGATCAACTGGAAGTACCGAGAACGAGAAGTCACGCACGCCATAGAGGCCGCCGAAATCTCCACCGTACTCGTACAGGCCGACGACGACTACCGCGACCGACTCGCGCCCGTCGCCGCCGACTACGACACCCTCGAACGCGTCGCCGTCACCGACGGGAGTATCGACCTCGACGGCGTCGACACCTACTCGCTCCCCAGTCTACTCAGGGAGGCGAGCGACGACCCGCCCGCGCGGGACGTCGAGTACGAGGACGCGTTCGCCATCATGTACACCTCGGGGACGACGGGCCTCCCGAAACCCGCCGTGCTCACGCATCGCTCCTACCTGCTCGCCGCGAAGAGCTTCCTCGGCGCACCGCTCTCCCCCGACGGCGCGAACTACAACCCCTACCCGCTCTTTCACGTGAACAACCAGGCGTACTCGATGCTGGGGTCCCTGATACTCGGCGGCCGGTACGTCCTCGGCGACGCCTTCACCGCCTCCGGCTTCTTCGACATCGTTTCAAAATATGACGTCACCTCCTTCAACCTCATCGGCGGCGTCCCGAAGATGCTCGACGCGACCTACGACGAGATCCCCACAAATTCGCTCAACCTCGCCATCGGTCCGATTTCGGGCGAGCTCTGGGAGCCCTTCGAGGACCGCCTCGACCTCGACGTCGTCCAGATTTACTCACAGACCGAGAGTCCGGTCCTCCTGATGAACCACCCCGACCTCGACGCGCGCCGCGTTCCCGCCATCGGCAAACCGATGTTCCCCGACCTCGGCCACGAAGCCTGGGTGCAAGACGAAGATGGCGAGGAACGAATCGACGAGACGGGCGAACTCGTGCGCACCGACCCGGGCGCGATGAACGGCTACTGGAAGCGTCCCGAGAAAACCGAAGAGACCCTGCGCGAGGGCCGCATCTACTCGGGTGACGTCGCGCGCAAGGACGCCGAGGGCTTTCTCTACTACGTCGACCGGAAGAAGTTCATGGTGCGTCGGGGCGGCGAGAACATCTCCGCACAGGAGGTCGAGAACGTCATCGACGAACTCCCCGGCGTCTCCGAATCCGCGGTCCTCCCGGTCCCCCACGACGTGCTCGGAGAGGAAGTGAAAGCGCTCGTCCAGCGCCGGGACGACTCGGTCACGGAACGCGATATCGTCGACCGAGTGGCGGAGACGCTCGCCCCGTACAAAGTCCCGCGGTACGTCGAATTCACGGAGTCGTTCCCGCGCACCCCGACCGAGCGCATCCGCCGCGTCCAGCTCGCCGACGAGGAAGCAGAGCGAGCGGACCACGGCTGGGACCGAAACAAGGAGTACCCTGACTGGGACGAAGAGTAGTCAGTCGAACGCGCGTTTGAGGGCGAGGAGGACGCCGCCGAACATCGCGAGGTTCCCGAAGAACGCGAGGCGCTCGCCACTCCGGTCGTCTTCGTCGGCGTTCCAGAAGTCGTGCATCGTCATCGTCACCGTCGCGAGGAACCCCGCGGCGGCGACCGTCGCGGCCCGCGGCCGCTTCCAGAGCGCGATTCCGATACCGGAGAGTACCATCGTCGCGGACGCGAGCGGCGCGAGCACCGAGGGCATCGGGACGCCCGCGGATTCGGCGTACTCGGCTTGTCCTTCGAGGTCGCGGAAGTCCTCCGAGGCCTGCAGTGCGAGTCCGAGTCCGAGCGCCAACCGCCCGAGCAGCCACGGTCTGTCGTCTGAATCGTCGGTCATACGCGAGGGTTCGCCCGCCTGTCACAAAAACGTACGCGTGGGGTCGACTCCGCCAGAACGACGAGTCCAACTAGCAGAGTGCGGTGCGACGGTTGCGGTGCGACGCGGTTCGGTCGCGGTCAGTCGTCACCGATACCGTACCGAGCGCGCTCCGCGCGCTCGGCTTTTTCCCTCCAGGTTTTTGCGCCGGGGGTCGCGTCAGCGACCCCCCAGGCGGAAAAAGGTGGGTGCGCTAGTCCATCGAGATGTACGTCTCGGTGCTTTCGATGCCGTCGATGCGTTGGATGGCGTTCGCGCTGATGTCTTTGACTTTCGTGGGGGTGTCGACGTCGACTTTGGCGATGAAGTCGACGTCGCCGGCGACGATGTGAGCGTCGACGATGCCGTCGATGTCACGGATTTCGTGGAGGAGGCGGTCGGCTTCGCCGGTGTTGGCTTTGACGAGGACGTAGGCGACGACCATGCTAGTTCACCCCCTTGGCGCGCCCGGGTTCCTCGCCGACGAGTATCTGGCGGACGTCGTCGATGGCGTCGAACTCGGCGAGCACGGCGATGCGGTCGCCGACTTCGAGGGTGTCGTCGGGGAGGGGGAGGCCGAGGGATTCCTCTTTCTTCCCGAACGCGAGGATGCGGCTTCGGGAGGGGAGTTCGAGTTCGGTGATGGTGTAGCCGCGCATCGGCGCGTCCTTCGTGACAGTGAACTGCACGACCTGGAGGTTCTCTGCGAGGTCGGCGATGGCGGTGACGTTCCCGCCGAGGAGCGCGTTCTTCGCGCCGATCGCGCCGAGGCGTTCGGGGTAGACGATTTCGTTCACCTCGTCCGCGTACTTGCGGTAGATGTTCTCCCGGTAGTCCTCGTCGATGCGGAGGACGGTCCGACAGCCGTGGGCGTTCGCGACCATGCACGCGGCGAAGTTCACGTTCAGGTCGCCGGTAAGCGCGCCCACCGCGTCCGTCGCGTCGAGGTCGGCGGACGTGAGCACGTCCTCGCTCGCGCCGTCCCCGTGGATGACCTCGAATCCCTCGTTGCGGGCGCGGTCGACTTTCTCCTCGGCGTCGTCGATGAGAACGACGTCGTGGCCCTCGTTCGCGATGACGCGGGCCGTGCGGAACCCGACCCGGCCCGCACCAATGATAACGAATCGCATGGTACAGCGTACGCCCGGCCACCCCATATAGGTTGAGGGGGCGCGGCAACCTTTTTGCGCACACCGAGCGAACACGCTAACATGGTACACGCGTTCATCATGGTCCAGACGGAGGCTGGGGCCTCCCAATCCGTCTGCGACGCCATCCTCGACCTCGACCACATACAGGAAGCACACGTCGTCGCCGGCGAGTACGACGTCATCGCCGAATCCGACGGCGACGACGTCGGGGACGTCCTCGGCACCGCGTCGAACGAGATACAGGCCCTCGACGCGGTCGTCGACACGAAGACCTACATCTCGCTCTCCGCCTGAGACCGAAGGGGAAAAACACCTCCCCACCTACTCCCGCGTATGGTGTCGCTCGCGGTCGCGCTCGGAACCACAGTCCTCGTCCTCGTCAACGCCGCCGTCGCGGCCGTCCTCTCCCGATACTTCCGCCTCGCGCTCGAAACTCGCTGGGGCGCCTACCTGTTCACGGTCTGTTTCGTTCCAGTTACCTACGTCGCCACCACCATCGTCCTCGGCGGCGTCCTCGGCCTCGCGGACGGCGCGTTCGCCGGCGCGAAAGGCTGGTTCTTCACCGTCTGCTGGGCGTTCCCGTTCTTCCTCGGCCTCTCACTCCACCTGTTCTGGTTTCCCCCGGTGTCAGCCGTCGAGTAACTCGGAGAGCGCGTCCTCCACCTCGTCGAGCACGGCTTCCGGCGACTGACTGGCGTCCACGCGCACGAACCGCTCCGGCTCCATCTCGATGAGGCGCTCGTAGTTCTCCCCTACTTTCTCGAGGAACTCCGCCTGCTCGAACTTGTTCGTCGCCCCGGACCGCGCCGCCCCCGTCTCCGGGTCGACGTCGAAGTAGAACGTCACGTCCGGCGGCCGCGTCCACGGCCCGTGCACGCCCCGCAGGTACTCCATCGGCCGCGGCACCAATCCGTCGAGCGCCACACCCTGGTAGGCGTACCGCGAATCCGAGTAGCGGTCCGAAACCACCACGTCACCGTCGTCGAGCGCGGGCCGCACGACCCGCGAGAGGTGGGCGGCGTGGTCGGCCGTGTAGAGAAACGCCTCCGCGATGGGGTCGGCGTCCGCCTCCCGCATCGACCGCTCGACGGCGTCACCGTACCACGAATCCGTCGGTTCGCGCGTGAACACGACGTCGTCGTAGGACGCCCGCAACGCCTCCCAGACCGTGGTCTTCCCGCTCCCGTCGAGGCCCTCCAGCGTGATGAGCATTCGTCTGCACCTCACTCTCCGGCGAGTAAACCGCTTCGGGTCGGGACAGGCGCACCCTTTAGGACAGTTCGCGTCGTGGTAGAACGTATGCATGTACTCGTGACGGGCGGAACGGGGTTCATCGGCCGGAACCTCTGCCGCGAACTCGCGGACCGCGACCACGACGTCACCGCGCTCGCACGGTCGCCCGACGACGCCGACCTCCCATCTGGCGTCGACACGTACGTCGGCGACGTGACCGCGCTCGACTCCATCCGCGGCGCGTTCGAAGGCGTCGACGCCGTCGTCAACCTCGTCGCGCTCAGCCCCCTCTTCAAACCGAACGGCGGGGACGAACGACACCTCGAAGTCCACTACGGCGGCACGCAGAACGTCCTCGACGCCGCAGAAGACCACGACGTCGAGAAGATCGTCCAGATGAGCGCGCTCGGCGCGGACCCCACCGGCCCGACCGCGTACATCCGCGCGAAAGGCCTCGCCGAGGACGCGGTTCGCGACGCCGACATCGACCACACCATCCTCCGCCCCTCCGTCGTGTTCGGCGACGGCGGCGAGTTCGTCGCGTTCACGAAACTGCTCACGACGCCGTACGTCACCGCGCTCCCCGGCGGCGGCGACACCCGATTCCAACCTATCTGGGTCGACGACCTCGTGCCGATGATAGCCGACAGCCTCGACGCGGACCACGACGGCGAGACGTACGAACTCGGCGGCCCCGAGGTGTTGACGCTCGCCGACGTCACCCGCCTCGTCTACCGCGCCGAAGGCAAATCCACGACCGTCCTCCCGGTCCCGATGGCGCTCGCGCGCCTCGGCCTCTCACTCGCCGACTTCGTGCCGGGCACGCCGATGGGCGCAGACCAGTACCGGTCCCTGAAGTTCGACAACACCGTCTCCGAAAACGACGTAACCGCGTTCGGCGTCGACCCCGACGACCTCCGCACGTTCGCGGACTACCTCGGGCTGTGAACGCCCGCGAACGCCTCGGCGGCGCGTTCACCGTCGCGATGGCCGGCACCTACGGCGTCCTCGTCGGCCTGCCCGCTGTCGGATTCGCCCTTCCGATGCCCGCGTCGGTGACGCTCGGACTGTTCGCCACCGCCTGCGGCTTCTGCGCGGCGTACTTCCTCGCGCGGTCGCTCGGCGAACGCCTCACGACCTGATTAATCATACGTTAACGCCCGATTTACGACGCCGAATTCGCCGGACGGCGCGGCCATGAATCGGAAAAATCCGCGTTCGCTGGCGTCGGGAGCGTTAGGACCATCAAAAGGCTTATCTTCGTCTTTGCATTGTCTTCAGCAAAGGTAGCCACCAATGAAACTCGCAATGATCGGGTTCGGTCAAGCCGGCGGGAAGGTACTCGATAAATTCCTCGAGTACGACCAGCGACACGACTCCGGCATCGTCCGGGCCGCCGTCGCGGTCAACACCGCCAAGGCCGACCTGATGGGGCTGGAACACGTGCCGGAACAGAACCGCGTCCTCATCGGCCAGTCCCGCGTGAAGGGCCACGGGGTCGGGGCAGACAACGAACTGGGGGCGGAAATAGCGGAAGAAGACATCGACGAAGTACAGGGCGCGATAGACAGCATTCCCGTCCACGAGGTGGACGCGTTCCTCGTCGTCGCCGGACTCGGCGGCGGCACCGGGAGCGGCGGCGCGCCCGTACTCGCAAAGCACATCAAACGCATCTACACCGAACCCGTCTACGGTCTCGGCATCCTCCCCGGCGGCGACGAGGGTGGTATCTACACGCTGAACGCGGCGCGCTCCTTCCAGACGTTCGTGCGCGAGGTCGACAACCTCCTCGTGTTCGACAACGACGCGTGGCGCAAAACCGGCGAATCCGTTCAAGGCGGCTACGACGAGATCAACGACGAGATCGTCAAGCGATTCGGCGTGCTGTTCGGCGCGGGCGAAGTCGAACAGGGCGGTGAAGTCGCCGAATCCGTCGTCGACTCCTCCGAAATCATCAACACGCTCGCGGGCGGCGGCGTCTCCACCGTCGGATACGCCTCCGAAACCGTCGAGAACTCCTCTAACTCCGGTGGCGGCCTCCTCTCTAAGTTCACGGGCGGAAAGAAGAGCCAGCCCGAGGACTCCGCGAACACGACCAACCGCATCACGTCGCTCGTGCGGAAAGCGGCGCTCGGCCGACTCACGCTCCCATGTGAGATAGATGGCTCCGAGCGCGCGCTCCTCGTCACCGCGGGCCCGCCGGCCTACCTCAACCGGAAAGGCATCGAGCGCGGCCGGAAGTGGCTCGAGGAGCAGACCGGGTCGATGGAGGTCCGGGGCGGCGACTACCCCGTGCGGAACTCCGGGAGCGTCGCCGCCGTCGTCCTGCTCGCCGGCGTGACGAACGTCCCCCGCATCAAGGAACTCCAGCAGGTCGCCATCGAAGCACAGGACAACATCGACGACATCCGCCAGGAGAGCGAAGAGAACTTGCACGAGCTTGTCGAAGACGACGACGATGAACTGGAACCGCTCTTCTAGCGCGCTCGTCGTCGCCGCCCTCCTGCTCGTCGCGGTCGTTCCCGCGGCGGCGGCAGTGCCAACTGTCTCCGGCGACGCGCCACAGAAGGCGCAGGTCAACGACTCGGTCGACCAGACGTACACGCTGAACAACCTCTTCGAGGAGTACAACGAGTGGACGCTCAGCGGCGAAACCGACCTCACCGCGGTCACGTGGACGGTGACGACGTACGACAACACCGGCCAACAGATCGACAAAGAGACGTACACCGGAACGTCGTTCTCACACCACCTCCTCGCGAGTGACGGTGCGGTGAAAACGACCGTTCGCCTGCAGGCGACCGTCCCCGAGGTCCCGGACTCGAAGTGGAGTTACGACCCCGCCCAGCAGTACACGGTCGCGGCGTTCTCGCAAGCCCAAGAGGGCGGGTCGAGCACCGAACTCGCGAGTTACGCGACCCAGCCGTTCACGGACAAATCCCAGCAGGCGCGGTCCGCGATAGGGACCGCCCAGCAAGCGATTGCGGACGCCGAGGACGCGGGCGCTGACGTCTCGGAGGCCCAGACCTCGCTCGACAACGCGATTTCGGCGTACGAGAACGCGAACTTCGACCTCGCGTCGAACCTCGCCTCGGAAGCCGAGGAGAAGGCGAACAACGCGAAGCAGTCGAAGGAGAGCTCCCAGCAGACGACCCAACTCCTCATCTACGGTGTCGTCGGGTTGGTCGTCCTGTTGGTCGTGGCCGGTGGCGCGCTCTACTTCCTCCGGAACCGCGACAGCCACGACAAACTCGCATAGTGCGCGTTCTCGTTCCGTTCGACGGTCGGAACCCGAACTCGCGGCTCTCCCCCACGCTCTCCGCCGCGGAGCGACGCGAACTCGCCGACGCACTCCGCGAGGACGTCCTCGACGCGATTCGTAACGCGGGCGCAGAGCCGCTCGTCGTCGCGACGACCGACGTCGAGGCGAGCGCGCCGGTCTCCGTGGACGACCGCTCGCTCTCCACGGCAGTGAACGCCCGCCTCGAAGCGGAGACGCCGACCGCGGTGGTGATGGCCGACCTCGGCCTCGCCACCCCCCGCGTTCTCTCCCGCTTCTTCGACGCCTCCGGCGACCTCGTGGTCGCGCCCGGCCGCGGCGGCGGGACGAACGCGCTCGTCGTCCGCCACCCCGGCTTTCGGACTGACTACCACGGCGCGTCCTACCGCGACCACCTCCGCGCCGCCCACGAGTTGGGTGCGAGCGTGCGCGAGTTCGACTCCCACCGCCTCGCGACCGACGTGGACGAACCCGCGGACCTCGCGGAACTCCTCCTCCACGGCGACGGCCGCGCGACCGACTGGCTCAGAGACGCCGGGTTCGAACTCGCGACGACGGACGGCCGTGTCGGCGTCGAACGACACCACTAAACCCGCGCGTCAGCCAGTCACGTGCATGTCGACGGTTTCCTCGCGACTCGTGCGCGCCGCAGCGTCCATCGCCGCCACCGCCGTGGTCGCGCTCACGGTCTGGTACGTCGTACAGATCGGCGTGGTCACGCTCGGCGCGTCCCCCGTCACCGCGAACGTCGCGTCCTCCGGCGCCGCTATCGCGCTCGCGCTCTCCCTCTCCGACATCTACCTCCCAATCGGCGGCGGCCCCCGGACCGACGTCCTCCGCGAACGCCCGCCGCTGCAGAACGCGCTCGACGCATTGTCCGCGGCCGTCCTCGCGGGCGTCGCCGGATACGCGCTCGGCTGGAGCGGGTTCACGGACTGGGTCGGCATCGCGCTCGCCGCGGTCGTGGGGTACGGGTCGTTCGTCGTCCGCCACCGCGAGGAGTACATCGCCCGAGAGTAGCAAGCGTTTTCGGCGTGTGGCACCCACTCCCACGCGAATGATTCCGGGCGCGTCCGAGTACGGCATCGACATCGAAATCGACGACCGAGCCATCGAGGACGCGCTCACCGCGACGCCCGCGGACGTCTCTCCCGCACCTGAACTCACGTTCGCGCGGAACGTCTTCGTCCCGCTCACCACCGCCTGCCGCTACACGTGCACGTACTGTACGTACTACGACCCGCCCGGACAGGCGAGCCTGATGAGCCCCGAAGAAGTACGAGAGAGCGTTCGGCGCGGGGCGGACGCCGGGTGTACCGAGGCGTTGTTCACGTTCGGCGACGACCCCGACGACCGCTACACGGCGGTCCACGACCAACTCGACGAGTGGGGGTTTTCCTCGATTCACGACTACCTCCGGCGCGCCTGCGAGATAGCCTTGGAGGAGGGCCTCCTGCCGCACGCGAACCCGGGCGACCAGACGCGCGAGGAGATGGAACTCGTCGCGGACGTGAACGCCTCGATGGGCGTGATGCTCGAAACCACCGCCGAGGTGCAGGCCCACGGCGGCCCGCGCGGAAAGAACCCAGGCCAGCGCCTCAACACGATCCGGAACGCGGGCGAACTCGGCGTTCCATTTACGACGGGCGTCCTCGTCGGCATCGGCGAGGACTGGCGCGACCGCGCCGAGTCCTTGCTCGCCATCCGTGAATTGCACGAGCGCTACGGCCACGTCCAGGAAGTCATCGTCCAACCCGTCTCCGACAACGAGCGCTGGAAAGAGGGGTCGCCGAGCGTCGACGCGTTCCGCCGCGTCGTCGCGATGGCCCGACACGTCCTCCCGGAGTCCGTGAGCGTGCAGGTGCCGCCGAACCTCGCACCCGTGCGCGAGGTACTCGACTGCGGCGTCGACGACCTCGGCGGCGTGTCGCCCGTGACGGACGACTACGTGAATCCCGACTACGAGTGGCCCGCCGTCCGCGAACTCGAAGCCATCGCGGACGACGCGGGCGTCCCGCTCCGCGAACGCCTCCCCGTCTACGAACGCTACCTCACCGACGACTGGGTGTCGGGGACGATACGGGACGCCATCGACGCGGACGACGACGCCGGCGAACGCTACCGCGCCGTGCTCGCGGACTGACCCGGGGACCTAGATGGCCACCCACTCGGCGATGCGCTTCCGGAGGACCGTGTAGACGACGGACACCGCGAAGCCAGCGAGCAGGAGGAGGCGGACGCCGTCGTCGAAGAGCAGGACGCCCGGGACGGTGAGCAGGGCGCAGAGCGCGAGGTCCAGGGGCGCGCCGTCGTAGGGAATCACGCGACGCGGGGCCAGCCAGCGGTCGCCGAGGTGGGAGTAGACGCCGCGTTCGTCGTCCTCGAGCCACGGTCGCCGGCCGAGGCCGCCGCCCAGGACTTCGCTGAGGCAGTGGAGGGCGGCCGACGCGAGGAAGAACGCGACGCCCACGGTGAGTGGTGACGGACGGAGGAGGGCGACGACGAGTGCGGGGGCCGCGAGCGCGGGATAGATGGCGGGGTAGTGGAGGGTCCGTCGGTGGGCGGCGGCGAGGTCGAGGTCGGGGAATACGCCGCCCGCGTACGCGGCGTACGCGGCGACGACCGCCAGCGACGGGTCGAACGGGAGGACGAGTGCGGCGACGAGCACGCCGAGCGCGGCGTGCGTGGTCGTCATCACGGCTACGACGAGTCGAGGAGCGGCGTCCCGTCCGCTTTCGGCCCGAGCGTCGGACCGTAGGGCGCGTCGCCCGTGACATGGCGGCGTTCGGTGTAGTCGGTCGAGCGTTCGACGGGCACGCGGCCGATGGCCTCTATCATCTCCACGTAGTCGTCGAACGACCGGAACTCGCCGTACTCGCCGCCCGCGCGCTTCGTTATCTCCTCGGAGAGGATGGTGCCCATGAAGTCGTCCGCGCCGCAGTTCAGGAGTTTCATGCCGTGTTCGTCGCCGTACTTCACCCACGACGACTGCACGTGTTCGACGTTGTCGAGGAAGAGCCGAGACACCGCGATGAGCAACTCGTCTTCCTCCCGGGTCGCGCCGGAGTCAACGACGCCGTGCTCGTAGAGCGGCGTGTTCTGGTGGACGAACGAGAGCGGCACGAACTCCGTGATGTTCCCCGTCCTGTCCTGGAGGTCGCGGATGACTTCGAGGTGTTTCACGCGATGCATCTCGTTTTCGACGTGGCCGTACATGATGGTCGCCGTCATCGGCAGTCCCACTTCGGCGGCGGCCTCCATCGACGCCACCCACTCCCCGGTATCTATCTTCCCCGGACAGATGACGTCCCGTACTTCGTCGACGAGGATTTCCGCGGCGGTTCCGGGGACCGTGTCCAAACCGGCGTCCGCGAGTTCCCGGTAGACGTGTTCGTAGTCCCAGTCCGCGCCCCGCTGGGCGTGATGGACTTCCTCGGGCGTCATCGAGTGAACGTGCGCGCCAGTCTCCGCCATCGCCCGGATGTGCTCCTCGTACGTCCGGGGGTCCGTCTCGTACACCTCGGGCGGTTTGAAGTTCAGTTCGGGGTCGTCGGGGTCTAAGAGTTCGCGGTGTTCGGCGTTCAGCGCCATCCCCGGGTGGAGCCCCGACACCGAGGTCACCTCGTAGACGCCGCGGTCAACCGCGTCCTGCACGATTTCGCGGGATTCCGCGAGCGTCTTCGTGAACCCGGCGTGCTCGTCCTCGTGTCCTTTCTCGAACTGGTGGGCGGTGTCCTTGAAGTTACAGAACAGACACCCCGTGTTGCACGCGGTGGTGATGTTGTTGTTCACGTTCGCGACGAACGTCACCTCCTCGCCCACCACCTCCGCGCGCCGCCGATCCGCGGCTTCGAGGACGAGTTCCTTGCGGTCGGGGTCGATTCCGGGCGTTTCCGTGCCGGTGGTGAGGAGTTCCACGCCGTCCGCGACGGTGAGGCGGTCGCCCGCCCGCGCCTTCGCGAGCGCGTTCTCGAACGACTGGTCCGTCTCGGGGACGTGTTCGAAGTCGAACTCGTCGTCCTCCGGCACGGCGGCGGCGTCGGACATACCAAATCCATCCCCGCGCGCCGTCAAAAACGAGTGGGTAGCGACAACACGGGAAGACGCACGAACGCGCATACTTTCCCATTCGAAATCATAAATCTGGGCACGGTAATGGAAACCACTTTGTGCGCGGCCCTCCCTCCCACACCTATGACGAGCGTCAAGGACCTCCGCGTCGAACGCGCGGCGACCGCGGAGCGCCTCGGCCGCGGCCGCTTCGTCTTCACCGACGACTACTCCGTCTTCGACTGGGGGAAGATGCCCGACGAAATCCCCGGGAAGGGCGCGAGCCTCTGCGCGATGGGCGCGTACAACTTCGAACGCTTCGAGGACGCCGGAATCCCCACCCACTACGCGGGTGTCGTCGACTCGAACGGCGACGTCGTCCCGCTCGAAGACACCGACGTCCCTCCCGAGGAGATGGCCATCGAACTCGCCACCGTCCCCGACCTCCCGCACGACGGCCGCGACTACGACTACGACGCCTACTACGCCGCCGCCCGCGACAACGTCCTCGTCCCCCTCGAAATCGTCTTCCGTAACTCTGTACCGGTGGGGTCGAGCCTCCGCGGCCGCGCCACCCCCGCCGAGTGCTGTCTCGACTACGACGACTGGCCGGACGAACCAGTCTCGCTCCCCGAACCCGTCGTCGAGTTCTCCACCAAACTCGAAGAGGGCGACAGATACCTCGACCGCGAGGAGGCCGCGCGCATCGCCGGCCCCGCCGCGCTGGACGACCTCGAATCCGTCGCGCTCCGCGTGAACGAACTCGTCACGGACCGCGCGGCCGAGGTCGGTCTCACGCATCAGGACGGCAAAATCGAGTGCATCCTCGCGGACGGCGAGGTCACCGTCGCGGACGTCGCTGGGACGTTTGACGAGAACCGCTTCGAGTACGACGGCCAGCAAGTCTCGAAGGAAGTCGTCCGCCAGTACTACAAGAAAACGCAACCCGACTGGGTCGACGCCGTCGCGGACGCGAAAACGCGCGCGAAAGCCGAGGACGTCGCCGACTGGAAGTCGCTCTGCGAGCGCGAACCGAACCCGCTCCCCGACTCCGTCGTGCGAGCGACGAGCGACCTCTACCGGGCGGGCGCGAACACGTACACCGGAATCGAGTTCTTCGACGCGCCGTCGCTCGCCGAAGCGGTCGACGCGGTCCGCGACCTCTGAGGCTCAGTCGTCGGTGTTGACTTCGAGCCGGTCGCGTTCGCGCTCTACGTCGTCGTCAACGGGCGCGCTCGGGTTCGCCGCGCGCGCCTCCGGCGACAGGCCGAGCTGGTAGTCGTCGGGGTCGCCGCGGACGTCGACGGTGCCCCGGTGGACGACAACGTCGTCGTTCAAGTGGAGCCGCAACGCTTCGAACAAGACCTCGGCCTCCAAGGGTTGGCCGCGGGCGCGCATGTCCGCGACCGTCGCGTCCGGCGGCACGTCGAACGCGCGCTGGGCGATGACGGGACCCTGGTCGAGGTCGGTGGTGACGTAGTGTGCGGTCACGCCCGCGATGCGGACGCCCGCGTCGAGCGCCTGCCGGTACGGCTGTGCGCCCGGGAACGCCGGGAGGAGGCTCGGGTGGACGTTGATGATGCGGCTCTCGTACCGGAACACCACGTCCGGGCTGAGGATGCGCATGTAGCGCGCGAGCGCCACCACGTCGACGTCGTAGTCGTCGAGCAGGTCGAGTAACTCGTCCTCGTCGGGCGTCCCGCTCCCGTCGCCGATGTCGTGGAAGGGGACGTCGTGGGCGTCCGCGACCGGTTCGAGGTCGTCGTGGTTCCCCACCACCACCGAGATTTCAGCGCCGAGTTCGTCGCGGCGGTCGAGGATGTACTCGAGCGGATGGGACTCCTTCGTCACGAGCACGGCGATGCGCTTTTCGTCGTGTTCGTTCGGGAATCGAATCCGAATGTCGACGCCGAGGTCGTCCGCGAGGTCCGCGAGCGCGTCCGACAGCGTCTCGCGCGTACACACCATCTCGCTCGTGTCCGCGTGCAACGTCATCCGGAAGACGCCCTCCCGCACCGCCTGGTCTAAGTCCTCGACGTTGATTCCGCGTTCGAACAGGAGGCTGGTGACGTTCGCTATCAATCCGGTCTTGTCGTCTCCGACGACCGTGATTTCTGCGTACTGGTCGGTCACTGCCGCCACCTCCGTTCGAGGGAAGTCATCACCCATTGGAAGCGGCGGGCGGGCAAAAGGATGGCTCTCGACGCAATCCCTGTGACTCAAACCGCCGT
>Ga0207715_100239_pt1 | contig 25134 bp, 25 predicted proteins | sample A23M3SouthBayCA_FD_187732 | JGI IMG/M metagenome (GOLD analysis project Ga0207715, IMG submission 187732) | Aerobic enrichment media from Eden Landing Ponds, California, USA - A23 M3 (SPAdes) | ecosystem: Environmental > Aquatic > Marine > Unclassified | place: USA: Emeryville, California... | reverse complement strand
AAGCTCCAGTGTCCCGAGGCGACGAAGGTCGCGGGGTACCGGACGTGGCAGGAGGAGTTCGATCGGCACGTCCGGGAAGGTGAGCAGGCGATCTGGATCTGGGCGCCGATCATCGCGAAGCAGTGTCCTGACTGCGGGAATTCGCCCTCGTATCACGAGAGCAGTGACTGCGAATACGACGAGACGCCACCCGAGGAGTGGTCGAAAGGCCTCGTCGGATTCAAACCGACCGCGGTGTTCGACGTGTCCCAGACCGAAGGTGAGCCACTGCCCGATCTCGACACGGAAGCAGCCGGTGAGGCCGGAGACCTCGTGTCGTCGCTGTGTGACGGGGCTGACGAACTAGGCGTCGACGTCCGGATCGTTCCAGCCGACGAGTGGGAGCATGGGGCTGCGAAAGGTGTCTGCACCGAGCGGAGTCCGCATTCGCTCCAGCCGCTCGTCGAAGTGCAGGACCGGGAGAATCGGGCCGATCTCGCGGTGACGCTCCTGCACGAATTCGCTCACGCATTGCTGCACTTCGACGTTGACGATGGGACCGAGCGTGCGAAGCGGGAGGTCGAGGCCGAAGCGGTCGCGTACATCGTCGGGCGGTACTGCGGGCTCGACACGAGCGGGTCGGCGTTCTATCTGGCGGCGTGGAATTCAGATGATACCGAAGTGATTCAGGAGCGACTTGAGCGAATCAGTCGAACGGCAGAAGAGATCATTGGGGTGCTTGCTGGCTGAGAGTGGTCCCTCGAGCCCTGTAAATACGCTTCATTGATTGGATAGCAACGCGAGAAAGATACCTCACGGTGGCCTGAGGTCGCGCCACCGAACATCCGTTTCCGACCCGTCACTCAATCGGACACGGTACAATACGGCGTCGCGATTATCGCCCGTGACGGCACCGGCATCGTCTTCCAGGATGGCGACGATCTCGCCGTGCCGCCCGTGAAGCCAGTCGTAGTCCGGATCCGTCTCATCAGGAATATCGATTCGGACGCGATCACCCACCTCGAACTTGTGGTCCGTCATTCTCGCTCCCGAAGGTACTCCGTTCGTTCGTGGACGTCTTCCTCGAACTCGACGAGCCACTCCTCGAATGGTGTGTCTTCCTCTTCAGTTCCGAAGAACCGTTCGATGAATCCTTCGTCTCTGTCATCGGAGGCAGGATCAAAGGTTCGAACTGAGATGTTGCGTCCCTCTGGCTGCTCACCCGCTTTGAGAAGTGCAAAGGCCCGATCAACGATGGCTGGATCGTAATTCCGCCTGAAGAGCCCAAGGTTGTTCGTCCACATTCCGAGACGGCCGTTCTCGAGCTGATCAACACGATAGGCGAGCTGGATCGTCGAAATACAGCACAGCGTTGCCAGGCCATCTATCCCAGCATCGGCAGCAGATTCCGTGATTCGCTTCCAGCCATCGTCGATTGACCCTTCGACAAACGGGTACTCCTCCTCCGAGACGCGATATCGCAGGACTGTCTGCGTGAAGCTGGCGTATTCGCGCCAGACGTGTCGCAGTGGCTCCGCCTCATCGGGGAGCGTCCACTTTCGGCCCTCAGTAGGAGAGATCCAATTGATATCTTGGTCTTGCACGTCGTCGCCGTACCGATCAACGAGGACTTCGAATGTCTCGCCCACCTCTCGGCTGTAGTAGTCCCCGACGAGCCGGTGCGTGACGTTCGCGTCCGGTCGTCGTCGGAGAAGAACAGCCATCTGATGATCCAGATGGTGCGACACCGCCAAGAACGTCGTATACTCAGCATCGCCGGCTGTGGCTTTCGTCAGTTCGAGCAGCGACTCTTTCACCGGGCTCCGAAGCCGATTGCCCTCCCACGTCAAGGGAGCCGCATCGAACGCGTCTCCGAGTCCCTCAGCAGCGTCCTCGGTGACGTCAGTAAAGCCGCGGTCGAGCCCATCGAGAGCGACCGCCTCAACATCGTCGACAGCATCCGAAACCAGGTCGTATTGCTCGTGGGTGTATCCCTGCTCCAAGATCGGCGGGACATACTCCGTGAGAACCTCAGTCGAAACAGCCGATGCATACTGGGCGGCGTCTTCCTCGGAGTACTCGCTCTCGAGGTATTCGAACGTCTGTGTGAGAACCGTCCGAAGCCCGTCAATCCCCTGTTCTGCGGTTTGGTATTCGCCCAGCTCGATGGCCCGAGCAATCGTTCGGTACAGTGGACGGATCGGATGTACCTCGATTTCGGTGAACGACGTAACGGTCGCTGGAAGGTATTCACCGGGTGCGAGTTCCCGTTCGACCAACACAGAGATGAGATCGTCGGGCGAGCTGCGCTGGATCATCAGCTGGATGAATCGGTAGAGGGCAAACGTGGAGACAGCAGCAAGCGCAAACGCGATCCCGACGGCCGCGTTCATCAGGCGGTTGTTCTGTACCGGGAGAAGATAGACGACGAGCAGGTTGAACGCGATGGCGCCAACGAAGAGCGCGAACGTCGTACGGAACAACGGCTCCTTGACGAACAGTGAGGTGAGGCGGGCCGAATATCGCGTCACAACGAGTTGTAGGGCGACGACGGTCACGGAGAACACGATTGCCAGAACTGAGGCTTCTGCCGTCGCTAACGTCGTCAGCACCGCTCTGATGTTCTCACTTTCCACAGCCGGATTGAGGAGCGTAGTCAGCGTCGCAACCACCGCAACTGTAGCGAGCGTAAGGAGAGTGTATCGGACTATGAGTAGGTGAGTCCACTCCTGAAGTATCTCTCGCCAGTTCCGACCATTCATAAACTCGTTCCCACCCTGGCTTGCTCACTGTCACTACATAATTCTGTCAATCTTAGCACGGACACCCCTTCTCAGGGAATTCGACAGAATCCGTTGGCGGCCAGTACCGGTGCACGGACTGCGGCGACGAGATGGTGATCGTGGAACTCGGCGGGAACGAGGTGACCCGCGTCCCATTATCCTTCTAAATGCCGTTACAGCCCAGTATTCGGGCCTTGAACGTAGTATAACTCGTATTGATGCGGGGAAAATATCTCCCGGATTTATATGACAGGCCATAAGAAATCCACATATGAGCTCCGAAATCGGGGTGGACGAGGTCACCGCCCTCCTCCTTGACGAGCGTGACTACGAAAGTCCGCTCCGCGAAAAGGAGTTCCACAAGCTGCTGTACTTCGTCAAGCACGAACTGGAGGAGCGCGGGATCGACGCCAACATACCGTACTACTGGTACCTATACGGCACTGTCACACCGATTTCAGAAACTCAGGTATCGATCATCGAAGCCGACGACGGTGGGTCACAGGTCGACTGTTCCGTCAGCCCTGACCCCATCGACGCTCCGTCGGACGCGGTCGATGGAGCGCGGGATGCGGTGAAGGAAGTGCTGCTCCGGTACTACGAGATGGGCGGTCTGCAACCGCTCACCGACCGCATGTACGAGGACGCCCCGTACCAGGTGCAGCGAGAATTCCGGGAACTGGACAAGCAGCTGCGGACCGCGGCCGAAGACCATCCGGACATCCTTGATGACGGCTACGATCGGGATGCGATTCGCCGCACCCTGTCCCGCATCGTCAAGAGCTTCCCGACCGACGAATTCCCCCACTTAGAATCCGACCTGTACCTGTGGTACAACGTGATGAGCACGGAACTCGACCAGCCGGATGAGTTCTACAGCGTCAACGAAATGCTCAGTCTCAGCGGCGCGTTCTGGACCATCTTCATGATCGAGGTCGCTCAGGAGGAGCACAGCGACATCACGGTTGAGGAGGTGCGGAATGAGATCGGGGACGATGACGTGGACCGGTTCCAGGAACGGATGCGGAGCCGGCTCGAGAACAAGAAAGCGGAACAGACTAAGTACGGGCCGCGGCTGGAACGGGACGAAACTGTGCGAGCGGCGCAGGACGCTGTTTCCGAAGCACTCGTCGGCTTCTCTACGAACTAACTAATGCGGTACTACCTCGACACGAACTGCCTGATGGGATACACGTTCTTCCACGACTGGTGGCATAGCGACGCCCGCCGCCTGTTCGACTCGGACAACACCCTGTACATCGGGGATGCGGTACTGTTCGAGTACTGTAACCGGAACGTCACCAAGGACGAGTACGAGATGGAGTGGGAACGGTCCGAGCTTTCGTGGACCGCCGAGGACGGCTCGTTCAAGAAGAAGATGACCGAGCTGTGGGACAGCCGGTTCCAGTTCGAGGACGAGCTACTTGAAGAGGATAACCTCAACCTGCCCACCGTGGTCGAGGCATTCATGGACGCATACGATATCCGGAACTCGGCCGAGCCGGCAATCCACCGATATTTCGACGAGAAACTGGACCAGCTAGAGCTTGCCGTAACGGTTGAGAACGCGCGGAAAATCCAGAAGATGCTGGTAGAGGACCTGGAGGAGTACGCCAAGGAACGGAAGGAAGAGCTCCGCCGCCGCGTGGAGATGGGGCCGGAACGCGGCGATATCCCCGACACCCGCGTGGACACGATCAAACGCGAGTTATCCGACGAGATGGACGCCGAGGTTGTGTTCGACGCCTCCTACATGTGCGACGAAGGCGTCCTCGAACGCATTGTGACCGGGGACAAAGGCGATGCGCTTCGGGATGAGGACGGGAATGTCATCCGGTACGACGACACCGGTGACGCCGTCTGTGGGAAGGTCGGGATCTACAACAGCCGAGAGCTCATCGACAGCGTGACTGGGCTCACTGTCATCTACCTGCGGGACGAGTTCGCGTAACGCCCACCGGATTTGCGTGACCTCACCGACAAGATATTAGCCCCTCCTGCCGCTACATGCATGGGAATGGTCTACTTGAACGTGTACGAGTGCCAGCTCCCCGGCGACGACCTCCGGATCTGGCGGTACCCCTCTCCCGACACGGATATCCCGCGACGCATCGACGAGCGCTTCGACGCAGTCACCATCGATATGGAGGCCACGCCGACCGTCGCGATCCCCAACAACGAGGAGGGCGTACACGTTCTGGAGGAGGAAACCGGGTACGAGCAAAGTACCGTGCCCTGGCAGGACTATCTCTGGATCTATTCGAATCTCGTGCAGTATGGCGCAATCCAGCAACTTGTGGACCACCATGATTTCACACCGATGCAGGTTGACCAGAACGATGCCCGTCTCAACCAGATTAATGAAGTGTACAAGCCGGATCCCATCGTCGAACCCGTGGACGGCTTGGAGATCCGGAAAGGCTTGAAGGTGCGCTCTCGGTTCTGGGACCTGCCGGATCACGGCCCAGTCGTCGGCCTCAACTTCGCGTACACCACGACGAACTACTTCACCGACCCACTGGACGAAGTGCTTGACGGCACGGACCAGCAGGACTACTGGCTGAAGATGAACTGTCCCAGCGACTGTCAACATGAGGACTGCACGTTCCACGGCCATGACCGGCTGGTCGGCCGGTTCGACGGGTTCACCGCGACCGGGGAAGAGTGCCAGTACGACGACGGCTCAGACCGGTTCGCCTCCCTGTCCCCTGCCGTCGACGGGATCACCGCCAACCCGCCGGTCGAACGGGTCGCGATCGAGGCCAGCTACGACAATATCCGGCAGTGGGCGACGGACAAGTACGGCGATCACCACGCGGACATCATCGAGGACATCGGCCGCGACCGGCTGGGCGTCCCGGACTATATGGACGATTACTCTGACCGGGAGTTCCAGTACGAGTGGGACCGTCTGGAGGAACTGGTCAACGAGATAGACCGCGAGATCACGCTGCCGACCGGGCAGACCGTAACGATCGCGGATGAACCGATGGAGGTCGTTGCCTAACCATGCTGTGCCGCCTCCACGCCGAGCAGCTTGAGACGCCGACACACCGCTTCGACTACACGAATCCCAGCATCACTGACAGCATCGTCGGCCGAGGCCTCGGGAACTACGGGCCGTTCGACTCGTCGATCTCCCGCAAGTTCACGGACGCCACGTTCACCATGGTCTACCCCGAATCGTGGGAGTCCGACGCGCAGCGGCTGCAAAACGCGTTGATTGACGGCCATTCGAGCTACTATCCGAACGGCTTCGAGTCGTTCTTCCGGATGGACAACGTCGCCGTCGGGAACACGGTCACGGTGGACGGCACCGATCTCGACGCCTACCTTGACGCGGTGGACCGCATCCAAGCCGCGGACGACGACATCGCTATCGTGTTCACGTCCCACGAGATGCGGACACGCGGCTACCGGTCGCCGTACTGGGCGATGAAGGCCTTGCTCACGAGCGCCGGCATTCCAAGTCAGATGGTGCTCGTCGACAAGCTCCGGCGGCGCTCCCCACACCACGTCGACCTGCAGTACCTGATCGTCAACATCGCCTGCCAGGTCTACGCGAAGCTCGGCGGCACGCCGTGGGTAGTGAACCGGCCGAGTTCACCGGTCGACCTCATCATCGGCGTGGGGAAGAGCGAGTACCAGTCCGGCCGCGTCGGCGGGGTCGAACGCACACTGGGGTTCGCGTCCGCCTACCAGAGCAACGGCGCGTTCCTCTGGTTCGACGCCACACAGGCGACCACGTCCTATTCGACGTTCACCGACCAATTGACGGAGAGTATCGTGGCGGCCGCGGAGAAGTATGCGGAGCGGGAAATGCCGCCGGAGGACATCGTGGTCCACAGCTACAAGCGGATCGGCGATGCAGAACGCAACGCCAAGGACCGGCTTGAAGACGAGTTCGACGGCGTGGACGTCGTGCTGTCTCACCTGAACACCACGCACGACTTCCGGCTCTACGACGACACTGATTCGTCCGGGCTGTCCGAGCGCGGCCTGTGGATCCAGACGGGAGAAAATAAGGGGTTCGTGATGACCGGCGGCCGCCGCGATTACCGGCCCGGTTCCCCGGTTCCCATCGAGCTCACGGTGGAGGGCGACACCGCCACCCAGGCAATTGCACAGGGCATCTATGACCTGTGCTCGGTGTACTGGAAGGACCAGTTCGGCGCGAATCTGCCAATCACCATCCGGTACGCCGAAGATATCGCCGATATCGTCGAGAACACCCAGAAAGTTGATGATGAGGGGTTGATAAGTGTTGACATAGATCGGCTGGTGCACCCACGGCTCCGGGATATCCCATGGTTCCTGTAACCACAGCGGGCGAAACCACGCCGGACGACCAGTCACAGCCGGATTTCAAGCTCGTTATCCACCGGACGGTTCACCAGTTGCTCGAACGGGAGGAGGAGCGGCCCGGCTGGTACGGCGATCCGTTGAGCACGGCCTGGGTCGGGCTGTCGCTGCAGGCGCACGATGGCCGGCAGGACGACGTGGCAGATATCGCGGCGGAGCTCGAAGACTGGTACGAGGATGCCAGCGTAGACCACGAGTTCGAGGTCGCCGCGCTCGCGTTTATGGGCAAGTTCTTCAAGGAGTACGACCGCGGGCGTCCGATCTACGACGATATCGAGGACCAATTCTTCGCGAAGTTGGATGAGGAACGTGACCGACGGGAGGCGTCTGACGGGCCGGACGCACCGCAGTTCCAGTTCTTCGAGTCCTACGTCTACCTGTACTGCGCGTTGGTCGGGATCACGGCGTACGACCGGTTGGACGAGTACCGCGAGTTTCTGGATAGCGAGGTTGCAGGGCAGCGGCAGTCCACGTGGACCGAGTATGACCGGATGGCGTTCGTGGAGACGGTCGCGCTTGAGGTCGCCGAGTACGACCCGGACACGTGCCGCTCCGTGTTGAGCGAGATGCGGAAGGTGGATGTGGAGGAGTTGAACGAGTACGAGTTCATCCCGTTGGTCTGGTTCTTTCAGGAACAGCAGGATGCGATGCGGTCGGCGTTGTCGGACGAATCGTTCGCGCAGGAGATGGTAGATGAAATCCGGCAGAACCTGTGGCAGCGGTTGTACGAGGAGCTCCCGTTCGAGCTGTACTTGTCGGACGATATCGAGTACGAGTTCACGCCGGACGTCCGGCAGCTGGCGTTACTGGACCGGCTGCTCGGCCGGTTGGAGAACCAGATCGTCGTGTTCTCCGAGGAGCAGCTGGCTGAGCACGATGCCGAGGTGGCGGAGGAGAAGGATGAAGATATCCGTGCGAACCGGCGTCGGAAGCTGACCGGGTACGTAGCGGTTTCGTTCTTGCTGGGGTTCATTGCGATTGATTACGTGATTACGAACCCGCCACCAACATCGACCGTTGGCACGCCGCTTTTCGTCCAGGGGATTGCGGTGTTGCTGATGATGCATCTTGAGTGGCGACTGGAAGATATCAGCCGAAACCTTCCGGTGCTTGAAGAGAACCGGTTAGTGCAGGATATCGTCGACACGGTTGAGGATCGGAACTGGCCGGCGTGGATTCTCCGGTTAGCGTTCGGGTTGCTCGGGTGGGCGATCGTCGGCTACAACTGGGCGGCCATTCAGTCCTTCTTCACGGCGTTCTAACGTCAGGTCGTGGCCCCATGCCCGTGGTCGAGGATTTGTCGGCCCCCGAACGTTCGGAGGTCGGTCGGAAACATGGCTGGACTGAGCATGTTCTGGGAATACGAAACAGTAGCATAAGCAGTCCACAAGAAGCGGGGTGTCAGCGGGCGAAGTTATCCGCAGCAGGCCCCTTCAGTTTGTCAAGACAGTCCTGACAGGGATCTTTACCGGTGCGCTTCGCACGGGCAATGCTTTCGTGCACGGTTACCTGGGCTTCGCGGTCGTCGAACTCCGTCCCGCACCGTGCAGTCACAATCGGATGGTCGTCGTCGATCCCACGTGCGTGGTATTCGTCGTGGTCGGTATGGGTGATGCACTCCATACGGCGGTCAGACGTAGATGTACTCCTCCGGACTGTTGCGGTTCCGATCACGCCACTCGCTGTACGTCATGGCGACGACGGTGACGCCGAATCCAACCAGCCATGCGTGTAGCGCAGTGGCCACGTCGGCAGGGAGGAGGGCCGCGACGGCGAGGATGAGGGTGCCGACGATGGCCAGGGCTAATGCAGCGACACTGAATGTGAACGGCTTGAGGTATCGGACCTGTGCGTCTGGCTCGTAGTCATCGTGCGACTGCTTGTAGCGTTGGACGTACCCGTAGCCGGTACCGGTGCCGACCACGAAGAGGAGTGCGATGAGCGCCGGGTTCATGTGAAACCACTACACGATGTGTTCCTGCTTGAGCTGCAAAACCTTTCCTCCCGGAGTAATCCGCGGCTTCTGTTCCGAACATTCAGGGACCGGTGTCGGGCGGTGATTCTGGATTATCCACTAAATCATATCAAAGTAGAACAGGAAATCAGGGGGAGAGGGAAGAGTTATTTTAGTCCCGCATCGACTACCGACGAAGAATGGGTATTCGCTTTATCGGGCATAAGAAACGGCTTCTCTCCAATCTCCTCGACGTAATTGACAACACCGTTGACGACGACGTAAACCATGTCGCGGATCTGTTCGCGGGGACGGGTGCGGTTAGTGCCGGGCTGAAACGCAAGGGATATAGAGTCACCGCGAACGATATCCTCACTCACTGTTGTGTCCTGACCCGGGCACAGCTGCTGAACTCACAGAACCCCTCGTTCGATACACTGCTGGACAGTCATCCCGAGATTACGGAGGTGACAAACACGTTCGTCGTTCAGACGGAGTACGCCCAGGTTCTCTCATACCTCAATAATCTGGACGGACAGGAAGGCTTCTTCTATAATCACTACGCCCCAGGCGGTACGCAGGAACTGGACGAGCCTCGGCAGTACTTCACGGACGAGAACGCCCAGAAGATCGATGCGATCCGTGCAACGATCAAGCAGTGGAACAACGACAACCTGCTCTCCGAACCGGAGCGCTCCTTGTTGCTGTATGACCTGATCCGGGCGACGAACGAAGTTGCGAACACCGCTGGCACGTACGGGGCCTACCTCAAGGAGTGGTACGAGCGAGCACGGGAACCGATCGAGCTCACGCCGGCCGACCTCACGTCCGGCCCGACGGACCACGAAATCTATCAGCGGGATGCAAACGAACTCGCCAAAGAAATCACGCCGGACGCTGTTTATCTTGATCCACCATACACGAAGCGCCAGTACGCCTCCTACTACCATATCCCGGAGACGATAGCGGAAGAAGACGAGCCGGATATCTCCGGGAAAACCGGGCTACGGCCATGGGAAGAGAAGGGTTCTGATTACTGCCATAAGAAGCGTGCACCCGACCAACTCCGCGATCTCTTATCCAACCTAGAGACGCGGTACGTCTTTCTGAGTTACAGCACAGAGGGACACATGCCCCCGGACACCATCGAAGGGATTATGGATGATCTCGGCTCCTTCGAACGCCATGATTTCGATCACCCACGGTACAAGAGCAATGATGGAGCGCAAGGCGGCGACCTCACTGAGTGTCTCTACGTCCTGAGGCCAGCGTAACCTTAAGTCACCGGTCCAACTAGCCAGTAAATATGAATACCGAACAAGTCGACCAAATTCTCTGGAAGTTCTTGACGTGGACGGACTTCAACGCCATGAACGGCGGGTTCGCAACCGACCAAGGTGGCAGCGCCAAGCATATCGCCCTCCCTCCGTCACGGCGGGAAGATATCGCTGACTTCTTCGACGTCCCCGACCCCGGCAGCCAAGGCGATCCGGTCCGCCATGAAATCGAGGTCGAACCGGTGCAGGGGATACCGGACTCTTACGGGCCGATCATTCTCCGGTGTAAGCCCGATCGTCGAGGAGGTGAATGGCGGATAGCGGATCAGGACCAGAACCGGTACGAACTCTGGAAACCGAAGCATGGGTTCCCGCGAGCCGATAAATGGGACACTGAGGAAGAATACTACGACGACAACCCACCGATAATCTACTTCATCAAGGATACGGACGGCGATTTCCATGCTCGGGCCGTGAACGAGTCCCCTCACGAGAACCTGGATAAGTTCCCGGAACAAATCCGGACGGAATGGATGAGCGCGGCTAAGCGCAACAACTTTGGTATTATCGACTTCGATACAGAACAAACGCGTCTATAGGAGAGATTGAATGAGACTTGATCACCGGATCCTCGAGCGACTCCAGGAAGAACCCAACGTCCTACTCTACGGGCCGCCAGGCACGGGGAAGACCTACGCGATGAAAACGCTGCAGGCTCGGCTTGAATACCCGATGCATGCTGCCGACCCAGAGGAATTGGAACCGGGGTCAGAGTTCAATCCGGACGAAGTGGATTTTCCGTTCCTCACCGAGGTCGATGAAGGGGAGGAAACGGCAGACTCGCACTTCCCCGGTGACGTCAAAACAGCGTGGATGACGTTTCACCAAGACACGGGGTACGAGGATTTTATCCTCGGGCTGCGGCCGGAGCCCGATGGCGGCGGAGTGTCCCTCAAACCGCGGGCTGGCACGTTGCTTTCCCTCGCGGAACACGCCAAGAACGGGAACACGAGTATCTTGTTCATCGACGAGATTAACCGGGCGAACGTCCCCAAGGTGTTCGGCCAGTTTATTTCCGTGATGGAGAAGGACTTCCGGCTCTCTGAGGACGGTACCCACTCCTCCGATACAATTGGACTGTCACTCCCCCAGGTGAACGACGGCGACAGCATCGAAGACCCGATCCGCGGCGAGGAGTTCGAGATCTCAGTGCCGTACGAGTTCCCGCAGAACCTCTACATTGTTGCCGCAATGAACTCGCTCGATCGTTCGACAGAACCTCTCGACTCAGCGTTGATGCGCCGGTTCGAGCAGATCCGTGTGTTCCCCGACTATCAGAATCTCGCTGACCAGCTGGACACGGACCACACGGCAGGCTCCGATCTCCCTGACGTAGAGGACACGACGGCAGAAGAGCTCGCTATCGCGCTTCTGCACCGCGTGAACACCTTCTTGCAGAGCACGCTCGGTGAGGACTTCCAAATCGGTGAATGGTACTTCCGTCGTGTTATCGACGCCGCGGAGGATGACCGATTGACAGAGCTGTACCGGGTGTGGGATGGTCGAATTATCCCCAAGCTCCGTGAACTATACCGGTCCCGTGAAGACCAGCTGGCGATGCTGTTCAAGGTCGATCGCACCAATACGCTCGATATCAGCGACTACCCGTATCGTCGGATAGATATCGAGGACGAATGGGAGAGTGCCGGCGTCCGGGAATCGTTCGAGTTCCGTCCGCTGTCGGTCCTGGAAAACGACGAGGAACGGAAGCAGGTCCTGCATCACCTGGCCACGTTCGAACGATGAGACCACATGCTGCTACAAGAATACGGCGCCCCTGTCCGGCTTGAAGGCGACGCACAGCAGCTTCTCCGGTTAATCGAGGATACGAACGTATACTGGCAGAATCAGCTTGGATTGCGGAACGCACCGCTAGAAGTAATCCCGTCAGAGGATGGCGTTGTCCGGATCCGGGCACGGGGTGTGACCGGTCAGATCCGGGTCGGGAAACACGAGCTGCATATCGCACCGAAGTACCTGCCGCCGGACGAGGTGGCGCGGTGGCAGGAATCGTTGTTCGATATGCTGGCGTTCGCGAACACACCGGCGTTCCGCCACTCAACGTTCGTCAAAGGCGGGGTGGAGACCGGCGGATTCATCGAACTTTTTGCACGGTCATATGTCGAGGCACTGGAGCTTGCGTTGGAACGGGGAGCGCCACGTGGATACAAGCAGTCGGAGGAACTGCTGGAGACGGCACGGGGACGGTTGATGACCGAGAAGCTGTATCCGCAAGTCCTCCAAGACCCGTCGAAACTGTGGTTCGAAACGGATGAGTTCAGCAAGAATATATTGCTTACCCGGTTGATGCATTGGGCATGCGACCGGTTCGCTGCTCTCGTGAACGACACAGCCGTCCGGAATGAATTGCTGGACGTCAAACAACGGTTCGCGGACGTTTCCGCGAAGAAACCGTCGAAAACCGCACTTGACCGATTCTTCCTCTCACCGAAGCACCGGCACTTCGAAGACGCGTTCAACATGGCGAAGTGGCTGGCCTACAACCAAGGACCAACCCTGACGACGAAGGACGTCGAAATTCCGGGCGTACTGCTGAAATCACGCAGCATCTATCAGGGGTTCGTGGATTCGTGTCTTCGTCGCATCTCTAATTCTCGGGGATGGGAGTACGACGATGAACCCACCCGTAGACTTGCTTTTGGTGCGAAGACGATCTCCACCACACCGGACCACCACCTCGTCGCCAATGACGACGCGCTTCTCTTGGATTCGAAATACAAAGGGAAGATCGAGTGGACCGAAGAAGAGGAGGATGGTGGCACACCGCTTAGAAACCAAGACGTGTATCAGATCATGGCTGGGTCGAGAGTGTTCGATACCTCAAAAGCCGTTCTCGTATACCCGAGCATGCCGGAAGGCTTCGAGGCTGCCTGGCGGATTGAAGGTGAGGGGTTGCCACGAACGATGCACACGGTGGAAATCAATCCCGCTCAGTTCACGCGAGAGGATGAAGAGACGTTCTTAACGGATGTAGCGTCCGAATTGGATCGGGTTTTAGACTATGGGGATGATGAAAGCGACTGAAACTTGTCCAGACGGTCCATAACCTGCTGCTTCAGCTTGTACCCGCCGTATTCGTTGACTTCGCCTTCTTTAACGGACCAGAAGCTCTCGAACACGTGAGCCACTTCGTCTGCGCTCAAGCCGTAGAGACTGAAGAACAGTGCTTCGAGATCCACACGTAAGTCTCTGCGCCGCTCTTCGTCCCACGTGTAGGGTTCATTTGTGAAGTCCAGATCCTCCCCCCATGCATCAAGATCGTGAGCGGTGTATGTGAGTTCGGCTACCCGTTCCGCCACCCAATCACGCAGCTGCTGTCCCTGGAACTCCTGCTCGAACGTTTCCGGCGGGAATACCGGTGTCTGCCGGACGATGTACCAGTTCAGTGTGACGTTCCCGATTTTCTGCCTGCAGGCGAAGTCATACGCCAGCGAGTTCAGGTTCGCCAGGAAACATGCGGCCGACCGTGCGGGATGATCGGCGAGCAGCACCGGGACCTTGTTCCCGATTGCAGTATACGGCAGGACGGACGCTATCATCGTCCGCGTGTTCGTCGCGCTGGTAATGTCCTTGAACCCGATGAACCAGTCCCGGTCGTAGTCTTGGTCCGCCATCCGGCCGTCGACTTGGTCCTTCGTCACGTAGTACCGAGCTGCAACTGTGAACTCGGGGTCACGGAGTAGTTCGATTGTTGTTGCCTCCGACGCACCGGATCGGTAGATATTATCTTCCGAGTTCTTGGCATGCGATGCACGGTGGTTATACTGGCTGATCATCCGCCCCTCATACACACGAGTGTATTCCGTGCCATCGCGCTGGATATTTCCGTTCTGTAACTGTGTCCCATCCTGGAGTTCGTATGCTTGGTGGAAGAGATCGGAGTCGAGAGACATGTCGAACATCCGGAGGTATTCAACGCCCCACGGGTTCTCTTCATCACCGTTCTCACCCTCCTTTGAAAGGATAGGGGCAGCATCATGCTGCTTCTGCAGAATATCCAACGCTGTCCGTCCGCGAACAAGCGGACACGTCTTCGTGTTCGGATTCAGGCCGGCAATATCGTCAGCGGTCAACGTGACGTGCCGCTCGGCGTCGTCAAGGTCTTCGGGGTTGTGCGCGAAGAATACGAAGTCAGCCTCCGATTTCCCCGGTGCGTTGCAGATGGTGACCAACGAGAACCGGGTGCGTCCGTCAACGTCCTCGAAATGTTTCTCACGGTTCTCAAAGTCGTACAGAGACCGGAGCTTCCCGGTCGTCATCAGGTGCTCGAAGAACTCACGAGTGTAATAGTCGGTTGCAATTCCTGTGGGCACGAGCAGCCCGATCCTCCCGGCGTCCTTCGTGAGATGGAGGCTTCGTTCAGCGAACAGACTGTAGAGATTGAGGGAGCCGACGTTCGTCCACTCGTACTGGTCAGAGTCGCGGATCGCGTCGGCGAAGGCTTTGGCTCGTTCTTTGGCCTCTTGGAGGGCCGTCTTTGCTTCTCCATTCTCAGTTTTATGGAGCTCTACTTCACGCTCAGCGGTCGTCGCCACGGTAGCAAGCTCTGGCTCTCGGCCAGCGAAGAACTCTCGAGTCTGCACCTTCACCCGCTCCCATGGCGGATTGGTGACAACGGCATCGAACCCGCCCTCCGTGAATACATCGGGGAAGGTCTGCCCCCAATTGATGGACTCCAGGTCTTCACGGTAAGTACGCCCATTACCGTCTCCATCTCCAGGGGTTTCTGCAACCTTCTGTTGCCGGACGTATCCCAGCAGCGAATCACCTGTGGAAAAGTGATTTGACAGTCCTGCGAATGGTTCATCGGTGCTTTCGGCTGCTTCGGACCACAGCACTCCTAATGCCGTATCCGTGGACAGCTGGTTCGCGTCTACCCCGTAAATGCAGTTCCTGACGATAGCGCGGCGAGCAGCTGCTGTATCTGAGTCCTCCGGACTCTCCCCGTCTGTTCTGAGATGAGCGACGATCGGTGTCAGGATATCAACGGCGGCAAGGAGCATACTACCAGTGCCGCACGCTGGATCGACAAGATCGAGGGAGAGAATAGCATCACGTGCATCCTCAGCTGCGCTCTCGTCCAGTTCGTCGAAATCATCGTCACTTCCGGGCCAGCATCCCTGCTCGGTGCATCGTTCCTCAATGAGTTCAACCAGTGAGGGACGGCAACAACGCCGTGCAAGCTGGAGCGGTGTCAGATACGTTCCCGACACTCGCCGGTCGTCGCTCTCGACGTATTTGATAGTGTTGTCGGTGACTTCTGCCTCGTAACTCAGGAAATCCTCAAGTGCGGTGGATGCCTCCCGGAAGAATATACGGGATTGTCCGAGATCGGCCGCCTCAACCAGCTGGTCATATGCCGTGCTAAGGTGTTCAGTATGCCCGTTCGCGGTGATTGCAGTAAGGTCGAAGAGACCAGACAGAGCGTGGTCATCCCCAGCATCTTCCACCGTGTCCGCGATTCGTTCCCGGGTGGTCATCGGCGCCTCTTCCAGGCCCGTCGCCTCTTCACGATATTCTGCTACGAGGAGAAGTTGGAGGATGAGACGTTTCCCGTCGTTTTCAACTGCCTCGAAATCCTCGACGGCGACGTGGTCGCTGTCGATGATCTCATTGAGAAGGAACTCGAGAGACTGGATCGAGCGCGGACGTTGATCGGTGAAATCCATGTTATCACTTATTTGCATCGAGGGTGACGGAAGAGCCTGGCTCTTTGCTCATACCTCTGAGTGGACTAGTATATAAGTAGGGATTCGGTCCCTGAGAAGTGACGTAGGTCGGTGCCATGTACGAATTAACCGTCGCCAGCACCTTGTAGTTAACGATATGAATTATCGATATTACTTAATACTATGAGCGAATAGAGTTAACCAGCGGTATTAAGTAATCACCACTGCCCAAGGCCAGCATGACTGAGATCCGTCTAAATGACGCTGATGAAGCAATACTCCGCCATCTACGAGAAGGAAGAGCGACTGCCGCGTTTTTAGCTCAACGAACTGATTGGAAGCGCGAATATCTGACTCAGCGTCTGATTCGTCTCGAAGAGCACGGTATCGTTAGAAATCTGGAAGACGTCGGCCTCTACGAACTTGTAGACGATCCAGAACAGAGGGGGGAAGCACCCTAAGAGAATTCTCGCATGAAGTCCTCAAACTGTGTCTGCTGATTAACCTGTTCCGCTGCCCGCTGCCGACAGTATACCGACGGCGACGATTAGAGACCTTCCTTCTCTGAATCGCTTGCCGGCGTGATGGTGGAGGTAGAAATAAGACGGTCGATACCGACGCACCTCAAACGGAGGCGCACCGAATGCCACAACGGACCAAAAATGAGATAATCGACATCGTCACCCGGGAGTACATGGAGCAAGTGGCGCTCAAAGCCAACCACGCGCCACGCGGACAATTCCTTTCGTACGATAACACCGAGTTTACTGAATACGCGAAGCGGAAGTTCACGAAGGACGAGCTCACCGTCATCTGGCAGAACTACGTCTTGAGCAACCCGCCGAAGAAGGCCGCGGAACGCATCCAGCACCGGTCCGCACCCGACCTCATCCGCCTATTCGTCTCGGAAAACAACGTCTCGAACTACCTCGTCGAGCACAAGGTCGACGATTCCTACTGCGACCTCGTCGTGTTCCAAGACGACACGGATTTCCGGACAGCGGCAGTCGAGATCAAATCGAACGGCGACGACCTACGGAAGGCCGTCGACCAGTGTGAACGATACGCGCAGTGGGCGAACGCTGTCTTCGTCCTCGTTGAAACGGAAAAGCAAGAGCAGGCAGTGGAGGGACTCCCGTCGTGGGTCGGGGTCAAGGTCGTCGAGTCCGATGAGATTACAATGGTCCGGGAGGCCGACGATCTGAACCAGTCGCTACTCGACCTGGTGGAGCTCATGACTGTGGACCAGTTGAAGGAACTACTGCGGACGATCGGGACGAAGGTCAGCGGGCGGAAGCATGAATTGCTGGATCGGGTGAAGGCGAATATCAACGAGATCCCAGAGCCGACCGCGCGACGAACGCTGCTCCTCGGTTAGAGGAACATTGTAAAGTTCTTCTTCCATTCCGAGTCCTTGCAGATGGACTGGAGGCCGGGTCGGACCTCGTCCTTGGTGATGGCGTCGTTGATCTCCCGCAGTTCCTCGTCCCGGAGCCACAGCCAGTGCCGCTTCCGCAACGTGTCCTGGTCGCTCAACTCGATGTCCGACGGATGCGTGTCGTTGTAGGGCTCGCAGAACGGGCCGTTACATCCGAGCGAGTCCAGCTGGTCGAATCGTTCCCATCCCCACTTCCGTGGGACAAGGAACTTCCGATGCCGTGGGATGTCACTGGAGTCTCCGCCTCGGATCGGGCGTCGGAACGGGTTTTGGTACATCGGATGGGAGTACCCGTCCAGCCCCTGTGCCATGAGGATGTAGGAGAACTCGTCGAGCCCGAGGAAGAACGTGGGCATGTCGGTGAACTGCCGGAACAGGCGGAAGAAGTGGAAGATACCCTCGCTGTCCGTCTTGTGCAGTTCGTCGGGATCGGTTTCGACGTTCGTCGCCTTCAGGAATAGGATGTCGGTATCCAGCTCCCGGTACGTGTGGATGATATCCAACCACGCCTGCGGCGGCTGCCGCCTACCGTTTTCCTGTTCAGCGTCCGCACTGAGGATCGACCGCTTCACTGGAAGCACGGGAGCGACCTCGCGATCGTAGAGCGTGTTGGCCAGGTTTTGTGAAATCCGGTAGAGATCGAGGTTCGCCTCGATGTCTTCCTCGTAGGTGTCGAGCTCGATCGGGTAGTACGGCACCAGGAACAGGTCGGGCCCGTACTCGTTCTGCAGGCCGAGCATGTTCTCCACGAAGTTCGGCGGTGATACCTCCTCTTTCAGGCGTGGGTACGCATCTCGGTGCTCCATCGCCATCTCTGCCCCGTCCTCGCCGTCTTCATCGTCGTCGGCGTCCAGAGCGTCCGCCACGTCGAGGAACGGGTCCGGTAGATGGTCGCTGATCTCCCGCATGTCTTCCCGGTAGTTGAAGTACAGTAACCGGTCCGTGTTCGGATCGATCAGCAGACACCGGTCCAAGTCATCGACGATCGAGTAGATGTTGGAGAACTTCCGGTTACCGTTCAGATCCGTCTGGACAGATCGGTCGAAGTCATCGAGCACTGAGGGAGCCAACTGTGATTCGACCACGAATCCGCCCGTGTACGGAAGCAGCGGTTCGTCCTGCTCGTCGAGAACCCGGACTGCTTCGACGACGTTCTCCGCATCGGACACCCGAGTAAGGGACGGGAAGTACGTCGGGGTCGGTAACTCCTTGCCGTTGATCGCGAGCTCGCCCATCCGAGCGTTGGGCGCCGCGGTTTCCTGAATCTCGAACCTAGCCATCCATTTTCTCCATGTTTTCCTCGATCTCAGTCAACCACGACACGAACTCACTGAACTCTTCCTTCGGCACCAGCAACCCGCCTTTCACCTCTTCCCCGCCGAACTTGTCCTGCTCCACTTCCTGGATATACACCGACTCGCCGGAGATGTTCTCCAGGTGCTTGGTCTGAAACGTCTTCCCGTTGATCTGCCGTTTGTCATTGACGCTGTCGTGCAGCAGCTTCCCGTTCGGGTAGTATACGTCGGTCCCACCCAGCCGCCGAACGTACCCTTCGTTGAGCGCCACGATCTTCTCGAGATGCTTGTCGATCGTCTTCCGGCCGAACGGTGTCGCCTCCTGGATATCGGACCGTGTGAGGCCTTCCGGGTTGTCGTGCAGCAAGTCGTTCAGCGTCTCGAACACGTACTTCTCCTTCGCGTCTGGTGACAGCGATTTGTACTCCTCCTTGTCGAGCCCGTCGGGTTCTTGAACCATGATATGGGTACGTACCCCTTGGTACCAAGCATACGCTCCATACGCAAAGGTATTTCGGTCTGACCGACGAGTTTATTTGTCTCCACCTGTTCCTTGGTACCAAGAGGTAGGCACCAAAGAATCGGCCTGCCTCCACTACCGACTATGACGACCGATCCCGCCAATGTCGGCGCATCGTTCGTGACCGAGCTGCTGGAGATGGATGTCTCCGATCAGGTGTCGGAGCTGACGAAGGACGACGTCCCGCACCCGAAATCGGGGCGGATGCAGTCGATCGACGCCAACCTCTTCTTCAAAGGCATCCGGCAGAACGGCAACAAACGCTGCCGTGACCTGTTCTGCGACCTGCTCTGCGCGAACCTCGGACAGCGACTGGATATCCCGACGCCACCGCAGGTCGCGGTCGACCATCCTGCACTCGGCATCGGCCTGATAAGTCCGTTCCTCACCGGGACGAACGGTATCGCGGTAATAGATTACGACGACCTGGTGAACACCGGGGACGTCCCCGTCCTGTGAACGTTCGAGGAGTGGGTGATGAACACGGACGATAAGACGGAGCATTTCTGGACCGTCGCGACGGGTGATGGACCGAAGCTCTACATCGTTGACCACGGCCACACCCTTCACCGGGCGAACAGCTTCGGCGAGCCGGATGCCGTTACCGAGCACGGAAAACTCCATCAGAGCGTCGGTAAATCGCACTACTACTTCGACTCGGTCGACGCGGTCCGACCGGGGATCGACCGGATCCAGCAGCTCGAGGACGAGGAAATCGCGGAGGCGGTTGACCGGACGATCGGGGAACTCCAGGCGTTGGACACGGCTGATGCGGATATACAGGCATTTCTCGACGAGTCCGATGAGCATCGGCAGACAGTGCTGAACGTGCTCACCGAACGGCGGGATCACCTCGACACGATCATGCAGGACAAGTTCGGAGACTGAGCCCGACCCCCGAACTATCAATTTATAAAAACGTCTGTTTCCCATACTGTCCTGGAATCCACGGGGCGTGGATCGAGATATCACAGCTGACCAGCAGGAGGGCGCAGCGTCGCATGCCGGTCCACGCCTCTTGGCTGGGTAGCTCAACCAGGTAGAGTACTCCGCTGTTACCGGGGTGGTTGCTTGTTCAAGTCCAGCCCTGGCCGCTCCGGCAGGAGCACAGGCAACCAGTGCGCCCGGGTGCAACACCTGAGTACAAGACGAGACCCATCGGGCGCGAGACGCCGGTGCCCAACAGGGCAGTGTGTCGACAGACACCACCGGAGTCCTCCTTGCTCCTGCCACATCGCGTCAGCAGTACCGGAGCCGGGTGCGACTCCCGGCTAGGCGGTCCCGGGCAAAGGAAACTCCCCTAGGTTCTCCCCAACACGCCAGAACGGCCGAGCATACACGCCACCGTCTAACCGGCGTGGCGTGGAGACACCTGTTCAATTCTCCCGGGAGCCACTCCAAAGTTAAAGTAGCATACCTGCGATACTCCATTCAGAACAATCGCCGATGGGCGAGAGGGCCGAAACGGAGGACGTCCCTCCAAAGGATAGTCCGCTCACGGTCGGACAGCTGAACGACCGGATCGACGAGGTCGTCGACTCCGCGACGGATCTCCACGGCGTCCGCTGTGTGGGCGAGGTAGTAGGTACGAGCGAGCGGGACACGGCCGTCTACTTCACCCTCACCGACGGTGAACACGATCTCCCCTGTGTGGTCTGGCAGAGCCGGTACCGGAATATGGATCTCGATCTCGAAGACGGGATGGAGGTCGTCCTCGAGGGGAACGTTGATTTCTGGGTCGATGGCGGGGAGATCAGCCTCAAGCCGTGGGAGATAACTGCCGTCGGGGAGGGCGATCAGGCAGCGGCCGTCGCCCGTCTCGAGAACGAACTCGAACAGCGCGGGTGGTTCAACGACGACCGCAAGCAGACTCCACCGAGGTTCCCGGAACGGATCGGCGTCGTCACGTCGCTCCAGGGCGACGCTCGCGACGACCTCCAGACCGCGATTCATGGCCAGGATCCCACAGTGGATATCCTCGTCAAGGATGCAAGCGTGCAGGGCGACCGTGCTCCACGATCGATCGCCAATGGTATCCACCATCTGGACCGTCACGAGGACGTCGACCTCATCATCGCCGGCCGTGGCGGTGGCAGCGACACTGATCTGAAGGCGTTCAACACCGAAGCGGTGGCGGAGGCACTCTTCACCGCGAGTACGCCCACCGTCACGGCCGTTGGCCACACTGACGACCGGTTCATCGCCGACAAGGTAGCGGACATGGCAGCGATCACGCCGACCCGGGCGGGAGAGTACTTCGCCGGGTCACGGGCGGAGTTCGTCGACGCGAAAGTCGAGCCCCTGGAACGCGAACTGGAAGATGCGTACCAGACGTTCGAACAGGAGTACGAACACGACCGGGAGCTCGCAGCAGGCGAACGCAAACTCACCTACTACAAGGTGGCCGTCGTAGTGTTGGTTCTCCTGTTGCTCGCGGTCATTCTCTGGCAGGTGGTGTGATAATGGCGAAAGAACGCGAACTCGACGAGCGACTCGACCGCGTCGAGGAGATCATCGAACAGCTTGAATCGGGTGACCCCTCGCGAGCGGAGGGCGAACAACTTTTCGAGGAAGGCCGGCAGACGCTCGACGAGATCCGGGAGATTCTGGACCGGGGTGAGGGCGAGGTCGTCGAGCTGCCGGAGTGACTACCCCTCACCAGACCGATAGTCGGGGGTCGTCTTCTGTCTCACTCGTTGAGCGCCCGGGCGAGCGTTTCGACGAGATACGCGTCGAGTCGCTTCTGGACCGTCTCCAGTGTCGGGGGGTCTGCCACGAGTTCGGGTATCGTCGTTTCCCAGTCATCGGCGATGCTTTCCCGGGCCGCAACCGGGAGTCCCTGGCCTGGGTCCGGCGAGGTGTGATAGGATTTGTTCGGTGCGTGAGAGCGTTTCTCGTCGAAAATCGCGGCCACTGTGCCTGGCGGTGGCGTCTCGTCTCCAATGACGATCTGGTAGAGGTCGTAGTAGTCCCGCCCGCGTGAGCGCTGGTAGATCGTGCGGAGCTTCTCGGCGAAGATCTCGGCCAGCGAGTACGCCTGCAGCGAGAACGAAGTGACGTCCTGATAGTCGTGGGTGTGGTCTACGGGCGTTGCGGCGACGACCTCGTCGCCCATGATATTGAGCTCGGTCGTGTTCTTGTGGTCGAACATCGCCCGATACTGGATGGACGCCTCGACGTAGTAGGTCGGATATCCGTCGTCGCCCCCCTCGTAGAATTCGTCGATAGAGAACTCGATCCCGGACCGACGCGATGCCGTCTCCAGGGCGTCACGCAGCCCCGATTCCGTACCGGTGAAGGTCCCGTCGACGGTGAAATCCAGATCTTCGGAGAATCGCCACGTGTCCGGGAAGTAGAGCTTGCTGAGGGCGGTCCCACCTTTGAAGAGCAGGTCATCGCCGAAGGCGGTCGTGTAGATGCCGTACAGCACCCACGAGTTGACGTAGTCCTTCTCGGCGTAGTCGGTTCGGACGCCGAGTTCACGGGCTCGCCGGCGAATGGCGGCTTCGTCGAGCATTGGTTATGGCAACTCCTCGTCGGGGATATTTACATATAGCCGATAGTCGGGCGCGTAGTCACCCTTGGCTGACCGAGTGGGGTCGAGCGGCGAGGACCCTTTCGTCAATTCGGCTTCCACTATGGCACGGTCGGGAACGAGAATCCCGTAGTGGTCCATGAGATAGACCAGGCGTTTGAGTGCGGCGCCGTTGCCGATTCGTCGGGCGTACTCGATGAGGGTCTCCGGATTGTAGCCCTCGGCCCCCTCGCGGATGCCCTTGGCGAATTCGCGGACGCCGCCGCAGTGCTTCGGCTGGTCGGCACAGTCGGCGAGGGTCTTCTCTGGGGTGGCGATAGGAACCTGGTGCCCGCCAACGGCGTATTGCTCGTGGCCGAAGAACTTCCGCTCGGCGAGGGTGACGAAGTGATACTCGACGTCGTGGACGGTCCGGTCCGGGGGTCGCTTGGTCGTCGCGACGGTGACCGACCGGGGGACCTGTTCGGTGAACCCGTGAAAGCCGAGTGCGCTCCAGAACCCCACGTACATTGGCTCCACGAGGTGGCTGGCGATATAGAACTCGTGAGCAGTGTACTGTGAATTCTCGCCGGCAGCCAGCGGAACGACGAGGTAGAGCCCGGGCTTGAGCCGCGTGAGCCAGCCGTTGCTCGCAAGCCGTGACGCGGTCGTCTTCGCGGAGTCGTAGGTGGTCTCCAGTGCTTCGGCTAACTCGTCGATCTCGAAGATTTCCTTGTTCTGGCTCGTCAGGCGAGCGAGTGCGCGGCTCTCTCGTTCCGACAACCCACTGCGTGTATTTCGTTCGTTGTTCGTCGGGGTCACTGTTACACGTAGTGAACGAAATGCAGGCCATCGGAATAAGCGTTCTGCCGATAGAACGTTCTCGAAACGTCGGCTATTCATTTACATCTAATGAACGAACTACAGGATTGCCGTCCTGGATCGCGCTAAGCGGCTCGCCTGGCAGGGGATAGTGACGCAAAACTCTCCATGAGACGGTTTCTGGCAATTCCGGAAACTACCCACGTCCGTTTAACATCGTTCCGAACTACTATACAGATATGATCCAGGACGCTCGCTTCCTCAGGGCCGGGTTCGTCCCGAGCGAAGTGGTTCACCGCGACCCCGAGGTGAACCACCTCTCGAGCGTCCTCGAGCCACTCGCGCGTGGCGAGACGGCCGACACCGCCCTGATCACTGGTCCCACGGGCTCCGGAAAGACCTGCATCGCCAAATTCACCGTGAAGGAACTCCGTCAGGAGAACCTCGATGTCGATAGAGTGTACGTCAATTGCTGGGAGGACCACACCCGCTTTCAGGCGCTCTACGCTATCCTCGACGAACTCGAACGCACCGTCGATATCCATCGCCAGTCGACGCCCCGTGACGTCCTGCTCAATCGCTTGCGCGACCACGACGAGTCACCGTGCGTCGTCATCTTCGACGAGGTCGACCAGCTGGAAGACAAGGGAATCCTCTACGAACTCAACAAACAGCAGCAGTTCTCCCTGATCCTCATCGTGAATCAGGAGGAAGAACTCCTCGCGGGCCTCGACGAACGGTTGGCGAGCCGGTTGCGGGGGAGCGAACGGATTCGCTTCAGCGGGTACAGCGTCGACCAGCTCGTCGACATCCTCCGGGAGCGTGCAAAGCGTGCATTGATTCCGGATGCCATCGAAGAATCGGAACTCGAACACATCGCCGACGCAGCCGGTGGTGATGCCAGGGTCGCGATCACGACGCTTCGCATCGCCGCTCGGCACGCAGAACAGGATGGAACAGGGCGCATTACCGCGGACATCATCGAGAGTGCGCTCCCCGAGGCCCGACAGGAGCTCCGGCAGAAGAACATTGATGCTCTGACCCCGCACCAACGAGCGGTCTACGACGTAATCGATGAGCACGGGGAGATTGCACCGGGCGATCTCTACCAGGAATATCGACAGCGGGTTGAGGACCCGAAGGCCGACCGGACGATCCGGAACTACCTCGACAAGCTGGAGCGGTACAATCTCGTGACCGCTGAAGGGACGACACGAGATCGGGTCTATCGGTGTGTGGGACAGGAGTCCGAACTGGAGTGACCAAGCTCTGGAGTTCAATCACATAGACTGATCACTTACACCACTTCCAGAAGACGACGGCCGCAAGCCCGGCGACCAGCAGGCCTGGACGTCGGACCAGCGCCACGCCCTTACCCGCCACGTCGACGAACGGGCCCGCGACGCCGTCGAGGCGTACACGACACTCCCAGAGGATACT
>Ga0207715_100235_pt1 | contig 25480 bp, 30 predicted proteins | sample A23M3SouthBayCA_FD_187732 | JGI IMG/M metagenome (GOLD analysis project Ga0207715, IMG submission 187732) | Aerobic enrichment media from Eden Landing Ponds, California, USA - A23 M3 (SPAdes) | ecosystem: Environmental > Aquatic > Marine > Unclassified | place: USA: Emeryville, California... | reverse complement strand
CGAATTCCCGCAGTCAGGACACTGCTTCGCGATGATCGGCGCCCAGATCCAGATCGCCTGCTCACCTTCCCGGACGTGCCGATCGAACTCCTCCTGCCACGTCCGGTACCCCGCGACCTTCGTCGCTTCGGGACACTGTAGCTTGATGAGCAGTGAATTGCGGTGAGAGTAGTCGTGAAAGCGGCTCTGGACATCGAGCCACTCCTTGAACTCCTCGCTCGCTGCGGCCTCGTTGACGAGGTCGATCAGCTCCTCGACCCACGCCTCGAGCTGGCTGTGCATCTCGTCGTACCGGCTGTCGGCATCATCGAAGGATGCCGTCGGCTGATTGGTCGTACCCATGGATATCACCGAATGAAGTCGGCACTCGCTGCGCTTCAGCGAGCGCCTCGCCCTTCCTGGGCGCAGAAAAACCTAGGGTGACGATCACCGCAGTTCGTGTTTCTCGGTTGCGAAGCCCACCGAGACGAGATATTCGAGGAACTCATCGAACTGGACTACATCGCTCGGTGTGTCGGTTGCGAGGTGGTGCGCCCACTCGATGGCCCACTGAAACGCGGGATCCGTTCCACCCTTGCCGTGGACGTACCACCAGCGAGCCGCTTTGAGAACGACGAGTGGGTTCGTCGGTGGGTGCACGCCGGCGAGCCCACGCGTGATCGACTCGATTTCGTCGGGGATGTCGGTGGGCTCGACGTCGCCTGATTGCGTGTTTGCGATATCGACTGGAATGTCGTCGATCGAGACGTCGTTGACACTCTGTTGTTCACTCACAGGAGGTCACCTCTGAACGAGGACTCTCGATGGAGCCCTCGCCCTCTCCGGGGGCGCGAAAAACCGCTCGCGGCGTCACGCTGGGGAAGTAGACGCTCTCTCGCCGGCGACCTCTTGATGTTGGTTTCAGCGCCTATACTGTATAGAGAGGATGTATCGCAGTAGTTGAGACTGGTCGTCTCAATGCATATGACCCTGGTCTCACAACGGAGATATTCAGAACAGGTCAATCGACGTGTCGATAATCCTTCTCAATTGACCTGATATCATCCATTCAAACTGAAAGACCGCGATCGGACAACGATCTTTACATATCAACGATCAGTGGATAACCATCTGACCGCTTTGCACCATCGAGCAAAGGATTCACCCGTCGCAAATCCCTACTTTTAGCGGGAGTGGTTTAACGGAGACTGACAGTCATGAGTGACAGCCTCGGACTAAAAGAAGGCGTTTCGATGGCACTCGGCGGCATGATCGGGGGCGGCATCTACGCCGTCCTCGGTGTGGTGGCGGGGATAACGATGTCTGCCATCTGGGTCGCATTTCTGGTCGCCGGTGTCGTCGCCATGTGTGCGGGCTACTCGTACAATAAACTCAACAGCCTCACAGACAACCAGGGCGGCTCTGTGACGTTCGTCCAGTGTTATCTCGGTAACTCCACCGTGGCCGGGATCGTCGGTTGGACGCTTCTGTTTGGCTATATCGGCTCGATGGCGATGTACGCCTTTGCATTCGGGGAGTTTACGGCCGCGTTCGGCGTCGTCCCGACAAGCATTGCGAACGTCCCGATCCGACCGCTCGTCTCTGTCGTGGCAGTGGCCGGCTTCGTCGGCTTGAATCTACTCGGGGCACAGACTACTGGCGCCGCGGAGAACGTCCTCGTCGCGCTGAAGGTCGGCATCCTCGTGATGTTCGGGATTATCGGGTTGGTGTACGCCTTCGGCTTCAGCGGAGCGCCGTTCGAATACGGTGTCAGCCAGCTCGGCGGGTTTGGACCCATAATGGCGGCAGCCATATCGTTCGTCGCCTTCCAGGGGTGGCAACTCCTGTACTACGACCAGGAGAGCGTCGAGAATCCCGTCGAGACAATCCGAAAGGCGGTGTACATCTCGATCCCAGTCGCCGTTGCTATCTACATCCTCGTGGGAATGGTGACGGTGAACCTCGTTCCGCAGGCGCTAGAGTCTCATCCACACGTCGCGCTGAAGGACGCCGCGTCGATGATGATGGAACCGTACGGACTGGCGCGCATCGGGGCGGTCGTCCTCGCGCTGTCGGCGCTGTTCTCGACGGGGAGTGCGATCAACGCCACTCTCTTCTCGTCGGCGCACTTCGCAAAGGGGATGCTCAGTGACGATCTGCTGCCGGATCAGATCGGGAACTCAAGCACTGACGGCATCCCAGAACGGACGGTGCTTATCCTCGGGGCCATCACCGCGGCGTTCACGTGGTACGGGAGCCTCGGAGCCATCACGTCGTTTGCTTCGCTGTCGTTCATCCTCGTCTTCGGTTCGATGAGCTATCTCGCGTTCCGTCAGCGCGATCACGACGAGGTGAACGCAGTCATCCCCGCTGTCGGCGCTCTCGGCGCATTAGCGTTCTTCCCATTGATGCTGTATAATCTCTACACTCGCGAACCGAACACGTTCTATATGGTGCTCGGTATCACCGCTGTCGTGCTCGCAGTCGAGCTCATATATTTCGAGCGGGATCTCCTTGAGGAGGAAATCAGCGAGTTCGATGTTGAAACTGCCGCTGATGGCGTCTGATTTGTACATTCAGTATCTCTCCACAGCGTGTCGTAAAAAGGAAAAAACGTCCAGTCGACGGTCAGTAACGTAGCGACATTACTACCCCGCATAAGCCGATGCCAGGTTGCCCAGCACCGGACTTACGTCGCTGGCGACACGGCCACTAAGTATGGTTCTTGACTTCGGGGTCAAGACCTCCGATTCGCTGCATACCAGTCTCACTACCGCAATCGAACGGGCGCTCTCATTGGAGGCCTGGGTGTCCCGTTCCCGCGAACACGTCGCCTCAGAGTCGTTCATTTGTCGTCACACGCAGTTTGATTCGGTAGAGGAGTTCTGCACGGCCAGTCCGTCCTGCGACGATACTATTGGGGGCGTCCAACGACTCTCGACAGACGAACGTAATGCGTTCGTTGCGCGGACAACTGATTTCGAGACGTGGGCAGAAATGAAGGACAGCGCTGCTGTCGAAGACCTCGTTACGCTCCAGAACGTCTAATTACCCCAGCCCCGGGAGTGCCGCGAGCACGTGATAGAGCGCGAAGCTGATCGCGCCCCCACCGACCATCGAGGCAACCCATGCGGCGACCGTATACCCCGTCTTCGTAGCGGAGACTCCGTCCGAGTTCGACGACCCGCCGACCAGTCCGGCCCCGACGATGCTGGAGATCATCACCTTGTTGAACGAGATGGGATACCCGAGCGCGATTGCGGCTTGCGCGACGAGAAATGCGGGAATGAACGCAGCAATTGATCGCTTCGGCCCGAGCGACGCGTACTCACGGGCCACAGCCTGAATCAGGCGCGGCGACCGGAACCAGCCACCGAGGAGGATGCCGAGCCCCCCGAGTCCGAGCAAGTACAGCGAGGGGAGACCGAGCGACGATTCGAACACAGATTCCAGCGGTCCGGTGGCGAGGCCAACCTGCGACCCACCGCTTGTGAACACGACGACGAGGGCAAGTGCGACCAACATCCGGTTGATTCCGGTAGTGACGTCACGCCGGAGTTGCCAATAGACGACCGCGAGCGTTAGTATACCGATTGCACTCCCAACTAATACGATTCCAGCCTCACCGATGCCCGTCGATGCGAGGTTGAATTGACGGGTGATGACGCCTGCGATTGACCCCTGTTCGCTCTGTGGAGTCGGAAGAAACGATAACTGAATGTTGGCAAGTGCGTAGCCGACGCCGCCGGCGAGCAGCGGAATACTCAGCGTGTCTGAGACCGTATCGTCCAGCAACAGCCACGCGAGACCGTACGCGAGGACGCCCTCGACGACCGGAATCGCAAACCAGAACCCCAGAATCTTGGCGTACGTCCCAACCGCGAAGCCACCGCCGAGAGCGATTCCCGCACCGATCGCTGCACCAGTCACGGTGAAAGCAGAGGGGATGGGGTAGCCGCGGGAGTTTCCGATGGTGATGAGTGTGGCTGCCGTGAGAAGTGTCGCGGTCGCGGCCAGCGGGGTAATCGTCACGCCGGTCACCAGCCCGTGGCCGATCGTCTCCGAGATACTCCCACCCTGTGCGACAGCTCCGAGGGCGGCAACGACCCCGACTAGCAGCGCTCCCCGCAAGGTGGATAGGGCGTTCGCCCCGACGGCTGGAGCGATTGGGGCGGAGTTGCTGTTTGCCCCGACGGTGAATGACATAAAAAGCGATGCAACGAGCGCCACAGCGACGATCCCGATTACTGAAGACATAGATGGTTCAGGCGGTGTTGAAACTCGGGGATAGGGCTCTGATGCCACACTCCTGAACAGACAAATATGACTCTGTTGGTAGCACTCGTTTGTATAACGTATATTTTCAGTGGATCAAACTGTTCCTCATCGTTCTCTGTCTTGGGCTCGATAGCCCATTCCCTTCAGTTACCTCACGACGCGTAGCTGTTTCGTTTCAAAAGGCTGGTCGTCCGCTCACCGCTCGAATCCGGTGACCTCCCACCCTCTCGAATCAGTTCAGTCAATCGGGGGGCACTTTATTTAGGCGAGCGTATCTCACAGTGCCATGAACCGAGACTTCGTACGAAATCTCATCGTCGAGGAGTCGTTCGCGTACGGGTTTACAATTGCGTTCTGGGGATCGGGCCTGCTCCTCATCAACGAGTTTGGCTTGCTCCACACACTCGGTATCGTCGAGTATGCGAGCGGTGCAATCACCGGATTCGGAGTTCTCGCAGTGGCCACGTTCGGTGGTGCCGTGGATACCGTCGATGTCGATGAGTTTCCGTCGTATTTCATTCTCGCCGGCATCCACTACCTATCGGGGCTCGTTCCGATTGCCATAACACATGGACTCCTTGTCCTTGCCCTCGGCAAGGCAGTTACGCTCTTTCTTACGGGTATGGCGGTCTCGATCTCTTACAATGTGTTCGCTACGTTCGAAGAAGTCCTTTCGAAGATGGCGTGGCGAGCTGAACAAACGGTGTTAGACGAGTGGAAATGACCAGCCCGCTCTAGTCGACAGTTCCGTTCAGCATTAAGATTGAAATAGAATCGGATCGTGATTTTGTCGAGTCAGAGCCGCTGGATCTCAGGATACGGCGATCTCAAGGGCTCCGTGAGTTGCCCCCGTATGAAGAGCACGTATTCAGCAATCGGCTGTGCTCTTGGATACCCCTGCGTCTGGAGTTCTGGGCCACTGACCGGGTGAATCACTCTGTGGACTCAGTGAGTTCGTGCTTGAACTTCGCGAAGCTGTGTGCGGCTTTGTCCGTCGCCATGAAATATGCGAATGCGAGAACGACACACCCAAACCCAGCGGCCCATACCGCGATTACGGTCCTGCCGGTCTGTGCCGACGTAAGTGCGAAGTGTTCGATGAACAGTCCCGCCACGGAGAGGCCTGCTGAGCCGAGGCTGAACACGACGAGTTCGAGTAATTCCGGGAGGATCTCGAGTACTGAATCCATAATTGGTTGTGAATCCGGAATCAGCAGACTTCACTTTTTCCAAACGAAAATCTACTTGTGGTTGAGGTGGGACCTAGGGATATGCACGGACGATACGGTAATATCGACTATTCACGGCTCACGAAGCTGAGTTTCTTACTTGGCCTCGGGATGCTCGTGGTGGGTATACTCGGCGAGTTCGGGATCGAAAAAGCCGGGATGTCCGTCCCGGCCTGGGAACACAGTCTGTTGATGGCGATGGCGGCGATGGGCATCCTCGTCGCGCTTCTCTCACCGTTCGTGTTCGGTATCGTCCTCCCCCTCACCGAGTAGCTGCCCCGTCGTAATCACCAGCTGGTTCCCATCCGACGTTCTCTCTGACAGCGGGTTACACCTGCTCGTTTGCTGGCCGTGGCTCGCTGTCGAAGGCATTGACGAGTTGCTCCGGGAGCGTTTCCGGCGAGAACACAGACACCAGATCGCCCGGCTTGATCTGGGTGTCGCCGTTTGGGGTGAGGTGGTCACCATCTCGTTCGATTCCCACGACCAGTACCTCGTCGGATAACAACCCTCTCTGGTTGGCAGTTTTCAATGAAAGGCCGGCAATATCGGCAGTCTCCGAGACGGTGAACTCCACGACCTCGCCACCGCCCACGACGGTCTGGAAGTCGGTCACCGCAGACGGGGCACGATCTTCTTCTGGGGCAAACCCGTGGTACGGCTGGAACGTCTCATCGAGGACGATGTCCTCGCGTTCGATAGTCACGCCGGCCGCTGAGAGTTGCTGTGCGATGCGGTTGATGTCGGTCGTGTCCTCACCGACGGCTGTGATCACGAGGTTCTCCTGCCCGGCGAGGAGTTCTCGGACATGAATCACCCCGGGAGTCGATACTGCTTCGTTCGCGAGCGCCGATCGTTTGCTGACAGGGGCGGTACAGGTGAACTGTGTGGTTACCTTCCCATTCGACTTCTCGTAGTCAATGTCGGTATGATAACCCCGGATGATCCCGTGTTCTTCCAACCGATTGATGCGGTTGCGGATCGTCGCTGGGGTGACATCCACCTCTTCGGCGATCATCGGGGCAGACGTGTCCCTAGCGTTTGTCCCGAGGTAGTAGAGGATCCGTCGGTCAATCTCGTCGGGACGGTAGGTCATGGCTCTAGCTACTGGCTATCCGGGCAAAGACGTTGTGCCCTCCACTCGATATTGATGGTTTCCGAGTGAGATTGTGAATGCACGCTTCCAAATACTCTTAATTACTGTTTCAATAATACAGGCCGCAACTTTTTTGCGCTACGGAAACAGACTGGGTGGTATGACATCGAATGGTAGCCGCTCCCCGTTCGAACGGCTCAAAGAGCACTACGATCACGAGGAGTTCGTCTGTCAGGAGTGTGGGTTCGAAGACGAAGACGGAACATGGGATGCTGAGGCCGACGGTGCAGACATCGTGTACACTCACACCTGCCCCAGATGTGGTGCGGAACGGGAACACACGTTGGAGCTTTCGGACCGCGAAACTGCACAGGAGCACGTCCAAGAACGACAGTAAGACTCCTCAGTTTCTGGGGGCCGGGAACCCCTCTAACTCTCGTCGTGTGACTCCCCCAGATAGGTCCAGTGGGTTTCCTCGGATCCGTCGGGACGTGCTTCAAGCGCAATCAGATACGTCTCAACGACTTTCTCCTGTTGAACTTCGGCAATGATTCCGCCAGCCTCGGCGTCTCGGAGTTCGAACCCTGTAACGTCCTCGCGTTGTTCGAGTTCGGCTCGAACGAGTTCTTCGAGCTTTTGACTCCGATCCGACTGATCTTCGCCCGTCATCGAATCCACCTCCGTCTGATTCGATCTCGTGCTCCCGTCTCGTTCAGGCGATACTGACTGTCAAAGTGAAGCCGCTCAGTCGTCGGCCATTCGGATCCTCTGGTGTCTGTCACGGATCGCTTCCATTGCTGAGCGCGTCGCTGGACGTGCGCCCGACTCTGGGCGAGTCGCTGCTGTGTCGTCCCATCTATTGGGTGTTTGCGGGACATATCCTGTGTTGATGTGGTTAGTCGCCCTCAATCGAGGATCCGTCAGCGGATGCCTCAGTACGCTGGCGTCCAGTTAGCGAGCGGTAGATAGGGTAGAGATAATCCTCGATCGGCCCTTGGACGCCGCGAGCGCCGGCATAGACGATGACGGGGACACCGCCCCCATCTGCGAGGTCAATGACACGGTCGGGCGTACTCCCAAATACCCAGCGTCTGAGTCTGCGGGTCCGGGTCGCACCGATAACGAGGATGCCCCCGTTCGAGTCAGCCGTCTCGACTAATCCCTCTGCCACGGTCGGTGCCTGTACGTTGTGGAGCTGTACTTCAGGTGCGTCGGAAAGCTCAGCAACGGTAGCGTCTGCAGACTCCGCACGGCCGCCGCCACCATTAGGATCGACACTAATGACGTGGATTTCTGCGCCGTTCCGCCCGAGTTGTTCGACCACCGGCAGCAACGCCTTGTGGTGGGGCCCACCACCTGCGCCGACGTTGATGACCGTGGTGTCCGTCTGGTCGGTGAACCCGCGAACGAACATCACGCCACAGGGTGCTTTGTATTCGATCGTCTCGGCGACGTCGGTGTGCTCCTCGGGATATCCCATAAGGATCTGATCGACGTCACCCTCACGGGCGGTCTGCAGGATGTCGAAGGCGACGTCCTGACAGATGTGCCCCTCCACGGTGTAGTCGGCGTCGAGTTGCTGTTCCGACAGCAGTTCCTGGATCCGGGTGACGCGCCCTTCCGCGGTCTCACGGACTGCTTCCGACGGCGTCTGTTCCGGAATCTGTGTGACGTTCACCACACGGATGTGGGGATTGTCGTGTTGTAGCTTCCCCAGGGTATCGGCGAGCTTGATGTAGCGCGCGGCCCTGTCTGGTCGAGCGACCGCAACAAGCACCTGATACCGTCCGGCATCAGTCTCCTCAGTATCGGTACCTCCACCTGTTCCCTCGGTAGTCGCTGGTTGTGGTTCGACGACCCGTTCGAATAGGTCGTCGACAGCCGGCGCCCCGCCCCACGCCAAGTACGCTACCAGCAGCACACCGACGAGGAAGACACCGACCAGGACACCCTTCAGTGGAAGGTTGTAGATCAGGGCGAGGTTCGCGAGGATGCCCACCACCGGCACAACGGGCACCCCGGGAACCCGGAAACCGCGCTTGATGTCCGGGTAACGCCGACGCGAATAGATGAGTGCGAGGTTGACGACCGAAAGCGGCAACAGGAGGTTCAGCGTGGCGAACCCCGTCAGCGTCGTCAGTCCCAGCTCAGTGAGCGTTAGCGAGCCAACCACGGGGGCGGGAACGCTAACCTGGAACGGGAGGACTCCCCCCTCTGCCGGGAACAGCATGATGAACGTGACGATCAGGAGGATGATGGTGCCCGTCGCAGTGGCGACACTCCAGAACGGGGTGTTGTACTGCGGATGAATTCGCGAAAACGGCCGTGGGGCCTGTCCCTGGCGGCCCATCAGCGAGCCGATACCGCTGGCAGCAAGAATCGACGCGTTCGAGGCGCTGACCATACTGAAGATGGCGCCGGCGACGATGAGCGACCGCCCGATGGGGCCGAGGAAGCCGGCAGCGACTCGTCCCATGGCGGTTTCGCCCTCGCGGGCGATGACCTCCGCGGGCACTGGCGAGTTGACCATCGCGATGATCACCAGCGCATACAGTACGGTGACGGTGATGATCGAGGCGGCAATCGCCCGCGGGACGGTCCGCTTTGGTTCGATGATCTCGCCGGCGCTGGCAGCGATTGCGGAGAAGCCGAAGAAGGTGATGAACGCTAGCGCGGCGATCGTGACGATGCCGACCAGGTCCGTCGAGAAGTTGGCCGCGAAGGTGCCTACCGCCGTCGACGGCCCTCGGAATGACAACGCGCCGCCAATGAACGCGAACAGTACCGCTACCTTCGCACCGGTCACGAGCAGTTGGAAGGTCCCGCTTTCCTCAGTCCCCCGAGCGTTCAGTGTGCCGAGGAGGAGCGCAGCGAGCACCCCGGTTGTCCCGTGGGGCAAGACGTGAAGTGGTTCCGGGAGTACGAACCGGAAGAACCACTCGTCCATTGTCGCGAGATAGAACGCTGTCGTTCCGGTGTATCCGAGGAATAGCATCGCGCCGATGGCGTAGACGAGTGTGTTGTTCTCGAAAGTGCGCGACGAGAACAGGTAGCCGCCACCGTTCTCAGAATAAATTGAGGCGAACTCGGAGTAGCCAGCGGCGGTGATGCCGGCGACGATGGCTGCGATGACGAACGCGATGACGGCACTAGAGCCGATCGCCGCGACAGCAGTCCCGGAGAGAGAGAAGATGCCAGCGGCGATCATCGTCCCTAAGCCGATAGCGAATGCGATTTTGAAGTCCAGCGTTCGAGTGTGTTCGACCATTAGTAGTAATGAGCGTTAGTCACGTCTGCGAGGGTGGATCCCGTATACATCTCTCCCGTCGACGTTGAGGGCAGCTTCACGTATCGATTGCCCATCAACCGGGGCACCAATTCCAGGTTCCATCTACCGCAATCTCTGTGGCCGACGGTTTGGGATCTCACCCTTCGAAGCGGTTGACATCCACTTGCTGACTCCGGTCGTGTTACCTGTCGATGGCGGTCACTTATGCTAAACCGCGGCTCTGTCCTTATCCCGGTGAGCATTGATATGTGGGACTTGGAATCTCGAATACAAAATCCCCTTTGGTACGTGTTATTCATAGCTCTGCTAAGTGGCCCTCGCTATTACTGAATCAAAAATGGATCGTGGTTTCGGACAGACGAGTACATCGTCCATATAGGAATGATGGCTTCGTGAATCGCCTCGGGGGCACGCCCTGAGGCACTCGGCCTGCTCCGCCTAGTAGATCGCACCGGCGACGTGGCGTGGGATCGATTCGATATGGACGCGCTCTGCGAACCGTAAACCGAGCGGCGTCGTGACCGGCTAGCCCTCCCGATGGATGGGGCACGAGCACTCCTCGGGGGGTAGGCGTATACTGGAAGCCGGTACTTCGAATTTGGTCTAGAGAGTGTGTTTGGGTCACGAGTCGATGTCGTCAGTGCGCTCCTGTCGGTCGTTGTATCGCTCCAGTTCGCGCCCGATTTTCTTGGGCGCCTCGACACCACGTTCGAGGAGCTGGTGGGTGGCTCGCGCCAGTCGAAGCGTCTCCATCAGTGCTCCCCCTCCGGGGGTTCGATTAGGTCGTTGCTCTCTTCGGCGAGTTCCCGAATCATCCGTTCCACGTCAGCCTCCTCGACAACCGCCGATGTATGAGCGGGGCAGGATATGCACGGTCGCCCTGGCTGCAGAGAACGACCAGCCACTCGTCTCTACCATCCCCGAGAACGATGTAGTGGTCGCGATCAGCGCGCTTGAAGCCCCGCCGGTCCAGCCGGGAGACGGTTCGCCAGTTCTCGGGGAGCGTCGACGACGGCCGTCCGCCGTCGGGGAACGCGACGACGTCATCGGTAAGGATCGCCATCGCAGCATCGATCTCCTCCCCGGGGAGGTGCCAGCACGCCGCAGCACCGTCGCACTCCAGCTGCGAGACCACCTGATTCCGGAACGCAATATAGTGCTGACCGGCGACCTGCTTGTCGTCGTAGAAGTCGAGTAGGAGCACGCACGCGAGCTGAGCGGGCCCGCTACCACTGTACCTCCACTCGAATCCGCTCGGACTGTGGTTGACGAGGTCCAGATTACGCTCAAGGGAGAGTCGCCGATACTCCGAGAGGTTCAGGACGACGGCTTGGCCGTCGACGCGGAAGCCGACGTACTCGACTGTGTCTCGGTGAGACTGTGCGGGCGATGCGACTGGAACCGATTCCGAACTGACCATAGGTATATTCCCGTTCATCGTTGCTCGGGGGCGGTTCGGTGACCCCGCACCCCTCTCAGGAGTTCAACAAACAGGACGGCGTAGCGTTCGGCAACGTATTTGGCAGTTGCTACGTACTGTCCACGTAATTCGGGATAGCTGTACTAGACGACCTCTCGGGCTTCGAGTTCGAGGACCTCATGGAGGACGTGTTCCGGAATCTCGGCTACGAGAACGTCCGCCAGGCCGAGCGCACGGCCGACGAGGGCCGGGACGTCCTCATGGAGGAGGTCGTCGACGGCACCCGGCGGTCGATCGTCGTCGAGTGCAAGCACACCGGGACCGTCGGCCGTCCAGTCGTCCAGAAACTGCACTCCGCGATCGCCACGTTCGACGCCGACGGCCCGAAACGCGGCATGGTCGTCACGACCGGTCGATTCACGAACCCCGCCCGCGAGTACGCCGACCGCCTCCAGCAGAACGACGACCCACACCCGATCGAACTCGTCGACGGGCAGGACCTCCGGGAGATCGCCGACGAAATCGGGCTCGACCTCTACAACGGCCGCATCGAGATACTCTGTGACGAAACGCTCCGCCCCCACGACCCGACGACGCCCCGTTCGAAGCCCGTCGACGATGCATTCAGCGACATCGAGAACATCGACGCCGCTGACCGCCCCGACCCGCACGCGGAAGTGGCCTTCCGCCCAGTGGTCGCGATCACCGCAGACACGAATGCCGTCTTCGAGACCTCCGTCGGCGTCGTCCACCGGATTAACGAGCGTACGGAGTTCGTCGCGCACGCCGACCGGGGGCGTCCCGACGTCGCCGACACCGAGGTCGCGACGCTCGTCACCGACAACCTCCACGCGACGGTCGCCCTCGACGACGAGCAGTTTCAGGATACGTTCGACGCGGTCGAGGAGCGCCGGTTCGGGCAGACCCAGACCGAGTACAAGGAGTGGGCAATCGACCGACTCCGGGACCACCACACGACGACCGTGACCTACACTGGCGACAACAACGTCACGTACGACAAGACCTGCGAGCCGAACCGCTCGGACATCTCCGTCCAGTCGATCGAACCGGTCTACCTTCCCGAGGTTCGGCACACTACCGACATCCAGGAGTACACCTACCCCTACGAGTACTACGCGGCAGGCCCATCAAGAGTGACCGCCGAGGACGGCATCCATCGGTGCGTCCACTGTGACACGAGCGGCGTCGATGAGACGTACACCTACTGTCCGAACTGCGGGGCGATCGCTTGCACCAGCCACACGAAAACGGAGCGGCTGGAAGGCGAGCCGGTCTGTACGGGCTGTGCGGTGACGGAACGGTTCGCCTTGAAGACGAAGTACTTCTACGACGAACAGAATCTCGAGGCGTTCCGCGAGGAGTACGCCGATATGCCGCTCCATGAGAAGGCGATGGAGAACAAGTTACTGGCCGGGGGGAGTGTGGTCGCGACGCTGCTGCTCGTCGTCGGACTACTCGTCATCGGCGGCATCATCTGAGCCGGCTCGGTGTTCACGCCGGCTCAGCGACCAGCTCTTCAAGCGCGTGCTCAAGCAGGCCGTGGAACTGCCAGCTAGCCCGCTCGAAGGCTTCGTCAGTCGGACCGTCCCAGCGGGGGAACGCGGAGTGACCGCTCACTTTGACCGTCCACTCTGCCGGCTCGTCGAACTGGTTCCGCGTCGGGAGCTCGACGACGTAGAGGTACTCCTCATCGCCGTGGATGCCGTCGGCCGGATTCTCGACACCGTGTCCCAGCAGGAACAGCGGTTGGTCGAGGTGCTCCATATTGGTCGGCTCGAGAAAATCTGCTGGCTGCGCTGCGTCGATCGTTCTGTCAGGATCCCCATCCAGATACAAGTCGATCGTCGAGAGCTTATCGAGGAATACGAACGTCGCCGCCATGTAGGCTGGTCCGCGCTCGGCGCTGGTCGCATCGAGCAGTTCTTTTAGCTTGGTGAGATCCCGCAGAACGCTCTCTGGGTAGCCGTCTGAATGCCGATACACCTGTGCGACGCGCGCGGCGTCGCCACCCGTTTCATCAGGCTGGTCAGCTCGTTGGACGAATCGGAGTTGGCTCCGTGTTGACATCGATATTCTCCGGCGCGTGTGCGCCGGCACCCATCGCCGGCGCAGAAAACACCGCACGCACTCGAAGACCGCGTGTGTCTCACTCCGCTGTCTCAGTTGATACTATCAGTTCCTGAGATAACTGGTCCGCTGACTATAGAGAGTGGATGCGGTGACCGGTTTGCCGAATACGAATTGGTGAAGCAGGTCAGCTGTGAGTGGTCATTCGTTCGAGCATATCATCGTAATATGTGTCTGACAGTCGTTCGAGAACCGAATCAAGGTTGACGACTGTAACTCCCTCCGCTGTGCCGCCACCGCGGCAGAAGTAGTATGCCTTCTTCTCTCCGTCACCGTACTGGCGGAGATTTTCGATGACCTCCCCATCGACTCCTTCCCTATTTTTCACCTCGCCGATTATGACGGTTCCATCCGCAACGCCAAGGACGTCAACCGTCATATTCGTACCCGTGGAACCGCCTGTTTCCATCAGGGGGAAGAAGCGCGGATGCTCAAGGCGAATGTACTCCGCGCAGACAAGCTCCGTCTGGTCGCTGGTGTAAGAGGTCGGATCCATCTTCGGTTGATCCTTGCCTTTGTACAGGGCCCGCACTTGACCGGAGAAGTTCCCCCATGGTGAGAACGTGTTGGGAGTCTCGTACTCGTTTAATCTGTACCGATTTCCCTCGATAGTTTTTGTCTCCGAGAGTGGGACTATCTTATAAAGGTAATCAGCGTCGGATTCGTCGAATTCTTTCTGAGCTTCCGTCTCGTCCCCCACCGAAAACTTCCGATAACCACTATCGGGTTTCTTGAACACGTACATCGGAGTGGTTTCTGGCTCGATTACTCCGATTTTCCGCTGGTCTGGGCTAACACCCCTTTTAGACGAAACGTCGAAATCTGCACCCACGCGTAGTGAGCAGAGGTACGCATCGGATGATTCGGCGATTTTCCTCATCTTATTCAGTTGACTCGCCCCCCTTTCCTCTGGGTAGTCGTCTCCCTCGAAGCTGGCTTTGTTCTTGTAGTGTCCTACCACCCATCCTAACTCGAAGAACTCGGCCATTCTGTCTCCCCCTCCACTACAGCCCAAGAACGCACACGTAGCCTCCATCTCGGATATAGCCTGTTGTACCATGGGTCTGTAATTAGAATATCACTGTTAAATATCTGGTCTGTATCGAAATTTCCAATAGATAAGGTTTGAGCAGCCTCCGTGCGGGATTCGCGCTACCTATTTAACAGGGCCACTGAAACCCGTCACCGATGAGGAGTTCAACAAGGACCTACGCCAGATGCGACACCTCGTCTGGCTCCTCGACATCGTCGAATTCGCCGCACTGCACAGGCTCCCAATCCTCACCCGGATCCGGACTCCACCAGTCGACCTCGTAGGCACCCTGTGCGCCGAAGACCTTCACCCGCGCCGATCCATCAGGAGGATCGCGACGCAGTTTCTCGTCGACGTGGAGATTCCAGGTCGAGTGGGTATCGAAGCAGGCGAGAACGGCCTCCTCGTAACCGCGTGTCTCTCGGGACTCTTGAAGTTCGACCAGTGTGTTGCAGTTCTTGCAGAACACCCCCTCGAAGGGGATGTGAGTGAAGACCTCCTGCCCGCAGACGGGGCACCAGAGGAACTCGAACAGTGCCTCACTGTGTCGGTCAAGTACTTCGAGGGTCATTGGTTGACTCACCCGGTCGTACCGGGCCACCACCTTGTGCCCGGCCGAAAAACAGCGCCCGGCGCTCACCCTCTCACCGTTCGGCGCCGTACACGATGCGTGAGGGGGCTTCGTACCCACAGTCCGGGCAGTCGTACCACCGCTGGACTTTCGCCCCGTCTGCCGCCTTCTCGCCGACGCGAACATCGTCGTTCGGACACTCCGGACAGTTGAGGTCCGGGCCGGGCCGCTCCCGGAGCTCGTCACGGAATGACGTCGCATCCTTCGTCTCGTACCCCCGCGACCACACTGGGTAGCCGTCGACGAGAATCACCCCACGCCATTTGTACCGGTATGAGTCCGGCGCTCGATGCAGGACGGCTCGCGCACCGGTCTCGGTGTTCCGATACGCAAGCGTCGGCGAGCGGCTCTCCCGTCGCCAGTTGGTGATGCTGGACATTATTCAGAAGTGGACGTCTGCGGGCACGATCCAGAGGTTCTCACTCTGCTCGAGGACTCGATCCAGCTGCTCGCGATGTCGGATGCCGTTCGCGTATTCGTTGTACAGGAACACCGTCGGCCCGTCGTTCGCGCCGACCTGATGGAACGCGTGGCGAGCGAGATCTTCGTCGCGCATGATCTCCTCGTCGGAGAGCTTGTCGATGGCTTCCTTCACCCGGTTGAGATTGCGCTCGAACTCCTCCTTCGTCGCCTCCCACCCCCGGTTTAGCAGGTCCTGACCGTCGTCAGAGTCGACGGGGGCGGCAGTGGGCAGTTCTCCCCATCGCGCCTTGCCTGCGACGGACGTGTCTTCCTCGTCGAAACAGACGTAGTAATCGAAGACGGCGCCGGCGTGTGAGTCCGCACCGACCAGCCGGTCGAACACCGTCTTTCCGGTGGCCAACGCGTCGTCATGGGTCGATGCCTCCACGAGGGCGTAAATCACTATGTGCATCTCGAACACCTCGAAGCGCCGACGCTCCGGGGCCCATTGCTCGCTCAGCCCTGCTGCGCCGGCACCCATCGCCGGCGCTCAAAAACCCTCCTCGGGGCGGGCGATTCTCAGGATTCGTCCGCTCGTTCGACAGTGATGGTCAGGTCACCCGACTCGTAGTCGGCCTCGAAGTCGACGGCGAACGCGTCCGCTTCGTAGGCGGCGTGGTAGGCGCGGTGGCGTTCGAGCGACTCAGTCGCCTTGAAGTGGAAGAATGCGGCCGCCGTGTAGGGCTTGCTTTGGGTTTCGATCTGCGTCTCGACGGAAGCAGGAAGCGCGATTTGGGGCGTCTCCGTGTCGATACTCGCAGCGAACTCCTTTGCCTCCTCGACTGTCGCTCGCGAATGCGCTGGTATCTCGCCGGTGAGCACGTTCACCGGAGTTTCCGTCTCGTCGGTGAACAGTACGTCTTCGAAGGTGTGTGTCCCGAGGATCGCCTCGGGATCCAACTCGCAATCGTGGAATGGATCGTCAGCTGATTGCTCGGTCATGGAATCACGAGCCTATGGCGGGGCTCAATCCTCCCAGCCCCCGAAAAACAGCACCTACTTCGAAGGAGCTTACTCCAACAGGAGCGTGAGACGGCGACTAGGACTCGACCTGCCCGTCTTCGGCTTCACTGTCTCCTGGACGAGCGAGCACACTCTCCAGAAGTGCCGTCGCTTCCTCGATTCGCTCTCGGTCCGCGTCGTCCAGCCGATCGACGTCAAGGCTATTGAGATTGGCGAGCGCGCTATGCATGCGAAATCCTTGTGCAACCTTTGGGTCCATTGAACGCGCCTCGCCGATTCACGGCGCTGACAAACGCAACGGAGTGGAGCGGCGATTTTCAATGCGTACAGAGCGTAGAGCAATCGTTCGAACACAGCCGGTGTTTGGAACGTCATGTTCGGATAGTCACGACGGAGAATGCACCGACACTGCACTCGGTCAACGACCCGGTGTCGAACCGGCCCCTACTGCACGGACATCGTCTGCGTCCCGTCGTTATCGACGTCCAGAACGGCATCGAATAACGGCCGGAGCGTGTCGACAGTCTCGTCATCGTGTGCCCGAGAGTCCAGATGGAAATGTGCACTCGCGCCCGCCGACGAGATGCGCCCTATCAGGATGTGCAGAAACCGGAACACGCGCTTGAGGTCGGTGGTTTCGAGGAGCGCCGTCAGCGAGCGGAAACAGACGACGGGCTGCTCATCGGTCTGGTCCCACTCCGACAACTGGTCGCTGATCCGGAGGCCGAGCGTGGTCAGATCATCTGGATCGGCCACCGTATCGACCCGTACCTGGTCGTTCGGACGCCTGCGCCCGGACCCGCGGCCTGCAGCCGAGCGAGGAAAATCCCCAACTGTAATAATGGAAATCTGTGTGGGAGTGTCTCCATCGAACTCCCACGTATCGAGTTGATCCTCACTCGGTGACTCGAACGTCACACCGAGGACGTGTGTTGGACTCGGTGCCGTTGCTGACAGCAGCTCATTGCAGGCTGTAGCGTCGTGGGTGCTCCCGAGCGGCGCGAGGAGCAGCACGGTCCTGGCTTGCCCGGGATCCACCTGCATCGAATGGGCTGTTCCCCGAATATTGAGCGTGCCATCGCCGGTGACCTGCACGGTACAGCCCTCGTAGTCGAACGTGATCGAGACCGCGGCCTCCTGCGGGGCGTCCATCAGTGCGTCCAGTGCATCCACGTCGATAACCTCCTGCAGCGGTGTGAGTGTCGTCGGGTCGGCACCGTTGCACCACGCGACCGCGTCGATCACGCCTGGACTCGGACGCCCGTCATACCTGAAGGACAGTGATGAACGCTCGGTATCTGATTCCATATTCGGATCTCCCGTTCGATCAATCGATTCACCCGGTTGGACCTAGCTCCGGGTAGTTACCTAGAACCCAGTTGCCCCATCACATAGTTCCTTTGACTTGTCTCTATCTGCTGACCGGTCAGGATATTCTATTATATGAGTTTCCCCGGACCGGTCAGAACCTTCGTGGAAATGGGCGGCCTCATCAGCGACACCAAGTTGGATATCCTTCGGCACCTACATTCCGAACCACTACACGGCTACGCGCTAGCCGCCGAACTGGGGCTGAGTCACGGCTACATCTACACCCATCTAGGCGAACTCGAGGAGGCCGGAATGATCGAGGTCGCCGAGGAGCGCGACGGCAAGAAGATCTATCGACTGACCGAGAATGGGCAGCACCTCGTGAAAGCCTTCGAGGAGTAGTCAGTCCTCGATCGGTCGCAAACGCCTGGCCATGCCAAAATGGCCACCCAGCGCTACACTGCCAGGTCGTCGAGTGTATCACGGTGGGTCCGTATTGTCGCTGTGGAGACGTCGGCAGCGTCTGCGACCTCGGTTTGAGTCAACCGTCGCCCGTGTTCGCAACCGGCCTTGTAGAGGCAGGCCGCCGCGAACCCGGCCGGATGGACGCCAGTCGTTACGCCAGTGCGGTCCGAATCTTCCGCGAGCGTCCGCGCCCGCTGGCGGATCGCGTCCGGGCACCCGAGATCCGACGCCAACCGCGGGACGAACATACTGGGAGTGACGGGCCTGGCCGGAAGGCCGAGTTCCTCGTTGAGCGTCTTGTACCCGTTCGTAACCCGCGACTTCCTCACGCGAGCCGCCGCCGTCACCTCGTCGAGCAACCGGGAAAGGCCGTTACAGCGACAGGCACCGTACACGCTGGCTCCGGCGATCGCCTCGATCGACCGCCCCCTGAGTAAGTCCTCGTTTTGAGCGCTCCGGAAGAGCTGACACGCCTGGTCGCGAACCGACTCGGAGAGTTCGAGGGTGCTCGCAAGTCGGCGGACCTCACTCAACCCGTGTGCGAGATTTCGCTCTGCCTTGGATCGCCAGCGCCCACGACTCTGTTCACGACGCATCCGGGCTAGGCGCCGTCGCTTCTCTCCCGAGAGTTCGTTCCCCTTCGCGTCGGTGCCGCGACCAATTTCCGTCGACAGGCCTCGATCGTGGCGGGCCGCAGTGAGGGGGGCGCCCGTTCGTTCACACTCCTCGTCGTCGTATGCTCGCCATTCCGGCCCGTGATCGATGCGCTGTTCGTCGATGACCAGACCACAGTCTTCGCAGACTGCTTCGACCGCGTTCGTCGTGACTCGGCCGTTGCACTCGGGGCATTGGTTTGCGTTCGACTCTGCTCGGACGTCCTCGTCGAATCCAGATTCGTAGATGTCTCTGGTTGCCATCGTTCTCACCGTGTTTTGGGAACTCGCCAGTACAGCGAGCCCCTCACCCATTGAGGGGGTTAACAGACTCAGGACGAACGATAGCCCTTCAATGATACCTACGAGTTAGGAGTTAGGAACATTACATAATGAATGTTTCATTAACCAAGTAGCTAATAACCCGTTTTCTATCTTCAGCATAACCGGTTTTATATTGGTAGCGCAAAATGGTGGATTCGAGAATATTATGACCACAGTCCGTTCAATTTGCCTAATTGGCTGTGAGATGTCCGAAGACGGTTCGGACCCAGAATTCGATGTTTTAGGAACTTTGCTGGAAGAGGATCTAGAAGAGGGCGAGGACGAGTCTGAAGTACATCAGACCTGTCGTAGACTTATAGAGGATGTGTGGCACAAAAAATATGAAAGAGAAGATATTGCTAACGCTAGAAATCACCAATGGACAGAGAGTGCATATGAGGCTATAGATATCGATTCTTCTGAGAGTACCCCGATAGGCCTTCTTGAGGATCTGAGAGAAGGAACAGACTTTGAGAATAACTCTCGGGAGCTGACGGAACTATTTCTTCAACAGGTCAATCAGGTTCCTAATGAGATCGCTGTCTTGGATTTGCTTATATTTGGCCGGTTCAGTAGAGGAGATGACGATTATGTGACAATAATTAAAACCCCGTATATAGACGATGCCTATAATATTAATCCAGATGCTGAGGATATACTCACTGAAAACGAACAAGTAATCCGGGAACAGACCGATAAGAGTCTTCTCTACCCTCGCCATGACGGTGTAGATGAAGCAATCGATGATTCAAAAGTTCAAGTATTCCAAAAACGGGGCAGTTCTAACTGGGCTAATTACTGGTACGAGTTTATTGATCTTGAAGAGAATGAATACCCTGACGAACTTGTTGAAGCCACATTCAAAGAGCGGGCAGCTGAAGGCGAGAGTGATGCTGTGTTTTCATCATATAGTGAGTTTGATGGAACTGATCTCGATGAAGAGTTCGATACAGATGGAGATCTCCATAGTGGCGATATTGCGATCCAATTTGCCGGTGAGAGACTAAAAATATCTATCGAGAAGGTGAAGACAGACGATCGGATTCAGTTAGCCAGATCGGATGATGGGGAAGAATACTATCTAATTCTCAAAGATTCTGACCCTGAATTCCCAGTTGGTCAATCAGGCTCAACAAATCCACTGTTCGAGGATATAAGTGATTTGCCTGTAATTCAGGATCTGTTTTGAATTATGGTTGCTGACGAGGTTTCCGCTGTGAGATCCTTAGTCGATTTCTTTCCTGAAGCAAACGAAGATCTGGATAGAATCAAACTCAGCGGCCAATATTCCGAGGTTGAATCCTCTCTTGACGAAATATTGGAATATATTTCTGAATATAGTCATATCCTGACTTCATTTGAAATCGAAGAAAGAAACGGACCTCGACTATTTTTCGAATTGTCTGGTGCTACGATTCGGAACGTCGGTTTAGACGATCTTGACGAAGAAGAAACAAATTATGATGATATCGAGCTATCTAGATTCCAACGCCGTCGGCAAGAGGGTGACTGGGAATCAGCGGGAACACACCTCACCTCAATATGTTCTGGTATCGCTGATTCAGTTGAACTTGTAGTTACAGCTACGGTCAACAAATCTCAGGTAGTCACTAGTATAGAGACTGCAGCTTCCTCAACCTTCGCTGGTATCGAAACTAATCCCCATTTTTGGCTTACTGAGGAGAGTTTTTCACAATGGGCTGAAGATAAACATCCCAGCCGAATTGGCGAGGTAATGTTTGACGCAAATCGGCTCCCAATACTATTTTTTGATGATCAATCTGAACTGACTGTTGACCAAACTGTTGTGACTGGTCTCGACACCTTGGGGCAACTTGATTCTGATACTCTGCAGCAGGCGTTAGTTGAGTATCGTGCTTCACAAGACTCTGTCAGGGAATATGTGAGCTGGGATGAAGATATAACTCCAGTTCATCCGGAACCTATCAATACACTCTATAATCACTGTTCATCGGGCCTACCTTCCCATTTCATCGTCTATTACAATCTTGGCTTGTTCTGTAGATCTGTATCATGTGGGGATGACATCACGAAATTTAGTATTGAACTGAACCCTGAACTAGAAATTCGATTGGGAGACGGACAGTTCCATGAGGGGTTTAACGATAACATCACATCCGGTTTGGTTGAACTCTACAACAACTTTTCATCTGAAAGTACTGAGCCATCTTTCCGCAGTCTATGGCAGAGAGCGCTGGCTGAAACTATTGCTGGAAGAGAGGAGGAAATTGAGAGTGAACTGGATAAGCTATACCTCATCGTTGAGTCCCGGAATGAAATTACTGAGACACTGGAGCGTCTCAAGAGACAGGTAATAAAAGAGGATTTCCAGGGCCTCAGCGACGCGCTTGATGAAACCCAGGCCCTTATGGCAGATATTACGAGTCGGCTATCGGATGCCGCTACTGAAAGCTCCCGTAGAATTCAGGGGTTGGGATTCACGCTACTGGGGGCCATTATCGCGAACATCTTTCTGGTGCTTCGATGGAGTGAAAATCGGCTTGTTATCCCTTTTACAACATTCGTCACTATTCTCATTCTCACATTCTATCTGCCGTTGATCCAGGGGCAGATCGATGATTTGGATCGAGTAATCAGAGAATCCCAGAATGATTTCATTCTATACAGAGATCGCATCCGACAGTTCAATCAGGACCTCTTCGAATTCTCCCAATTAGAGTCTCGTATTAATAGCTATCAGGGGATTGCAGAGAAACAACGGGATAGAGCACAGAATTGGATTGATCTTTCATTCTATGTTCTTCTGAGCCTCTGGATGGTTTTAGCGACAATTTCAGCGGTAGTTTTCTCTATAGGTAGCTTACACTTCCTTTCGATTATTGTATCTGTGCTGGTTTTTGCTACGCTGGTGCTGCCGTTTGATTATTCGCCAGTGGGCAGCGATTACTTTGAACGAACTGCAGTTATTGCAGCGATCGTAATGGGAATCGCTTTAATTTGTGTTAGTATTTGGATAAGCCAGAACCCAGATGCCTATAGCTGGTTTAGCTCACTTCCCCGGTTTCAATCAAGTAATTAGCATCTGCGCTCTTTTTGTGTTATAGAAAACGATCTTCCACCTATCATCGGGACAGCCGCCTAACGATATGTCTCTCAAAGCTGGACGCAAGGTCGTGGCTGCCGGCCGACCGACGGGAGGCTGGGAGCGGAGGGTGGGGCGGCGGGGTCTGGGTCGGTCCGGCACACAGCAAAAAAGAAGGCTGCGTCAGCTGGCTACTCTTCCCACCACCGGCCGCGCTCCGGGAACTCGATACTGCTCCAGCCCGTGATGGCGAGACTGCACCGTCCCTGGTACCAGTTCTTCTTGACCGCTCTGAACCGGACTGTCTCCCCTTCTCGAACCACCGTCTTCCCGCTCTTCTCCCAGATCGTGAATTTCGTACGCCCACTTTCGTCTTCGATGAGTCCGACTTGGGCGATTGCTGGGGAACTGGGATCCCAGAGTTCGCTCACTGTGCCTTCGACCGTCACCTCACCGACCGGGACGTCCGGCACGTCCGCGATGGGCACGATCGCCCCCGGCGTCGCCTTCAGTTCCTCGAGCGTCTCCAGCACCGCCTTCGTGACGTCCCGACCGCGCTTCACCTTCTCGGCCAACTGCTTCGCGACGACCGCTCTCGACCAGCCGCCCGTCACCTCGTCGCTGATCCGCATCGCCTGCTCGTTCACCGCCGCGAGTTCCTCTTGCGTCAGCTTCTCCCGAGGATCTGTGCGCTCCGCCGGCGCCGGCTCGTCACGACCACACTGCTCGCTGACGACCTCCCGCGTGCGCTGCTCCCGGTCGTCCTGCCCACTGAGTTCGGCCTGGGCACTGATGCGCTCCAGTTCGGCTTCCCGCGCCCGAATACGCTCCTCCTGCTCGAGGGTGACGCCGTGAATCCGCTCGGTGCTCGTATTCGCGATCCCATCCGGGTGGTTCGCATCCACCTTCGCCTGCGTCTCCTGCTCGACCGCCGCCTCGAACTCCGGCGTCTCGTCGACGACCTCGAAGCCGTCCTCATCGACCGCCTGCTCGCCCGCGTTCTCGAACGCCTGTTCATCGACCGAAACTACATCAGTGGTAACGTTCTTACTTGACATTGGATCTCACTGATCCGAAGGCGCTCACGCGCCGCGACCGCGATGCTACCACATCGCGGTTTTCCGACGACAACGACCGACAGACTCGTCTGCGCGCTCTCGCTCGCGCCTTCGCGAGCGCCCTCCCGGGCGCGAGCGAGAGCGCGCCCGAGTGAGGAGAACCATCCAGCACCGCGCGCCGACCCGCCCGGAGCGAGCGGCCAGCGCATTCCCCGTTCGCCGCGACGCAACCACGTCCGTCGCGGTCGGCTCTGCCGAGGTCCGCAGGACCCGAACGGGTGAAGCGCTGGCGCCGAGGGCACATCCATTTTAGCCCGGAACGGGCGCGGGCGGTGCGGAGAGCGCCCGCACGCCCGGAATGGTCAGTCGCGAGCGACGCGGAGGGCGGCAGCGGCGAGCGGAGCGGGCCGTGACGGACACACCTATCCAGCCGGCCGCGACACTCGACGACCCAGCTACTGCCCTGGCGGCCTCAGAAAGGGCGAGGCCGCCTCGGCCGTCCCCCGACCCCGCAAGCACCGCAGGCACGAGGCGCGCAGCGGCGGTCGCGGGACGTCGAGCGGCTGAGGGCTTTCGGGTGTCATCCCCGATGTTGACCGCGATCTAGCTACTGCTCCGTAGAATTCGAGTCTTCGTCGTCGATCAGGACGTCGACGCTCTCCGGTGTCACCGCAAGGCGGATTCCTTCCACGGTGAACTGTACTTCCACGTTTCCACTCGACGAGTCCAAGATCTGCTCGAGTGCTTCAACGTCGACAGCGTCGTACAGCTGGTACTCGTCCCGATCCAACCCACACGCTTCGAGCGTCTCGATAATCTCGACGACGAGGTCCGGCGATGTCCCAGGTCCAGTCCTTGATGAACAATTCATCTCAACGCTCGATGCTTAGGATGGCCGGCATTTAAAGACCGAGGAGTCAATTATAGTTGCTTGTAGATTTTCTGGTTGACTTAGCGCGTTCGGGATAGCGTCGGCGCAACCAGAAGCGATTATGCGCTTTGACGCCGACTGGATGTCTCGCGCCGATGACCGTATTCTAGAGCATCTCTCTGAAGCCGGTCCCGATACTCCGAAGGAAATGGCGGACAGCGACCGGGTTCGATTTTCTCGACAACACATCAATGCCCGCTGCAAGACGTTGGTCGCCTATGGCCTCCTCGTCCACCTCGGCAACGGCGTCTACGACATCACACGAGAGGGAGAGCAGTACCTCGCTGGTGAGCTCGACGCTCGTGACCTGGGGTTCGAATGAATCTACTCCTCGAGAAGTGCGACTAGCTGGGCGACATATGGGCTGTTTTCCCAACTGCGGTGCGGGCTAATCGTCGTGATCAGCGTTTGAGCCTCTTCGTGGCTCAGATGTCCGTTCCGAGCGTAGTCGACGATGAGCCGCGGCGTCGGAACGATGCGCGGACCCTGGAGGGCGGCGTGCACGAGTGCGAAATTCGTGCCGCCGAACTCGTCGGTCAGGAACCCGTCGACAGCAAGCACGTTCGCGAGGACGATGCCATCGGTCTCCCCGTCGTCGAGGCCGAATGTCGGCCGTGAATCGGGCGTCCCGTCTCGCTCGTAGGGGTCGTCGACCGTGTAGTGGTCGCGGGCCGCGAGGACATTAGTCGCTGCGGCGCCGTGGACGTCCCGATACTGCGTGAGGTCCTGCAGTTCCGAGACAACTTCTGGCGGCACCGAAACGTCACACGACGTGAGGAGATACTGGAGAGGATCCGGGGCCGTGTCGGTGTCGTAGTCCGCGTCAGCACGAGGGACCCCCAGGCTGACGAGTGCACTCGTATCGGCGACGACCGTCCGCAGGCGCGTCCCGCTCATCACTCGTCGACGTCGACGTCAGTCGTGACCATCGTCGCGTCACCACCGTAGATGTCGACGTCGTCGTCGGGCGCCCCGATGTCGAGGGGTTCGTCCTCGAGATCCGATTTGAGGAGGCGGAGTCGTTGGGCCGTCTCGGCACCGACCAGCTGCTTGACGGTCTCGAAGTCGAGCTGGTCGTCGTAGTACTTCGCTGCGACCAGTTCCTGGAAGGTCTCGCTGTCGGCGGTGTCCTCGATGTACTCGCGG
>Ga0207715_100234_pt1 | contig 25590 bp, 23 predicted proteins | sample A23M3SouthBayCA_FD_187732 | JGI IMG/M metagenome (GOLD analysis project Ga0207715, IMG submission 187732) | Aerobic enrichment media from Eden Landing Ponds, California, USA - A23 M3 (SPAdes) | ecosystem: Environmental > Aquatic > Marine > Unclassified | place: USA: Emeryville, California... | reverse complement strand
CGGAAGGTGCCCTCGACGCCCGACAGCCCCGACGAGGGCGTCGTCGACGGCCTGGAGCGGGCCGCCGCGGACGGCCTCGACCTCGAGACGCTCTCCTTCCTCGGCCACGGGACCACCCACGCGACGAACGCCGTCCTCGAAGGCGAGTGGGCCGAGACCGCCCTCGTGACGACCGAGGGGTTCCGCGACGTCCTCGAGATCGGCCGACAGACGCGTCCCCACCTGTACGACCTGCACGCCGAGAAGCCCGACCCGGTCGTCCCGCGCGACCGCCGGTACGAGGTGCCCGAGCGCCTGGACGAGCGGGGGACGGTCCTCGAGCCCCTCGACGAGGGCGCGGTCCGCGACCTCGCCGGCGAGCTCGAGGCCGAGAGCGTCGCGGTCTGTCTGCTGTTCGCCTTCGAGGACGACAGCCACGAGCGGCGGGTCGCAGAACTGCTCCGCGAGGCGGGCGTGGACGTGCCGATAACGCTCTCGAGCGCCACGAGTGGCGAGATACGCGAGTACGAACGGACCGCGACGACCGCGCTCGACGCCGCGCTCCGTCCGGCGATGGCGCGCTACCTCTCCCGACTCGACGACTGGCGGTCGCGGGCCGGGGTGCCGGCCCCGCTCTCCGTGATGACCTCGGCCGGCGGCCTCGTCGCCGCCGACGCCGCGGCACGGCGGCCCACCACGACGCTGCTCTCCGGGCCCGCCGCGGGGGTCCGCGGCGCGGTCCACGTCGCCGCCCGACACGGTCACGAGGACCTGCTGACGATGGACATGGGCGGGACCTCCTGTGACGTCTCGCTCGTTCGCGGCGGAGAGCCGACGGTCACGGCCGACGCCACGGTCGGCGAGTATCCGGTCGGCGCGGCGGCGCTGGACGTCCACACCGTCGGCGCCGGCGGCGGGTCGGTGGCGCGCGTCGACGACGGCGGGGCGCTCCGCGTCGGTCCGGAATCGGCCGGTGCCCAGCCGGGACCGGTGTGCTACGGTCGCGGCGGCGAGCGGCCGACGACGACGGACGCGCACGCGGTGCTCGGGCGCATCAGGCCAGACCGGCTGCTCGACGACCCGGCCGGGGCAGACGCCGTCCGCGACGCCCTGCGAGCGCACCTCGCCGGGCCCCTCGACGCCACCGTCGAGGACGCCGCTCGCGGCGTGCTCGACGTGGCGACGGCGAGCCTCGAGCGAGCGCTGCGGGTCGTGTCGGTCGAGCGCGGGCACGACCCCCGGGACTACGCGCTCGTCGCCTACGGCGGCGCGGGTCCGCTCCACGCGCCGCGCGTCGCCGAGCGCCTCGACGTGCCGCGGGTGCTGGTCCCGCGCCACGCCGGCGTCCTCTCCGCCGTCGGCCTGCTCGTCGGCGACGTGCGCTACGACCACAGCACGTCTCGCGTGCGGCCGTGGGCCGAGGTCGACCCGGCCGCCACCGACGACGCCTACGCCGACCTCGAAGCCCGGGGGCGCGAGGACCTCGCGGACGCCGGCGTCGACGCCGCGGACCGCCGCTTCGAGCGGCGCGCGGACCTTCGGTACGCCGGGCAGACGTACAGCCTCGCCGTCCCGGTGCCGGGGACCCTCGACGCCGCGGCGCTGGACGCCGTGGCCGAGCGCTTCCACGACCGCCACGCCGAGCGCTACGGGCACGCCGACCGCGACGGCGACCTCGAACTGGTCACGCTCCGCCTGCGGGCCGTCGGCGAGACCGACCCGCCCGACCTCGCGGCGACCGACCCCGGTGGCACCGTCGCCGCCGCGCGCCGCGAGCGGCGACCCGTCGGGTTCGACGACGCGACGCACGAGACGCCCGTGTACGCACGCGAGCGACTCCCGCACGGCGGCACGGTCGTGGGCCCAGCGATCGTCGAGGGCGGGGAGAGCACCTGCCTCGTCCGGCCGGGCCAGTCGGCGCGGGTCGCCGACGACGGCACGCTCGTCGTGGAGGTGGCGCCGTGAGCGCCGTCGACCCGGTGACCCTGGAGGTCGTCCGGAACGGCCTGCTCGCCGTCGCCGAGGAGATGACGGCGACGCTCGTCCGCACCGCCCACTCGCCGAACGTCACCGAGCGCCGCGACTGCTCGTGTGCGGTGTTCGACGCCGAGGCCCGGATGGTCGCCCAGGCCGAGACCATCCCGGTCCACCTCGGCGCGATGCCGTTCTCCGTACGCGCGGCCTGCGAGGCGTTCGGCCCCGACGACCTGGAACCCGGGGACGCCGTCCTGCTCAACGACCCCTACGCCGGCGGCGCCCACCTCCCCGACCTGACGCTCGTCGCGCCGGTGTTCGACGGCGGCGACGTCGTCGCCTACGTCGCGAACCGCGCGCACCACGCCGACGTCGGCGGCGCGAGCGCCGGCAGCGTGTCGGCGACGGCGACGGACATCTACCAGGAGGGGGTGCGCATCCCCCCGGTCAAACTCCGTCGCGGCGGCGAGTACGACCAGGGCGTCCTCGACGTGCTTCTCGCCAACGTCCGGACCCCCGACGAGCGCCGCGGCGACCTGCGCGCGCAGGTCGCCGCCGTCGAGACCGGACGGGAACGGACGCTGGAACTCCTCGAGCGCCACTCCAGGGACCGGTTCGTCGACGCGCTCGCCGCCGTCCAGGACTACTCGGAGCGCCGGATGCGCGCGGCGGTGGCCGACCTGCCGGACGGGACGTGGGCGTTCGCCGACGCGCTCGAGGACGACGGGCAGGGTGCGACCGACCTGGCCATCGAGGCGGCGGTGACCGTCGACGGCGACTCGGTCACCGTCGACTTCGAGGGCTCCGCGGCGCAGACCGCGGGGCCGGTCAACGCCCCGCTCGCGGTGACTACCTCGGCGACGTACTTCACACTACGCGCCGTGACCGACCCGGACATCCCGCCGAACCACGGCTGCTACCGCCCGGTGACCGTGGCGGCACCGTCGGGAACGGTCGTCAACGCAGCGCCGCCGGCCGCCGTCGTCGGCGGGAACCTGGAGACATCCCAGCGCGTCGTCGACGCCGTCCTCGGCGCGCTGGCCGAGGCGGTGCCCGAGCGCGTGCCCGCGGCCGGCCAGGGCACGATGAACAACCTCACCCTCGGCGGCACCGACCCGCGCGACGGCGAGCCGTGGGCGTTCTACGAGACCCACGGCGGCGGGGCCGGCGGCCGCGCCGGTGCGGACGGCATGGACGGCGTCCACGTCCACATGAGCAACACGCAGAACACGCCCGTCGAGGTGCTCGAGACGGCCTACCCGCTCCGAGTGTGCCGGTACGGCCTCCGTCCGGGCTCCGGCGGGGACGGGGAGTACCGCGGCGGCCTGGGTCTCCGCCGCGACGTGGCGGTGCGGGCTCCCGCGACGGCCAGCGTGCTGGCCGAGCGCCAGCGCACCGGGCCGTACGGCCTGCGAGGCGGCGCGGCGGGCGAGCCCGGGGCCGCGGCCCTGTTCCCGGACGGCGACGAGTCCGCAGCCGAACCGCTGGCCGCGAAGACGACGCTGGAACTCGGGACCGGCGACGTGGTCAGCCTCCGGACGCCGGGCGGCGGCGGATACGGGGACCCCGCCGACCGGGATTCGGAGCTCCGAGAGCGGGATCGGCGACTGGAGAAGGCAGACCGGGAGTAGGGCTTTCTAGGCCTCGGCGGACTCGATGCCGTTCACGCGCACGAGGCCGAAGTCGCACTCCGCGCAGTGCCACTTCGTCTTCTGCCCGAGGTGGAGCTCCGTCATCGCCGAGCGCCAGAAGGTCTGCACGTCGCCACAGTCGGGGCAGTCGCGCTCGATCTCGAGGGCCATACGCGAACTCGGTGTGCGTGGCAGTTGAACGTACTGGTTCGAACCGAGACGGTGGCACCTTCTCGCGCACTCGAAGGGCAGCGACAACTCAGCTTTTCGGACAACACGAAAGCCCCTGCCGTCTCGACTCGGGCGGCTCCATGCGCTCCTCGTTCACTCCCTGCGGTCGTTCACTCCGGTGCTTGCGTCGCCGTCCGTCGTCGAGACGGCAGCCCCTTTCGAAGTCCCACCCGTGTCGGCTTGCCGGTCGAGTTACGCCGGTGGGACTCCGAAAGGGGCGAGACGTTCGCGGTGCGAGACGATACAAGCACCGCAGGGAGCGGAGCGACCGAGGAGGGCAGCGAGTCGCAGCCCGCGAACGCCTCGGGGCTTTCGTGCTGTTCGCGGTCATCGGTCCGACCCACGGTTCTGCTACGTTCGCGTCCGGACCGAACACCTTTGCCGCCGGGACCCAAACCCGACATCTATGGTCGAGCTGTACGCACTCGACGGCTGCCCGTACTGCGAGAAGGTCCACGACGCGCTCGAGGACGCCGGCGTCGACTACGAGACCCACTGGGTCGAGGCGCTGCACTCCGGGCGCGACGAGGTAAAGCGCGTGAGCGGTCAGCGTGGCGTCCCGGTCATCGTCGACGACGAACACGGTGTCACGATGAGCGAGAGCGACAACATCCTCGACTACGTGGAGAAGACACTGGCCTGAGATGCGCATCTACACCGGGAACGGCGACGACGGCGAGACGGACCTGATGGACCAGACCCGGGTGTCGAAGGCCAGCCCGCGCATCGAGGCCTACGGCACGGTCGACGAACTCAACGCCGTCGTCGGGCGCGTCCGGCCCGTCGCCGAGGACGACCTGGACGAGTGGCTGCGCGACGTGCAGAACCACCTCCACGTCCTCTCCGCGGAGCTCGCGAACCCCGACGGCGAGGGGCCGGAGATCCGGGCCGAGCACGTCGAGACCGTCGAGGCCTGGATCGACGACTGCGACGCGGAACTCGAACCGCTGGAATCGTTCGTGCTGCCCGCCGGCGTCGCCGCCGCGGCGGACCTCCACCACGCGCGGACGGTGTGCCGGCGCGCGGAGCGCCGCGTCGTGGCGCTCGACGCCGAGGAGGGGGTCCGGGACCCGGCGCTCTCGTACCTCAACCGGCTCTCCGACGCGCTGTTCGTGTTCGCGCGGCTGGCGAACCTCCGGGCGGGCCACGAGGAGGAGCACCCGACCTACTAGGCGGGCACGACGACGCCGTGTGGCGTGTTCGCGCGCACCGCCACAAGTGATATATCCGCGCCGCGCCTTCTCTCGGGTATGAACAAGCACTTCGAGGACGCGAAGTACTACCTGGGCCGAGCGGCGGAGACGGCCAAGGACGGCGTGAAGGACGAACTCGAGCCCGTGCGCGAGCGATTCAACGAGGCCGTCGGTCGCGAGGACGAGCCGGAGCCGAGCCGGCTGGAGAAGGTCCAGCAGGAGATCGGCGACCTCGAGTCCAAGGCCGAGGGCGAGGCGCGGCGGGCGCTGACGAGCGCGAAGGGGCGCATCGAGAAGTACCGGGGCGAGTAGCGAGCCGGCGGCCGGCACGTTGAACTATCCGGATTTCTAACAGCACTCCGTGAACGACGAGCCGTCGCGGCGTTCCGTCCTCGGCTCCGCGGGGGCCGCGGCCGGGGCGCTCCTCGCCGGGTGTGCAGCGACGGTGCCCAGTGCGGCGGGCGACTGGCCCCAGCCGCTCCACGACGCGCGGAACACGAACCGAACGACGGCTGCGATTCCCGAGGAGCCGACGGTGCAGTGGCGGGTTCCTGTCGAGGGGTACCTCGGAACACCGGTCGTGACTGACAGCGCGGTGTTCGTCGCCGCGCAGGGTGGGTGGTCCGCTGACGTGCCTCAGTCCAGCCTGCAGGCGCGGGCTATCGACGATGGGTCCCTGGTGTGGATGGACCAGTTGCCCGAGGACCGCACCTACGTCGGGCAACCGGCGGTCGGCGAGGACGCTGTCGTCGGGTGGGTGCAAGAGAGCACGGGCTGGACCCCGCTCGGAGAGGGGCCGTCGTACTACGGGCTGCGGACACTCGGTCGGACCTCGGAACAGAAGCGCTGGCAGCGCGAGGCCGACGGCGGTGGTTTTCACCTCACTCTTCACGACGGGACGGTCGTTCCAGCCAGAGCTGTCGGCGGGGAACCTGGCGCCGCGGGCGACGACGCGTGGCCGGTCAGTTCGCTCTCAGCCGGGACGGGCGAGGTTCGGTGGCGGGAAGCGCTCCGGGAGTGGACAATCGATCCGCTGGCAACCGATGGCGACATCGTGGTCGCCGCGACTGTGGGTGGCACCGTGGTGGCGCTCGACGCCCAGAGCGGCGAGCGGCGGTGGCGGCGGACGGCCGACCTGTCGTCGGACCGGTTCACAGTCGTTCCACCGGCGCTGGCCGACGGGACAGTGTACGTCCTGGTGTCGCCGCTCCAGGGGTCGTCGTCCGTCGTGTATGCCCTCGACGCGAACGGGGGCGAGACGCGCTGGCGGCGGCCCGTGCCCGGCAGCGCAGCCGCGACGGGCTCGCCCGCCAACTGTCTCGGCGTGAGTGAGAACCGCGTGGTCGTACTCACGGAGCAGACCGAGGACCGGGAGACCACCACCCGACTGACCGGACTCGGACGAGCCGACGGCGCGGTACACTGGACGGACTCGACCAGCGCTCTCGGCGGGTCCGAGACGGGCGAACTGACGCTGACGGGGGACGCCGCGCTGTACTGCAGCGACGACCGCCTGCGCGCCGTGTCCCTGGACGGGCGTCGACGCTGGAAGCGGACTATCGAGGGGGTTTCCAGCCCTAAGCCGATCGTCGCCGGTGGGCAGGTGTACGTGGTCGGTAGCAGAACCGATGGGGCGGAGGAGTTAATCGCGCTGGGCTGAGGTCGGGGCCAGTGTCGCTTCCGAATTCTTAAGTTCACGCTCGGGGTAGCGAGTGGTGAGGGTCGGTGGTCTAGTCCGGTTATGACGGCTCCTTCACACGGAGCAGGCCGGCGGTTCAAATCCGCCCCGACCCACTTCTGACGGACCGCAACGCCGAGCGACAGCGAGGCGTCCGTCCGTCGAAGTGGGCCGAAGGATTTGAACCCGGGGAGACGCAGCGCCGAGCGACAGCGAGGCGACCGTCTCCACTCGGTTCAAATCCGCCCCGACCCACTCCGTTCTCCGCGAGGCGTTTCAGCGCCGAGCGACAGGTGTGGGCGGCGCGGATTTGAAGGAGAGAACGCCGAGCGGCAGCGAGGCGTTCGCGTGGTTCTAATCCGCCCCGACCCATTCACTCACTTCGTTCGTGAGAACCCAACGACAGCGTTGGGTTCCTTATATACTACACCCGAGAACTACGGCCTTCGACCCATCGCTTCGATGAATCCCAGCGAAGACGTGTGCTGGTTTTGAGAAGAAACCGGGCCGATAGATACGTATCGCCGGGGTTTGAGCGACGGGCGGCGAGAAAGAGAGACGCCTCCACGAGTTACCAGTAGATACCGATTGGCTGGATGATGACCGCAACTCCCTCGACGGAAAGTGCCTTATCTTCAATATCTATACTTATCGAGGATTGCTTAGTCGGCGGCTCCCCGTCGCCCTGTAGGTCTTCGGGAGAGACGTCCCCCAAATCGGGGAATGGAACTTCTTGTTCGAACCCATCCAGTAAATCTACGAACTCGCTCGCCAGTTCTCGAATCGAGTCAATCGAGTCGTCTGAGAGCACAGTCCCCGCCACCCGTAGTAGGTCTATGTAGTCCCACTCTTTGTTGGGCGGAACGATTTCCTCTACACGTCCCAAAACGGTGTAAGAGCGGGTTCCAAGAAATTCCCGCCGTGGGTCGTCTATCCACAGGTTTTCCTTGTCCATCGACATAGCGTAACTGTAGTCTCCCTCGCTGGTTTCGACAACCAACCCAATTTCCTCCCCGTAGATGCTTTCGCGGGCGTCCTGTATCTGGTCTTCATCCATATCTACACCCGAAATATTAGCAAAGACAGAAGCGACGTTCAACATCCGATAGAAGGGGTCCGTTTTAGCCATCCCCTTGACTTCAACCATCTGTCCATTTTCAAACGAAAGTTTCCCGCCGGAGCCGGACGGCCTATCTTCCGGGAGCCGGGTCAGGTCATCGCTCTCTTTGAGTTTCTGGTACAGTTGGGAGAAGAGGTACTGGTCGTTGATTCTCTTCGTCGTCTCAAGAATCTCCGTTCCAGTCTTTGAGCCGGATAAGTCAATATTACCGCCTAACTCTCCTAATCCCGGAACGCTGACACCACCTTTAGCGCCAGCACTCCCGCCTCCCTCATACGATTCCTCTGTCACTTCCCTCGTCTCCTCCGTGATTGGAATATTGAGTGAAGCAAGAAGGCTCTGAACCGCGAGCGAGTCTAAGTATACGAACTGTCGAAGGTTTTCGGTCATACAAACAACGAATTCCCAAGATGGCTAAATTTTTCGGGGGCGGGTTTTGACACCACTCGATTTGCCGGCCACAAGATGGCGTAACCCTGCTCGAAAATTCTCTCGGATTCGTATGCGGGCAAGGGTCATTACCGGCTACCGCGAGCGAGGACCGATGAACGACGACTGTCCCAACAGGCCGTGGAAGGGGACGATCTCGCATGTCACCGAGACCGGCTACGTGATGCCGCCCCCCGCTACCTGTTCGAGACGGTCTAAGCCGCCAAGGGATTCGTCCGCGAACGGCTGCAGGAGCCGGACGTGGAGTTTGTCGAGTCGGGTGGGGAGTATCATCCGAAAATCTTGATACACGACTAGGGACTCTCGATAGCGGAAGCCCCAATCTATGGTGATGGGGAAACGAAGTCCCGCTAACCAACCAGGGTTCTCGCCGCGCTCAAATAATTACGGGATAGACACTTAAGCGGAGAGTGAATATGGAGAATCAAATTGAATCGTGAGTACCTTCGGTATGGTATCGCCGCTGTGGCCTCTATTGTCGGTGCGTGGTCTCTCTATTCAGGTGCGTCAATCTATATCCCGGCGGCCTCACTTCTTCTCGCAATTATTTCATTTGTCTCTGGGACGAGACTGAGAAAGGAGATTCAGCAAAAAGAACAAGCCATTCACGAGTTGCTGTCAGAAAAGTCGAACCTTCGGAGTGACCTTGACGAAAAACAGAGTCGGGTTCAGAATCTCAAATCGGACTTAGAGCAACAGCGCGAAAAGAAGGAGCGGTTTAGGGAAGAGCGGAAGCGGGAGAATCAGCGGCTAAAGAACCTCAAGCGGATTCTCAAGAACAAGGGGATAGATACTAGTTATTTGGTTGATAAATATGATAGCTCGCTCTATGCCCCAGTAATGGTTCTGACTCACTTCAATTCACCAAACCACAACAGTGAATCAGAAGCAGAAGTGATTAACGAGAACTTGGACGCTCTGGACGCCGACACCCTACACGGAGCGACGAAAATCATCCCGCCGAGGAATTTCGACCAAGATGTGAGCAGAAAAGAGGAATTGAGAGACTGGTTTGACGAGGAGATACTTGATGGTGAGACAGACCTTTCACATAGATTGGAATTTCTCTCTATCGTAGATATTAATCAAGTATTTGATCGGGATAATGCCGAGGATGATGACGGAGGGTATCCGGCGAATACTGTGAGCGACCTTTTCGATACGGATACAGTCGTCCCAACAGAGGAACTATTGGATATATTGGTCAACAGCGACCGAATTTCGATTGAAGACGAGATACGCCAGAACGTCGCTTTGCTGGCGGTTTCGAGTGCGTCAAAACAGCAAATGGACGAAATAATTTCGAACCAAACCGGGATACAGGACGATTTGGGAACGCTGACAGAGATTGCGAATACCGACCCTGACCGCGTTGGTACTGTTCTCTCGAAGTATGGGGTGGCTGATAGCGATAAATTGGCGCAAAGCATAGTCCAAGAAGCGAACCGCCTGAACGATATACTCGAATAAGTCACGTTTCTTACGAGACGAGGTCGTCGTACTTCTCCAGCGCCATCTCGAAGTGGTCCTCGTCCATCAGCTATGGTTTCTGGAACACGGTGGAGGTCCTCCAGCACGAAGTCGGTCTGTTCACGGTCAAGACCGTAGGCGTGGAACGCGGCGGCGTCGAGTACGTCGTTGATGGTCGGTCCGCTCGGTTCGTCCGTGGTCGGCGTGGTGGTCGGCATATGTTACTGCCCTCCACACGCGACGCGTTCCGGGAGTGAGCGAAGCGAACGGACGGTGGCGGTTAGCGGAGCCGCCGAGCGGTGGAAACCGCAAGACGTCGAAGCGACTAAATCCGCCCCGACCCATTTCTGACACGCGAGGCGTTTCAGCGCCGAGCGCAGTGTAATGCGGTCGCGAAGGATTTGAACCCAGGGAATCCAGCCCACGTAGCGAAGCGAGCAGGACCGTCTCCACTCGGTTCAACTCCGCCCAGTCAGTTCCTCGAATCAATCCGGGCACACAGGCATTGTTCCGATCCCCACTCACTACCAACAGAAAGCTTCGCGTTCGAGTCAGTCGATTGCGAGAGTGGTGCGACGAGCATGACCGAGTAATCCGACTGCCCCATAGAATTGTATCTATCGACGCCGCACGAGCGCTCTAGATTCATCTGCTAACATCACATTCATCCATAGAACGATAAGACCCCCATCCATTCATTTAACGCCGATAGATTGATTTGTAGAGGGTGCCTACTGGGTACGCATGCAGCAGTCTGAATTGGAATCTAGCGCTCCTGGCGAACTCGTCTCGTACGGCCGAGAGTCGTACTACAAGCCTGAACCCCTGCCACCATCTCGAGACCTCGATCTCGGGAGGAAGTTCTACGAAACGCTCGCAGACGCAACGTTCTGGCTCGGGAAACTCAGCGGGGTGAGTCTCGACCGTGACTTCCCGCCAGTACTCTACACCTCGCTGCTCCGGAAGGAAGCCATGGAATCCGCCGAAATCGAAGGCGCTGACGTCGACTACGACGCCCTCCACAGCCTCGAAACACGTACATTCGACGCCGGCGAGGACCACCTCAAGGTCGAATCCACGACCGGCCAAACAAAGGACACTCGGGAGGTCCTCAACTACGAAGACGCTATCGAGGATGGGATAGCGGCGCTCGATCGTGGCGGAGACCTGACAGTCGAACGACTGCACGAACTCCACGAGGAACTTCTCACTGGCGTTCCAGACGACCGTGTCGATACCGATACTATCGGCGCGTACAAGACGACACCGAACCATATCGGTGACTTCCTGCCACCAGTCCCAGACCAGGTGGACGGTCTGATGGATGCGCTGTTCACCTACTACAGAACGGGCGGGAGCTACCACCCGCTCGTCGACATCGCACTCTTCCACTACCAATTCGAGACCATCCACCCGTATGGCGACGGGAACGGTCGTCTCGGCCGGCTCATCATCACACTGCAGTTGTACGACGCTGACTATCTCGAACGCCCGAATCTCTACCTCAGCGAATACTTCAACCGGAACAAGCCGACGTACGTCGACCGGCTGGAGAGCGTTCGATACGATGGCAACTGGGAAGCGTGGCTGTCGTTTTTCATCGAGGGCGTCGCTCGGCAGGCCCACGAGGCCGTCGACAGAACACTCTCACTTGCGGACCTCAGGCGTCAGTACGAAGCCGAGTACGGAGGAAAGTCGTACACGAAGAATCAACTTGCGTTGAAGCTCTTCGAACAACCCTACGTCACGAGCAAGACCGTTCAACGGCTCTTCGACGTGAAGCAACCGACAGCGTCGCGAGTTATCAACGACCTCGTCGACGAAGGGGTCCTCGAGGAAGTGACGGGGAAGATGCGGAACAAAGAATATCGTGCCCGTGAAATTTTCGAGATTCTCGAACAACCACCGCAAACCTATTGACCGGGTTGGCGACGTACGGGCTGGCACAGTGTTTTCTCGAACTGAAATACCGAGCGAGCGACTACAGTAGCGGCAGATCGGGTGGCCACAGCACAAGTAGGCCAGTGATAGCCGAATTGTGGCGATATCCGCGTTGCTCGACTAGCGTCGGGCGAAGAGGATGTATGACAGGGAGACAGTTGTTCACGGGCTCGGAACAGCATGAAAGGATGCCAGAGAACGGGGAAGAGCATACAGTTCGGCAAGACCCTCGAGGCCAGTCATCCCTCTTCAGACAGTCAATCTGACTGACGCTCCGTCTTGAATCCTGACGTCAACCGGTTCGCCGTGTTGAAGCGCGGAGTTTCGCGATGGGACAGGGGCTCCTGCACACGCTTTGGGCAGAGCCGTCCTGTGGCCACCGACAGGTTACCCCTGCCGCTACCTCTCCTCCACCTCAACCACGTGCGCATCCTCCGCTTCGAACCCAACACTCACCCGCCCCTCCGGCACTACCTCCGTCCCCAGCAACAGCGACCGCCCGTCCCAGTCGAGGTGCACCCGCGTCGTCTCGCCGAGGAACTCCGCGCTCTCGACGGTCGCCTCGAACCGCGACGCACCACCACCCACCGTGAGCGCCGACGGCCGCACGCAGAAGGTCAGCCGGTCACCCACCGTCACCGGCTCTGTCTCGGACAGGCCCACCGAGAGCGTCGCGTCGCCGACCCGCACCGACGCCACGCCGTCCTCGACCGCCGTCACCTCGCCGGCGAAGACGTTGTTGTCGCCGACGAACTCGGCGACGAAGCGGGTCGCCGGTCGCCGGTACACGTCCTGGGGGGTGCCGACCTGCTCGACCCCACCGTCGCGCATCACGGCCACCCGGTCGGAGATAGCCAGCGCCTCCTCCTGGTCGTGGGTGACGTACAGCGTCGTGATGTCGAGTTCACGCTGGATGCGCCGGACCTGCACGCGCAGGCGCTCGCGGAGCCGGGCGTCCAGCGCGCTCATCGGCTCGTCGAGCAGGAGAACGTCGGGCTGGGGGGCCAGCGCGCGGGCCATCGCCACGCGCTGTTGCTGGCCACCGGAGAGCGTGTCTGGGTCCCGGTCGGCCATGCCCGGAAGGTCGACCAGCTCGAGCAGTTCGGCCACCCGCTCGTCGCGGGACTGACCGTCTGGGAGGTCGGTGTAACGGAGGCCGTAGGCGACGTTCTCGCCGACGGAGAGGTGGGAGAACAGCGCGTAGTTCTGGAACACCACACCCACGTCGCGGTCCTCCGGGGGGACGCCGGCGACGTCCGTGCCGGCGAACCGCACCGTCCCGGCCGTCGGGGCCTCGAAGCCCGCCACGAGGCGGAGCGTCGTCGTCTTGCCACAGCCGGATGGACCGACGAGGGTGAAGAACTCGCCCCGCTCGACGGCGAGCGAGAGGTCCGAGACCGCGGTCGTCTCGCCGTAGCGCTTCGTCACGCCCTCGAGTTCGAGCGCCGGCGGCTCAGAGCCCATCGCGTGCACCCCCCAGCCGCTCGATGAGGACGAAACTCACCGCGGTCACGACGAGCAACACCCCGCCCATCGCCGTCGCCGGGCCGAGACGCCGCCCGATGAACCGCTGTATCGCCACCGGCATCGTGTACTCGCCCGTCTGCGAGGCGAGGACCGCCGTCGACGTGAACTCCCCGACGGAGATGGCGAAGGCGAAGGCCGCGCCGGCGACGACGGCCGGCCAGACGAGGGGCAACTCGACGTCGAGGAGCGCGCGGACGCGCGACGCGCCGAGCGCCCGCGCCGACTCGACGAGCGCGGGGTCGAGGCGCTCGAGGTTCGGCGCGACGACGCGGACCACGAACGGGTAGCCCGCGACGGCGTGCGCCGCGACGATGGCCAGCGCGCCGTCGACGACGAACCGCGTCCCGAACACGTCCACGCCGAACACCAGGCCCCGCAGGAGGCCGAGCCCCACGACGATGCCGGAGACGGCGAGCGGGGCCATCGCCACCGCGTCGACGAGTTTCCGACCCGCGTAGTCGCGAGTCGTCAGCACCGCGACGACGACGCCCATCGGGAGGGCCATCGCGAGCGACCCCGCACCGAAGACCAGCGAGTTGCGCACCGCCGGCCACGGCCGGACCTGGAACGCCGCCCCCGTGGTCTGTCGCTCGACGAGGAAGGCGTAGTGCTCGAGCGTGAGCCCGGTCGGGCCCGAGACGCTCGCGTAGAGCATACTCGCGACGGGCAGGGCGAACACGACGAGCGCGACGGTGCCGTACCCCGCCAGACCCACCCGGGGCAGCAGTTCGCGGGGCGACCAGTCCGGCGGCCGGAGCGGCCGCCGCGGGAGGGGCCTCGCGCCGCGCGTCCGCGTCCGCTGTCTCGCCTCGTAGCGCAGGTAGGCGTACATGAGCGAGAGCGAGACGGCGAGTTCGACCAGCGCCAGCGTCGCGGCCGGCGCGTAGCTGAAGTCCCCGATGAGCTGGTAGATGAACACCTCCACCGTCGCCAGCTGGTACCCCCCGAGCGCGAGGACGATGGGGAAGGAGCCGAAGGTGAACACGAAGGCCAGCGTCGCGCTCATCAGCACGGCCGGGACGAGCTGGGGCACGACGACGGTGCGGAAGGCCTGGAGCGGGGTCGCGCCGAGGCTCCTGGCCGTCTCGACGGCGCTCGCGTCGACGGACTCCCACGCCGCCGTCGTCATCCGGGTGACGAGCGGCGCGTTGTAGAAAGCGTGGGCGACGACGATGGCCTCGAGCGAGTAGAGGAGGTCCACCTGGCCGAGCCCCAGCGCGCCGGCGAGGGCGTTCAGCGTGCCCTCGCTGCCGAACGTGGCGACGAACCCCACGGCCACCATCATCGACGGCAGGACGAACGGGAGCATCGTCAGCGAGCGCAGGGTCCCCCGACCGGTGAACTCGTAGCGCGCGAGGAGGTACGCGCCCGGGAGGCCGAGCGCAACGCTCGCCAGCGTCGAGAGCGCCGCCTGGTAGGCGGTGAAGCCGACGATACCCAGGTCGGCCCGCCCGGCGAGGACGGTACGGGCCACCGCCACCGGCGACTCGCCCGAGAGCACGCGGGCGAGGGGGCCGAAGTAGAAGGGGTCTTGCAGGACCGACGTCACGACCCGGAGCGTCCACGCGCCCTCCACGAGCACGGCGTCGACGAAGACGCGGCTGACGGGGTAGTAGAAGACCAAGAGCAGGACGGCCGCAGTGGCGACGGCGAACGCTGCTATCGCGCGCCGCTCGACCGCGTCGCGGACGCGGTGGGCCCTGCCCTCGGCGTCGGACGCGTCAGTTTCCGGCAAACTGTCGCGTCCAGTCCTCGATCCACTCACCGACGTTGCCTCGGAGTTCCTCGTACGTGAAGGTGACCGGTTCCGGCGGGGACTGCGCCAGTTCCGCGTAGTCCGCGGGGAGGGCGGCGTCCGTCGTCGCCGGGAACTGGACGTTCTGCACGGCGAGTTCGCCCTGCACCTCCGGGCGGAGCAGGAAGGACATGAAGTCCCGCGCCAGGTCGGGATTCGTCGCGCCCTCGAAGACCGCCATCCCCTCCGGGTTGGCGTAGGCCTCGTCCTCGAGGAACCGGATCTTGTGCTTCTCCATGTTCGAGTCGCTGCGCGACGCGTAGACGCGGTCCGTCGAATAGGAGACGACCATCGGCGCCTCGCCGCCCTCCCACGCGCCGTAGGCGTCGCCCCACGAGCCGAGGACCGTCACGCCGTTGTCCTGCAGGTCCTGCCAGTAGTCCAGATAGCCGTCCGCGCCGAACTCGTGGACGGTGTGGAGCAGGAACGCGCGCCCCGTCGAGGACGAGGAGGGGTTCTGCGCGATGAGGTCGCCCGCGTGCTCCTCGGCGAGGAGGCCGTCGAAGCCCGCCGGCGCCGTGGTCGCCGTACCGTCGTACACCAGGCTCACGTAGCCGGTGTCGTAGGGGACGGCCCGTCCCTGCGGGTCGAACTCGAGGCCGTCCTTGACCGCGTCCCGCCCCTCGACGTCCTCGGCCGCGGCGAACAGCGGGTCGTCCAGAGTCTCGTCTATCCGGACGAGGTCCTCCGGGTTCAGCCCGAGGTACAGGTCGGCCTCGATGTCCACGTCGGCGAGTTGCCGCTCGACGTAGTGGTTCAGTTCGTTCGTCGGCGTCTGGTAGACCAGTCGCGCGTCGAACTCCTCCTCGAAGCGCTGCTTGACCCACGCGCCGGGACTCGAGGACGGCGAGTCCACGAACGAGCCGTAGGTGGCGACGACGAGGGTGTCATCGCCCCCGCTCGTCGGACTGGTACAGCCGGCGAGCAGGGCACCGGTCGCCGCGCCGGTCGTCGTCAGGAAGGTGCGCCTGTCCATCACGGGATTGTGCAACCCGGTGGTACTTAACGGGCGTGACTTCGGGCCGGTCCAGCGACGGTCGACTCCGCGGATGCCGAGACGGACAGGCGGGCCGGAGGACGACGCTATGACGCTTGGGAGGCGTCACTGCGTGGTCGGTCCGCATACCAAGGTTCTTCAGCGGACGTGCCCTAGGCCCCGTAACGTGAGTTCTATCGCCACATCCGAACAGCGAACCGCCACCGGACCCGACCGACTCCCCGTCGTCGTTGGCACGCAGTGAACCCGAGCAGCATCGACACGGTCGTCGACCTGACGTACGGCCTGCTCATCGCCGTCTCGGTCGGCCTCATCGTCGTCGCCGGGAACGTCGTCGGCCTGGCCTTCGGCTTCGGCGTGTTGCTCGCCTACCTCCTCCACGTCGGGTGGAAGATGGCGCGCTTCGACCCGCACTGGATGACGACGGCGGTCAAGGAGACCGTCGAAGAGACCGTCGACGAGACCGTCGAGCAGAGTGTGGGCGAGACTGTCGAGGAAACTGTCGAGGAGACCGTCGAGAAGACCGTCGAAGAGACCGTCGACGAGACCGTCGAGGAGAGCGTGGGGGAGACCGTCGAGGAGACTGTCGAAGAGACTGTCGAAGACACCGTCGAGGAGACTGTCGAAGAGACTGTCGAAGAGACCGTCGAGAAGACCGTCGACGAGAAGGTCGGCGAGACCGTCGCAGAAACGGTCGAAGAGACTGTCGAAGAGACCGTCGACGAGAAGGTGGGGGAGTCGGTCGAGGAAACTGTCCAGGAGACCGTCGAGGAAACCGTCGACGAGAAGGTGGGGGAGACGGTCGAGGAAACCGTCGAAGAGACGGTCAGCGCGACGGTGGAGGAAACCGTCGAAGAGACCGTCGAGGAGACGATGGAGGACCTGGAGGGAACTCGGGAGGCGGACGAGCAGGCGGACCCGGACGAGCAGGCAGAGGAGTCCGACGACAGCGACGAGGAGGCGGACTGATGGTCGAGGCCCTCCTCGTCGTCGGCGTCCTCGTCTCCATGTTCGTCGCCTACAACATCGGGGGGGCGACGACAGGCCCGGCGTTCGGGCCCGCCGTCGGCGCGGACGCCATCTCCAAGACGGCCGCCGCTGGCCTGATGGGAGTGTTCTTCTTCCTCGGCGCCTGGACCATCGGCCGGAACGTCGTGACGAAACTGGGGAGCGAACTCGTCGTCGACACCGGCGTGTTCACCCTCGAGTCCTCCATCGCGGTCCTGTTCTTCATCGGCATCGCGCTCTTCGTTGGGAACGTCTTCGGCGTCCCGGCCTCGACGTCGATGACCGCCGTGGGTGCCATCGCCGGGCTCGGGCTCGCCGGGAACGCGCTGGACGCCGCCGTGATGGGGCAGATCGTCGTCTGGTGGGTCGTCTCCCCCATCATCGGGTTCTGGGTGTCGCTGATCGTCGGACGCTACTTCTACGCGCGACTGAACCGCTTCGTCGCCATCGAGCGTAGCACCGGGCCGCTGTTCGACGTCGACCGGTCGGGCACCGTCCCCGTCCCGCGCGTCCACCGGACGACCAACCGGCGGGAACTCGGTGGCACCGTCACCGTCGTCGCCATCGGCTGTCTGATGGCCTTCAGTTCCGGCACCTCGAACATCGCCAACGCCATCGCACCGCTCGTCGGCAGCGGCGAGTTGGCGATGAACCCGGCTATCGCCATCGGTGGCGTGGCCGTCACTGTGGGCGCGTTCACCATCGCCCGCCGGACGCTGGAGACGATGGGCAGCGACATCACGGTGCTGCCCCTGACGGCCGCCATCGTCGTCGCGACGGTCAGTTCGACGCTCGTCGTCTTCCTCTCGACGCTCGGAATCCCCGCGAGTTTCGTCATCATCGCGACGATGTCTATCGTCGGACTCGGGTGGGGCCGGGCGACGCGCCCCGCGACCGTCCCGGAGGCCGTGCGGGGAGAGGAGACGCCGCCCATCACCGTCAACTCGCTGGCCGACGACGAGGCCGGCGAGGAGTTGCCGCCCATCGGCGAGGAGGACCCTGACGACATCCCCCAGCCAGGGGAACTGTTCGACCCGGCGACGACCGCGCGCGTCGTCCTGATGCAGAACGTCGTGCCGGCCATCGCCACGGTCGGGGCGTACCTGACGTTCCGGTTCGTGCCCGTGTTCGGGCTCTGAGCGGGACCCGATGTCGCGACGGTCTGGCCGGGGGCCCCTTCCCGTGACAATCCCGCCCGCCGTCTATCCGCCGCCACCGCGTCGCTCCAGGCCTGACCGCGATTGCGCGCTGCCGACATGCACGCCGACGGGACCTCGACGCACGGCGACTGGATGGGCACCACCGCCACCTGGGCCGGCGTCCTTACGATGGTGGTCTGGGGGCCATCCTCGCCGCGGTCCTGGTCGTCGTGCGGGCGCTGTTCGGCGACGACGGGCCCCCAGCCGACGGGGCCACCGACACCGCGATGACCGCACTCCGCGAGCGCTACGCCCGTGGCGAGATCGACGATGCGGAGTTCGAGCGGTGCGCCACCGTCGTCCGCAACGAGGAGTAGCCCTACCGCAACTCCCAGAACGCCTTGTCCCCGCCGTCCCAGAGCCCGAACCCGAAGACCCAGTAGAGAGACTCCGCGTCCCGCGGCACGGGGTGGGCCAGCGTTCCCCGACGGGACTCGCCGGGGGCTAGCTCGGAGTCTGTCTCGAAGGACTGCGCGAGTTGAGACGTGGCGACGACATCCTGCCAGTAGCTGCGCCCGCGGTCGTCCTTGACCCCGACCAGGAGCGGTCCCGCGACCTCGCGGGCCTCAGCGGCGTCGTTCGTGACGGTGACGTCGACGATGGCGTACTCCTCGCCCGCCGGTGCCTCCAGCGGGGGCTCGCCGACGGCGTCGGTGAAGTCGACGGAGTGGACAGTGACCGCCGCGTCGCTGCGGGAGACCGTCTCGCCAGTCCCGTGGACCGGGACGCGAAGCCGCTGTTTCAGGTCGCCGACGCTCTCGGCGCGCTCGTCCAGGGCGACGGTGACGCGGTCGTACTCGACCGCCGAGACGGCGTCCAGGTCGACCCCCAGCGAGAGCCCGCCCGCGTCGGCGGGCACCTCGAAGATTAGGTCCACGCGCGCGACTTCGCCGGGCGCGAGCTGGAACGAGTCGAAGGTCTGCTCGCCCGCGGCGATGCGGGGGGAGTAGCTGTTACCCCCCGCGTCCCGGAGGGACGTGTCGAGGAAGCCGGGGAAGTCGATGAACGTGTCCGCACCTGTGTTCTCGAGCGCGAGCCGAACCACCAGAAACACGTTGCCATCGTCGGCGTCGTCGTCCTCGCCGAGGCTCGTCGTCTCGGTCACGTCGCGGACGACCAGCGCGATGCGCTCGCCGGAGACGACCACGCCCACGGCCGCGGTGGCGCTGATACTCGTCGGTTCGGCCGAGGTCGCCGCCTCGCCGTCGTCTCCGGTCGGTCCCCCCGCCGTCGTCCCGGCCGGGGACGTGCCGCCGCCGTCCAGCGGGTCGTCGTCCCCGTCGCCGCTGCAGCCAGCGAGACCGGCGGCGAACAGCGCCCCGGCCGCCGCCACGAACCGTCGCCTGTCCATGCCCCAACGGCGTCGGGCGAGGGGTTGAGTCTGTCGGCTGAAAGTTCCGGGATGATCAAACGGCTGCCACAGTCAGGCGGCCATTCAATGGGCAAGCTCACCAAGCACACCGGCAGTGATCCGTGGCTCTGCCAGGTGCCGCGTATCTCACACAGTCTTTTGGTGGAGTTACTGAATGTGCAAACCACCGTCACAGTGCCGTTCCACGGGGACTCTAGTGGACAGTTATGTGACTAATAAGTGAGGGCTGATTTGGGTAGGTCGGTCCGGGGGAAAATCATCGTTCCACGGTACAAAGTATAAATGGTTGTTATAGTTGGATGGCTATGGTCGTCCGTCATTTGATGGTTGGATAGAGGCTGTTAGTTACGCAATCATAACGAAAATAACTGCCATGTTCCAGACAGTCACGAGAACGCCCAGCGTTGCAAGCCCGAGGGGAACGCCGACCGCATATTGGTTCGGCGCGAGTTTCCAAAGGAGGCCACAAAGTAGAAATACAACGAGTTTGAGCCCGCCGAACGCGAGTGGCCCTTCTCCCGCAACGAGTCCGGCAACCGGGCCGACTTCGCCCACTCCATTCAGCCGCAAACCCACTAATGTGGTCACTAGATCTCCGACGCCGAAGAACGTGACCGAAATCGCCCACAGATGAGGCGAAACCGAGCGGAGGAGTTCTACTGAATCCCCTGACTGGTGACCCCAACGCCCGGCCATATGACAAAACCTCTTTTATTTCCCAGTTATATATAATTTACTGGCATATAATTCCGCCAACCCAACTCCCGTAATTTACTCTGGGTTTTGACATTTGCAGAACCGCCCAGGTCATTCACCTGTGCCATCGTGCTCGTACAGCGAATCGACACCTGTCTGAGTAGTCTCCAACAGATTGCTGCACCAACACGGGTCCCGCACTATCGTACACTGTCCAGGTAATATTGTACTGCGCATTCATCCCCCACCGCGCTGATACGTACATGTCCCACGTGAGTCGCTGCTCTGTAGTGTTTCAGTCGCTCACGACTTATCCAGGTTTTCGAACTGGACCTCGAGATGGTCGAATCTCGGAAACCCATCGATCCGATACGTGAAGTCGTACCGTGCGTTCGAGTTTTCCGCTCTATCGCGGATGACTCGCGACACACCATACACTTCAGTTCGTCGCGAAAGGTCCACCCGATACCCAGAGCGGCTATCCGCAATCACCGTGAAGGGTAACACGGAGTCACTACTGGAGGTCTCCACCGTCGAATAGAATGTCCCCGATTCATCCGGCGATAGCGACAGACTGCCCGGTGAAACAGAGCCAGCGGGACTTTCACCCACGTCGATTTCGAACGTCAGCTCGTGGGACGTTTGGTTAGTGAGTGTGACACGGCGGGCCCCACGCGTGTCGGCGACAATATGGGGCACAATATCGACACCAATAGCAGCGCCATCGCCTGTTGCCACGGAGGCCGTGCTCTCCCGTACAGCAGTCACGAGGGAGAAAACCTGTGAACCGCCCAGTAACCCGATCCCACCACTCGCCGCCACACCAGCGGCGAGCAGCCGTCGTCACGACAGCCCAGCGGAGTTCGACGGACGAGAGCGACGCTGTCTGTTTCGCCGTGGCGCCACTGCTGAAATCTGGTCGAATGGAGTCGAGGGAGCCGGTATAAGTGCCGCGGGTCAATTAATATCAATAATATCATATTTATACTCGTTATGGATCAATTGAACCGCCCTGGCACCCCGCTGAAATCCTACGCAGCCAGCGAGTCAACCAACTCATATGAGGGAGCAGTAGAACATGAATCCACGAATCAGGTGTTTGTCTACACCAAAGGAGTTTTGATAGCAGGGTGGAAGATGCTCATGACAGCAACAACGGTGGGCCAGATCAATAAACTGCAGCGGGACGGGTATGTAATGGCGGACGCCCCACCAGTACCGAGCATCCATATGAATCGCCGGCGAGAACTTGCCACCGGTGGAGTCGCCGTTGCGACAGGTGAGTGACGAATGCAATTGACGCCCCATCTACGTCGCTTCATCGCGGCTTACGGGATGCCCCTCGCGGTACTTTTCCTGCTGCTTGCGATCGTGAGCGCCGGAGCCGCGACGACGGTGTACATGAATCCACCGGAGACCACGAACAGCATAATCACCGGGCAGGACGAGTTCCAAACCGGCGTGGAGACATCAGCGGTCGTATCAAACAACACGAGTCTGTACGACGTCGGCGAAAAACTATCGGACATGCCCGTGTACTTCTACGCCGCGACCCCGAATCTCACGTACCACATCCGAACGGCCGTCCCCCAATCCGCAGAGACGGAGGTCTCGACGAGACTGTCCCTCCATCTTCGAGCCACCCGGAACGGCGACACCTTCTGGGAGTACCGCGACCTGTTCGGTGCCGAGCAGGCAACAGTCACCGACGGGCTGCACTGGACGAACGTCACTGTCAATATGTCTGAGGTGAGCGATACAATCTCATCGAAACGGGCCGCAATCGGCAGTATCGGTTCGTTTTCCGCCACCCACAGACTTCAGGTGAACTACACGAGCACTGCTGGCGACGGAACGCTAACAGCGAGCGCCCCACTCGTGACGACCAGTCGGGCCTACTGGATCGACGGCGATCTCGGCGACAGTACTGTGAATCGACACACCCGGACGGAAACGGTCGTCGGGACACCAGATCTCCAAACAGTAACACTACTCCTAAGTCTGGCCGTCGTCCTGGTCGGGGGCTCGTATAGCGTGTTCAGACGGTCCAGGACGTACGATCTCAATAGTATCGAGGAGGACATCATGCGTCAACAGTTCAGCGAGTGGATATCGAACGGGGAGATTCCCACGAAGTCTGAGAAGGAATACATCCGCGTGGATTCGATAGAAGACGTTGTCGACATCGCCATAGACACGAACAAACGGGTCATATACGACAGGAACCTGGACGTGTACGCCGTCGTCGAAGAGGATATCGTGTACTTCTACACCACCAACACGCAGGAAGTAACTGACTGGCTCGATATCTGAATCTTGGTCGGCCAGTCGTCCCGTTCCCAGAGACCGACATCGGGGCGACATCTCTGGAAGCTGCGTGTGTCGACACATGCTGTTTCAATTCGTAGCGATGCGTGTCACGGAAGCCGACGGCGGAGCCTGGTCAGTACTGAACGACCACCCGGTTTGTCAACCCGAACCGGGCCCCAGCCGACGATCGCCGCTGCACCAGCCATGAATCCGATTCCGACGAACATGTCAATAGCGATGATCGGTACCCACGGATGAACTTGGTGGAGCGTATCAATCAGCCCCAACGGAAGGATTGCGAGATATCGATGCTCCGTCATCGCATACGAGTATGCACCCGTGGTTGGGGGGGCAGTGAGCTGGACAGTCGTTGATGAGACGCTGTTCGAGGAGACGTACACACGGTCAGGTTCGACACGCAAACTCTGTTCGTGAGACGTAAAGTAGGTCAGAACTGGAATCAGGCCGTTACTCGGAACTCGATAGGTGAGGTCCTCGGTCGCACCGTGATGAATCACCGACGGTCCTGGCGAGTCAGTCTCCGAACTCACAAAGGAGAACGTCTGCGTCCCGGCCGGCGCAACCATGCTAACCGTCAATACCAGTATCAAAATACCGGTCAGTGCGATCACCGCGTACCTGGCATCCAACATTCCGCTCCGTCGGGTCCGCCTGCGAGGCGACCGGCGGTCGCCACTATGTCTGACAGTCGAGACGACGTACGCGATAATTCCACTCGCGAAGAGGAGATACGCCAACCCGCGTGAGCCGAGAAGGGCCCTAGAGCCGACCAGCACAGCTAACCGCCGTTGGACGCTTGTGAGGATGCCTTGAACGATCGCCACCAGCTCGCCCAACCCGGGAATAGCCACCACGTGCCCGTTCAACTGGAGCGCTGTTGCGACGATCTGGTGGCGCTTGACCGGCGGTTCACCGCTGGCCTGATCCGTCACCGGATTGGCGTCACCCTTTGTGATGAATCCGTTTGTCGTCTCCCCCACCACCCTATGTGTCGTGAGTCCACCACCGTGTAGGTTCTGCGCCTGAAAGACGATGACGTCTCCCTGATCGATAGAGCCCTCCAGAAACAGCGGCATGACTACAAAGCCATCACCCGGCGACAGCGTCGGGTGCATACTGCCTGTCTCCACGTACCCAAGCAACACCGGTTGACCGAGTAGCTGTCCCAGAAACAGTGAACCGGCCACGATCAACGCAGCGATGACCACAAGGTTCAGAAGAACGTCACGGAGCCTCATCGATAGCCACCCCGAGACAGGAGAGTGGACAAAACGCCAGTGTGCCTCCCGTCGATGCGGAAAACTGTCTGGCTGGTCAAGCACCCCCGATACCGATCGGGAATGGGGAGCATCTGCACGATAGTAGACGTTGACCTCGTAAATCTTTGATGGAAACCGACTATACCGCTAGTCTGCCGGCCAGTGCTGCCTGGCACTCACTGTCGTATAGCCAACTGGAGAGATAACCTTGCTCGCGCGGCCCTCCGCAGCCGCAGTATCGACAGCCCGAACACGCGCGACGTACCTCCCATCTGGGGAGAGGGCACCGGTCACGGCACCGGGAATCCGTTCCGGAGAGGCACTGTAGTGGTCAGTGCCTCGCATGTCAATCGTCTTCCGTGCCAGCTCTGTGCCATCCTGCCGTTCGACGAGTATCTCGACGGTTTCGAGATTCGAGCCAGCGTCGTACACCTCGAGGTCGGCGATTTCGAAGCGATTCTGGGTAGCGTTCCACCGCGGATCCTCGAATGTGACGATTTCCGGCGAGGGATCCGATTGCACAGGCAGCGTTACGTCGGGCCAGATCGAGCGACGCTCTGTACCGGTGGGGCGACGACGCACCCACAGGGCATAGGCTACGGCGATGGTCAGGGTCCCGAAGAGCCCCAGCAATGCACGCAAATTACTCTGCGCGGCGGAGACGACGGCCGACGGCAGGGAACCCCCGTTCCCTGGCTCGATCCCGACAGCGATCGTCCGTTCGATCCGTGACTGCGAACCAAAGGAGTCCGTCGCGCGGAGCGCAACGACATGTTCGCCCCGCGGGAACTGCGCCGACACTGACTCGCCGGAGAGTTGCCGTCCGTCCGGGAGCGTCCAGACGAGTGAGACGTTCCCGTACATGTTCGAAACGTTCGCTCGGAGCGTCGTCGATTCGTTCGGGGCGATGGTCGGCGGCGCGTCGATTTGAAGACGCGGTTTGTCGTTGACCAATATCCTGAACTGAGTCGTCGAGCTGAGCCCAGTCGAATCCGTCACGGTGAGCGATATATTGCGGAATCCGGGCGAGTCGAACTGGGACCGGATCGCGGAGCCGTCGAACGTGGACCCATCGGGGAGAGTCCAGGTGTACGAGACAGCCGGTTGCACGAACACTGCGAAGACGCTGAATCCGGGCGTGGTTGTCTCTAGCACCACCGAACGGTCCGTCGTCGAGATGACGCGCGTGTCCAGGAGCTGCCAGCCGTGCTCGGTCCTGTGGCCGATCCGTGCCGATTCGGGGGCGGTTTCCCCAAGCCGACTCCGGTTGAGTCGCATCCGGACCGACGCACTCGTCGACTCCAGGGACTGAGGCACGCTAATATCGACCGCCTTGACAATCCGCCGGTCGCGATCGATTCCCTCCGTTGAATCGATAAGTGACTGGTCGCCACTTAGCTGGAGCTCCGTTCCCGCTTCGACGATAGCGTCGACGGACCCGTTTGTAATATTGGTCGGCTCAGCGGGTACCGGTGTGGGCTGGCCGGTCACCGAGGGACCCGTCACGATCGCAGTCGGGGTCGGATCGCCGTCCCCAGGCGGCTCGGGAACCTCCGCGGGCGAGAGCTCCGTCACGGTCGGCGTGACGTTTTGCAACTCAGGTCCGAAATCGACCTCGACAGTCTCTTCCTCGTCCGATCCGGGTGTCGTCGGCGTTGGCGTCGCCGTCGGCCCTGTCGTCGTCGGCGTTGGCGTCGCCGTCGGCCCTGTCGTCGTCGGCGTTGGCGTCGCCGTCGGCC
>Ga0207715_100232_pt1 | contig 25789 bp, 24 predicted proteins | sample A23M3SouthBayCA_FD_187732 | JGI IMG/M metagenome (GOLD analysis project Ga0207715, IMG submission 187732) | Aerobic enrichment media from Eden Landing Ponds, California, USA - A23 M3 (SPAdes) | ecosystem: Environmental > Aquatic > Marine > Unclassified | place: USA: Emeryville, California... | reverse complement strand
GGGACCGGAGGTCCCGCTGACCGTGCGAACGGTCTCCGACCGTGAGCAGAGAGTGGTACCCGCAGCGAACCGCAGGTTCGCGAGGACACCCGACGAAGAAAAAAGGTGGTCTCCACAGTCTCGTGTGACCAGTGCTTCGCTACCTCTCGTTCCCGACCACGGCGTAACAGTTCCCGCTGGAGACCTCGAAGGAGAGAGCTTCGATCGCACTCCCGGTCACGTCAGTCCGAAACTCCTCGGGGTCGTAGATGTGGTAGAACCGGTCGACCACTTCGCCGCCGGGGAGCGTCCAGTCGACCGTCGTATCGAAGCCCGCGTCGGCGTCGAACCGGTCGTGGGTGGTCGACCACGCGCTGACGAGTGCCCGCCCGCCGGGAGCCAGAACTCGCGCCAGTTCGTCCAGACTGGCGAGTCGCCCCGCTCGCGTGGGCAGGTGGTGTAACGTCGCCACGTACACCGCCAGGTCGGCGCAGTCGGTGGCCAGCGGGAGCCTCGCGGCGTCGCCCTGGACGAGCGCGTAGGTCGGGTCGGCGTCACCGCCCCCGCCGCCCCCGCCGTCCACGGCCCGCTCGCGCGCCACCGCGAGGAGTTCGCGACTGACGTCCAGCCCGACCGTTCGGTCACAGCGCTCCGCGAGGAGTTCGGTGTGGCGGCCGTTGCCACAGCCGACGTCGAGACCGACCGCGCCGGAGCGTCCCGCCAGAAACTCCTCGACTTCGGGCCAGGGATTGGCCCGCGTCTTCGCGAAGTGGCTGCCGATGCGGTCGTAGGTCGCCCTGACCGACGCGCGAGAATCGGGAGCCGCCGACGGGCACGCATCGGCGTCGTCTGACCGCCCCGAGTCGGTGTCCGGCACCTCCGGTTCGTCGGTCATCCGCTCAGTCGTACTTCTCGGGGTAGGCCTCGGCCAGCAGCTCGGGACGCTCCTGCAGGTGCTCGCGGACCGGTTCGATGACCGCCGAGATGTACGCGCCCGCGGCGGGCTTGAGGTCGGCGGGGTGAAGTTCCCCGTCGAGGAAGTCCGCTTCGAGGTCGGCGTAGGTCTCGTAGGTCAGGTCGCCGCCGTACTCGTCGGGGCGCTCGATGTGGAAGTCCTCGCCGCGCTCGTCGAGGACGGGGAAGACGAGGTACTCGATGTATTCGAGGACGCCGTTGTCCTCGCGCTCGCCGGCGGGGCAGTACGCCTGTTCGAGTTTCTCGACGACGGTCTCGCGGTCGTCGGTGAGGTTGACCTTCGAGGACTCGTCGGAGGCGGACATCTTCCCGCCCGAGAGCCCCGAGAGCAGCGGCGCGAAGACACAGACCGGCGCCTCGCCGCCGTGGTCGGGGAGGATCTCACGGGAGAGCATGTAGATGCCGCGCTGGTCGATCCCGCCGTAGGCGACGTCCGCGTCGAGGGCATCGACGTCGAGCGTCTGCATCAGCGGGTAGAGCAACCCGCCGAGTTTGGGCGAATCCGACTCGCGGACCACCTCGCTGCCGGCACGCTGGGCCCGAGCGATCGTGGTCTCGGCGGCCATGCGCAGGAGTTCGAGCGTGTACTCCTCGTCGAGTTCGAAGTCGCTGCCTCGGACGAACTCGATGGCGTCGGCGTCCCCGCCGGCAGCGTCGATCATCGCCTCGATGGTCTCCTGGTAGTACGCCGAGCGGGCGTCGAGCAGGTCGAAGGGGCTCTTGTTGTCGTCGAGGTGAGCGTGCAGGTCGGCGATGAGGACCGTGACCTCCATGCCGGCGCCGAGGAAGTCCGCGAGTTTGCGCATCGTGGTGAAGTGGCCGATGTGCATCTCGCCGGTCGGGGCGTAGCCGATGTAGGCCGACGGTGAGCCCTCTTCGAACAACGCCTCCAGTTCCGACTCCTCGACGACCTCCGCCGTGTTACGCGTCGCGAGGTCGAACCGCTCGGCCGTATCCATACCTTCCCGTCCCTGCGGGGGCGAGTAAAGCGTTTCTGTCGACTGGGACGGCGTGTCAGACCTCCACAGGCACGGGTCGCGGAGACACTTCCGCCGGCCGGCGCTCGACGACAGCGTCGGGCCTCTGTGGAAGTGTAAATACGATTGCCTGTTTCGAAATGAAGAGAATCAGGGGGAACTATCTTGGGGGGCGAGTCCTTTGGCCAGCGCATGGATCTGGTCTCCGTCGGGTGCGACCGGTTAGATACGTTGCTCGGGGGCGGTATCCCCCGGGAGCGGAGTTTGCTGGTCACGGGTCCGCCGGGCGCCGGGAAGACGACGCTGGCCATGCAGTTTCTCCAGGAGGGCGTCGACGACGGGGAGGACTGCCTGTTCGTGACGACCGAGCAATCGATCGCGGAGTTGCGGGACACCTTCGAGTCGTACCCGTTCGACGTCGACGCGTCGGGGCTGACGGTCGTGACGATCAACGCCGAACCGGGCCAGAGCATCGAATCGGGCAAGGACATCGTCGTCCGGACGGTCGATAGCGGCGACGCCACGGTCACAGAGTGGTTCGACCTGCCTTTCACCCGGGAGAACGTCGTCCACTACCTCTCGGAACTGGGGCCGACGGACAGAGTCGTGCTCGACAGCGTCTCCGGTATCCGTCCGATGGCAGACGACCGGGTCTCCTTCTGGCGGTCGTGTTACTCGCTGATCAGACTGTTCAGCGAGGCGTTCGACGCGACGTCGATGCTCACGGCCGGCAGCGGGACCAACGGCGAGGACACCGCCACCGACCTCGTCGAATACGCCACCCACGGGGTCTGTGAGATCGAGTTCGAGCAGGTCGCCGGCCAGCGCCACCGCTTCGTCCGCGTGACGAAGATGCGCGGCCGCGAACACGACGACCGCCGGCACAAACTCCTGCTCACAGAGGACGGCGTCGTCACCCAGCCCCGGAGACGGAACCACGCCGCGAGTCTCCTGGGACACGAGCACTTCTCGACCGGCGTCGAGAGCCTCGACGACCTGCTGGGCGGTGGTCTCGTCCGCGGGGGCATGACGGTCATCACCCACGACGGGACGACGGACTACTACGCGCTCAACGCACGACTGCTGGCGCGGGCCGCCGACGAGGGGATGACGCTCGCGGTGGCGCTCCCCGCCGAGGTGTCGCTCGACCGCCTCGACCGCTACTGGGCCGACACCGACTGGGACGTCGGGACGCTACTGGACGAGGACCGGCTGGTCGTCCTCGAACTGGCCGGGCGGAACGGCCGCGACCACCGCAACGTCGTCAGCTACGACGAGAGCGCCGGCCGGAACTGGGAGCAGCTCATGGAACTCTCCTACGACCGCAGTGGCGACGACCCGCTGTTCGCGCTCGTCGACACCGAACCGCTCCTGCAGACTGTCCCCACGGAACGCGCCCGCGAGGTTCGCTACCGGGCTGCCACGGCCGAGACCGGCGACGACGACGTCGTGGTCTACACTGCCAACCCGCGGATCCAGCCGGACTCGCTGGTCGCGTTCTTCGTCGACACGAGCCAGCAGACACTCGACTTCTACCGTGACGAGGACGGCCTGGAGTGGCTCTCCGTCGAGAAGTCCCCGACTGGATCACCCGGCGCGAGCCGTCTCGTCTCCTACGAGGCCGAACCGCCGTACGTCGACTTCGTCTGATAGTGATTATTGTAGATTATTTCCGGATCGTGCCGGCACCGGGGCCGGCGCGTACCGGTAAATCGCTACAATAATCACTATGAGGAAGCCGTCGCATCGATCGTTCTGGTCTTCCTGGTCGTCCCGGTGGTCGCCGATTGGGCCTGTGCCGGAGAAGGCTTTTGTTCGTGTCAGTCGAACGGCCGGACGTGAGCCGAACTCTCGACCTGTCGGTCCCGCGGTGGCTCCAGCGCGTCGTGGCCGCGGCCATCGCCGCCCTGTTCGCCCTCCCCGTGGTCCAGGGGGGCGTCACGGTCGGGTTCGACCTCCTCGGTCTGCGCCTCGACTGGCTGGTCGAGATCGGCGTCTCCGCGCTGGTCTGTGTAGCCGGCGCGGCGGCGCTGGTGGCGTGGGCGTCTGACCGGGACACCGACGACCCGGTCTGGGACGCGATCCCCGAACGGCAGTACGAGGGACGTCACGCCGAGAGCGGCGGCATCACCCGGTCGGAACAGGAGCAGGCGCTCGACGAACTGCAGGACGCAGACGAGAAGTAGGAGTCACTGGCGGTGAGCGGACGGGGACTCAGACAGCGGTCGAGGGGTTCTCGATGACCTCAACGGCCTCGGCGTCGACCGACTCCGTGTCGAGGTGCATCGGGATGTAGTCGCGCCGCTCGTAGGTCTCGCGCTCGTCCTCGGTCCCGACGGTACACCAGAGCTGGGGGCGGTCGGGCCCGTGCCAGTCGCCCTGACGTGCGACGCCGAAGACGACCAGTTCCTCGCCGTCGACGGCGATCCTGGCGTTCTTCCGGAACCCGGCGTCGCCGTGTACGATGAGCTTCTTCATGTCTCGGGGTTCGTGAGAGGCGTACTTAGTGACTTCGGACCTGTAGCGTGTCGTCGAAGCGTTCGCAAATCCACTTCACTCGTCTGCGACCGTTACGTGCAGGTGATTGCGTTAACGTCCGTTTCAGTCGATAGTGGTGTGGAAGAAAGTGGATCCGAAGACCACACCGCACTCATCAGCGAGAGTTGAAAGCCCTCGGGCCGCTGGCGGTCGCTCAGCGACATATCTGTGCTCTCAGCACCGCTCGCGTAGATAGGGGTCGCTGAGGCGACTCCGCTCGCTACGCTCGCCGCAGCGGCCCTCGCCCTTCCAGTCCACCAGGGAGAAGTAGGTTGCACGGGCAGGCTCGACGTGGAACGTTCGGTAGCTGACTCCACAGATCTCTTCCTGGCGGACTGGAAGGGCGAGGCGGGCTCGCGGGCCAAAGGCCTTTCGTCGCCTGCGCGGGCTCTATTCTCGCGAGTGCGGGACGGTGCAGTTGTTCGAGCGAGAATATCCTGCGCAGCGACCGCGAGCCCGTCGAGGGCTTCCATCTCACGGTCATGACGGCGGTCACGATGACTCCACTACCCAGAATGTTATCTTCACACTCCACAGTGAACGTGTCTACAACACATTCACGGTCGTTCACTCGCGAGTCGGTCAGACGTCGCCGGACATCGCGTCGAAGATCCGGTCGACGAACTCGGCGCGGGCGACGCCGTCACTCGGCCCGATCCCGTCCATGTGGTCGACCGAGAGCTGGCCCCCGCCCATGCGAGCGTGGCCGCCGGCGCTGGCTGTCGGGATGTCTCCGACGGCGGCTTCGAGGGTCTTGCCCATGTGGACGCGGTCGTCGCGCGAGCGACCCGAGAGGTGGAGCGTATCGCCCTTGCAACCGACGACGACGACGGCCGTCACTCCCTCCAGACGGAGGAGTTCGTCGGCGGCCTGCGGGATGGCGTCGGCGTTCGAGACAGTGCCGACGTCGCTGACTGCGAACGCGTTTCGGACGTCGCGTTCCGTGATCGCCCGCGCTTTCACGTCGAGCACCTCGGCGTCCACTTCGGGGTTGGCGATCCGTTCGAGGCGGTCCTCGTCGACGCCGTCGTAGAGGTAGGCGCTGGCCGCGAACTCCGCCTCGGAACAGCCCTTGGTGAGCCGGTTCGTGTCCGAGTGGATCCCGTAGACGAGTCCGGTCGCGACCGTCGACGGTAACTCGTCGTCGTCCGGGTTGTCCAGTTCCGGCGGGACGGGGTCCCAGCCCATCTCCTCGAAGTACTCGGCGAGGATACTCGCACAGGAGCCGTACTCCGGGCGGACGTCGGTGAACTGGCGTCCCGTCCCCTCGCCGGGATGGTGGTCGACGACTGCGACCGGATCGACCCCCTTGGCGCCGCTGAACCCCCGCGGTTCGTTGTGGTCGACCAGTACCACCGACTTCGCCGCGATGTCCCCCGCGTTCTCGATCGCCTCGAAGTCCAGGTTCAGTACTGTCTCGAAGGCACGGTTCTCCTGGTGCCGGATCTGGCCGGCGTACTGGAGGTGGGGCGTCACGCCGTTGACCTCGGCGAGTCGGGCGACGCCGAGCGCACTGGCCATCGCGTCCGGGTCGGGATTGGGGTGCATCAACACCGACACGTCCTCGTTCTCGGCGAGTACACGCGCGAGTCGTTCGCCGTCGGTACGGCGTAGTCGACGGGCCACCAGACCGAGCGCGACCGCGAGGAGGACGACAGCGAGCACCGCGATACCCGCGAGTAACGGGTCGTCGCGGACGAACCCGGTCACCGCGTCGACCTGAGACGTCGCGTCGACCTGGCCCGGGACACCGGTACCTCCCACGGCCCAGCTATGCATCGGGAGGGCCTGACACGTCCGAGCGTCAAGTACTTTCCCACTGGTTACGTGACGTAATCGGTGGTTTAGAGCGCTCTAATCGACGTTTATGTCCGTTACCGTCCTGTCGTGTCGTGATCGGGGAGATCGTCGACTGGTCGGTTACTCGCCACGGTAGGCCTCGATTGCCGCCCGGTAGCCTTCGCGATAGGTCGGGAACGCGAACTCGTAGTCCAGTTCCCGCAGTCTGTCGTTGGCGACGCGCTTGCTCGTGCGCAGTCGCCGTTCCGCCGGGTCGGAGAGGTCCCCCTCGGCCAGGCGCTCCTCGACTGTGCGCTTTGCCGGCGGGTCGCGTCCACACTCGGCGGCCAGCCAGTCTGCGAACGTCCACTTCGACACCGGTTCGTCGTCGACGACGTTGACCGCTTCGCCGCGCGCCTGACCGGTTTCGAGCAGATACCTCACCGCGCCGGCGGCGTCGTCCCGGTGGACCATGTTCAGGTAACCCTCGGTTACCGGCCCCTCGACGTACCGTTCGAGCCGAAAGCGCTCGGGCCCGTAGAGGCCCGCGAAGCGCGCGACCGTCCCGTCACAGTCGCCGGTCGGCCGGTCGAGCGCGATCCGTTCTGCCTCAGCGAGGACCTCCGTCTTCGGCGTCGTCGGTTCGATAGGGGTCTCCTCGTTCACCCAGTCGCCGCCGTGGTCGCCGTAGACGCCGGTACTCGACGTGTAGACGAGTCGCTCGGGCGGGTCGTCGCGCCCGCAGAAGTGGTCGACCGCCGTCCGGAGTCCCTCGACGTACACCTCGCGGGCGGCCTCGGCGCCGCGCCCGCCGCTGCTGGCCGCGAACACGACCGCGTCGGCGTCCGTAACCCCCGCCAGCGCGTCGGGATCGGTCACGTCGGCCCGGACTGCTCGCGCGCCGGTCGCTCCGATCCGTTCGACGCCCTCCGACGAGCGCCGGACGCCGACGACGTCGTGGTCGTCGACCAGTTGCCGGCACAGTTCGAGCCCGACGTAGCCACACCCCAGGACCGCGACCCGCATCACTGGTGCTCCAGGAACGAGTGAACGTGGGCGTACTCGGCGAGTGTCACCGGGTGGCGCCCCTCGACTTTCTGCTGGATCTCTTTGGGGTCGACGTCGAGGTCGATCCCCGCGGCGACCGCGTCGACGTCGACGACAGCTGTCGTCATTCCCATGAGGAGGATATCTCGCGCTTCCGCCGCTACGTGCTCGCCCGACGGGAGTTCCGGGTCGGCCGAGAGGATCGCTGCCGCAGCCTCCAGTGTTAGTTCCGGCGATTCCCCCGCTGCGAGACCCGCGATTATCCCCTCGTCGACCCCCGATCGCCTCGCAACGGTCTCGACACCGACAGCCTCGATCGTCTCGCGCAACCGGTCGAGATACGCCTCGTGTAACGCCGCCGGCGACAGGTCGCCCGCCGACTCGAACTCGCCTCTGAGCATATCCGTTCGTTCGAATCCGAGGTACAAGTGCGTGTCACTCTCCGGTCGAGCCCGACTATCGGCGTGAACCAGACACACGGTCATCCGGCCGATATTAGCCCGTCCCGTTGCCGGCCGATATTAGCCCGTCCCGTTGCCGGCCGATATTAGCCCGTCCCGTCGCCCGTCGTCGATCCGTCGCTCCCGTTCTCTTTCGGGACGACGCCGATGGCACCGTCAGAGGCCGCTACTGTTCCGTTGCCGGTCACCAGCTGGATAGTGTCCTCCCACGTGAATCCCGACCGGAGAGCGGCCGCTCCTCGCGTCCCGTTGCCGTCGCCGCCACCGAGTCGTTTCCACCCCGGCGAGCGCTCGCGGAGTTTGCCGCCGACGTCGCCGACACCCGTCCCGCCCGCCGGGACGACCACGACGATCGCGGTCTGCAGGTCGAAACTCACCTCGTCGCTCCGGCCGAGCAACTCTTCGGCCCCGTCGCCGTCGACGTCCAGCGTGACGTTCGTCCCGTCCCTGACGTACGCGAGCGAGGTGTCACCCGGCGCTGGCGTCCGCCGGGGTGTCTCGACGGCGAAGCGCTCGTAGCCGCCGTGGAGGTTGACGATCCAGACGTTCGCCGTCACCGCCCAGTAGCCGGGCACCGGCGCTATCGGCAGTCCTGCCGGGATCGAACTAATCGAGGTGTTGTACTTCTTCTCGACGGCCTTCGATACCTCGCGCTGCGTGTAGTTGGCGACGACGCCTCTGACCTGCTCGGTCGCCGTCGCGACGACCGGCCCGCTGAGGGTCCCACCCTTCGAGTCGAGCGTGTTCGTCACCGTGTTCCGCACCCGGATCCGCAACACGTCCCTGTCCATCGGGCCCAGATTGGTCGCCTCGTGGGCGTCAGCTTCTGCGACGACGGCGTCGACCACCGTCCGGTTCGAGACCGCGAGCGCCCTGGCCCGGGTGTCGTCCCATCGGGCGAACGCGGCGTCGACGATCGCCTCGCGCTGCGTTCGCGTCTCGGCGACGCCCTGCGCTTCGAGTGTCGCCTGGACTCTCACCTCGACTGTCCGGATGCTCCGCTCGACCTGGGCGGTGAGGTCGTCTTTCGCGGCCGCGACGCTCGCGTTACCGGTCGCCTCGGTCGCCGACTCGGCGGCGCCCATCGCTTTCGCCCCCGTTCGTAGCTGCGTCTGTGGGTCGCCAGAGAGCGCGCCCGCGACCCAGTCGACCACCCCTTTCGTCCCGTCGCCGTACGGGATCGTGAACACGTTGACGTTCTCCGCTTTGAGCGGGAAGACCGTCTCTCCCTCGGCGACCGCGGCCACGTCGCCGTGACCGACTTCGGCCAGGGTGAGATAGGGCGGCGCCCCGTCGACGCGGAACCTGAGATCGCCGGCCGTTCCGCCTCCACTCACACCGCCGGTGTCGACCCGTCGGGCCGCCAGTCCGTTCCTGACCGTCCCCAGTGACGCGCCGCCCGCGCTGGCGATGGCATCGGTGAAGCCCTGCTCCTGGTCGCTGTGACGCCTGGCGCGCGCCTCCAGCTCCGCGACGACTCTGTCGACGTACATCGCGCGGAGTTCGACCCGTGCCTTGTGGGCGACGCTCTCGTAGCTCCCGGGAATCCCGGCGAGGTCGGCACGCTGTGAGCGAACCGTTTCGGCCAGTTTGGCCGCCGGGTTCACGTCGTAGGTGCCGACAGCTCCACGCTCGACTGTCACGTTGACGTCCTGTATCTCACGCCGCAACTCGGCCAGTTCGGAATAGACGTCCCTGGAGAAGCCGGCCGGTGGTTCGCCCGCGAACCGTTCGGCTTCCCTGTCGAGGCGGCCCAGCGCGGCCGCACCCGCGATGGCGTCGGGACCGCCCCGGTCGTCGACGACCTCCTCCTCCTCGACGCGTTCGGGGATCCCGGCGAGGTTCCGCCCGGCGCCCGGATACGGCTCGTGGACGGTCTCGATCGTCTCGTTCGGTGCGTGTCTGGTCGGCGCGTGTTGCCCGACGACCGCGACGCCGACCCGCGTCGTCCCGGTGGCGTTGGTGTAGGTCCGCCGTTCGACCGTGTGGTTCGCCGCTCTGTGCCAGACGGCGGCGTGACTGTACCTGACCGTCACCCGACGCTCGTAGGTGAAGAGTGCGTGAAATCCCTCGGGTACCGACACTTCGGGTGCGTCGCCTGTCGATTTCACGCTCACTACCTCTTCGTGGATGTCGGCGTCTTCGAGTACCCAGTCACCGGGCGCGTCCGGCGGGTCGGGTCGTGACGGCTCGCTCGTGTCCACGTGCTCTTTCGCAGCGATCGTCCGGACGCGGGCACTGTAGACGCGCTGTGTCGTGTGGTTCAGCACGTTCCGCGGCGCACCGTCGATCGTGCAGTCCGCCGCGGTCGTCCGTCCCCCCGACCCCTCTCCCGGTCGACAGGTGAACGGGCGGAACGCCTCGATAGCCGTCTCGCCGACGTGTACCTCGATAGTCTCGTTCGGCGACGGCGCCGTCGATGCGCTTCCGAGGTTCGCGACGCCCCGTTGCTCGGACACGGGGGTCGACGCGACCAGTTGCTGTTTGAGGAGTTCCCCCAGCGGGCTGACCGGGGCCGGTGCACGACCGGTGAGAGCGGTCAGCGCCTCCTTCGCGACCGCGGCCCGGTGGGCACGCCGTCCGTCCGGGTCGCTCTCGCCGAAGACCGACCGCTGGACGCCGAGGACGGCCCCGTTCGTCAGGAGACTCACGTGCTGGTTCGAGACGACGTTCTCGATGGGTGCGCCGCCGTACTGGGCGTATCCACGCGCCCAGGCGACCGGGTAGAGCCGTGCGGTCACTTTCTGGGTGAGGCCCGGTTTCAGTAGTCCGGCATCGAGTCGCTGCTGGAAGGTCTGGACCCGCTCGTGGACCGCCAGCACCGGCGAGTCGACCTCGACCGTGACGGTCTCGTTCCGCTGGCCGACCACTCGCCCGCCGTGCCGAGCCGTCCGAGTCACGTTCCGTATCGTCACGCGGAGTTCGGTCTTTTGGCTGTTGCCGGGCGCGATCACGACGCGTTCTTTCGCCCGCGCGAGTTCCGCGCCGGTCGTCGGCTGTGGGAGTGACACGTTCCCCGTGATACCGCGATGACTGCGCTCGATGGCGCGGAACCGCTCGCGGGCAGCCAGGTAGACCCGTATCCGGAACGCGTCCTCGAACGCACTCTCGTTCCCGATCACACTCCCGTAGGAGTTGTTCGCAGGGGTTAGCACGGGTTCGCTGGCGGCCGCGACAGCCGCCGATATTGCGGCCTGTCTGAGTGCAGTGCGCGCGTCGGCCGCCGTCCGCTCCATCGTGAGGTCGACGGCCGGTTCGGGCGGCCGTGAGTGTGGACCGATACCGGCCGCGAACAGGGCGCTGGCTACGACGAGTAACACGCCCACGAGTGCGAACGGCACCCGGCCGCGTTCGCCGAGCGCGACTGTCCGTCTCACGGTGACCACGCCCTGACGACGATCCTGACGCGGTCGACGCTGGTCGAGCGGGCCGCGTTCCTGGCCGAATCGAATTCGTCGTTCAGGTTCGCCGTGACCAGTGGTGTGAGCGCTCTGGCGAGCTTTTCGTTCGCGGCCTCGACGTTGCTCTCGCGGAGTTCGCGGTCGACGGTCACCCCGAGTACGCCGCTCGCCGCCCGGTATCGCGACGCGACGACGACGCGGTCGGGCCCCTCGCTCGCCATCGCGTCCGCCGTCGGTCCCGGCGGAAAGAGCCCCTCGACGACGCTCCGCGAGATGGCGCTCGCGAGCGTGGCGAAGCCCGGATTCCCCGGGTCGTACTTCCGGGTGGCGCTCGAGAACCCGCTCGGGACGGTGACCGTCGCGACCGACACGTCGGCGTCTCTGGGTGGCGCGTCGCCCGCTGTGACCGTCCGTCCGAGAGCCGACCCTGGATACGCTCGCCACGTCGCGCGGACCTGGACGCGCGCGTCTCTCGTCGGGAGCGCCCGCCGCGTCGCGTTCAGGACCGCGTCCTCGAAGCTGCCGGACCCACCTGTAAGCGACCACTGCTCGAACTCGGGGGCAGTGACGAGAGCCGCCGCGAGCAACTCGGCGTAGGTCCCGCTCGCCCGGCGCTCGACGGACACGCTCGGACCGCCAGCGCCCCCGATACTCCCCGACCGGGTGTACGTTACCCCGGTCGTGCTCGTCGCGACGACGTCGGCGGTCTCGTCGGCGACCCGCCGCGGAGCGTCCGAACCGCCCGGCGTAGTGCCTGCGAGGGTCGCCACCGCGACGCCGACGAGGACGACGAACAGGACGGCGTCGAGTGTCGTACTCGATCCTCTGCCGGCGCGTGTCGTGTTCGACTCTCCAGTGGCGGATCCACTGTTCGCCACTGCCTGTTGCCTGGGCGTCGCTGTCCCGTTCAGGTCCATACCTGAACCTCCAGGCGTCCCGGCGTGACAGAGCCGTGTTCGTCGGAGACGCTGACGCGGCGCGTCGCAACGTCGGCGGTCACCGGGGCCGACGGGCCGAACGACCACCGCTCGTCGTCAGCAGTGAGCGTGACGTTGAGCTGGTAGCCCTCGGGCCGCGTGCCGTTCAGGCTTCCAGTCTGATTGGGCCGGACGACGCCGGCGACCGTCAGCGCTCGTTCGACGCGGTCGGCGGTCGGTTCCGCCACGTCCCGGTCGACGGGTTCGGGCAGGCTCGCCTCGAAGACGCCGGTCCAGACCGACAGCGCGAGTGCCACGACGACGACAGCCACGAGCGCGGCGAACGGTTCGGTCTGGGGCCGCTCACGCGCCGACGAGCGTCGCATCGACGTCCCCCCAGGAGACCCGTCTGACGAGCAACACCGCCGGTGCGGGTTGCCACGTCGGGTCGGTCGTTCGCGTCGCGTCGAGCGTCGTGGCGAACTCGCTCGCCGTATCGAAGACCGCACTCGGGGGCCGCCCCCGGAGGACGGCCGAGAGCTTCTCGTTCCCCAGGACGGGCACGACCGAATCGTAGGCGAAGGCGGCGTGTGCTTCCCCGCCGTCGGTTCGGAGGCCGACCCGCTCGCTCCCGAGGCGGATCGCCGTCGCGTCGAGGGGCTGTCGACCCTGTGCTTCGTAGGGGCTCGACGCGACGCTGTCGACCGTGCGGGCGGTCGCGGCGGCGTCGGGCGGCGGTGCGGTCGGAACGCGCAACACGAGTCCCAGCAGGGTCGCACTCACGAGTACGAGCCCGAACCAGACGTACGTGGATTCGACGGGAACGTCGAGCATGGGCCGTCCTGGTCGCCCGTTCGGATTTAAACCTTCAGACGGGCTCACACCAGCAGTCGCGTCCCGACCAGCCCGAGACAGAACACCGTCACCGCGAGCAGGAGCGCGCGACCGACGCGATAGCCGACGAGCGACCGGTCGAGCCCGCGTTCCAGCCCCGTCGCGAGGGTCGTCAACACGACCGAGAGCACGAGTACGTAAGCGCCGACGGCCAGTCCGAGCGCGTCGGGCGGGAGACTCCCCGAGAGCGGCCCGTCCACGCTCGCACGCTCGGCGAGTGTCACCGTCGCACCGCCGACTAGCGGACCGAACGCCGACGCAGTGTTCGACAGCGTCGACGTGACTTCCCGGAGGTCGCGCCTGACCGTCCGTTCGACCTCCTGGAGGTCGTCGAGGTGGTCGGCCATCGCGACCAGCGCCCGCCCCGCCGGCTGGCCCTCCGAGGCGGCGAGTGCGAGCAGTTCCGCGGTACTCCGGGCCCGCTCGCTCGGCACGTCGTCGAGTCCGCCGTACTCGCCCAGTAGCGACTCCCCGACGCCGGCTTCGAGCTGGTGCTGGGTCCGGGTCGCCTCGGCCAGCACGTCACCCGTCTCGGAGTCCAGCAGCGTCGCGGCCTCGTCCATCGCCGTCTCGACGGCTCGCCCGCGACTCACCTCGCGGCCGACGAGGGCGAGCGCGTCAGGGAGGCCCCGTTCGACTGCCCGTACTCGCTCGCGGACTGCCGTCGTGGGATGGTAGTGGACGACGAGCGCACCACCGAGTGCCGTCGCAGGGACGGTCAGCCACGTGGTCCACGGGTCGACGAAGCGCGTGGTACACCCCCAGGCGACGAGGCTCGCGATAGCTCCGGCGAGGAGCGCGCGCCACCGGCCGTCGGGCACGTCGGGGTGACTCCGCGGGACCGGCGTCGGCGGGAATCCGACGGGTCGTCGGGCGAGGAGCCAGGCGCTCGCGGCGACGACCACCGCCGGCAGGACGAGGTCGTAGCCGACGACGACTGCCACCAGCGGGACGTCGACGCCGACGGTGCCCGCTGCCGGGACGAGTGCGACCAGGGCCAGCGGGAGGAGGACGCCGAACGCGTAGAGGGCAGTCGCGGGACCGCGTACCCTCGCGGCGAAGTCCGCCATCGTCTCGCGGGTGCCGTCGAGTGTTACCGCGAGCGCGCTGTCGAGCGCCCGGGCGCGCTGGTCCGGTCGTGCGTCGCCCGCACTCTCGACGAGTGTCAGCGCCCGCCGTAACGCGGGGAACCACTCGGCCCACTCGTCGGCGAACGTCGCCATCCCGGTGTTCCCCGTGCCGCCTGCCCGCCTGACGTGCGAGGCGAGACTGTCGGCCAGTCGACCGCGCCCCGTCTCGGCCGCGAACGTCGCTGCCCGCTCGGGCGACGGCGACAGTCGCATCCGCAGGACCGCGCGGCTGACCAGTCCCGGCGCCTGTCCCAGCGCGCGGGTCCGCCGCGTCGTCGCCAGCCCCTGGGGGAGGAACCGCACCGCGGCCGCGACGCCGGTCCCCGCCGCCAGCGCGAATCCGAGGGCGAACGCGCCGAAGCCGAGTCCGACCCCCACCAGCGAGAGCAGTCCGGCCGTGGCGATCCCGGCACCGTCGCCTGCGCGCTGGAGTCGTTCGGCGTCGACCGACCAGCCCAGGAACGACAGCGACCGTTCGATATCAGCGTCGCGCTCGGGCGACCACGGCGCCAGTCGCGCGAACGTCGCGATGGATCGCTGCTCGCTGTCGTTCTCCTTTGCGTTCCCGCTCACGACGAGTTCACCCCCTCTTCTTCTCCTTCCGACTCCGGGTCTCGCCGACCGGAACCCCGTTTCGCACCCGTAATCTTCTCGGCGTGCGCCCACTCGACGCGCGACCGCTCGGCACGCGACCGCTCGACGGTTTCGGGGTCGGTCCGGTCGGCGCTCGCGAGGTCCGCGATCCACTCCGCCCGCACGTCGAGCGCCGCGCGAACGTCGGCGTAGGACTCCTCGGGGTCGGCCAGTGACTCGACGAGTCGACTGTTGCCCCGCCCGAGACAGCCGGTCGGTGCGAGCCCGTCGCCCGCCTGCTCGAACAGCGGTTCGAAGGACACCCGGCCGGGACCGTCGCCGGTGCGGTCGTGACTCGTGCCGTCGCCTCGAACCTCCTCGATAGCACGGACCCGGCGCTGTCGGCCCCCGCCGCGCTCGTGGACCTCAAGCGAGACGAGGAAGTCCGTGACGCCGAACGAGGACTCGGGGACGCCGAGGTCGCTGACGACACGCTCGCGGACGTCCGGGCCGCCGTCGCCGTGGATCGTCCCGAGGACGGCCCCGTCGTTGGCCCCGACCCGCATCGCTTCGTAGAGAGTCGCCGCCTCCTCGCCGCGGATCTCGCCGACGACCAGTGCACCCTCACCGAGGCGGAGCGCCGTCCGCAGCGACTCCTCGGGCGAGGGACCGGTCTCGTCGAGCGCGCTCCGGAGACCCTGGACGTCCCGGCCGTGGGTCTGGAGCGCGTCGATCGGCAGTTCCGGCGTGTCCTCGATGACGACGGTTCGGGTCGGAGGTGGAATTTCCCACAGGAGCGTTCCCAGCAGCGTCGTCTTGCCGGCACCCCGGGGCCCGGCGACGAGACCGGCCGCGCCGCGCTCGACGGCGACCGAGAGAAGCGCCGCGGCGTCGGCCGGGAGCGTGCCGTTCGCGACGAGTGCCGGGAGCGTCCAGGGTCGGCGGTCACCTGCCCGGAACGCGAAGGCCACCCCGTCACTCGCCGGGTCGGTGACGCCCGCGACCCTGATTTTGCGGTCGTCGGTCGCGACGCTGGCGTCGAGTGTCGGTTCGGCACCCGAGAAGGCACGGCCGCTCTCCCGGCGAAAGCGCGAGGCGAGCGCGTCGGCACCCGCGGCGGTCAGGCGGACGTTCGTCCGCATCGCCTCGCCGTCGACACGGACCCACAGGGGGTTGTCGGTCACGGGTGCCGTCACGAACACGTCCGACAGGCCCGGGTCGGCGAAACAGTCCTCGACGACGCCGAACCCGCGAGTGTGTTTGCGGAGGACCCGCCGCAGGTTCGCGACCGGGTCGTCCTCGTCGGCGACGGTTCGCACCGCCCGTCCCGGCGCGCGTTCGGCCCCCTCGACCGCGCCACTCGCCAGTCGTTCGTGGGCGGTCGCGAGGGTCTCCAGTGCCCCCTCACCGAGTTCGCTCTCGACCGGCCGGAGGTGGTAGGTCCGGACGCCGTCACCGGGTCGCGCGTAGATCCGCGCGGTCGCGCCCGTATCGAGGCGGCGCGTCTCGGTGAAGTGGGCGTCACCGGGCGGTCGCGCCGCCACACGCCAGCGGCTCAGTCGCGGGCCGACGAACGGCCGGAGTGCGTCCTCGTACCCGTCGACGGCAGCGGCGCCTTCCGCCAGTCCGGTCTCGGCGGCGAGTCGGGTGACCGGGCCCGCGCGACCGGTCGCCTCGCGTGCGGCACCGAGCGGGTCCGAGAGCGTCCGGTCGGCGAGTCGCTCGTCGTGGAAGGCCGCGGCGTCGGCGAACCGGCCGGCGGCGACGAGCAACGCGGCAGCGTCGTCCTCGTAGGCGCGTTCGACGCCTTCGGTGCGGGTCACGACCGCCGCGACGTCCCGCGCGGTCAGCGCCTCGACGACTGTCTCCCGGCAGGCCGCCGCCTCGGCCAGTCGCCCCGCCGACGGACAGTCGCTCGCGTCGACGACCAGTCGGTCGTCCTCGAACGACGGGCGACAGCGACAGTCGGGGTCGTCGTCGCCCCGGTCGGTCAGTCGCGACAGCAACGCGTCCATGGCCCGCGCTGGCCCCGTCTCGCTACTTGAACTTTCGCGGACGACTACACAATCGTTATTCCGGGTCCGTCCGAACCTGGTGCCATGAGCGACACAGCCGTTATCGACGAGACGACACTGACTCACCGCGTCGTCCTGCTGGGGGTCGCGGACCTCGCAGCCGCCGACGGGACGCCCGCTCACGCCGGGGAAGTGCGCCAGGCCTGCAGAGTGGACATCGAAGCCATCGAGGGTGACGTCGTCGGGACGCTGACCGAGGCCGAGGTCGCCCGAGCGCTCAACGAACTCGAAGCCGAGGGACTGCTCTCGGCGACCCGCGGTGATACCTCGGCGACTGGCAAGGGTCGCCCCCGTTTCGACCTCGCCGCCGACCGCCAGTCGCTCCTCGCAGACCTGCGTGAGGACGACCGCGTCCGCCCGATCGTCGACGAACGGTCCGACTGACCGTGACCCCGTCTCGCCGCGGTCCCGCCTCGCGTCTCGTTTTCACCGTCCGAATCACTGTGAGCGACTTCTGACCTACCGGACCATGTACGGGTTGTCGTCGGGGAGAAAGCGACCGAGATCGGCCTCGCGGCGGTAGTCGCGGTCGAGCAACGCGCCCAGGGCGGCGACCAGTGCGTCCTCGTCGGCGTCAGTCCAGGCAGCGGGGTCCTTGATCGGGAGGATGAGCCAGCCACTGCCGGAGAGTTCGGTCGCGTGCCACGAGTCCATGTCGACGTTCTCGGCGGGTTCGGCGCTCATGTTCGCGAAGACGTGTTTCGTGGCGCGCTCGCCGACCGGCAGGAGGACGTGGGCGGTGATCGCCCGCACCTCCGCGTCGAAAAAGGCCTCTAGCTCCGCGTAGTCCCGCGGCGTCGGGACGCCTTCGGGGACGCACATGTATAGATACGAGAAGTACGTCTTCTCGACGACCGGCGGCGTGCCGGCTTCCTCGAGGAGTCCGCCAGCCACGAGCGCGTGCTGGAGACGCTCGCTGGATTCGAAGCCCGTGAACGGATAGCCCGTCTTGGCCCCGCCGTGGACGCCGGGATGGTCGCCGACGACGTGGAAGTGGGCGTTGGCGTCGCCGAATCCCGGCACGAACGGCTCACAGGGCGGGTCGAAGCCGAACGGGTTGGACTCCCGCGCCGTGATATTCTTCACGCTCGCAGGGAGACCCTCCCCCGTAAAAAGCGTCGCTGTTCGCACCGAACTTGTCGGGAAACCCTTTTTTCCCGGTACGCCGAGGTGACGGCCATGACCGATATTCTCGCCGCTCGCGGAACCGCCGACGTCACGCCGTCCGCATCCGGTCGCCAAACCGGAACTTTTGGAGGCGGATCTCGGTGACCCGTGAGGAAGACATCGAGGACCTGCGCGAGCGCAAGGAGCAGGCCCGACTGGGCGGCGGCCAGGACCGGATCGACGCCCAGCACGAGAAAGGCAAGAAGACTGCACGCGAGCGCATCGAGTACTTCCTCGACGAGGACACGTTCGTCGAGATCGACGGGTTGCGCGAGCACCGCTCGACGAACTTCGACATGGATGAGAAACACGTCCCCGGCGACGGCGTCGTCACCGGCTACGGCGAGGTCGACGGCCGCACCGTCTTCGTCTTCGCCCACGACTTCACCGTCTTCGGCGGCGCACTCGGCGAGGAGTTCGCCGCCAAGGTCTGCAAGGTCATGGACAGGGCCATCGAGACCGGCGCGCCCATCATCGGCCTCAACGACTCCGCCGGCGCGCGCATCCAGGAGGGCGTCGACTCGCTGGCGGGCTACGCCGACATCTTCCACCGCAACCAGCTCGCCTCGGGCGTCGTCCCCCAGATCTCGGCCATCATGGGCCCCTGTGCAGGCGGCGCGGTTTACTCGCCCGCCATCACCGACTTCATCTTCATGGTCGAGGAGACCAGCCACATGTTCATCACGGGCCCGGACGTCATCGAGACGGTTACCGGCGAGGAGGTGACCTTCGACGAACTCGGTGGAGCGGACACCCACGCCACCGACTCGGGCGTCGCACATTTCACGCCAGCCGCCGAGGAGCAGGCGCTCGACGACATTCGGTATCTGCTCTCCTATCTGCCCGCGAACAACGTCGAGGACCCGCCCCGCGTCGAACCCTGGGACGACCCCGAGCGCCGCGACGAGGAACTCCCGGACGTCGTCCCCGAAGCGCCGCAGAAACCCTACGACATAGTGCGCGTCGTGGAAGGCGTTCTCGACGAGGATTCCTTCTTCGAGGTCGCACCGCGTTACGCTCGCAACATCGTAACGGGATTCGCTCGCCTGGACGGCCACTCGGTCGGCGTCGTCGGCAACCAGCCCCGCGTCAACGCGGGCACGCTCGACATCGACTCGTCGCTGAAGGGCTCGCGGTTCGTCCGCTTCTGTGACGCGTTCAATATTCCGATCGTGACGTTCGTCGACGTCCCCGGTTTCATGCCCGGGAAAGACCAGGAGAAGGGCGGCATCATCAAACACGGCGCGAAACTCCTGTATGCTTACTCCGAGGCGACGGTGCCGCTGCTGACGGTCATCACGCGCAAGGCATACGGCGGTGCCTACGACGTCATGGCCTCGAAACACGTCGGCGCCGACGTCAACTACGCCTGGCCGGGCGCCGAGATCGCCGTCATGGGGCCCGAAGGAGCCGTGAACGTCCTCTACGACGACGAACTGGAGGCCGCCGAACAGGTCGAAGAGAAACGCGAGGAACTCATCGAGGAGTACCGCGACGCCTTCGCCAACCCCTACACCGCGGCGAAACGAGGCTATCTCGACGACGTGATCGAACCGGCCGAGACCCGTGCCCGGTTGGTCTCGGACCTGGAGAGCCTGCAGTCAAAGCGTGTCGACCACCCCGACCGGAAACACGGGAACATTCCGCTCTGAGTGGCCCGGGTTGTGTGGGTGCGGGACACCACGTACGTGCCACTCGGTGTCGGTTTGTGACTGTCGTACGGTACAATCGCAGAGTATAAGTCGATTATTGCCCGATCGGGAACTGCGATGAATGCTCTTTGCAGAAGCCACCGGACGTCGAAATATTCGCGGGAAGTCGTGAGAACTGTCGCGGCACGCGAGGGGGTTGACGAGACGGATCTTCCCCCGCTCTACGACGCGATCGACCCGGACGCACTCGATGCGCTGCTGGCGTCGGTCGGGACTGAGGACCCGGACCGGGCGTCGGTGGACTTCGAGTACGCCGGCCACAGAGTCGTCGTCTCTGGCGACCGAACGGTCACTGTCGAGTAGCACTGTATCGCCCTCGACCGGCGAGAGAGTGTTGTTGCGCTCCGATCATGCGCCACTTCGATACTCGTCCAGTAGCGGGTCGTACCGCTCGCGGAACTCGGCTGGGTCGAGATAGAAGGCCTCTCTGACGGCTTGGACACCCTGCCGCTCCTCGATCCGGTCCAGCAGCGCACAGCCGACGCGGTAGGGGAGCCGCGACCCGCCGAACAGGTGTCGAACGAACGTCTCTCGCTCGACCGGTCCTGATTCCATGGACTCGCGGATCGAATCGTACTCGGCGACCAGGTCCGCCAGTCGCTCGGGGTCCGAAAGTACCTGATAGTCCTCGCGCATCGGGTGGTCACGCGACCCGGTGTTCCCGTCGGCCCGGCGAAGCGCCAGCGGCGTGTACGTCGCGAACGCCTCGGTGTGGAAGACGGTGTCGAACACGCGCTGTTGGCCCTCGCGAGTCTCGAAGTCCTCGGGCCCAAGTTCGCTCCGGGAGTGGTGGGATCGCTCGTAGACGACGTGGGAACTCTCGTGTATCGCGGCGTAGAGCACCTCACGTGGGCGGTCGAGAAAGAGCGGGGCTGCCAGGTTCAGGTACGCGCCCGGTTCCAGCCCGACACCGAGACTGTAGCCGATTCCCAGGTACACGTCCACCTCCGAGCGGTCCGCGTCGGGAGTGATTCGCGCCAGCTGTCGCTCGATTTCGCCGGTCCACGCGCCCTCGTTCGCCCGGACGTGGTCGAGCACGGCGGCGACCTGCTCGCGGTTCCCGTCGAGAGTCCCCACGCCGGAAAACGTCGTCTCCTCGCCCTCCAGCGCCCGGGCGACGTCCGACCGGGAGAGGTCCCGACCGAGTAACTCGGCGTGCGAGCGGACGACGTCGTAGGCGGGGCGGCCCCAGACCGCGTCGAGAGTGGCCTCGCCGTCGGCGTACGCGAGAAACTGCTCGGCGGCCGACCAGTCGATTCGCATGACGGCCGCTGTGGTCTGGAGGAGCAAGTGTCTTCGGGCCCGATCGCGCCGGTCGGGGCAGCCCACAACACGTCAGCTACGACGAGTTTCGCGAAAACTGGCGCGCCGACCGCGAGTTCGACGTCGAGGTGGACGCGAGCGAGGCCCGGCGCTGTAGGACCGCGGGGGCGACGCCGTCGGACGATAGTTGGACCGGGCGCGGGAGTGAGTGCGGGGACGTCTCTCCGTTTCCCCTCTCGGGCCCCTCCTATTTGCCCCCGTCCGCCCGTCTCGACAGGAATGCGAGCCCCGAGAAGCGCCAGAATCGCCTCCCAGACGCCGACTCCCGGACCACTGACGCTCGTGGTCGGCGTCCCCGCGGGCGTCGGAGTGGGCGACCGGGTTTATGAACGTCTGCGCAACAGTGCCAGGCTCACACCCACGGCAACGAACACGCTGACTATGCCGAATCCTGGGCCACTTCCTGTTGTACTTTCGCTTTCCTGGGCACTCGTTTCCGCCCGGGACGTCTGTGTGTCAGTTGTCCCATCCGAAGTGGGTGATGAGGTGGTCGCTGCGGATACTGTCATCGTTGTCGTGGGTGTTAGGGTTGCGGTCGGCGTCGGCGCCGGTGTCGCCGTTGGTGTCGCCGTTGGTGTCGCCGTCGGTGTCGCCGTCGGCGTTGGGTCCGGGAAGGCGACTGTTGCCTCTGCGGTGTACGGACCGTTCCTGTTCTCATTCAGGTAGAGATAATCCGGGCTCGTCTCACTGGATCGGTTGTACTCGAACTGTTCGTTGTAATTCGTATCGAAGTGAGCTGTTGCGACGAGTGGTGTCGAACCAGTGAGAGACGCATTAATACTGATCTGGACCTCGTCGAACGAACCGGACGGCAGAAAGTCACTGTGTCCAACAATCGGTCCCTCTGCACTCTCTTGATGAAGCGCAACGAAACCGCTATCCGTCATGATCACACTCTCTATCGTCACGTTCTCGCCAGCCGCAACCGACTGATCGTTGAACGTCATTTCTGTCAAACCAGCCCCGGCGAGTTTCGCCTCGTAGGTCGGGCTAACAGCCTCACTGTTCCGGCGAACGACGACTTCCACGGTGGACCCGGCGGGTTGGTCGCTGAAGTCCCCGACGAACACGAATGAGCCGTCAGACTGAACCGTCGTCGTCAGACTCTTGGAGATTGCCCTATTTACCCCCGTTTGGCCCGTTATCTCGGCCGTCAGCGTGGTGTTGGGTGCCATCTCGGTAGTGCCGCTGATCCGGGTCCCGTCCCGTGTGCGAATAATGACTACATCTTGGTCGTTTGTGTAGAGCGTCGTGTTGTTCGTCGTTGATTTTGCGAGCGATGTCTCAGCGTGGATGACATCCGAGTCGTCCGTTGTCGGGATAGAGTGAGTGTTTCCGTGTGTGGATGCCGGTTGAGCCGACGCCGCTCCCAGAGTCACAGTTACTGATCCTATGCTACAAAGGAAAATCAACCCTGCTACAACAACGCACCGCCCGAACCTATCACTCTGTGATAGCATTGTCGTTGGCATCGTTTACTGAGTAAAAAATCCATTCAATTCGAACTTTTCTCCATTTCAACCAGTCCCCCGACGTGAATCTCGCGAACGAAAATGCGGGGGGACGGCTTATGTACGACCGGGAGAAACCACCGGCGAGCGAATCGATGAGCCTGATGATCGACATCCGCAAGCTCGGGCTGTTCAACAGGATGGCCAAGGAGGGCGGGAACACGGTCGCGGACCACCTGAGTCAGATGACGGGGATGCACACGGAGATGGAGATTACCAAGATCAACTTCATCGACGTCCCCGACATCAAGACCCACGTCGGCCACGAGGAACAGATCGGTATCAGCATCGAGATGACCGAGCCGCCCCACGGCCACATCCTCTTTCTGCTGGAGGCCGAGAGCGCGAAGGAACTCGCGGGCGGGATGATCGGCGACATGGGCGGCAGCGACCCGAACGCGTCGGGCTTTACCGACATGGAGCGTTCGGCGATCCAGGAGATCGGCAACATCATGACCAGCGGGTTCATCGACGGCTGGGCGAACGTTCTCGACACGACCATCGACATCGGGACCCCCACCTTCATCTTCGGCCCCGGCAGCGGCATGGTCGACGACCTCGTGGGCGACCGCGAGGCCGAGATGGCCCTGATGTTCGACTCCCACGTTCAGGCTCCCGAGTCCGACGTCGACGTCAAGGTCTACACCTTCCCCGAACTCGAGGAACTCGTCGAACTCATGCAGGGTATCGAAGTGTAGGGCGCTCTGGCGCGCCGGGTGTACCGAGCGACCACGTGACTCGACGCCGATACCGACGTCGACCACGGTATTGATTTGTGCGCGGTCCGACCGCCGAAGCGAATGGCGAGTCCCGTCGTCGACGTACTGCTGGTGGTCGTCGGCGTCGCGGCCCTGTGGCTCGGCGCGGTCGGATTCGTCAGCGGGGCCACGAGGGTCGCGCGAGCACTGGGCGTCCCGGGCCTGGTCGTCGGCCTGACCGTCGTCTCCTTCGGCACCTCCGCGCCGGAGTTCGCCGTCACTATCGACGCCGCCCTCACCGGGAAGGCCGCCGTCTCCCTGGGTAACGTCGTCGGCTCGAACGTCGTCAACCTCGGGTTCATCCTCGGCGGCGCCGCGCTCGTCAGAGCCCTGCCCGTCTCCGAGACGCTCGTTCGTCGGGACACCACCGTGATGGTCGCCTCCGTGGTGGTCCTGCTGGTCTTCCTTCGCGACGGCACGGTCTCTCGCGTCGAGGGTGCGCTCCTGGTGACCGCGCTCGTGGTCTACCTGGCGGTGCTCGTCCGGAGCGGCGGCGAGCGGTTCCAGCCCGCCGACGACGCCGACGCGATCCGGTGGTTCGACCCAGTACGGGCGGTGGTCGGCCTCGCGCTGATCGTCGTCGGCGCGCACGCGCTCGTGACCGGCGGCGTCGGTATCGCCAGCCGGGCAGGCGTCTCCGAGTGGGTGATCGGCGTGACCGTCGTCGCGCTGGGCACCTCGACACCCGAGTTCGCCACGTCGGTCGTCGCCGCGTCCCGTGGACGGACGAACCTCGCCGCCGGCAACGTCGTCGGCAGTTGCGTGTTCAACGTCTTCGGCGTGCTCGGTCTCGCGACCGTGATCCGTCCGCTCTCGGTCGGCCCCGTCGGCTTCCAGGGGGCGCTCTGGCTGCTGGGAATCACCGTCGTCGTCGCCGTCCTGTTCTGGTCGCGGGACACCCTCTCCCGGGCCGAGGGCGGACTGCTGGTCGTCCTCAACGCCGTCGACTGGGTCGTCGAACTGGTCGGGTAGTGCGGTCTCCGGCCGCGTTCGCGCTCGCCGCCACGTCCCCGTCGTCGGCGCTCTCGCCCTCCTGCAGGAGTGGCCCCGGGAGTGTTCCGGGCGTGTCGTTATGACGCCGCCGTTCGTATCTGTCAGCGAGTATGCCAGCCGGAGAGTCCGAACTCGTCTATGTCGTCCCCGGAGCGTCGACCGGCGGTCTCGTCGACGCGCTGTCCGCTCTCGGTGACGACGCGGCAGACCGGTCGGTGCGCGTCGACGTCCGCGTCGTGGTCGAGACAGAGCGAGAAGCAACGGTGGTCCGCGACCGCATCGAACGCGACCTGTCGGGCGGTGCGGTGACAGTGACCGTCGAAACCGACCCGGACCCGGTCGGACGAGTCGCCGACCGCATCGAGGCGGGAGCGACCGGACGCGTCCTCGCTGGACCCGACACCGACGCGGCGAGCAGACTCGCGGACGCACCGACGACAGTCACTTCTCTCCCGGGCGACCGTGACCGCTCCGGGCACCTGGTCCGCGACCGTCGCGCCGCCGGGTTCGCGCTCACGTTCGTCCTCTCGTACGGCTTCTACCTCGCGCTGGGCGACCCGATGGCGCTGTTCGATCTCGTCACGGGCGCGGTGGTCGCCGGCGTCGTCGCCGCAACGCTCTCCGCGGTGGTCGTCGAGCCGTCGCCGTCGGTCGCCGTCGTCGCCGCGCAGTCGCTCCGGGCGACGCTGTTTCTCCCCTACCTGCTCGTCGAGATCGTCCGTGCGAACCTCGGGGTCGCCTACGTCATTCTCCACCCCTCGCTCCCGATAGACCCGGCGTTCGTCACCTACGATCCCGGCATCGAAGGGCCGCTGGAGCGAGCGGTGCTCGGGAACGCCATCACGCTCACACCCGGGACCGTCACCGTGGATGTCGGCCGGGACGGCTTCCTCGTCCACACGCTGACGCCGGCGACCCGCGAGGGGTTGCGCGAGGGGTCACTCGCCCGGGCCGTCGCCTGGGTGTTCCACGGGAGGGACCGATGACTGGCCTCGCGACCGCGCTCCTCGTCGGCGCCGCGCTGTTCGTCGCCTGCGGGGGCGCGCTGCTCGGCCGGGCGCTGCTCGGGCCGACGGTCCAGGACCGCGTCGTGGCGGTCAACGCCGTCGGCACGGTCACGGTCGTCGTGATCGCCCTCGTCGGCGCCACACTGGACGAACCCGGATTCCTCGACGTGGCACTGGTCTACGCCCTCCTGAACTTCCTGCTGTCGGTGGCCCTCTCGCGCGTGCTGGTCGAGGGTCGGGGGGTGCTCCGACGGTGACAGACCGGGAGGTGCTTCGACGGTGACGCCCCGCGAGATCGCGGTCCTCGCGCTTCTCGTCGGTGGCCTCGCGTTCACCGGAGTCGCCGTCGTCGGTGTCTACCGTCTACCCGACGTTTTCGCCCGTGCCCACGCCACTTCGAAGAGCGAGACGCTCGGGGCCCTGCTCGCGCTCGCGGCCGCTGGGGTGGCGTTCGCCGACGCGACCGCGACGCTCCGACTCGCCGCCCTCGCGCTGTTCTTGCTCACGACGAGCCCGACTGCGGCCCACGCCATCGTCCGGTCGGCCCACCAACAGGGCGTCGAACCCGCGGC
>Ga0207715_100225_pt1 | contig 27033 bp, 20 predicted proteins | sample A23M3SouthBayCA_FD_187732 | JGI IMG/M metagenome (GOLD analysis project Ga0207715, IMG submission 187732) | Aerobic enrichment media from Eden Landing Ponds, California, USA - A23 M3 (SPAdes) | ecosystem: Environmental > Aquatic > Marine > Unclassified | place: USA: Emeryville, California... | reverse complement strand
GGCTGAACAGCTCCTCTTCCTTGTTCGCGATGCAGATGATCGCGAACTGCGGGAGGCTGTGGAGGTCGTAGATGACGCTGGGGTCCTCCAGCTGGTCGACCTCGTCGAGAATGACGACCGTTCGCGGGCCGTCGTGCTGCTGGAGGCGATCGACGAGTTCGTCGTGGGGCGTCGACTGCCGGTGGATGTCGATGGTCGCGCCGAGGTCGTCGAGGATCTGGTAGAGCGTCCGGAATCGGGTGTAGTTGCGCCAGCAGTTAACGTAGGTCGTCTCGACGTCGAGGACCTCTTCCCGGAGTCGTTCGGTGACGAATTGCGAGATGCAGGTCTTGCCGGCGCCGCTGGGTCCAGTGACGATGGCCGTGTCGGCGGGTTCCCCGTTCGTGATGGGTTCGAGGACGCTAGAGAGGTGGTTGACTTCGGCGTCGCGATGCTCAACTTCTCGAGGGACGAACCCGGCGCGGAGGACGCGAGCATCGCGGATCATCTATTGCTGTGATATTTGTCTTTCGTCAAGTCATAAAAGCGTAACCGGGTCATTTCCAGAGACAATTCATTTGGTTCCATAGTGGCTGGCAAAACCCCATTCAGTAACGCCATTTCCGTTTCTGGGAAGCCAATGTTTCCGGGGATTTCCGGAATCATCTCACTACACGTAGGGACTAGGTTCCTTGGTTGGGAAATTGGAGTCTTGCGATCTTGACAAACACGTTGCTGATGCTGGTGAAGGGCGTTGTGATGGGACCGAAGAATAGACGAACGTTTTTATCTAAGTTCGCCACTATTTTGCGATAGAAAGATGCCTGAGAGTGAGACAGAGTTTCTTGACTATTATCCATCTGGATGGACGGAACACATCCACGACGAGTATTACATCGAATGGATATTCGACGATGACGAGACTATTTTCGTTCGACTCGATGGGACGATGGGAGATGAGTATTCTGTTATCCCTATTACCGGGGTAAACGAAGATGGAGAGGAGTTCGTGACGAAGCCGATCTCACAACTCTCACGAGAGGACGCATTCGAAGTAGCAAGTACGCTCATCTACGCGATGAACGGGACGATCGGGCGTCTCAACAAAGACCCTGAATTCACCGGAGACGATATTGACACATAATTGGACTAGCATCTTCTGGGGGTGTCTCGGTACGCTGTGAGACTATTGTCTATGGATATTCCTGATATCCCGTCTCACCCTCCTTGTGATCAAGAACGGTGCTGTCTCCTAAGGATTCTTGACGGGGATAGGCGGCAATTGTCAACTCGGCGGAGCGGTGAGCGGATAAAAACAAAACATTTGGATTCCCACCTGATAGAGTGACTCGATAGATGCCGGAGTTTAATATAGAGTTGGATAACGATGGGGAATTCGGTCGGTTAGGAACGTTAGATGTTCCTCACGGTCCGGTCAACACACCAGCGCTCTTTCCGGTAGTCAACATTATTGGGGGAACAACGCCGAAATCTGGAGCCGCGTGGCGACATTTTCGAGACAATCTTCTCGATAAGGACCATGTGCAAGGTGTGATGTTCCAGGCGATGAGTTTCTTGGACTACGGAGTTACTGCGAATACGCTTGGACGATGGCGGGATGAGACGTTTCGAGAGAAACTTCGTGATGACTTTGTAGATATCAAGTGCCCGATATTCATCGACTCTGGCGGATTCAGTTTGATGAACTCGGATACGTTTGGAGAACCGCCTTCCGAGGGGGGAAAGGAAAACGAGTGGGGATTATACACGAATCCGGACAGCATTCTCAAGCTCCAGGCTGATTTCGGGGGCGACATTATTGCGACACTCGATTATCCAATTCCACCCGAGCTCCGCGAAGATGAGAAGACCGAGCGAATGCAGCGCAGTATCGAAAGCGCCGTGCGATGTCTGCAGCTTATCGAAAATCCAGAGCAGATTGAAATACGCAATGAGGGCGATCAAGCGAGTATCGAGCGGTTACGCAAACGGAAGGCTGAGGGCGCTGATCCAGGAGTTTTCGTCGCAATTCATGGGCATGATTACGAGACGATCAGCTGGTATGTCCAAAATTTCTTAGATCGGATTCAGGAGGAAGGAGTCACACATCGATTCAATGGCTTCGCGATTGGATCACTTGTGCCACTGAGAAGTCGGACGAAGCTTCTAGTTGATATCGTTCAGGGTGCAAAAGACGCAATTCCAGCTCACCTGGAGGATGAGATCGCGTTGCACATTTTTGGTGTAGGGGGCAAACAAGTGTCTCTCCTGACGCTACTGGGAGCGGATTCGTTCGACTGCTCTACGCATATGCAGACTGCTAGATATAAGAAGTACGTTGTGCCGGGCACTTGGGAGCATATCAGCCTGGACAATATGGAGGAGTTCTTAGATGACGGAGAATTCCCATGCGAGTTGGAGCACTGTACGCTCCGTGACCACCCAGAATGGGATCCAAAGTCTGTACGTGAACGACTAAATATGGAACCAACCTATGGAGCCGGTCCAACGAAAACGGAACCATACGGGTTGCTTGCGCGGCATAATTTCGAAGTGTATAACGACGAGATGCGACGAGTCCGTGAGAAAATTCGGGACGGAGACCTCCTAGAGTACATAATCCAATTTGCGAGAGAGCACGAGCAGATCAAGCAGGGGCTCAAGTATGCGCAAATACGTGATAGGCAACTGCAGCAACAACTCCGAGAGCGAGATGCGTACGATCTAATCGTTGGTCCCGATATTGCAACTGACCAGGCAAAGCTCACCGAATTTGGTGGGGGAATTGAAGACCAGACACATCAACAGCGAGTCTCACTCCAGCACACACCAAATAGTTTCAATATTCTTAACCATCGGTACACACCTCCAGCGGAAAAGAACATCCTCCTCCTCATTCCGTGTAGTAAGCGAAAGCCATACGGTGAATCTAGAACGCATCGAGTCGTTCTCGAACGGTTGAGCGATCGTCGCGATAACATACATAAAGTGACAATTTCGGGGATGTATGGGCCAGTCCCAGAAGAACATGAGACGGATGATGCAGTGATGGAGTACGAGTACGTGCTTTCTGGTCAGGATACAGAGCAGATAGAACTCGTCCGTGATCGGTTAATATCCTATCTCCAGGAATACGGTGAGTCATATGAGCAGATAGTCGGCTATGCCGCCAGCAGCACCTACCGTAACGTCATCCAAGATGCACTGAATGCTTACGGACGCGGTGAAATATTCCCCAGAGAACCAGAGGCATTGCGTCTAACTGAGCACTTCCGCAAAGAAAATATCAAGGAGTTAATGCAGCATCTCGATATTTCTACCGAGGATATGGGCCTCTAATTCAGTATGTTAACCATCTCATCCAGCTAGTGAGAACACCAGTAAGACTAAGGCCGAGGTGGACAAAGCCGTTGCCATGCAAACTCTCTTAATCCAATCCTGTTCTAAATCCAAGCGAGAGCCAGGTGAACCGGTTCCTGCACTGGAATTGTACTCCGGATACTACTACAAAATCATAAAGAAAGCGAAACGAGAGGGTGATTTTGATTCGAATATTGACATTTGTATTCTTTCAGCAAAACATGGTCTAATCGATTCTGATACCAACCTCGTGTTCTACGATCAGAAGATGGACTCAGAGCGAGCGCAAGAGATTAGGGACGAAGTGAAAATGGCCCTCAAAAGTCGGCTTGATACTCACACATACGACGAAGTTCTAATCAATATGGGTCAACCCTACAGAGAAGCAATCCACGGTATTGAAGACGAAATCGACACTCCGGTCCGTGTCATAGAGGGCAAGCTAGGAGAACGAGGTCGAAAATTGAAACAGCGAATTCGGCAAAGTGATACTCGCTCTGTGGGGGCTGATTGATGGCCACAGACCACCGACTCCAGCAAGCTGCTGAGTTCAGCATCGAAGATACTGCAGGTGATGCCCGTGCCGGTGAACTCACCATCAATGGGGTTTCAATGGAGACACCCAGCCTCTTCCCGGTGATTAATTTCTATGGGGGTGGGCGGAGCGGGAGTGTCTTCGGCGGTAGTACCCACCGTACCGTCAAAGAACTCATCAATGGCGATGAACGCGTCGCAGGCGTCGATTGTAGCCACATATTCAAAGGAGCCCTGATGTCCGTTGGTTCACTTACTGACTATGGCATCAACCGCGACCTCCTCCAGACATATCTCTCTTCACCGATCAAGCGTCGTGCTGAATTTCACGGATTTGAGGGGATCTTGTTCGCTGACTCCGGTGGATACAAAAATTTGACACAAGGGGCATTGGACGGGAGTGACTTCGAGCTCGAGATGAATCAGGCGCGCGTATTCGAGATGCAACAGCAACTCGGTGGGGAACTCATCGTCAATCTGGATATCCCAATTGAGCCAGACGATTCATTCGAGGAGCGCTGTCGGAAGGCTCGTCTGACCGCCGAGAACGTTGACGAGTTTATTGAGTTGTCTAAGGACTATCCTGCTGCTCGCTATCTCACTGTTCATGGGTATAATTACTCAATGATTGACACATTTATGGATGAGCTCCAGGACGTGCTTGGAGGAATCGATATTTCCGCCACGTTTGACGGGATTGCACTCGGTAGTCTTGTCCCGAAAAAGGATGATCGGGAATTGCTCATCAACGCTGTCCAAGGTTGCCGTGAGGTTATGGCTGAACGAGGATTTGACGACCTTCCCCTGCACGTTCTTGGCATCTCGAATACTGCGATTCCGTTGCTTGCGGCCGTCGGTGCGGATACCTTCGACTCCTCATCGTACATCCAAGCCGCGATCAACGGAAAGTACTACAAATCTCTTCTGAACACGGTTAGAGTCGATGATGCTGACTTCCAGGATTGTTCCTGTCCGGTATGTTCTTCACCGGAACTTCGGTCACGAATGAATGGCAATGCGAAGTATCGGAAGGACCAGATGGGTCCAGCAGCTGTCCATAACTTATACGTACAAATGACTGAGCTCAATGAAATCCGCGAGAGGATACAGATGCATGGTACGGAGGGCCTGATTGACTATATTGAAAATACAATCGGTCGTAATGATAGTACGCGAAAGCACGCCCATCGCGTCGTCAATGAATCACTTGGGGGGTATTTCTAATGAAACGAACACCGTCTGTTAATGAGGTTAACGAGTTCCTTGAAATTGCCAGTGATTTTGAGGACCCGCTTGAATTGCTCCGTGAATCACTCTCGAACGCGTTCGATGCAGGCGCTGAATCCGTCGACATCAGAATCAGAACTCGACCGAACGGCTCTGATATCGTTATCGAGGACGACGGTCACGGGATGGACGAAGAGGATCTCAAGTCCTTTTTTGATCTCGGGAACTCGAACAAGACTGACTCGATCGGATACAAGGGACACGGGACGAAGATCTTCTATAAAAGCGACCATATCAAAGTTAATACAAGTAGGGACGGAACCACCCTCTCTGCCGAGATGGAACAGCCGTGGGAGAAACTCAATAACCGGGTTCTCCCTGAATATGACGTTACAAAAACCGACGCTCCAACATCCCGATCTGGCACGCTGATACGGATTAGTGGCTTCAAATCAGGGGAGGGGTTTAGCCCAGAATCACTCACATATCCGAAGGTTCACAATTATCTGAAATGGAAAACGATCGTTGGCTCTACAGCACATTTCTTCGAAGACGATTTCCACGAGATGGAGGTTACGGTTGAATTAGACGACGAAATTGACGATTCCCGTGAGCAGCTTACCACTACGAACAAATTCGAATTCCCTTCGGAACAGCTCCTTCCCGGTGACGGGCAATTCCCTGCCGAACGGATGTGCAAGTTGTATGGACCGAAGGAGATCTCATTAGATCACGCGGAAGGTACCTCTACTGTCGAAATCGTCGGGATGGCCGGTGGGAAAGCAGCACGGAACGAGCTCCCCACTTTTGGTCGACATTCGACCCAGTTTGGCGTCTGGTTGGCCAAGGACCATATCAAGGTTGAGCGACTGAACGAGGCAATCTCCCATGACAACGAGTTCATCCACTTCCTCTTCGTGGCCAACTGCCAAGACATAGAGCTCTCGGCCAACCGTGGCAAAATCAGGAACAAATCGAGTAGTGTGTATCAGGCGCTTGAGGAGGAACTCAGTCATTTCCTTTCGAAAGTCACGCATGACCCATGGTTCGAAGGCTACCTGGACGCCAGACGCCAAGGGGAACTAGCTAGGAAAGCTTCCTCAGAGTCAAATAAAGCCAGTGACCGTGTCGACCGCATCCAATCGAGAGAACAATTCGTACCAAGCAACGATGCGGAGATTCTCTTTGGGCTGCAGCGGCCCTCCACCCAGAATAACGCTCCCGATGTTATCGTCGAAGATTACCACCCAACAGACAACATCACCGCTATCGTCCGAAACGATGGTACGCTCCAGGCAGCTGCTGTTAGTTCGACACTAGTAGAGTATTTCGAAGATGAGGCCCCATTGGAACCGGCAGAACTACTCATTTGTTGGGAGTGGGGCGACACAGACGAATTGCGAGAGATCCAGCGTACTGGCTACCTCGGGAATAAAGTTAATATCGATTTCGAGCAGCACAAAATCACCTACGAGACACGCGATGGGAAGAGCGGCTTCTGTGACGTGATTATTGTAAGTGATTACCTTGAGACACCAATCGTGGAGGAAGCCGGGGCTGCCTCTACAACACCAACACGCTAATTTGGACTGCTTCCGTTCTAGCTCAAGTTATACTATCTCGGCCGATAATCCAAGATAGGTTTAGTTCCGTGGAATCCAGGGTTTTAGCGTTGGATCGAAATCCGCCAATTTACCACTGTGTCCGCTGGTTTCTGGAGATAGCACTCCGATATGTTTGAGCTGCTGGACGAAGTTTTGGAAGATGTTCGAACGAACAACACTCTTCCAGACATCTTCGTCTTTGTATATTTGGTCCGAGTCACCTGACTCGATCAGGGCACGTGCCTGTTCCCGTCCAGATTCGGACCGATGGGGTGGAGGGTTGGCAGTACAAAAGACGTTCAAGAAGACGTTGGGGTACTGATTGACGAGGATCTTCACCAGCTCAGGGAATGGGAGTTCGCCAGAGACCTCGGAGAGTGCCTGGAATAATAGTCTGATTTCAGGGTGTTCAGTATACTGTGACCGGAGGAGAGTTGCGATTTGCGGGTGCTTATCAGCAACAACAGTTCCTCTGGGCGGTTTCAGTTCTTCCAGCTCGTCGAGTTTTTTCACACCATATCCGTTAAGCATCGTGCCGGCAAGTTGGCCGCGTTCGGTGAGTTTACAATGGTTTCCCCCGGATATCAAGCCTAGAACGACGGCCCCATCATAGATATGCTCCGGTGCGTGGAACCCGTATTCATCTACGATAATATCCTGAAGGCCCTGCTTCGAAAGGGACTCACGCTCCTTGAGGATGAGAGTCGGGGCTAGGAAATTAATCGGCTGTGTAAGTGCCATCCCAGCGATCGCTCCAGCTGACCCACGACGTTGTAGGCGATAATTGAGTTGCCCAGCCACGTCTTGGACGTGTATGTTAGCCTCTGTCATAGCAGGGCTGGACCAATTACTGGACTCTTCTTTCACTTTGACAGTTCCAAGTCCCTTTGAAAGAGCGACGCTTGAAACCTGACCAATGGCCTTCGAATCAGCAGCTAAGTATGATACATGTGTCCCCTGTTGATACGTTAACGCCTGTCCGATTCCTTTCAGTATATCATCGACTCCTTTCACTTCTATCGCGAAAATCCGATTTGTATTAGTAAAACCAATAACATCCGGGAATCGTCCACCAATACTGATTCTATGTTCTCCACACCGCTCTATCACCGATTGATATCGATCGGAATGGGATCCAGGTATGTGAACGAATGAATCGTAACCTCTGTCCTCAAGATCCGCTATGACTCTCTCGAAGACTTCTGGTTCATCCATTCTGTATCGCATCACTAAGACAAGCGCAATAATTGTTCTGTAAACTCGAGGTAGGATAATTCGCCGCAAAGCAGCTTCACTGCCTATGATAAACTATACACCTTCAGCCACGGAGCCTGTTCGTTGGCCCAACATTTGAACTATTTCGAATCAATTACGGCTCATACCCAGTACTTAAGTAATACCCGAGTATTCTCTGAGTATGCCTCAGGCCCCACTCAATGAATCGGAACATGAGTCAATCCTCACAGATCGGGGTGAACGAACTTTGGATGTCGGTCGTGACCGACCAATAAGGATCAGCTCCGGGCACCGTATTCTGCATCATAATGGGAAATGCAGTCGACCACACGGTCATAACTACGAAATTCGGGTCTCACTCACCGGTGAACTCACTGAAGAGGGGTGGATAGCCGACAAGGGCGATATTACCTCAATAATATCTGAATGGGACCATATGTTCCTGCTCCAAGACGGCGACCCCCTCATCGAAGCGTTCGAGGCGAGCGGTGACGGCGATGCGGTCCTTGTCCTTGATTACCCACCAACAGCAGAGGTTATGAGCGCCGTTCTCGAGGAGCGACTCCTAGAAGAGTTAGGGGACAACGTCACCGACGCTGCCGTCGAGGTGAGTGAGACCGGGCAACTCTGCGCCAGCGGGTCCCTATAAGATGCCCGTTAGCGCCGATCAACAACGCCCTGACAAGGATACAAACGACCAGCCAGCAGACGGACTTCCGATCAACGAACTGTTTTATTCTATCCAGGGCGAGGGAAATCTCGCCGGCATACCATCGGTGTTCATCCGAACGAGTGGGTGTAATCTCCGGTGCTGGTTCTGTGACTCCTACCACACCTCTTGGGACCCTACCTATGCTTGGATGGAGATCGACGCCGTCGTCGACGAGGTCGAGACCCACGAACAAGCCGATCATGTCGTTATCACGGGTGGCGAGCCGATGATCCACGACGGAATCGAGCCGCTGATCGAACGGCTCGCTGATGCTGGCTATCACATTACTGTCGAAACCAATGGCACAATTTACCGTGAAGTGCCGATCGACCTAGCGAGCATCAGCCCGAAACTCGCCAGCAGCACTCCGACGGCCGAGCGTGACCCGAAAGGTGACGGGGAATGGGCCGAACGTCACGAGGAACGGCGAATCGATATGAACGCACTCACTCGACTGGTCGATAGCTACGAGAGCCAGCTTAAGTTCGTCGTGACTAATGACGGCGATATGGATGAGATCACCAGTCTCGTCGAAGATCTGCGGTCGGCAACCGAGACTGCGGTCCAAAACAGCGAGGTGCTGTTGATGCCGGAAGGGATGACGACTGACCGCCTTGCGGAAACCCGACAACTGACCGCCGAGCTCGCGATGGAATACGGCTACCAGTTCACGCCCCGACTACACGTGAACCTCTGGGAGGACGCCCCAGGGCGATAATAATGACAGGGAACCAGTTGCACAAGATTGGCGTCTCAGAACAAGTGGACGGGCTAAAAGGCGGCCATTCGATTCTCTGTGAGGCCATACGCGGTGTCGAAACAGCGACCGGAACCCGGACGATTGCGACGACCGGTGAACCGACTGATGCGGACCGACAGCGATTCTGGGATACATTTACCCAGGCTGAAAGCTCATTATGACTACTACCGACGAAACCAAGCGCGCCGTCGTGCTCGTATCCGGCGGGATGGATAGTGCAACGGCCACTTTCGAGGCAATGGATCGCGGGTACGAACTTTACCTGCTACATACCTCCTACGGCCAGGAGACCGAAAAGAAAGAGCGAGAGTGTGCTACCGACCTCGCAGCGGTCGATGCCCTTGATGTGGCAGACTTTCTGCAAGTCGAGACGAGTCACCTCGCCCGTATCGGCGCCTCGAGCCTCACCGACGACGAGATGCAGGTTGAAGAGGCTGACCTAGAGAGCGATGAGATTCCCAGCTCGTACGTGCCCTTCCGGAATTCGAACCTGCTCTCGATGGCGACCTCCTACGCCGAGGCAAACAAGTGCGATGCGATCTTCATCGGCGCCCACAGTGAGGATTACTCAGGCTATCCGGACTGCCGCCCGGAATTCTTTGAGGCATTCCAGAACGTGATCGACGTTGGAACCAAACCCGAGACCAATATTGACCTTATCGTGCCGTTCGTCGACTGGAGTAAGACCGATATCGCAGCCCGAGGCGTTGAACTCGAAGTTCCTTACGAGATCACCTGGAGTTGCTACCGTGAGGAAGCACCCGCCTGTGGTACCTGCGATGCGTGTGCCTTCCGCCTCAAGGCATTCCAGGAGATCGGTGAGAAAGACCCCATCGATTATCGAGAGCGGCCGACATACTCCGACTGAGTCACTGCTTGTCATCCAGGCTCGGGTGGTGTCTGTCGATTCATCGAGCATATCCAGCGTCTTACGAATCGACGCTCTGATGGCGGCACTCTGATTGACGAATTTCTTGTCTTCACTGACGTGCTTGTTTAGCTTCTCCAAGGGTTCGTCAGGGATCTCGATGGACACCCTCGTCATATCTCGTTTTATACGGGGAGTATCCAAATATTGTCGTCATCGCGATTGCTCCCTCTGGAAGGTAGAGATCTACCATTCTCTCAATCGTCACCGTGGAGTTTTTACTCGCCCTCGATGGGCGGAGGCGAATCTAATGGAGTGTCCGATTCGAATCAGCGGAACGAATGGAACCGAGATTAAAATAAAGCCAATCGACCGCGACGATTGGGACGGGGTCGATGAGCCGTGTCCTGAGTGCGGCGGTGGAGAATTCAATCAGTTCACTACATCCGGAAACCACGTAGGTCAGCAGGGGACAGCAGTCATTATCCGTAGTGACTTCTGGGACGCCACACGTCAGCTATTCGTTCGCTGTCGTGGATGCGACGAAGTATTGTTCAAACATCCTGCCTTCGAGCTGCTCTATCAAGACGGGGAATTCGAAAACGCATACGTTGATCTGTGACACTAATTTGTATATACAGCTGAGAAGTTCTACGAATATTGTGTCTGGGACATATGACCGGGCTAAGGTCCTTTTCGATTGATTCCAAGCTCTCGCTTCAGGTATTCTGTTGTAGAATGATATTCGTTCTCAACAATTTTACATAACTCTCTATTGACGCCGAAACCACGCTGTGTAATATTGGCTGACCCTGCGTAAAGTGCTTCTCTCGAAATAATCGCTTTCGCATGGAGATCGTCTACTCCGATAATCTCAGCATGATCTTTCACTCGAGAGACAATGTATTCATTGTGTGATTCCGTGCTGTTGATGACCACCGTTGGCTCTGTCTCTAGCTTCGGAATGAGCTCTGATAACCGGTACCGTCGTTCGTCAAACTGATTGTTAACCGGTAGTTTCACCTCGACGTCGCTCATCCATGCCGAAACGATAGCTGGGCGCTCGTAGTGCAGCAGGGTGTAACCCAGAAAGTAGCTGAGTGAATCAGAATCTAAGGAAAATGCTTTCATCGTTCACCTCTGCTGCTGGAATCATCTCACTGTCAAACATAGTCTCTCCAGCTTCCTCTGCCGGTACGCGAGTAAGGAACTGGTCACGAAGGACCTCGAGTAAGACATAACTCAGCGCGTCCTCCTGGTCGTGGCCAGAAATACACTCTGAAATATGCAGGTTCTCGACACAGCCATCAATGTCAGGAGATAAGAAACGAGTCCGGGCACGGTCTACATTCTCGATCCCTGGTTCCAGATCGTCGACTGCATCTGCTGGGAAGTCAGTTTCTCCAGCAATTTGTGCTTCAGCAATCGTTTGTTTAACTTCGCACGTGTCTTCGAGGCTAACGCCTTCCTCTTGGGCGAGTCGATACGCCCTGTCAGCCGTTAGAACCACCTCTTGGGTCACCCGTTCTCGAATATGATCATATGGTATCTCTGCAGCCAAGTAATCATCTACAACCTCTTGGACAGCTTCGTCACTCCGATCTGTAGATGCGACATCAGCAGCGAATGAGCTATCAGCCCACAATCGTTCGTTGATTACTTGGGTGTTATACCCGATTCTTGTCATCGATTCTAGCACGTTTCCGGGATCGATTTCAAGCTCGTCGTATACTAAGTCAGTAAGTCCCTGTCCACCTTCGGTTCGTTCGAACACATACACTTCACCAGCATCTTCATCGATTCCATAGAACAGCATCGTCGTATCTACGCCGCTGATATCCGCGACTAATTGGAGGAAGAAGTGTGCTGCCGTATGATAGCCCAGCTCTTCAATACTGGTTCGGCCAAGACTCTTGTAGCGGCTGACGCGGCCTCGAAGATTATCATTTTGATTGATCTCTCTGATGAATTCACTGATATCGATTGTGACTCCACGTGTGGTTAATGAAAACCCGAGAGGCGTATCAGGACTCGAAATCTCAGCACGGATTTTGTCCTCCCCAGTAAAGAGTATTCCATCTTCTGTGTACCGTGCTGGAGTGATATCTAGAGATACTCCCTCAAGTGTTACTGTCCCCTCTAACGTTCCAAGTGATAGTCGCTCATATTCTCCTTCGGGTTCTACTGTTTCTACATTCGTTGATACTTGGGGGTCTGAGTGAATTTTCCCGAAGGCATGGTCTCCGTGACTTGAACAGTTCCCCCTTTTGAGAATCTGGTAGCACTCGGGACAGTACCTTACGACGTCTTTCGCATCATCACTTTGATCTTGGAAAGTAGATAGAGGAACCTCGCTGGGGATCTTGATTCCCTCCTCCACATCTCCAGGAACTTTGGAGAAATCGAACACAACATTCCCCTCATCAATCAGCGTATTTGGATGGAACAGTTGGATTTGTCCAGATTCTTTATATTCTGATCGTAGGGGGGCATAGGTATGAACAATTGAGTCAATCGATTCTTCTTGAGGTCGCTGTCCCGGGGCTGTTACTGAAACGTATTGCCCACTACTATCGAAGTAGTTTGGAGGCACGTACCAGACTTCAGTACCCATCCCGTCTCCCTTGACCTGTTTGTACCGATCAAAGTAGTAGGCACTCCGGAGAAGAGATTTGACGTAGTGAACACTCTCGTAGGGTCGAGCTGTATTCCGTTCTTGCTCATCATCGAAGTCATAAAACCCACGGAGCTCCTCCAGAAACTGTTTTAAGTGACGTATCTCACGTCGACGGGCTTGGTTCTCCTCGAACCGATCGTCATCGATCAACGGCTCAAGTTGCTGGACTACATTCTCGATTTCACCGAGGTCTCCAAAGCCTATACTGCCCCCATCTAGACGCTTAATCTGGCCTATTATGCCTCCAAAATCGGTGATGATTGAATTGAATGTCTCTATTCGTGCTTCAAGATCATCGGCAGGCTGGGAAAGAACGGCTTCCCGCTTTTTCTCAAGCTGTTCCAGAAGCTCATCTTCTGTAGGATGGCTGCCCTGTTCTTCAACGGATGATTCTACAGCAATTTCGCATTCCTCGATGAAGTCAAGGATTGCATCTTGAACCTCACCTATGTACGCTTGAACGCCTGTCGAACCAAGTCCAGGGCTATCTCCTTCGATCGAAATGAAATCTTCAATCTCTGCGAACTCCTCTTTCAACGAGTTCAGGGCGATGTCTAGCGCATCATCGCATTCTTCGATTGGGTCGTAGGCTTGGAGAGATGTCGACGGAAATTCGGCATCAAACTGGCCACTGACGGCTGCATCTGGGTTTAATAGGAATTCCACCATCGGTTCGAAACCAAGGGTTTCACCCAGATACTGTTCGAAGAATGCTTGTTCTTCCTCGCGTCGGGTATTGTAGCGTCGTCTGTCGCGCCTCAGGTCGCTAACAGAGTGGTAAAATTCCTGTATACTGTTGTGGACCCATTGGACGACTTTGTTCTCCGGTCGTAACGGTGTCCGCAGTTCGGAATCTAAAAACCGATCAGCACGGTAAAACATATTCGCGTCACTAGTCAGTGTCGAGAGAAAGACAAGGATGTGTGAATCCATCCCTTTTTCGCGAGCTGCTCTACCACTCCTCTGGATGAACGAGGACAGTTCACGGGGCGTTCGATACTGTGACACCACCTCAATGGTGCCCACATCAATACCGACTTCTAAGAACGATGTGGTCAGCATAATGTCCGCTGTAGCGGAATCCTCGGCACTAAACCCGTGATCTGCTGAAACAGGAAGGAAGTCTAAGTTTTCCTCCCAGAACGGATTTTCTTGTTTTTCGTGAAGATGCCTTGCTACCCGTTCCCAGTTTTCGTAACCATCTCCTTGGCGGTGAAGCTGCCAGAGCCCTTTCGTTGTTTCAGCGTCCTGTAATTGGTCGTACTTTTGATTCACCTGACTTTTACTGTCGATGAATGAGAGCGCTTTCGACCGGTTGTCCGCATCTCCGCCGAGTACGGAGTGGCCTACCAGCATCGTTTGTTGTATCATCAGTGCCGACACCGTGGGTCCGTCCTCGAAGGTAGTGAGGAAGTAGAAATGCTCACGGTCGTCGTGATCTTCATCGAAGTCCGACTTTGGCGGTTCGGTCGCCCGAATCCGATTTGGTGGTAGGTCGAACAGCTTCTTTGCGAACCGCTCTGGATTATCGATCGTCGCACTTGCACCCAACCATAATAATGGCTGGTCAGTTACTGAATTGACATTGTCTACAATCTGTGCCGCATGGGCCCCCCGTAGGCCCGTATACATATGAATCTCGTCGAAAACGACCGTGTCGATCTTATCAATAATGTCGTAGTTCGGCTTCAGACCGAACAGCTCCAGCGATTCGAGCGTTGTCAATAGGATATCCGGTTGCTGCCCGTGGTGCGCGATCTCTTTTTTCGAAAGAATCAGATCGTTGTGGGTGAACCTGTGTTCCGGATTATTTTCACAAACTATCTCATATTCTCTACTCCCCCCCTCAAAATAGAATCCGTGTTCTTCTTCATCGCCACACCAACAGTTAGTCAATTCGAACCGGCCATTTGAATCGAACACTTGGCTCGGCGGAGAGACACTCTCCAATTTAAATGGCTGATTCCGACTTCCGATGTAGATGCCAACGCTCAAATCCGCCTCCATCTTGTGGATATGCTCGAGAATTCGTCCGAGTTGATCTTGTAATAGTGCCGTTCGTGGATAGACGAGTGCCGCGGATTCTTGAACGTTATCAGCAAGCAGCTGATACAGTGCACCGAGGAAGGCCTCTGTCTTTCCAAATCCAGTGGGGGCTGCAAACACCCCGGCATGGGCAGCATCCTTGCTGCGGCGAAGTGAGTCAAATTCCTCGATCAACTCCCAGCTTTGAGTCTGGAATTCTAATGGTGTATCAAAATCAAAGAACTGTAGAACTTGGTCTACAAATTCGCTATCCCCAGTATACTGACTTGGATTGCGTCGATTCTGGAGTCGACTCTCGTGTTTGAGAGCCTGTGTCATCAAACGGGGATCCGACCCTTCATCGTAGATCTGTGTGTTCTTCAGAAGCCCTTGAATGAGTGGCGCTACGCCCTCTTCGAAACGCTCCGGATTGGTATTGTGATCAATAAAACGCATTTGTAGGAGTGATGCTTTCTTTGTTAAACTACTGAACTCCTAAACGTTCCGGCGTGGTGGTTTGCTTACTTTTATTCGCCAGCCGAGATTCCACTGTATAAGGATGCATGTACCCCGCGACGTTCTGGGAGCTGCGATAGAGCGGGCATCAGAGATCACATGGTGGAATCGTCGATTGACCAAGTTACGACAGCACACAGCGGCTCCAAACCTCGATGAGTTTTTTGAAGAAGAGTTGATTCAAACGAAAGGGCCATTCCTGGAGTTCGTTGAGCCTCCAGCGATGGATTCGGTTCCGGCACGTGATCGGCTGAGCGACATTGAGATTCATCCCTCTGTGATTGATGCACTGACACAGGTACTTTTCAACGGTGATAATTCTGGAAATTTGTACCAGCACCAGGCAGAGATGATCGAGTCCATCCAATCTGGAGTTGAGACAAATATTCTCACTGTCCCAACAGCCACTGGCAAGACGGAATCCTTTCTCATCCCCGTATTGGACTCTTGTGTCTCTACCGATGCAGAGGGGCTGAAATCTCTTATTATCTATCCAACAAAGACTCTAGCTGTCGACCAACTCAATCGGATCGTCTCATACGTCCAGGCAATTAATCAGAGTCGCTCTGACGAAGATAAATTGACGGTGGGAATTTGGGACTCTGACACTCCTCGTGGAATCGGTTCCCGTAGCTTCGAACTTGAAAGTGGAGCGTTTGTTCGTGGATTAGAGGACCCTCACGATGGCTCCAAGTTGCAAGTCGATGAGGATGGTGTTCCTGTCAGTGATACCCACTCATATCCTTGGCTGAAGGTCACACGTACGCGGATTGAAGACGGGGTAGATATTCTTCTGACAAACCCCGAGGCGATTGATCATCTGATGATCAGCAACAACGAGGAGAGTAGATCTATTCTTGGTTCGAGCCGAGGAGAAGCACCGCTTCAACACATCGTCTATGACGAAGCCCACGTTTGGAGCGGCATCATGGGGGCGGGTATTAATTTGCTGAATCAGCGCTTGCAACACTTTTTCGACGCTTCCAACCCGCAGATATCTCTGGTTTCTGCGACTGTCAAGAATCCGGAAGAGTTGGCGAAATCCCTCACCAGTACTGACTCCGTTGAAACAACTGACTTCACTCCTGCTCATTTTAACATCCCTGACTTGTCTAGGAATTTTAGACAGCTTCCTCAGTGCGATCTGTCTGCAATTGCTGGCGCGCTCGTTTACGTACAGCTCGTCGCTGATGGAACAATTGATGAAGTTACGCCACCGAATAGCGTTGCAGATGCCGTTTCTGCGCTTGAGACGATCGGTACCGTCACCACCTCTTCAAAGGTTGGTTTTGATATTTCAGATGTTGAATGGTTAGAGTCTTCGATTGAAAATGCGATTCAGAGTGCAATGGATATTGATGGAGTTACTACTGCTAAAGATTGTTTTGCAACTCGTCGAGGTCGAGAACATACCGCTCGGATCTTGCTTGATGACCCACAGACAGACTCGAGTTGGCGAAGCTACCTCACGTCAGCAGTCCCCGAACTTCCTGTGCTTATTGATTGGTTCCGAAGCGGTACTATTGGACCAGTTGGATTCCGACATCTCGATAGGGTTGAGGAATTTTTGACAACCCACAGTGGGGACGGCGGTGATCCATCACTGGAAACGATTTTGGCACTTGGACGACTTGCCGGGATGATCACCGACCGTCACCATGCATTCGTAAAGCCACCACGGGCATTGTACCAGTGTCCATCCTGCCATCGTCTCTCTGCGTCTGATCAATGCGCTTTCTGTAACTGTGTCGCGGCTGAACTCCGTTTTTGCCGTGAGTGTCACTATCCATTTATTCACACGACCACTGAGGATGGCGACGAACGTAGTGCCTATACCCCGCTCTCACAGGACACTCCAGTGGAGACCTGTCCAGACTGTAATTCTAATATTAGGGGGGCAGACATTGGGATTCCAACTTCATCGTTACTCTCGTATATGCTTTCAGAGATGGTGGTGGAAACACCTTCAAACAAGACTCTCGTCTTCTCTGATTCTCATTCAGCCGCTGAAAGTGTTGCAAAGAGAATTCAAACTATGGAGTATGGGCTCATGGCGGAGACACTGTACGTCCAAGCCCTTCTTGAGCAGGATGGCGTTGCTCCCTTGAGTGAGCTACACAGCCAGGTCTCAAAACAACTGTTGGCAGAATACTTCGAGCCATTTCGCGACTCGAATCTTGATCACAGCGGTGCGGCGTATGATATGGTAGTTCGAACACGGAATCGCATCTCAGATAAAGCGAATCTCTATAATACTGATCACCTCCTCCGATCTGCGATTGTAACTTCAGACGTCGTATACGAGGAGGCTTCTACACCGCTCGAGTTAGCTGTCGGCCATGCTCTATTCAGACGGCTGGCAGGTAATGAGTACGTACAATTCACTAAAAACGGTATCACCGTCTACTGTTTAACTGTTGACAAAGTATATGAAAGGATAGCAAGGAGTCTCAGCGTCAATGTTAACGATATCGAGCCGATCGTCAACCAATTCCTACAGGTGTTTCATGATGCTGGCATCATCTTTGAGGCAGACTACGACGAAATTCGGTCAACTGTAAACTCCCAATCTGATAACGATGAACAGGCTGAATCGGTTCTTGATTATTTGAGAGATCAGGGAGACAAGTTTGCGGAAATTGTTGGACTGGACACGATTGAAAGTGGGCTCATCGTCCACAAATACAAACGCGATAACGCACCGCTTCGACTAGTTCCAGCTATTGGGTTTTGTGAAGACTGTTACACTATACTCCCTGCAACACCGGATGGCGTGTGTATCAATCAGTGTCCTGATTGTGGGTCTAAACTCTCTGTCTATAATCGGTTTTCAGTGACGGACGACGGTACGTACACTGGAAATGGAGTTGCTACCGTAGACGATACAACGGAGTATGCGCTTGATCACTGGGCCTACGATATTATGCGACCACTGAACCTCACCGAACCCGGATGCGACCTCCCATTCGTTACTGTTGGAATTCATAAGGGAAACATTCCGGCAACTCTCAGAGGTGCGATTGAGGAAGGATTCCGTAAGGAGGATCCGACAATCAATATCGTTAGTTCGACTCCAACGATGGAGTTGGGCGTCGACATCGGCACGCTTGAGACTGTCGCGCAAGTTGGGATGCCACCAACGCTTACGAATTACGTTCAGCGAGCGGGACGTACAGGCCGGAGTCAAGGGAGTTCATCTCTTGTGACAACCGTTATTCGTGGGCAACATCCGGTCGATGCTCACTACTATGAGGATCTTCCATCTCGTTTCTTCGATGAATTTGACCCGGTAAGAGTTCCTGAATCGACTAATTTCAAACATATCGTGGTGGCCCACGTGGTTACAGAGGTATTCACATATTTGGCCCGCAACCCCCATCGATCAAATGTTTTCGAGAAGCGTTACGAGCTGGCGAACTCGGATTTCACAGCTTCAGAAGCTGTGGACGCAATAGAAGCCAATCTGACCGAGATAGTCGAACTCATTACTGGAGACTGGGAACAACGGCTTCGGAATCACATTGAGGAGGTGTTTGGCCAACCAGGAGTGGAGGCCTTTGACGCCGCTTTCATCGACTCAGGCTCATTGAACCTACTACACCGTCTCGAAAACGTTTATGGACCCCTTCGAGACGCACCTGAGACTGTTGACGGCGATTCCATACAGAACCAAGCTGGTCGGCTCAATCTCTGGCTAGATCAACTAGGATACCTTGCGTCCTACCGGAACTTCGGACAGAGTTTCCCCGTTGAAATTGAGGGTTACCGTGACGGTATCTCCTTCGAAAGTGAGGGGCGACTTTACGATATGTTTCCTGGTCCTCGGAATGACTCAGGTGCGCTGTTTACACTCGGGGGTACCGAGTATCTCGTGGAGGATGCAACTGGTGGTCGCATTCTTACCACGACCAATGTCTGCGCTAATGATGAGTGTGAGTGGCCCTATCAGACCTATTCTGATAACACAGCAAAATGCCCCCACTGCCAGACACCGCTTGAAGAGACAACGATACACAAAATTGAATCGATTCAGTGTCGTGAGGCAAAAGGTGGAGAGCGCAATTGGACGACTAGTCCACTTCTGACACGACAAGCAGAGTACATTCAAACAAATAACAGCGAAGAGAATTCAACGAGTCTGCTTGGACTTGATGGCACCCTACTGACTGGGTCGTTCGAAATGACTAATTTTGTATTTGCGTACGAACGGTTTCATTCCAGTAGTGACGATACAACGATTCTTCGGAGTGAGGCAGAAATCCAATCACAGAGTGAGGATGCCCCTTCGTATGCGCCAATCGGAACCCAATATACAACAAGCGGTATACGATTTGAATTCCCCAAGGAGGATGTGATTGATGCGTTTGGGTCAGAAGCGGTCCCATGGCCTCAACTCTTAGTGAGCTTTCAACAGGCGTGTAAGCGAGCAATTGCGATTCAAGGCCGATTCGATCTCGCTGATTTCGATGTGATGGCTGGACTAGCGGATGACGTGCTTCAGCTCACTGTGACGGACAGCCGTCAAGGTGGAACTGGGGTTGCATGGCGGTTAAAGGAGTTTTTCGGAGATGAATTATCTAGCCAAATCTCCGAAATTGTAACATGCGATAATTGCCAACACTATTGTGAGGAGTGTCTTCTCCTCCCTCGGACGCCAGCATCGTATCTTGATGGTGGACTTTTAAATCGGCAACTCCTAGTGAGAGTCCTTAATTAGTTCCCGGTAACTATTTGCACATTACAACTTCGGTATTGGTCATCCGATGAACTGGGAACAATTGAAATATTGGTGGACTTCGTCTGATGTAGTTTACATCCATGAAACCCTACAACGAAATTGGGGATATGGGATGCTTAGATCTCTCCCGGCAGTCAATCGGATAAATATGATAACTCAATGGGAGGAAAGCGATGTAGTGTCCGATACTACGCCGGATGGATTGTTCACCTATCCAAAACAATGGAGACAACTTGGTGATGTTGAACAATTTGGAATGGAGCCACATGAATGGGAACTTCTTGATAATATAAACCCAGGTATCGGGCCTGTCTGTGCACTCACGAATACATACTATGAACAGCAGTTGCCGTATTCGATTGGGCCACTAATTTCGAAATGTAGGGCTGTTAAACAACCTATCTATGTCTTCGCTGATGAAGAGGAATTCGAGATCCACTCAGCCACTCGACCGCTTCGAGAGGAGCCCTATACATTCCCTGTCGACGGGGGATATCCGGTGGTGTATGAGGCTCTGAAAAAATACTATCAGTCTAACGGCATCAGATTTCCACTCACGGATACCCGTAACGTCTTTCTCCAGGATAATGCATATCTGTTCAATCAAATACAAAGCAGGAATTCAGTTAGCTCTGCAGAAGAACTATTTCAAGTGCTTCCGGAAGCACCTTATTTACCTCTGTATGGTGCAATGGTCCGTATATTCAACCGTACTGACTCAAAAGGGGCAGACGCAATCCCGAGTGAGGAGGTAGATGGGCTCCGTAAGTGGCTAATGCGTCGAATTAATTGGCCTTCATCTACTGCTCGTGACGTTGCGGAGCTTCTGAACGAGAAGGTTTTGTCTGATGCGAACGTTTTCGCTGCCCCGACAAGAGTGAATCACCCGACACAAATCGATGTGAATGAGTTTTTAAATCAATTCGGGAGCCAATCTTCACCGCTCCACAATTTATATGTGCGGTGGCTAAATGAGGGGACACAGGTATGAGCGGTTCTAATAGCGAAGGATATATTCTGAACTCCGGTCCGAACCCGGATCGGATGTTTATCCTTTGGAAGTCTGTTTCTCAGGGCGACCGGACAGATGACGAGCTTGAGACTGCCACCGGTTTTAGTGAGAGTCAGATCAACACAACTGTGACTGGGCTTCGACATTTACGGATGCTCGAAGGTGGGGACGAGTATGAAGCAGTCGAACTCTCATATGTGTCAGCCGCTTCAACGGAGGAGATCGCATTCGGGCTAACAATATTGGACAACATTATGTCTGAGAGTACACCCCCCGACTGGAGTAAGCAAGCAGCACTACCGCTGACAATTTCGTATTTTCTGAGTAATAACACACAGCGGTTCAGACGGATGGACAAAACGCTCGCGACCAAAATCAATGACTATCATCGAGCCAGGGATTACGTTCCACGTGATGGGAAAGGAAACCCGAACGATATGAACGATCGGAAGCTACAGAATTGGACCTTCTTTGCCGATTTTATTGGAGTCGTACGTAAGTGGGACGGGAAAGATTATACTACCTACCTCTCTCCTGACCTCGTCTACTCACTGCTGCGAGTTGGTGTTGATCAGCTTCCTGACGAGGCAGCGTCTTCTTCTGAACCTCCGGCGATAAGCATTCGGGATTGGTTGAAATTAGTTTCTGAACGATTTTTCCCTATCAGACTGACCAACTCGGATGAGGTACCTCTAATTCTTAGTCAAACGCTTGTGGACCTGTCTAAACAAGGACGGATCCGGATTGTGGAAGCTGGTGATAAGGGTCACATTGGTTTACAAAATACTCCATCCCCAAGTAGTATGGATGCACAAGCAAATTCGATCCGATTACTCAAATGAGCCAGTCAGAACAATCCAACTCACAACCAGAGGATCCGAGTAGAACACCTGAGGACTCCTATTGTGGACACTTCGGACAGCTCACCAAAGTCAGGTTCAATCAGCTTTTCAATCGTGTCGCGGCCATTCGAGCGGCGAATGACGATCAGAATAAAATTGGAACATCGGACGACCCCTATCCAGACTTATTTGAGTTTACTCACCAGCCAATTACGGTCTATGAGACTGGAACCGATGTCCCAAATCAGGACTCAAAGAAGGTCTCTGAAAAGGAGATTCTAAACGAGCTCCAGAAGACCCGTCAGAAGAACTACGCTGTCATCATCCAGGGGAATACGGGGACTGGTAAGTCTGAACTTTGTTCCTATCTCATTCACCAGCTTCAGGATACTCGTCCAGTTCTCGAAGTGCGAAAGAGCGATGATCTGATGACATTGGTGACAGAACGGATTCCTAATTTCTACGAAGCCGAACTCGGGAAGGAGTTTCCCACCACCGTGAGTTACGATGAAATCGCTGAATCGCTCCATGACCCTAGTGAAGATATCCCGGGGTTGATTACGCGGAAGGCTACACGCCTGTTAAACCGCGAGGGATATGAATTATCACCTGAAACAGACCATGCCGCAATTCAGGACTTTCTTAAAGACAAGATGGATGTCCTGATGGAAGAAGTTGAAGACAGGGATGAGGGAACTCGTCTCATCAAGTCTACCGAATACGACCAGAAGGAGTTCCTACAGATTTTTGCGGAACCGACTGATGAACCGGAGTACGATGTCTTCAATAATGCTCTCTGGAATGCCTTACTTGATGAGTTCGACACTCCGCCGCTTGAAAAGGTCTTAGAGATTGTCGGCGAGGAATTCACCGACACACGTCCTGTGATAGTGTTTGAGGACTTTTCAATTGCTGCAGTTCAGGCCAAGCAAATCGGACAGTTCATCGAGCGTGATGTTCAGGGTGACTCTTGGGACTTCGTCATTGCTGGAACTACTGATTCGATTCGTCCCCTGCGAACCCAGACACTCCTAGGCCGGTACCCGTTTTATCAGACGAACCAGTCTGATTCAAACCAAGTCCCCTTCCTCACCACCGACAACGTTGTTGAGTTTGTCCGTCCGTACTTGGCTTACCCGAAGACACATGATGGAAGTGTCTCCTACACACAATCTACGGGTTCTGATCGATTACTTGAAATTTCGGGATTCGGTGGGGAGAACACTACCTGTGGCACTTGTGGATTGTGTACTGAACCACTCGATAGGACGCTGTTCCCATTCACTGAAACGTTCATCAATCGCATTTTCAACCAAGGTTTGGAAAGGAGCAAGCGCTCTCCGCGTAAACTGATCGGCATTCTTGAGCGTATCCTCGATGAAACGTACTATGGCCCGACCTCGATACCTTCTAATGCGAGTGTTCTTGCCGGACTGAACTCTGAAATCACACCACACGATGCGGTTTACGAAGAGGCTGAGGAGTTCGTTCCGCTGGCCAAATGGTATGGGAAAGATAATGGTGATGTCTGGAAAGTAGATCGACGAATCGTTGACGCATTCGATTTCCTAAATGGGTATGAGATTGATTCACTTCCAGCTACGCTTTCCGGCGGGATTAAGGTAACATCGGAGACTGTCAGTATCCCGAAAACAGACTACGAGGTCGGCGAGGTCGAGGATGACATAGATGAAATCTCTGATGACGAGGTGGAAGATGACGATGACGATGATGAGGACGAGTCGAAACAGCTCTCAACTGTCGAGAGAAAAATCCAGGAGCATCGTGGAACCGTAGACAATTGGCAGGCTAGCCCCAGTAGTAAGAAATATCAAGACACTAGAGGGTATATCTCCGCTGCTATCCAGGATTTACTAGAAAAACTCACAACGGAATACAGTATCTGGCCTGAATCAAGTCTCAGCTACAAACCCTCTGACACGGGATATCCATTCATCTTTGCGAATACTGATGAGACTGCTGAGCCAGGACAAATCGTTATTGACCCAGAGTCTTTCCGTGTTTCAACGCTGTTTGACCTCTTAGAACACGGAATTCGTCTTGAGGAGGGAACTCCTGACCGAGACAAATTGATTGATAATTTTGCCACACAATTCACGTCTCTGGCTGTTAGGTGGCAAAAACAAGCTCAAGAGACGTTCGTATACAACGATGAACTGCTCTTCTCGAAAAAGACGAATAGGGATTTTGATGAGTTTATTATATCCACTTATGCCGCTATATGCTTGATTGAGAATCCTTGGGAACCCCTGACGGCGGCTCGACTCAACAAGCGCTTCGCTGACAGCGATGACTTTTCTATTGATCAATCTCTTCAGGATGAACTGAAAGACGGCATAGTCACGGGTTCCGACGTTGAAACCCTCAATGAATTCATCGGGATGGCGGAGTGCGTTGAATCCTTATTAGAGGCTAGGTTTGGTGTGACGAGCAATCAACTGAATATGCCCGCAGTTCGACAGCGACTCGGATCTGATCCATTATCGGTACTCGATGACTTAGCAAAAACCCGGATAGATAATATCAGCTGGCGAGTCCATTTCTCTGATAGTGATGAGACGAAGCTTGAAGACCTCGGCGAGAAGGCATACGAGACTTACTCAATTTTTGTCGATATAAAATCCACGAGTGGTATCGATATTGATGCAGAGCAGGTTTTGGCACGTCTCAACGGTGTCTCCGCTGATAAGCTTCATAGCATACACGCGACTATCGAGAATTCTTATGAGGATGTTGCACCTGCTTCCTTCCTTGAAACACTAGATAGCCTCCAGAAGTACGAAGACTCGGATTTCGAGAGACTTCGAGAAGGATCAAAATCTGTGTCGGGAGGCCAATACGGATTTACTCCACAGGTTCGTCAGAGACTGGGGTTGGTGAAACTCCGTGCGGACCCCCTTGTTTCTCTGATGGATACCCTCTACGAGGAAGAGTCCGTCGTAGGTGACGCTGTTGCTCCAAAGTTCCAGGAGGTTGCATCGTACTATGTCGGAGAGTAACACTCATAATCTGGTGGAGCACTTAGAACAGGTCAAGCAGCAATATCAACAGCAAAGTCTCATTTCGCGATTAGAGGAGCTCGCGAATGATCTTCGCGAGCTTTTATTAGTGAAAGCAGTCGCTGAAACAGTGCTGGATTACGATGCTGGAACATACGATGAGCTTCGTGAACAGGTCCAACGGCTAAACTCGGCTGCTGAAGCAGGTGATCTGGACACGATTGCGGAGCATATCGAGGAGGCAGAGGACGCTATCGATGCAGCTGAAAGTCGGATGCAAGGTAATCGTGCTGATCCTCAATCTGCCTTCCTCAGCCGACTTGATTCAATGGAACAGCTCAATGAACAACTTGCCGCCGTTGATCAAGCTACCCTTCGTGAATTAAAGAAGTTGGCTGAAGAGAGCCGATGGACTACAGAGCTCGATATCGAGGATGACACACCGATTGAAGAAGCAATCAATGTAGCCAGCGAATTCGGCCATACTCGTCGGCAGGAATACGAGGCAGCAGAGCAAGCGATCTTCAAACCGTACCTCGAAGGTGAACTCGCGGATATTGTAGAGGGTCTATTATCTGATTCACCCCCTATGCTGTGTGAGACGGATTCTGAGACTATCGACAAACTATCAGAATCTGATTTGGGTAAGTACATAGCCCTCCGATTTGACTAGAAACAGAGTCTGCGACAACTAGCTAACGTGAACGCGGTGTACGGATTGAACGGGAACCTCACTCCGAGACGGACGTCCGCATGATAGCGACTGTCGATTAATACCGTCTCCTCCAATTTTTGATTGCCTGTAAGCACCGCTGAAGAGGGCTGTATATTTACATCCGAACCACGATGTCTCGACCGCTTCAGCTCAGGTGGTCAATCTGTGTAGACAGATATTCTCGGAGAGTGGTGACCGTTTCTTGTGAGACAGCTGAGGCCCCGGAGTCACTCCGATACCCGTGCTTGAGTTCATCGCTCTCTATGATCTCCAGTCCACGCTCAAGCTGCTCCCGTAGCGCATCGTCGTCCCCTCGCCGCAGGTGTGGCGTGACAGCATCAAGGTCGATTTCTTCTGTAACCGCTAGGACATCCCGAAGATCGGTTTCACGGCCGCTGTGGAGCTTTGCCGCGACAAGGACCACCCCATCCGATTACTCTGGCTTTCGTCGTCACTGTGCCCCTCCTTACCTCCTGCTGGTGGCTGTGGTCGTACAGGTAGTCGTACGACCACTGTGCCTCAGTCTGGCGACATCCGCGTCCGTTCACCAGGAGATCGAAGCCGATCGGCTGTTGCGGCGTGAGCCGCTTTTCGTACTCGATCACGTCGGTGTCGTAGAACCATTCCTTGTCGTGGCTGTCCGTCTCCTCGAAGCCCTGTTCTTCGAGAAATTCGGCGAATTCAGCCTTGGAGTCGGGTGCGACGACGATATCGAGGTCCGTGGAGAAACGTGCGTTAAACGCGGAGACAGCGTGCCGCCGACAAGGACGTACTCGTGCCCCGATCGCGTGAGTTCCTCCAGCAGTTCGATGAGTGCGTCACTCCGGTTATTAAAGCTCATGTCTGTGCCCGTTCCGTCTCACGATACGCGACGCCGAGGTCGAGGTCTTCGTACATCCGGTTGAGCATCGCCAACCCCGATTGGAACTGCGCGTAGTTCTCGCGCATATACTCGATCGTCTCAGCTCTTGGGATCACTGGGTACCCTTCGACGTGATTGACGTCGAGTGACGGGCGTGGCTCAATGACGATCTGTAGCGATCCATCTAGTCCGTCTCGGGGCTGTCGTTCGAATGAGGTGGGGAGGTCGAACGACTTGAAAAACGCCTCCCAGGCATCGACGTCTTGCTCGTGGACGGCCAGGAAAAACGGATAGTCATCGGGGTCACGACCGACTTGATAGCCACCCTGGGTCCATACGTAGACGG
>Ga0207715_100220_pt1 | contig 27525 bp, 31 predicted proteins | sample A23M3SouthBayCA_FD_187732 | JGI IMG/M metagenome (GOLD analysis project Ga0207715, IMG submission 187732) | Aerobic enrichment media from Eden Landing Ponds, California, USA - A23 M3 (SPAdes) | ecosystem: Environmental > Aquatic > Marine > Unclassified | place: USA: Emeryville, California... | reverse complement strand
GACAGCTCGATCTTCAGTCGAGTGCTCTCCCAGTCTGAGCTAAGGCGGCCCGCCACCAACTCCGCCGAAGACGCGCAAAAGGATTTCGGAACCACCCGACGCCCGCCCGCCACAGGACGTATCCCCGCCAGGCCCCTCCGTCACCCATGGTCGACAAGGACCTCGGCGACGCGACCATCGTGTACGACGACCCCGACGACGGCACCGTCCAGCGCACCGTCCAGAACGAGCACCTCGCGTACGTCCAGGACCACTGGATTCTCAAGGTCGAGGAGCGCGACGACCGGGACGTCGTCCGGCGCATCCCCGTCCAGCGGGTCCACTACGTCGAGCGCTCGGTCGAGGAGTTCGAGGACGAGGTGTCCACGCTGAAGCGCCAGGTGGTCTCCGCCGCCGACGACCTCCGGTCGAAGGTCTTCGGGTCCGGGCGGGGCGACCACCGGGAGCCACACCGTATCGACGTCGAGGACCCGGACGAGCGGTGAGCTACGCCCCGCCGAAACTCGTGGAGGCGACGTCGATCTTCAGGAGCGCCTCGGGTGGCTCGCCGTCCTCCTCCAGCGTCGGGTCGCGGCCGCGGTAGCGCTGGAACAGGCGGGTGCGGCCCGCCCAGAGTTCCTCCTCGTCGGTGACGATTTCTGCCCGGCCCCGACAGACGACCCACCAGTCGCCGACGCCGTCCTCGGAGTGCTCGACGGACAGCGCGACGCGGGGGTTCTTCCGGACGTTCTCGAGCTTCCGCCCCTCGGTGACGAGTTCGACGACGCCGTCCTCGTAGCGGTACCAGACGGGCGCCGCGTGGGGGCGGCCGTCGGCGCAGGTCGCGAGGTGCCCCATCACCAGGTCGCTCGTCAGGAGGTCCGCTGCGGCCGCCGGAACGCCGTCGTGTGCCATCCCGTCGAGGCAGCGTGCGCCGGGTCTTGAAGGTTCGTCCTCGGCCACGGCAACGCTTACCACGCTGGGAGCCCAGACGCTCCCATGGCTGTCCGTGACGCCCGGCGGCCGTGGGCGACGCCCGACGGAGCCCGGGAGTTCGTCGACCTCTGGCTCGTCGCGCTCGCGACCTACGGCGTCGGCGACATCGTGACGACGCTGGCGCTCCGCGTGGCCCCCGGTCCGGTGGCCGAGGCCAACCCGGTCGTGGCCGTGGCGCTCGCCACCGGCGGCCACACCGGATTCGCGGCGGCGAAGTTCTTCGCGTTCGTCGCGGCCATCGCCCTGAGCGTCGCGGCGGGGCGGCGTGCGCTCCGCGCCTGCTACTACGCGCCGCCGGCCGTCCTGGCGGTCGTCGGGGCGTACGCGTCCACCCACAACGTCTCGCTGGTGCTGGCGTGACGGCCCAGCCCTCCTCCGTCGCGCGCTCGAGTGTGTCGGCCAACGGTCGACGCCGAGCAGACCCGTGTCTAGGGTAGCGATTTCGGGGCGTTCTGCGCGGCGCTCGCCGACGCCTCGTTCAAATCCGCGCTCCCCACAGCCTTGCCTCGGCGACGAGACGCCTCGGCGAGAACGGCAGTGGGTTCGGGCGGATTTGAACAACGCCGAGACGGTCGCCTCGCTGCGCTCGGCGCTGCGTCTCGTCTCGTTCAAATCCGCCACCCAACACCTGTCGCTCGCCGATGAAACGGCTCGCGGTGACGGGTATGGGTTCGGGCGGGACCAGCCGGTCGAGGGTACGCGCCCTTCGACGTCGGTCTCAGGGGTCTCGGGCCGCCTGACGGGGTTCCGTGACAACGATGAGCACGGACCACAGCGACCTCGAACCGATCGAACCGAATCGCGCGCAGGAGCTGTACCTGCAACACAAGCAGACCGAGTGCGTCGAGAAGACGGTGCGAGCCCATCGCTCCCGGACGGGCCACTTCGTCCGGTGGTGCGACGAGCAGGACATCGAGAATCTGAACGCGCTGACCGGGCGGAACCTCCAGGAGTACCGACTGTGGCGCCAGGAGGACGGAGACCTGAAGAAAATCACGCTGAATCAGCAGATGAGCACCATTCGCGTCTTCCTGAAGTGGTGTGCGTCCGTCGAAGCCGTCCCGCCGAACCTCTACGAGAAGGTGATGGTGCCACGGGTCAAGCCGTCCGAGGAGCGGTGTGACGAGACGCTCGATGCCGAGACGGCGGAGACAGCGCTGGAATACCTCGAGAAGTACCACTACGCCTCTGTCGAGCACGCGGTGCTCTCGTTGCTCTGGGAGACCGGGATTCGACTCGGGGCTGCAAACTCCCTTGACGTCGAGGACTTCGATGCAGTGGAGGAACGCATAGACCTCAGATATCGTCCGGACCAAGGCACCCAGTTGAAGAACGGTGAAAACGGTGAGCGGCCAGTTGCCCTTTCGACCGACCTGTCCGGGATGCTCGAAGACTACGTGGCGAACGTTCGTGAGGACGTGACCGACGACTTCGGCCGGAACCCGTTGTTCTCGACAGTCCACGGGAGGATGGGTCGGACTACGTTGCGTCGTATCGTGTATCGGACGACGGCGCCGTGTTTTCGTGGCGAGCCGTGTCCGGACTGTGCGAGTGAGAAAGACAGCTGGAAATGCGGCGAGTCGGTCAGTCCGCACGCTGTTCGGCGGGGGAGTATCACTCACTTCCTGTCTCAGGACGTGCCCGCGGAGATTGTCGGCGACCGGATGAACGTCAGCCGGGACGTGCTGGACAAGCACTACGATAAGCGGTCCGAGGAGGTGAAGCTAGAGCAAAGGCGGGGGTACCTGGAGAACATCTAACGTCTCAAGACGCACTTCAGGACCGGGCCAATTTTTTAAATATCGTTCACGAAGCAAGACTTAGCCTTCTTGAAATTGATCTGGAAATAATGATCCCCCCATCCGTCGTTACAGTCTACAGTACTACTGACCAGAACCTCTATTCTGATTTCAATGCAGCTGTAGAGTTTATCGGCCAGGAGTGGCTATCTGACATTCATGATGAGTATTACGACACACCAAATGATGGATATATCGCTGAGTCTCCTCCGTCACTAGTCACTTGGTATCACTCGGCGTTGTCTATAATTAGTGGACGAGATACAATTGGGTTCGAATTGGATACTGTAAATGAGTCGGCGTTACGGTTTTTCCAACTTGGCGGTGCAATCTCTTCCATTGAGGATTCACCCGTAATCACAAAATCAGGAGGTCCAACTAGTCGCTCGGTGCGAGATCTCTACGTCTCCGATCTCCAATCATCAGGCCAGAACCCTGAGGAACTCATCCACGAAATCCTCACCGCTGCCCTGTATGATCATGTCGGGCATGACATCGCATTCATTGATGAAGAGGTAAGCCAGGGGAAGGCGCCAGAATTCCGAATAACCGATAGCGAGCCCTCGGTTGATATCGAGTGCAAGCACGCTCGGGTCCGCTCTCACGAAGAAGAGCAAGTATCGGCACTTATTGAGGAACTATTTGATGAGATTGCCACATCAATTTCCCACCCATTCATCGGCTATATTGACGCCGGGGAAGACCCCACCCCCACGGTAGTGCGCCGCTCAATAGCCGAGTTTGCTGGTACTGACCTTACCACCTACGAGGCCCAGGAACTACCAATCGGAGAACTTCACCTGATTCCAATATATCCTGACCTGCCCTTCGAGATTTACGACAACGTCATCGCTGAATACGGACTGATTCCGACCATTCAGAAGCTACTGATTGATCCCGCATTAGAATCACAGGAGTATGTCGAGATCGACCGTGCTAAACACGGTGCATTGCCAATTCTAACAAATAGCCAGCCGTGGGGGGAAGAGGTGTATTTCTGTGCTTGGCTTGGCGTTAGCGCTGAAATAGATGTCTCTGCAAACGTCGATCGAGCTGTAAACCAATTTAGCGGAGTGTCCGGTAAGTTCACAGAACAACGAGCAGGCCTCCTCCATCTGAACATTCCTGCCTATCAGTCCCTCTCGTCCGAAGATACAGTCAATCTGCGGAATGAAATCGCTGGCGAGTTAGTACAGCGTGATTCGCTTGCTGGTACGATCGTGTCGTCAATGGACTATCTGGCGAGAGATGACGACTGGTGTGTCGATATGACTCTCTCGCCGGTTCCGCATTATAATCCGGGTACTCCGCTGCCTGAGGACTTTGACCCACTCGGCTTGGATTTCTCGTTGGCGATGTCAGCCCATCAAATGATGGACGAATCGCTTGATGAAGAAGGTTCAGTGGGTCCTGAGGGGATCCGAGATGTACTAGAACAGGATGAAGGCTCTATTTCCTGCGTAGCGAACACCTCTCTCCTATACTCCAGCGCGACAATTGGGGAACAGTCTGAATCGGGATCACGGGCCTTGATTTTTGGCGGGAGTGATTCTGAGTGGGGAGAGGCCGCTTGGGTCGATATCACCCGGGGTGCCTACGTGTTCAAAATCCCTCCCCGGTTTCGTGATTTGGACCGAGTGGGGATCGCGATCGCGTTCTCCCCCGACTTCTTGCTGATGCACCTACATCCGATCCGAAAGGATGTGGATACCAAGCCCGCTACTTTGCGTGTTGAGAGTCCCACCGTCAGAAAACCCTCACTATCGGAAGAAAAATTGGCAGAGGTGACAAGAAATAGCACATAATTGTGTTTTCCATATGCACTACGATAAGCGGTCTGCGGAGGTGAAGATAGAGGGAAACCGATGACCAGGATCGGTCTGAGGAATTAGTTAACCTGCTTCTCTACCCGGGTGGGCGCACCAACCAAACGTTAATACACGTCCTCACCCAACTATCGAATGAGTCCAGATGGCGTCTTCACACACGAGCTTCCACGACCGCCTCCGCTTCCTGGAAGAGCGGTATGGCATTCGGGAAAGCGACTACGCCCGGGAACTGGGCCGGACGGTTGCTCACCTGCAGGACTGACCGGTTCCGCTGCGTTCACTTAGCTCTATTCAGATAGACCGCAAATTCCGACTTTGTCGGGCCCCCCATTCGAAGTAATTCGTCGTGGCCGGCACGTTCCACCGATTCCCTGACGAACTCCTCACAGAGGTCTGTGTGGCGCTCTGCGTAGTACTGGTAGGCCTCGGATTGGGGCATGTCGAGGGCGTACTCTCGAAGCGGAATCTCGATACCACCTTTCCGCTTGACGACCTCACACCCCCACTCTTGGAGGAGCGAGAAGGCAGTGACGTTCCGTCGAACCGTGAGCACCCGCTTCGATTCAGTGATATACGTGTCAACCCAGCTCTTCCAACTGTACTCGTCGGTCGCTAGCGATGGTAGCGAGAAGCCGGACTCTGCGCTCTCCAAGTACCATTCGGCGAGTCCGATCGACGTGCGGTGGTTGGCGTTCGGAAGCGTGTGCTTGAGAACGAGCGTCGACAGCAGCTGAGCTGCGACCGCCACAGCGGAGCCGGTCCACTCGACTTCCTCGAGTGCGTCCGGTATCTTCTCGACCTCGATCTGCTTATATATCCGCAGCTTCTCCCCTTCCTCGGCTTCCATCTCCTCAACAACACCTTCGAATATCTGGAGAAACCGAACGGTAATCACGCGTATGTCCTGCGGCATCGTGTCGAGAACGCCCCCGAAGTCGTCGTCGACGTCCGCAACTGTCCCGGTTGCGTTCCCATCCGTATAGAGGACGAAAAACTCGTCGTCGAATTCGTAGTGTTCGATAATCCCTCCATCCGGACTGGAGAGTTCGGACCGGTCTCGACTGACGTAGGTCAACGAGTACTGGTGGTCGTCAGGGTGGTGGTAGTAGACGAGATTGCCCATTGAACAACCAGTACTACCAGAGTCAATTAACGGCTTCCCTCGCCTTGACGCACTGGTTGCAGAGCTAGGCTTAATGACGTTCCATCTGAACATGAGTGAAAATGAACGAGAGTGAGTTTGTTGAGTATATTCCGGGTATTATTTCGACAACAGGCATGGACCGTCACGGCCACCGAATACCCGAAGAAGAACTTGAGAGGTGGGCAGAAAAAATTAGGACAGAAGGGCTTTGTTGAAATCCTATTCGTTAGACATTTCATCCGATGAAAACGCTGTTAGGTAGGTGTGCGTATAGACCAGAAGTTTAATGTCAGACAGTGATGAAAATTTATCAATGCGACGACGTGCCCTCCTCGCATCATGTGGATTTGCAGCGGTCGCCGCAAGTAGCGGCTGTCTCTCCCTCACGTCTGCGCCACCTCCAAAGCTCGGATACGTAGTCGTCGCCAACTACGACACGGCACCCCACCGATTCCAGGTGCAAGTGTTGCGCGAGGAGACGGTCGTCCACGACTCGACCCACGACCTGGCCGCAGCCACCGAACAGGACTCAGGGGCGGTCGTCGGTAGCAGTGAGGTGTTGGAGTGTACGTGGGGTGCCGAACCTGGGCCGTACGTCGTACGCGCTCGGGTTGAGGGCGGCGAATGGATCGAACAGGCCGTCGCCGAGACGATTGAGGACAGCTCGATGGAGGGAGTAGAGTGTGTCACCGGGAAGGTGGGATATGAGCAACCTGGCCACTCCGGACTGCGCGTGGCGATACGGGACAATTGCGAGGATGTTCCGAACTACGATGGAGGCTGTGCGTTTGCGAACCGGACGGCCACCCTCACCGAACGTGCGTAGGCATCCCCGGGTCAGATAGCGGGTTTCCCAACGTATTGTTCCTCAAATCGCTCTTGAGACTCTGTACACCATCTCTAACCAATGTGTGGCGAGACGCTATTTTCGGTCTGAGCGAAGGTGAACACGCTGATAGCCTTCGCGTCTATATCTAACGTTCAGAGTGCTTTGTCGATGTTGTGAGTGAGACAGCCGACAACGAGTTCCCGGAACTGCTTCCACCAGAGCCGTGAACGGATGAACGCACCGTACTTGCGCTTGAGTCGAGAGTTCACCGTCTCGTTCTGACTACGCTGTCCGTAGAGATCAGAGTTCAACCGAGCGTTCCACGCCTTATGGAGCGATGAAAACTCGCGGTGCTTGATGACCGGACGAACACTCTCTTTACGGGCTAACGCGCGAACCTTCTGATCGTCGTATCCCTTGTCACCGAGGAGAATCTCTACGTCACCGTTGTTCCGCTTGATGAGTGACGGTGCGATCTGTGAGTCGTGCTTTCGTGTCGTCGTTACGTGTAAGTCGATGATTGCGTTCACCCTCGTGTCCACGAGAAGTGTGACTTTCAACTGCTGAATCGTCAACTTCGTTCGCTTTGTGTAGTGTTTTGAGGCGTGACTCCGGTCGAAACCGGACGCATCGATCCCGACGACACCGTTGGTCGGAAGGAGTGCGACGGAGAGATTAAGGAGAACACGCCACACAGCCATACCGAGCCGATTGAACGCTTTACACAACGTCGAAGGAGAAGGGAGTTCCTCCAGTTCGAGAGCTCTCCGAATCCGAGGCATCTCGATGAGTTCGTCAAGAAGCACCCGGTACGTCGTATTCTTCCGCACCTTGAGACAGAGCAAGACGATGTGCTGGTGGAGTGTGTACCGCTGTTTCGAGAACTTCGAAGAATAGCGAGCGACTGCTCGACGGGCCAAGTGAAATGCCTGTTCAACGAACTGGAGCAATTGTGACTTCGGGAGGGCCTCCATTCGCTCACACTACTGGTCGAAACTGTAACTCTCTGAGGATTTCAACAGAGCCGACAGAAGGGATTCCGCTAACCCTACATCACGAATCCGATAAATTAGTCGGAGAGTGGGTGGCTGCGGAGGTAATCAGCTATGGGAGGTTCGCTGCCTTGAGTGGGATCGCTGGTGTCTATGAGGGAAATGAAGATATGGTAGAGGACCTCAAAGACGGAGAATTTGGAGGGCTAAGCATAACAGCGCAAGACTATCTCAACACATCTCAAGAAGACTGGAAATCCGTAGACGAAACCCTCTCACTTACAGTAGATGGATCATGGACCCAATTCGTCTACAAACTGATTGAGGCAGAACATATTGAATCACGATTCGAGATTCAGAAATCTGCTGCCGGGCTAGCTCTATTCGAGGTCGCTGTTGAGAATATTGACAAAATAGTCCAATCAGCGATAATGCTTCATGCCTATTGGAGGTTCCAATCGAAAGGCGAGTCCGGCGGGGTGGGTGAAATTGAACCACCGAAAATTGAATTACCAAACGGAGAAACAATAATCCTCTCAGAGTCAACTGCTTCGGGGATTGTAGAGAAGCTAGTTGCAGCGGGATATTCTGTCACATTTACCCCTGCGCAAGCAGACGAGATGAGCGAAAATGTGGAGAAAGAACTTGACGAAGTGGTCGAAGAAGATACAAGTTAAGCAATACCCGTGCCATTTGATATTTGGTCGGATTTCAGTGGGTGCTAATTAGAAACAAGAGCGAGTCTCGACTGTAATCCATTATATGAGATATACTTAAGTCGGGCCCATACTGGGCAACAGAAAATCCACGTCCATCCGCTACTCTTGTGTATTGAACGAGAATTAGAAGGTATCGGATGAATCAATTCGTCTCCTCGTTATCCCCCTTCGGTTTCCCTCCGTCAGTCATAACGTACTGCCCGTGCGTCGATTCGAGCACCTCACGCCGCTGCCGTGACTTCCGCTCCTCGCTCCGCTGGTCGTAGTGCTTGTCCAGCACCGGGACCGACACGTCCACCCGGTCGCTCAACAGCTCCTTCGGCACCCCCTCGTCGAGCTGGTTCATTATCGACCACTTCCGCAGCGGGTGCGTGCTGAACGAGGAGGGGCAGTGAGTTGCCTGCCTCGGCACGGTCGCCTCGCAGTCCTCAATCTCCCGCCCGTGGGGACAGTCCGGATCGTACTCACACGGCCGCGTGAGCTTGTAGAAGTCCCGCCGGACGGTCGTCGTGGAGACACGACCCGACGCCGTCGTGAATAGCGGCTCGCGGCGGAACTCGTCCGTGACGTCGTGGCGGTTGTGGGTCACGTAGTCCTCCAGCAGCTCGACGAGCCCTGACGAGAGGTTGACGATCCGCTCGCCGTCTGAACCGTTCTTCAGCGGAGTCCCGTAGACATCAGGCCCCTCAGGACGGTCTCGAAGGTGGGTCACCGCATCATCTGACCGGACGTCCGCCAAGTCGATTCCCCGCAACGCACCGAGCCGGATGCCGACCTCCACGACCAGTTCGAACTGAGCGTGCTGGCGGGAGGCGTACTCGAAGCGGCGATAGTAGGCGCGTATCGCCTCGACCTGCTCGTCGTCGGGCACGTCCTCCTTGACCTCGTCGGCCGGCGGGACGTTCGGGAGCGGCACTCGTTCTGCGAGTCCCTCCTCGACGGCCTCGATGGACTCGCAGAATCGCAGGAACCGCTGGAGCATCGCGAGTGTGCCGTTGAGCGTGATCGTGGTGATGTCGGTCTCGGCCTTGCGCCAAGTCTTGAACGCGTGCAGCTGGCGGCCTGAGAGGTCGTTGAGGTTCTCGAGGCCCACCTCGTCCGTCCAGTCCTGAAAGATGCCCAACGCCGACCGGTGGGAGCGACGCGTCGCTTCCCGGACGTCGTCCCGGCGGTGCTCGAGGTACCAGTCGATGGCCTCCGCTGGGGATATCGGTTCGAGGTCGTCGTCAGTCATGCGTGGCCCTCGGTCGGTGAACGGTGGCACCTGGTGTGTCACAGGGTGGGTGCCGAACCGGACAGTTTGACCGTCGATGCGGGGGTGGACGCGCCTCCATCACAAAAACCTACGATACAACGGTATCGTAAATAGTTTGGTGTTTATCCGAACGTTCGGCCTTCCTGAGACAGATTTAGAGGATATAACTCAATATTCTCCCTTTGACTGGCCTGTTTGTAAAATTCATTGGCCATTACCGGTTGTGGTTCGGAACTGGATCGCCATGCCGAAGTTGACTATCCCAGAAATTCCGCCACTGCCGGCCCCTGAGACGGCTGAGAGGGCGTTTCGGCCATCGCCATTACCACCGTTCCGTCCCCGTGATTCGGTCCAGCGAATCACCAGGACCAGGGAATTGACCGCCCATTCTCGCCAGCCCATCATCGTCACGCTATCCTGTGGTTCTCGTTGCGGATGCCCATCTCCTCCTTGACGTCTTGCGATTCCTTTGTCAATGACGCGCAATAGGCGTCTTTGTGCTGGCGGTGCTAGTGTGGGTCGCTGGGTTGGTCGGTGGCCGAGACGAGTTGGTCGGCGACCCAGAACAGGACGATGTCCGCGGCGGCGAAGACACCACCAAGGAGCCCCCCGACGACGAAGGCAACGATCGTACCAATGAGTGCCACGAGTACAACGAACGGAATCGCGTTCAGGGGTATCTGGGGGAGGACGAGGAGTCCGACGAGCACGCCGAAGAAGATCACGCCGGTCGTCCCACCCCACTCGAAGCCCGCCCGAATCACGGTATCCCGGTCACTCTCGGCATCGGACTCCAGGAGCTGGGTCTCTTGGAGCCACCGGTGATTCGACCACCACGTAATCCCCCAGAGCGCCCCATACAAGAGCAGCCCAACCGAGGTCTCGATTTCAGCGAGGAACTCCCCGACTGGCACCGACCCATACAGGCACATCACCAACACCACCACGAGGACGGCGGTGTGGAACGCTGCGAGCCCCCAGCAGAGAAGCGCATCCGGGGCGAGTCGTTCATCCATGCGCGAGCACCTCCGCAAGCACGAGGAGCCCACCCACATAGAGAGCAGTCAACCCATACCCCCACTGGAGGCGCTGTCGGACTCTCGGGGCCGGGTTCGAGACTCGGCCATATGCATGCAGTCCGAGCAGCCGGATAATCGAAAGGAGAAGGAATCCGAGAATAGCAAGCAGTTTGATACTGAGCGTCATCCCCCAGCTTGATTCGGGCGCGGGAAGGCGCGGGGCGAGCGCACCGAGATTCCCAACGCCGGTCATGATGAGAATCCCGATCGACCCCCAGAACAGCCACTCGTACGCCCACACACCCCCCAACTCCTGCTCGCGGGTTGTACGTGTCGCATCCGCGAAGAATCGAAGGTGGCCCCAGGTGAGGACAGCGCCACCGAGGACGAGTGCCATCCCGAGCACGTGCAGCCACCGAACACCGATACCCACCAGTGCGGATGCCATATGAAGTCGAGCTCCCCATTCATCGTCATCGTCCTGTAAATATATAGATACAGGCCTGATATATCGCAGTTCCTTCCCGCCCGCAACACGTCGGAACCCACCGTAGACGCCGGCCTAGCATCCCGTGGCGAACCCAGCAATCGTACGCCGTGACCGATGAGCATCCACCACTAACAACTGCTGATGATTTCAACAGGGTCAGAAACTTTGTAATAGCCACCGACGTATGAGGTGCACCCTACGTAGCGATTCAGGTGCAGCCCCAAACCTCTATCCAACCCGCTCATCTCCCGTCGCTATGGAATACGAGACGTATTTCGACCGAATCTCGGAACGAGCGGTCGGTCGCTACGATGTCTCGGCGCTCTTCGACGACTATCGAGTATTTGATGCTGTAATAGCGGATTTCGTAGAGCCGTTTCGAGAGCGAGATATCGATGCCGTCGCCGGGATCGACGCGCTCGGATTCGTGCTTGGCACGGGGGTCGCAATGGAACTGGCCGTTGGGTTCCATCCCATCCGGAAGGGCGGAAAGCTCCCGATCCCCGACGATGACCGCATCCAACAGGCGGTGACGGACTACACTGGCGAGGAGAAATGCCTCGAGCTTGACGCGGCTCGTGTCACACCCGGGTTACGCGTTCTCGTCGTCGATGACTGGATGGAAACCGGTGCGCAGATGGACGCAGCGACGTCGCTCGTCAAACAGGCTGGCGGGACCGTCGCTGGCATCGCCGTCCTCGATTGCGAACAGAACGACCGAAGCCGGGCCATCGCAACCGAATACGACCTCCACACCGTCAATCCCGACACGAGCCTGTAAGGGGCCCGTAGATCAACAGTTTCACTTTCACTTTGATTTTCGCCGGGAATTATGGGGCTGCAAGAGGTATTGGAAGCTAGAAACGCCATGAGCGACCCTCCGGACAAAGTAACTACGGCGTCCGATCCAACTCAGGCAATTCTCAGCGAGTCGGGATTGAACAGCAAACATCTCTGCGATTATGTAGTGAACGTCGCGACCGGCTGCCGGCACGGCTGCAAATTTTGCTACGTCCCCTCAACGCCCAACATCCGTGCCCGACCAGAGATGTTGGAAGAAGAGACGGGGACCGAGGATCCTCAGAAGGAGTGGGGTCAATACGTCCTCTATCGTGACGGACTCGGTGAGCGGCTGCGCGACCACCTCGAACAAAAGCGGACCTGGAAACGCACGAATCGTGGCTGTGGCGTCGTCGGGATTTCGTTTTCGACTGATTGCTACATGGATGGCCGGGCCGGCAAGGTCACTAGAAATGTCGTCGACGCGCTCACCGACCACGATAAATATGCCCGCGTTCTCACCCGAAATCCTATCCTCGCACTACAGGATGCCGACGTGTTCGTCGACGGCGGCGAATACGTGACCATCGGCTCCTCGATCCCGTGCTGGGACGCTGCGAAAGTCCGCGCAATCGAACCGAGCGCACCCGCGCCGCAGCACCGACTACGGGGGCTCAAAGAGTTCAACGACCTCGGCGTGCAGACCTACGTTAGTTTGAGCCCAACGTATCCGACGCAGTCGAAAGAAGACCTTCGGCAGCACCTAGAGCGAATCGCCGAGTGCGACCCCGCCGTCATCTTCCACGAGCCAATCAACCCGCGGGGAGCGAACTTCGAGATGACAGTGCACGCTGCGAAGAGCTCCGGCGAGACGAAACTCGCTAGGGAACTCAACGAACTACGCGATCAAGAGAGCTGGGCGCGCTACGCGACGACTCACCTTCGATGGGTGCAGGAACTCGGTGATGAACTCGGGTTACCAATCCAGCTCTGGCCGGACAAACAATTGCTTAATCTCGTCGACTGCGATGAAGCCGAGTGGCTCCAGTCCTGGCGAGAACGCCAGTCGCCCGAACCATTCGGTGAGCGCGCACTCCCAACGTCGTCACCTCCGACAGTCCCTCAAAGCCGGACGCAATCCGCCGATTAAGTCCATCCGCTCAGTCCCGACTGGCCAGCCCGTTCTTCCGCCTCTTCCCATAATCCGTTTTTATTCATAATGTCATCCATAATGTCGCGAGCGGTATCGTTGTCCGACGCGAAGACGAGATCAAAGCGCCACTGGTCGGCCGTCGGGTCGCGTAGATCCTTCGAGATGACGTTCCACTCGTTGTTTTGCGCCATCCGCTCCGTATACCGCTCAACTACTTCCTCTTCAGAAAGGCCATACGCCCAGTTCTCTGTGTCCAACTGGCTGCTGACGGATCCGTGAGAGTGGTCGGCACCTTCCCCCGTGTTTCGGACGATGCCGGTCGTCTGGAGATTTACCAGCAAATCCATGTTACCGCGGTCGATTAGGGTGTCGAGAGTATCCCAGGTGGGACCGAATCCCCTTGGATCGACGAAGGTGAACCAGTGCGGGTAGTCGTTCGATTCGTGTGCCAGGAATCGTACCGCTTGGTTCGAATCAGTGTTCATAATCTTGATATATGGGTCGTTGCAACGTGCGACTTGGAAATCTGCGCCCGAGGGTTTTGCCTCGGAGACTTCGAACCTGTACCCCAGTTCGTCCTCGATAGTACGATGTAGGGTCGTGAAGGAATCATCGTCAACTTCGTAAAAATAGAAGCGTTCAAAATCATCGGCGTGATTCGAGAGTGCGATTAGTGCCGAGCCGTCCACGATTACGCCATCCGAAAGTTCCGTCTTCCCGGTCCCAGAGTGTGTGTCGACGTACCAAAATGCATCCCAGTACGTCTTCATGATGTTGACGTACGGGGTTAGATAGTCTTCTAAAATTATCAGTTTGGCCGTCGTGTTCAACCGGCTTCCCTTGAAGTGGTCGTGTTGGTCCATCGTCATTGTGATCCCGATGTGATAGGGGATGAATGCGGTCAGAATGCACCCCTAAGCTTCGCAGGTCTTTCGTGTTGGTGTTCTCTGACAGGTTGCATAAATCTAGGGTGGAAAATCTGTTGGGGGACATCGGGAGTCAGTGAAATGATGGTTGCTATTCCCCTCATCGATAGCTGCGCCATCTGCTTCTCGAGGCCCACTCCCGCTCAAACTAATTCGAGTCGATAAATCGCACCAGGTATAAATGGCATTCCCCAGATTCAGTCGGTTGGCAGTCTCCAAAAAGAGACTCATGGCATTCCCAGAGACCCGTCACGATGGTAATCCCCCCGATTGCCATCAGTGGCATTCCGGATGGGAGTCTGGGGGATTGCCATCCATGGCAATCCGGGGGCATAGGGGGGAGTTGGCAATCGGAGGGATTGCTGGGAATGGCGATCAGGGGAATTGGGTATCGTGTCGACCGGGGGAACTATTGGGGCCAGGTCCGGGGTGAAATTATGGATCGCGGGATGGAGCTCCGCATCAAGGGGCACCTGTACGAGATAACAGCGCTGAACGACGAGGTATGCGAAAAGGGAAGGCAGGGCTTCCACTCCTCAGAAGAGGGGTACACGAGGACGTTCGAGAGCGTTGCTGAGTGTGCGGGAGCTGCAATGGTCGATAAAGTGGCGAAGCACATCAAGGACGAAATGAGACGGACGGCAGAACGCCCCGACAATCAATCCGTTCGAAGGAAAGCGAGGATGATGCTCTCTGAAGAGGACTACGTTACCGATACGTATCTCAACAGGGCCTAGGTATTGGCACCATCAACACATCCCACCCCTCGATATGTGGGCCTCCTCTCACTCTGTAGAGGAGCGATAGACATCGAGTGATTGGTTGTAAATCAGGTCAAGGACCTCTACAAGCTCTTCGTTCCACACCGTGAAATCAAGAAAGGCCTCCTCGACAGCAGCGACGTAGGCCGCTGCGAACGTATCGTGCTCCCCCACCCTGATTCGGTACGTTTTCTCGATTTTGTCACGCCGTTTCCCGGTCAATTCAGCCTCATCGGGAAGGGCTCGTCGGACATCCTCCTCGTTCGCATCGAAGACTTCGTTGAACCGATTCCGGAATTCCGTGTCGTTACTGCCACAATTTCGGACGTAGAAGTGTAGCTCCCCATCGCCCACAGCCTCTTGCCGATTTCCGAACCGATGAATGAGTGACAGACGAATGTCCTCCCGGCTCGGGTCTCTCCTTCGGATGTCGGTCAACCCGTCCTTCGACTTCCACCACCCCTTCTTGAACAGGTGGGCCCAGTCGTCGTCCTTCGCCCGGAAGATCCATTCCTCGCCCGCTGAACCGGAGTCTTCGGACACGGTCTCGACGAGGGCCCAGAAGCTCGGATCGACCTCCGTGGCGTCCTCGTAGTCCGTCACCTGCTGGTTCTTGAACTCCCACCCCGACGTCTCGATAGCTCTGCGCTCGGCCAGCGACTGCCCGAGTCGAGTCGCCCACTCGTCGTTCAGGTCGTCCCAGTGCTCGTCGAAGGTACTACTCACGTCTTCGATCACGTCGAAGTGTTCGAGGTACAGGTCGATCTTCTCTTGGTCGGCTCGTTCTCGTTGAGTCATGCCTGTGAGTTCCGTGAGGTCGTCGATGAGTTCGCGGAGCTGTGCGACTGTCCGCTGGGGGTATCGTGGGGCGTGCTGGTCGAGCACCGGCTCGAGGACGTCGTTTGAGATATCGGTCCAGGACCAGTTCGTGAACGCCCCCGATAGGGCATCGTCATTCCCGTCGGGCCGGACGTACAGGTAGTACTGTCCCGATTCGTACTCGCCCTCGTCCCGCCCGCCGACGAGTGATGCCGCTTCGTAGAATTCCGTCTGAGAACGGCCTTCTCCGCGGACGTTGTTCTCTTCTGCCGAGAACTTCAACTCCGTCAGCAGGAACCACTCGTTTGGGCTCTCGATGACGAGGTCCACGTAGCCGCTTCTGTCTCCACTGGCCTCGTCTGCGATAGTGACCTGCGTCTCTACGGTAACCCCCGACAGGTCGTAGGTGTCCTCCTCGAATTCGAGGGCGTCGGGCAGCGATTCGAGGAACGAGCGGAGTAGGTCGTCGCCCATCCCGTGTGGTTGGTCGGGGTCGAGAAAATATCCGAGCAGGCGGTTGACGTAGACCTCGGCTCGCTGTTGGTCGCTCAGCGAGTAGCCGAGGACGTTCAGAAGCGAGCGCGGATTCTCGGGGACTGTGGTGATTTGGTCCCAGTCCCGCTCGAGTCTCTGTAACTCCGCCTCCAATTCGGGGTGTGACATTCCAATGTCCGTATTCACGCAACTGAGACGGCGGGGAAAGCCCTTGCCCTGGTCGGGCGTTTCTTCGGTTCAGTCAGTCGGCCACAGCAGCCCTGAATTTCTCCAATAGCTCTATAACCTCGTCGAAACAGGCAGCTTGTTCGGCGAGAACGTCTTGGGCGATTTGAGCTCCCTCTATTTCTACTTCCCACGACCTTTGTGGTAGCCCCTGCTGGATTCTGAATCTATGTCCCTCTTGGAGGCCGCTTGTGGTCAGTATTTGACCAGGGTGCGATTTGTCAAACCCGAATTCCACACCCAACTTCTGAGACAAGCAGGCTCAGGAATATTACACCCGGCACTCATTTCCCTCTGGCTTACCGGGGGTTTCAGCGACCGGGAATACTTATCCCGTCCCACTACCAGGACGTAGACAGGAACAATGGAGCAAATCTCAGAAGGCGACCGTGTCCGGGTGGACCTCCCCGATGAGACGGATCCGGACCACGAGCGCTACCATGGGACCCATGGGGCGGTCGAACGGATACTCGAGGACGACGCTGACGCCGTTACCGGCGACGAACGCGACAGCCAGCTCTTTCGCATCCGACTCGAGACGGGCGAAACCGCTGACTTCCGGCGGCACGACCTCCGGCCGCCGCTGGAGTGACTAGTCCCTGTGGACGGAGCTGACCCCCCGCGTTACGCCTCTGAAGCGCCAGGCGGGTGATAGTCCGGGGTTGGAGGCCGATGTCTATTCAGTAACCTCAGAGACGGCCTGTAACCCCTCGCTCAGATAGTCGAAGTACGAGTCCCGGAGGAGGCTGTGGTAGATGCGGCCGCTGAAGTGAACCAGGGGAACGGCGACGGTCTCGGCGGGGGAAGTCACGCGGAAGGGGTAGCCGTGAGCGTCTGTAACCTTGCTCGCGTCGCCGTCGATGTCGACCAATGGCGTCGGGTCCATGGCGGACCGGACGACTCCCCACGCGTCGCCCCCGAACACGAACAGCAGCTCAGGTTCGACGTGGCGGAGTTCGTCCGCCAGGTAGCCCCGATACGAGGCGCGGTGGTGGGGAGTGTCGTGGTCGCCGATCCGGTACTTGATGACGTCGGTGAGGTAGAAATCGTCGAAGAACCCACCGTTCTCGACGTATCTCTCCCAGTCGTTGTCTACATCGGCGTACCCGTTGCGAGCGCAAGCCGTGAGGAACTTCTCGGCGAAATCTGCGTTCCGCTGGATGAGCCACGAGGTGGCGAAGCGACGGTGGAGGGAAACCAGTTCCAGCGGGTCGGCGGCGGGGTCGAGATTGCGAATGGCCTCGAACTCCTGGCGGTGCCGGTCGTAGACCGGGCCGGGGTCCTGGATGAGGAACATGCAGTCGGGGTCATCGTGCTCCCAGTCGTGGTAGTAGGTGAACGAGAGGTTACGGACTGTTACGTCGTCCGGATTGGTCCAGCCCCAGTCTGTGAGCGCTTCGCGGACGCCGTTACGGGCTTCATCCGCCAGGTTCTGGAGTTCGGGATGCTCCGGTTCGGCGATGCGGTTGACGAATTCTGAGTTCATGCTTGAACCATTTCTACTACATATAAAAGTCCACTTCTGGAAATATGATAAACGCTCCCTGTTTCAGCTAGCGTTGACCTGTTCCCTGAAAACTAGTGCTACAATAGTGTACAACGATTGTAGCATGGATATCTCATTGGATATCCTATTGTAATATTTATAATTCTCCAATACCCATTTGTGGATAGACGTTTCAACTAGCCACCAATGAAAAAGGAACAAGCAATCAAATTAGTGGAGGAACTTGATGGCGACGAGCATGAGTGGATTGACTACAAACAAGACTACTACGTTAAAGGGACAGCTCATATAGAATCAGAATTCGTACGGGACATTCAGTCCCTTGCGAACGCTCTTACGAATCGAGACGAACGGTACTTGTTCATCGGAATCGACAATGATGGCAACTTAATTGGTGTTGATAATGACGCTACTGATAAGGAGAACCACCCACGGCATATTCTTAGTTTCGAAGAGGACGACTTACAAGAGATAATTGACGCCCGTCTGAGCCCAGGTCCCCGAGTATCATTGCACACGTTCAAGGAAGGGGGGAAAGTTGTTTGCTGTGCTTGTCGTGAGACTTGACAATAAACCCCCCTGTGTCACGACGAGCGCCCTTTACGATGACTCAGGTGATATCAAACTGCGCGAGAACGAACTCTGGATTAGAAAAGCGTCTGGAAAAAAGGAAATCGATAGGGGTGAACTAGAGAACCTAATCGAATACCGAATTCAGCAAGTGGAAGACTCTCTGATGAAGGGTATCCGCCGGGTTGTTGAACTTGATCCTGATACGATTGCCGCAGTCGGAGACCTCCAACCCCGAGAAGGGGTTGAGGCAGACATTACATTCGAAGTAGATGAGGAAGGCGATTATACAGTCGATAGTAGACTGACTGACCGTACGTTCCATTCTCTTCAATCAGAGGTAGATGCAGACCTAGGAAAACGGGGAAAAAACAAGGGTTACTACATTGATCTTCATGACCTAATGCGGTACTATAAGAAGCATGATCAAGTGCCAAAGGACAATGAGGCCATCCACCTCCTTGCTGAGAGCGCACTCTACAACTGGCTACCGGGCACGTTTTGGCTTGCAGAATTATCCCCCGACCAGCATCTAGAATTCATTCGGTCAGTACCCGACGAAAATCAAATCCGGAATACCATCTGCAAGAGTTTGGTGCTTGCTGATGAACAAGACTCTTTTGAGGATTATGTGTCGAATAGTTCGAGTATGCAATATCCGAGGTTTAGTGCTAGTGATTATCGGGATCTCTTCGGCCAATCTATTGAGGATCGATATTCCAATCTACGAAGTCCCTATAAGAAGATTCAACACGGTGCTATTGAACTGAAACTTGACTTCAAATCCCTAAACAACGAGTTAATTCGGGAGAATATCCCGAAGTTAGCGGCTGAATGGATCGATTGTGATGACGATAATAAGCGGTCAAGGCTGAAATACGCAATTAAAGACCTCGAACTAAGACTGACTGCGTCACTATTGAGCGGTGATATAGAAGATTGATTGCTTGAATACTTTCGGTTTCCTCAAAAACAAACCCACCGATAGGACGCCCTTTCAGCTGGCCCCTTGCTGAATCAGCCTTGGAAAGATGGCATAATGAGATTTCGGCGTCGAAACCAACAGCCTCAATCCGCCCACCCTTTCAACACGTCTGTAAAGGACTGTTATCTGAACCACCTGATACGTGTGGTCCATGGACGAAGGCGGCCTGTTCATCACGCTCTACGACAAGGACACCCTCCGATTGTATCTGGACGAGGGGGTCTACGGCCAGCATATGACGCCTCAGGAAGGGACTCCCTCATCACAAAGTGCTCACTACAAGACTCTCGCTGACTATGCGGCGGCACGAACGGGGAAGGAGGTCTTCTTCTTCCTCGACCGCGAGATCTACTACGGCGGTGAAATTGTTGGATCCGAAGATCATGGCGCCTTCTACATCAATGGTCGACAGAGTCCAATGGGACGAAAGGCGGATGCGCCATTAGTGTGGGATGAAACAGTTCGAGACGAATACGAGTCAACGGGTACTCCTGGGGTGTTCGATGCAGGCGGTGAACGCGGCGAGAAATGCCAACCATTCCTCATCCAGTTCGAGGACGAGAAGAGCATGGCGGGCGACTACATCATCTCCGACCAGCTGTACTTTGAATTGGGGGAGTACCCCTATCCTCTGCCCTCCAACAGCATCGCGGGCATGGGATTCTGCACTCTCACGCCAGCCGAAACAGACGTTCTATTGCGTCTCCTCGAAGAAGAGCCGGAAGGTCACATGGACCCCGAGAGTGACGAACCGGTCCAGTTGACAGGAGACCCTGTACCCTTCTCCCCCGAGTTAGGTGTCGGCTCTGTTGAAGAAGCTCACCCCGAGGCACATCTGGAGGCATCCGTCATTGCCAATCCGGAGCTCCTCCCGAGCCACTTGCATCCAGATGGAGCAACCATCTGCCGACAGGTCCCCATCTCACCATTCAAGCCAGCCGACATGGACCAAGCCGACGTCTGCTACTTCGATGGGGAGAGAATTCGAGACGGGACCATCCCGAACACAGTCATTGAGCTCAAGATACGGAAAGCGGGGAAGCAGGCAGCCCTCCAGGTCAAGCGCTACATGGCGTGGCTTCACGACCGGATAGGGGACGACGCCGAGAAGGTCACGGTTCACGTATACGCACCAGGGTTCACCAGAACCTTCGACGGGTACATTCCGGATCGCTTCTCCGCCAACATTGAGAAATTAGACTTCGAAAGCGGTCATCAGGAAACTCTCGGCGGGGTCCGAGATGACTGATAGCGGCCCGACAGAGGGTGAAGAGTGGTATGGTGCGGAGGTGTTAGAACTGAAGGAACTCCATGCCGATGGGTGGGAGATTTACAAAGTCGAGGGCGACAAGTCCCCGGATGATTTTGTCGTCAAAGTCATCAACCCGGATCATCCCCGTGGAATCAAAATCAAGCATGCCCACTTCGCAATCGACTTCTTCGGGAAGCTCCTGCAGGACCGAGAGGCCGCTTTGTCACTATTCGACGGCCTAGTGGACATTTGGAAGGGGAGAAACGCTGATGATGTGTTGGCTGAACTCCGGCCGACGGTCGAACACCTGAACGGATACGATGCTGACTTCTTCCTCTTCACCATGGACTGGATCCTCGAACAAGAGGACATCAACTACACGCCCGGAAGCCGGGGTCCAAAGAAGCAACAGGAGATAGATGAGATGCTGGCGGAGATGGACGTAGAGCCGCTTGATGACCGCGGGGGAAGTCAACTCGCAATCTCACTTTTCTCCGACATTGCAGCAGGTGAGCACCCCGTTGAGGCGTTCTACCGGGTCGGCATTGACGTCGTAGCTCTCCGGTAAGTCAGAACTCGGCTATCGACTGCTGACCAGCTTCTCGTCGCGCGTTCTCCGGGATATTGGTTGCGACGATCTCGTCGACCTCATCGCGGTTAGATGCGTCGCTGTTGATGGCTCGCGTCGCGCCCTCCGTTTCGACGTAGAAGCCCGCCTCGTCGTACATGTCGAACATCACGCCGCTGTTGCTTAGAATGACGTGGACTCCGTCTTCATCCAACTCCTGAGCCGTCTCCAGGAGCCGTTCCTGGTCATCGATGCCGAACCCTTCGGCGCTGTAGTCTGTGAAGTTCGCGGTCGGACCCATCGGCTCGTAAGGTGGGTCGAAGTACACCAAATCGCCCTCAGTCGCGTAGTCAGTCACGTAGGTGAAGTCCCGATTGAAAATCTCGGCATTCTCAAGGACGTGACTGGCCTCTCGGATGCGGTCCTCCTGGACCCAGTCTGGGCTCGAGTAGCGACCGATAGGCACGTTGAAGCCACCGCTGCTGTTCTCACGATAGAGGCCGTTGTAGCAAGTCCGGTTGAGATATAGTAGGAGCGCAGCTTCCTCGATAGGGTCGAAGTCTTCCCCGTAAGGACGCTTGTTGAATATCGCGCGTTGCTGGTAGTAGTAGTTCTTGATCCCCTTCCCCTTGTGATTCGCTTGTGAGTAGTCGCTGGTCTCGTCGGGCTCGCTTTCCGGTGCATCGAAGGTTCGGAGACGCTCGATTAACTTCTGAGGATTGTCTCGAACCTGTTGGTAGAAGTTGATGAGCCGGACATTAGTGTCATTGATAGTCCCGTCTTCAGGTGACAGATCGAAGAACAACGCACCACCGCCGAAAAACGGCTCGTGAAAGTGATTGTACTTCTCGGGGAACCGGGCGTACAACTCCTCCAACAACTGCCGCTTGCCGCCCGCCCACTTCAGCACCGGTTGGACCATTCTACCACCAACTACCCAGCCGCCACCTGATAAACCTCCCGTTCAAGATATATTGAAGGGGGTGCCTTCCGAGTCGTATTAACAGGTGGGCTGAAATAGGCAGGGTATGGCCCCTGAGCGGGATGAAGACACGGGGCAATTTCAGGAGGAGTACCCCGTTCGGTCTTTTCTCGAGGCTGTTCAGGAGTTGGAGAACCCCACTACATCGAACGTCGCGGACTATATTGGCTGCTCCTACGACCTTGCATATCGCCGTCTCAACGAACTAGCTGCCCGAGACGAACTTCGGAAGGAGGTGGTTGGGAGTTCCCTGCTCTGGTTCCCGAGCGAGTAGCTACGAGACGTAATCGTCCAAGTTCGCATCTGGTGGCGTTTCGTCTCCCCAAACGTCCCACTCCGCCCGTTGTGTCCTCGAGAACATCTCCAAACGAGGAGCTGGTGAGAGTTCCTCCGCTAATCGATACGCCTTCTCCGGCTTCGTAGAATGCTCTTCCCGCTCAGCGAAGAACACGTTGGGAACGTCGTTCCGGTCTGTAGAGAGATTTCCCTTTACACAGAACAAGATGTGTTCGGTTACGTTCCGAGTGTAGTGACCCATTCCGATTCGCTCCTCGATCTTGACGGCCTCTTCACGCATATGTGGCAGCCCCCGAGGCTCGTCTTTGACTTTGACCCAGGTGATGATGTTCTTCTGATCGAATCCCCACGCCTCTGCGATGTCCAGTGCCTGCCGCATGAACGAGTTTGTCGTCCACAGATAGAGATGAGCGGATGGGGCGGTGATACTCTGGATTTGCGGTGCCATACCGAGAACCGTCCCATAGTGAAGTGTATCGTAGTGTGAACCGGACCCTCGCCCCGGCCCAGGCATGTCGTCATCGTAAGCCCATGGCGGGTCCACCATGAGAGTCTTGTATTCGCCGTCTGGGAGGGGTGGGAGGCTGGGGAACTCCACCATAGCAATAGGGACTCATCTCCCGGGGATAGTTCTTCGGTGGTGATCCGCACGTAGCAAACATTTCGATTGGTTGCCAACAAAAGAAAGCTCTACTGACGTCAGTCACAAACTGTGGTATATCAGATAAATTCGCCTTGATCGCGTAGATACTCTCATTGCCCTGGTCCGGAGACGGTTGTAAGGGCAAATTCAGCGGATCGGAAAATAGAGGGTGTGAAGTTAGCAGCGCAACTCGATGTTCTACCATCACTCGTGGCGATCTCTGTTTAACTTTCACACCGGTGTACGAACGTTTTAGACATTGTGGGCTAAAAGACCTGGCACGTAGAATCATGACAATATATGCCCAAAACTTCTACGAGATCCCCGAAACGGTCGAACAAGACGACGACCTTCGAGAGCAAATTCTCGGATTGGTAAGCGACGATCCGATCCAAGGGAAAGCGCTCGAAGGCGGCGACCGGACAGCCGAATTCCGCAGGATGCTCCGCAGCTTCTTCGAGGGCGAGACAGACCTTGAGGAGATAATTGACGAAATATCCCAAAGTCTTCCACGGAGCGAATCGCCACATAGACACGATAATCGAACCTTTGCAGACGGTTGGGACGAACGGCTCGCTAGAACCCAAATCAGTCGCTTCTACAATCAGGCGGTTCTACAAAGACTAGACGAACGGGGCGACGAGGAGTGTTTCATCCCACATTCCAACCGCGAGGACCCCGACTCGAAATGCACGCTCCACTTAGCAAATAGCACCGTAGACATCGAGATCCTCCAAGACCGCCTGCAGCGTGCTTACCAAAACGGGGACTATCACGACCAGCCGATGATTCCGGATCACCCCCACTGCACGCACGTAGTGACGCCAGCAGACGATATCTAATATTATTGATGGAGTATCGTTTGTGACTGTCCGCACTTTGCTCGGTATGTCATTCTAACGAGGGTCGTCAATCGGCAGTCTTCTCAAGGGTCCAGTTGCCACCCGTAGTTAACATCCACTCACACTCCCCGGTACTTTCTTACCTCACCCCGCGCTCCAATCATCCGGAATCCCAGACGGCGGCCACCCCCGCTCACCACCCGACTGGATTCGGATCTCGAAACGACACTCCGAAATCAGGATTCCGGGGATACAGGGCCTCAAACCCCGCAAAACCCCGGAATAACGTTCGCCCACAAATGGAGTGGGTTCGGGCGGATTTGAACCACCGACCTCGGCCTTGTAAAGGCCGCGTCATGACCGACTAGACCACGAACCCCTCGCCCCGGAGTACCAGCCAGCCCCCGAAAAAGTTGCCGTTCGGCCCGGAACCCTTACCCCCGGAACCCGCCCACAGACCCACATGGACCGCCGGTACGCCGCCGTGCTTGCCGTCGCGGCGCTCCTCGTCGTCGCCGGCGCCGTCCTCTACCCGATGCTCCCGGCGACGATGACGCTCACCGGCGAGAGCTACGACCGGGCGGTCGTCACCGTCGACGACGAGAACGGCACGACGCTCGGGACCGTCCACGCCCGCGTCGCCGACACGCCCGACCAGCGCTGGACCGGCCTGAGCGACACGGACGCCCTCGCCGACGACGAGGGGATGCTCTTCGTGTTCCGCGACACGGCTCACCGCCGGTTCGTCATGCGCGAGATGGCGTTCCCGCTCGACATCGTCTTCGTCGCCGGGAACGGCACCGTCACGGCCGTCCACCACGCACCGGTGCCCCCGCCCGGGACGCCCGAGTCAGAGTTGACGCCCTACACCGGCCGGGCGAAGTGGGTGCTGGAGGTGAACCGCGGGTGGACGACGGCCCACGGCGTCGCCGTCGGCGACCGCGTCGACGTGGAGTACACCCACGAGACGGCCGGTTCAGGAACCCTTTTAGAGCGACCGGTGCTGACGGGGTAGGTAATGGCGGTCCCCGAAGACGAGGACGACCCGTTCGAAGACCAGCGGGCGGCCGTCGAGAACCCGATGCGGCGGCTGTTCGCCGAGTACGGCCGGGAGAACTGGGTGGCGTTCGCGGCCGGCCTCGCGGGCAGCATGGTCGCGCGGGCCCTCGACCTGCTCCCGCCGCTGCTCCTCGGGCTGGCCGTCGACGCAATCTTCCGCGACGGGACGGCGTACACTCTCCCGCTCGTGCCACAGTCGTGGATTCCGCCGACGCAGGAGGGGCAGTTCTGGCTGACCATCGGGCTCATCGCCGTCTCCTTCTTCGGCGGCGCGGCGTTCCACTGGGGGCGCAACTGGGGGTGGAACGCGTTCTCGCAGAACATCCAGCACGCGGTGCGCGTCGACACGTACGAGCAGATGCAGCGGCTGAACATGGACTTCTTCGCCGACAAGCAGACCGGCGAACTGATGTCCATCCTGTCGAACGACGTGAACCGCCTCGAGCGGTTCCTCAACGGCGGCCTGAACTCCGTCTTCCGGCTGTCGATGATGGTGCTGGGCATCGCGGCAATCCTGTTCTGGATGAACTGGCAACTCGCGCTCGTCGCGTTGCTGCCGGTGCCGCTCATCGCCGCGTTCACCTACAAGTTCATCCAGGCCATCCAGCCGCGCTACGCCGAGGTGCGCTCGAGCGTCGGCGAGATGAACTCGCGGCTGGAGAACAACCTCGGCGGCATCCAGGTCATCAAGACCGCGAACACCGAGCAGTTCGAGGACGACCGGGTCGAGGACGTCTCCGAGGGCTACTTCGACGCGAACTGGGGGGCCATCACGCTGCGCATCCGCTTCTTCCCGGCGCTGCGGGTCCTCGCCGGCGTCGGCTTCCTCACGACGTTCATCGTCGGCGGCCTCTGGGTACTCAACGACGCCGCGCCGGGTCCCTTCAGTGGCACGCTCACCGTCGGGCAGTTCGTCACCTTCATCCTCTACACCCAGCGGTTCATCTGGCCGATGGCGCAGTTCGGACAGATAATCAACATGTACCAGCGGGCCTACGCCTCCGCCGCGCGCATCTTCGGCCTGATGGACGAGCCGACGCGCATCGAAGAGGACCCCGCCGCCGACGAACTCGCCGTCACCGACGGCCACGTCGAGTACGACGACGTGACCTTCGGCTACGACGACGAGCCCATCGTCGAGGACGTCTCCTTCAGCGTCGACGGCGGTGAGACGCTCGCGCTCGTCGGCCCGACCGGCGCTGGCAAGTCGACGGTCCTCAAACTGCTGCTCCGGATGTACGACGTGGACGACGGCGCCATCCGCGTGGACGGCCAGGACATCCGGGACGTGACCATCCCGAGTCTCCGCGAGGCCGTCGGCTACGTCTCCCAGGAGACGTTCCTGTTCTACGGCACGGTCCGGGAGAACATCGAGTACGGCACGTTCGACGCCACCGACGAGGAGGTCGAGGCCGCCGCCCGCGCCGCGGAGGCCCACGAGTTCATCACGAACCTGCCGGAGGGCTACGACACGATGGTCGGCGAGCGCGGGGTCAAACTCTCCGGCGGCCAGCGCCAGCGGGTCTCCATCGCGCGGGCCATCCTGAAGGACCCCGAGTTGCTCGTCCTCGACGAGGCGACCTCCGACGTCGACACGGAGACGGAGATGCTCATCCAGCGCTCGCTCGACCGCCTCAGCGCCGACAAGACCACGTTCGCCATCGCCCACCGCCTCTCGACGGTCAAGGACGCCGACCAGATCGTCGTCCTGGAGGACGGTCGCGTTGTCGAGCGCGGCACCCACGACGACCTCATCGCCGAGGACGGGCTCTACGCCCACCTCTGGGGCGTCCAGGCCGGCGAGATAGACGAGTTGCCCGAGGAGTTCGTGGACCGCGCCCGGGAGCGCCAGGCCGAGGCCGACGTCGACGAGGAGGAGTACGAGGCCGAGGTCGGCGACGACTGACCCCGGGCCTACAAGTCGGCCCGCGCCCCAGCGGTCCCCGTGCACCTCGCCGAGGCGACCTGGACCGACGCGGACGCCCTCGACGCCGACCTCGCGCTCCTGCCGGTCGGCAGCACCGAGCAGCACGGCCCGCACGCGCCGCTCGGGACCGACGCGCTGAGCGCCGAGGCCGTCGCCGCGGCGGGCGCGGACGCCTACGACGGCGAGGTCGTCGTCGCCCCGACGGTCCCGGTCGGGGTCTCGGCCGAGCACCGGCAGTTCGCCGGCACGCTGTCGGTCTCGCCGGACACCTTCCGCGGGTACGTCCGCGAGACCGTCGCGAGCCTGGCCAGCCACGGCTGGGACCGCGTCGTCCTCGTCAACGGCCACGGCGGCAACGCCGCGGCGCTCCGCGAGGTCGGGGCGGCAACGACCCGCGAGGGCGTCGCCTACGCGGTCCCGTTCACCTGGTTCGACGCCCTGGACCCCGACGACATGGGCCACGCCGGCCCGGTCGAGACCGCGCTCCTGCGCCACGTCGCGCCGGACCTCGTCCGCGAGGGCCGTCTCGACGAGGCGGCCGCCGGTGCCGCGGATACCTGGGGCGAGTGGGTCGCGAACACGAACCTCTCCTACGACGCCGCCGAGTTCAGCGAGAACGGGACCGTGGGTGACCCGCGCGACGGCGACGCGGAGCGCGGCGCGGCCCTCCTCGACGCGGCGGG
>Ga0207715_100208_pt1 | contig 30307 bp, 21 predicted proteins | sample A23M3SouthBayCA_FD_187732 | JGI IMG/M metagenome (GOLD analysis project Ga0207715, IMG submission 187732) | Aerobic enrichment media from Eden Landing Ponds, California, USA - A23 M3 (SPAdes) | ecosystem: Environmental > Aquatic > Marine > Unclassified | place: USA: Emeryville, California... | reverse complement strand
AGAGCTCGTTTCGCTCGACATCGGCCGTTTTCTCGTAGCCGCGGTCGGTGAGAAGGTCCGTGTAGTCGTCGACCGCTTGGGCCGGAATGACGACGTCGACGTCCGTGGTGAAGCGCTGATTGAACGCCGCGATCGCCCACCCACCGACGAGGACGTATGGCAGGTCAGCGTCAATGACGGCCTCCAGCGTATCCAGCAGCTCGTCTTCGCGTTCACCGAGACTCATGCGTTCAAACGCGGATCCTCGTGGGACGCGTCAATATCGCGGTCGTACTCGTCAGCGATCATCTCCAACGCCGGCTCGTAGTTCACCCGGTACTCCAACATGTGCTCGATTGCATCGTCCAACGGAATGACCGGATTGCCGTCGACCCACTCGCGAGTGATGCCCCCACTCGTCGGGAACAACACGTACGAGACGGTCGCGTCGTAGTCGCTCGCATCCGGCCGCTCTTCGATCCGGCTCGGAATCCCGAACTCATCAAAGAATGCCGTCCACTGCTCAACATCCCGGTCGGCGACCTGGATGAAGATCGGATAATCGTCGTGGCCCCGGGCGATCTGATAGCCGCCGTGGGTCCAGACGTAGACGCCGTCGATTTTCGTGTACGCAAAGGGCATCCCGGCGAAGTGCGGAATGACGTAGCCGTCGTCGATCGAGGGGGGAACAGCGCGAGAAATAGCGGCGACGAGATCGTAGTAGCGATCCCTGACAGCGTAATTCTCGATGTAGACGCCGTCCTCACGCCGGATGAAGCCTGCGTCCTCCAACCGCTCGATCCAGTCGTAGACCCAGGAGTAGGAGCCGTCGATCTTCTGGGCGATTCGACGGATCGAGTCGCCCGGCCGGGCCGCGACCATGATCTTCGCCGCGGTCTCGTCGACGTACTCCATCATTGCTAGTTATCGGTATCGCATCTAACGGTATTAGTCTTGTCCCCCGTATTTCCTATAGAGTTATCTCTATACAGATATATAATTCTTGGCTCCGGTAGTCCGATCCGGCGCAGCATTCGAGCAGAAATGAATTAACCAACAGAGGATACGACTGATCGCTATTTGTTGGTTAAGTCTATCAGCGCCCGCCGAGGGGCGGAGGCGCAGTCCCGTCTCCACGAACTATGACCGACCGATATCTAACGACCGTTCTCGACGAGGCAGAGCGAGTCGCAGAGCACCACGAGCAGGTCGCCCAATCATCAGACCATCCGGAACACGAGTATCTCCGGTACGCCGTCCTTCGGCTGCTCGAAGACGAGGCTGACGACACATCGGTGGAGGTACCGCAGATTGACGGCGTGACTGTCGGCTACGGAGAGGACGACGCGATGTGCAACAGCTGGGACGACGACGTCGAGTGGTGGGAGACGGTTCCGCCGCAGGAGGCATGTACTCGCTTCCGGGTATTCTACCCCGACGAATACGACGCTGTTCCGCGAGTCATCGTCGACGTGATGGCAGCACTCGGGGCGTGGCGTGTCTGGATCGGGAGCGCTGCCGCCTGTGGCTCCTACGACCATCGCGAGCGGCGGGAAGTCCACTATCTGTGGCCGGAGGGGCATCCGGTCGAGGCCCTGGTTGCGAATCGGCTCCAGGATCCCGAAGCTGCGGTTGCCCCAGACGGCGGCCGCTCCGGCGACGTGCGCGATCGGATGGTCGTCACGGAGCACTCGCCCCAGCACGACGACCTCGAGCCGCGAACCAGCCGTGCCGTCGACGAATCGATGGCCGTCTCGCTGCTCGAAAAGGGTGGCCTCTATGAGGTCCGATCGGCGTCCGGAAACTGGTATGAAGTCGACGTGATCAGCGAGTCGTGTACGTGTCCAGACTGGCGGAAGCGTACGCCCGATGGCGGCTGTAAACACCTCCGGCGAGTCGATCAGGAGATCAAGCAGGGGCGGGTCCCACGACCTGATGGGCGTCTCCCCTCGAACTCGTAGGATCGCCCAGCGTTCGAGATCTCCCGAGGCTACTGTAACATCAGACGAAACTCCTTGATGGAGAGTTTCGAGTAGTGAGACGGCTGCTGGAGAACCGGTGAGAACAGTTGGCAGCAACTTAACCAACAAAACTATGCAGTTTGCGCCTGTGTTGGTTAACACAGATCGGCCCATGTCCTACGAGCCACCGACGCCCCCAGCGGACCTCCCCACCGACGTCATCGACACACTCAACGGCTATTCACCCGAGCTGCTCCGAGACGTTGCCCACTATGCCGAGGACCTCGCCGAGCATCGCGAGCGCGAGGCCCGCCTTGCCGAAGCGGAGGAGGAAGACGAGATCGACGAGCGACCCGATGACCTCCCCGATGATGTCCCGACGAAGGCGACGATCACGATCAAGGAGATCAACGACAACCGCTACTACTACTGGCAGTGGCGAGAAGGAGATCGCGTCAAATCAAAGTACAAATCCCCAGTGAATCCGGACGAGTAGACGAACTAGTACCTCAGTCGGATGGCCAGCTGTTCGGGGAGACACCCCGTCTGCGAAGTGAAAGACGCAGGGTACGGGAGAAGTCCCGAGTTGATGAGTGAGGATCCAGTCACTGTCGACGAACTCGCCGAGAAAGCCGACGAGTATCTGCACGAAGCCTCACTCACACCGGAAGAATACGAAGCCCTGAAACAGAGTGTTGCGGAGCTCACGCCGATCTTCTCAGCTAAGAATTCGCACTTTGTCCTCGGCAGCTACGGGAAACATGAAATCCGTCGTCTCCAGCTCGTAAAAGATCGTCTCAACCGACAGCCCGGTGCGTACGCGTTTCTGATGGTCGACATTCGAAGCGAGTTGACGAATACCTACCTCAAGTTCCGGCTGCTCGCCGATCACACAGACGTCATCGTGGGCGTCACCGAACACGCTCAGGGCTGCTTCCTCGTCGAGCAGGGCTACTTCACAGCCCTAGAGGAGTACTTCGCGAAGACGCACGTGTTCAAACGCGAGTACAACACGATAGATGCGGACGCGATCGACACGAACGTAGCCGTCGAGAGTCCTACAGTGGAATGCAGACCGCGATCTTCGAGATGCTCAACGATGCTAGGCGTCTCTGCCGGTGGACGACTGAGAACGACCTCGTCGAGTGTACCGAGGCTCTCGTGAGTGATCAGGAATACCCGTAGACAGAGGCTAATCGGTTACTCACACCCCCGACGTTTCTGTCGTTTCTCCACGAAATCCTGTTCACTGATGGCCCAGACAACAAATGAACTCGAACAGGAAGACATCCCCCGTTTTCGAGTAGTAAGTGCGGGGGTGAATCCGTGCAAGATTGGGTCTTCGAACCACGAACCCTCACGGGATAAGTAGTCCACTGGAGAGCGATTGCAAATGCTCGTAAATGAAATGTCGTTTAGATTTTGTCAGACACTCCACTATTGCCAGTAAAATCGGAGGGTAAGACGCTATTAGATGAAATTGGCAACGGTGGTCCTGGTAGTAACTAGTCGGATTGATTGGGGCAGGGAGTTACTGGCAACACCGGAGAGGGTACTGGATAAACTGGCACTGACGGTTGCGCGGTTACTGGCAAAAGTGGAGAGGGTATTGGCAGTACTGGTGTTGGCGGTTGAGAAGTTACTCCAGAACCCGATGCCGCTTGGCAGTTTCACGAATATCGTCGAGCTCTCCGAGTTCACTTTCGAGTGCGTCGAGGGCCGACGACAGGGAGACATCAAGCTCGTATTCGTTGTAGTTTCCGCGTCCACTCGACGAGTCGACCAACCGTAAAATCCCGTGGAGGCTCAAATCCGACAAGTGGTCGTGTACCCGCCTGCGTTTCAGTGGTTCACTACCGTGATTTCGAAGAACTGCTTGATATCGCTCATAGATCAGTTTCGTTCGTTCAGGCGTTTCACCTTCTGCCGCTAGCTGGCAGACAGTCAGGAGCACATACTGCCCCTGCCGGGTCAACGAATGCATCCCTTCGACAACCTGTTGTCGCTGGATCTGATGCTTGGCCTCCCGAACGTGGTCTTCGGTGATTTCCGCCTCTCCACCCGCCATCGCGTCGTTCTCGGCGATATCAGCTGCTTTCCGGAGTAACCGTAACGCCTGCCGAGCAGATCCCGAGTCCTGTGCAGAGAATGCGGCGCACAGTGGGATTACATCTGATTCGAGGACATCGTCGTAGAGCGCGATATCGGCTCGCTGCTTGAGAATATTCTGCAGTTCAGTCGCGTCGTACGGAGGGAACAAGATTTCCTCTTCGCAAAGAGTGTCCTTGACTTTCGGAGAGAGGTTTTCTCGGAACTTGAAGTCGTTCGAGATGCCGACCACACCGATTTTCACATCGAGATCCAATTGCGAGCGTGCTCGTGGAAGCTCGTACAGAATATCGTCATCCGAGCCGATGTTATCGATCTCGTCCAGAACCACGAGAATAGTCCCACCGATCGACTCAAGGTCGTTGTAGAGTTCGTTGAAGATGCGTTTTTGTTGATACCCGGTTTCGCTCATCGGTTCGCGCGAAGACGAGACTGTGGTGAGAGGGTGAGAAGGAGAGCGAATCTCGTTCACGAGATTGACCGCTACCTGATAGGATGTGGTGCAGCCAGTACAGTTGAGTTCAATAACGTTGAGATCGACGTCGTCGTACTCTCCGGCGGATTCTTGCAGCTCCTCAAGAAGATCGTGCGTAGCAGCTGTCTTCCCGACGCCGGTAACGCCATACAGAAAGACGTTGTTCGGTTGCCAGCCCTGAATGACAGGACGGAGAGCGGCCGCATATTCGTCGAGTTCTTCGTCCCGCTCCTCGAGTGTCTCTGGCTGGTAATCATCCCGGAGGACGTCTTTATCCTGGATGATGAACGATTCTCGATTGAATCGGCCCATAGGCGGACTCAAGACGAAGAGCCATCATAAAACCAGGGGTTCCAGTATCACCACTAACCCACCACTCGAACCAGTTATGCCAGTACCGCCCTCGCTTATAAAACACACACACTCCACTATTGCCAGTAAACCTTTGCAACAACTGGAGGGGGTCGTTGACCCCCTCTCTAATTAGCGGTACTTTTAATATATTGTATGTTAAACCAAACCCGTACTAGCGAAAACTCGACTAGCTATAGTAGGTTTAGATAACAGTAACTAGACTAGAGACGTGACATCTTCTGCCCTCCTGTCCATTCTCCCCTCGTTACTGGCAATGGTGGAGTGAGAGAGGTACTTAAACGACGGTATTATTGGCAATACTGGCAACTCTGGTTGCCCTCTCCCTGCTACCATCGCTGCCTACCCGATATTCCAGTCGAAATCTACCCTTCCCGACACCAATCGATCGATGACCGTGGACCTCTTTTCACATGTTTCGCTCGTTCCCACTTCCCGATGATGACCGTTTCTGAATCTACTCTCCGTGATCCCCGTCGTTCATCGTGGTTCGAGATGCAGGTCTTGCCGGCGCCGCTGGGCCCGGTGACGATGGCCGTGTCGGCGGGTTCCCCGTTCGTGATGGGCTCGAGAACGCTGGAGAGATGGTTGACTTCGGCGTCGCGATGCTCAACTTCCCGAGGGACGAACCCGGCGCGGAGAACGCGAGCATCGCGGATCATCGTTGCTTGATAGACTGGTTTTCTGGCTAGTACTAAAAACGTGATTGGGTTGTTTCCGGAAACCATCTATTCAGTTCCATTTTACTTGTCGTATCCCCCTGCTGTCGTGCGATTTCTAATTGTGGAAAACCAAGTTTTCCGGGATTTTCCGGAATCGGCCCATTAACGGGAGAACCACTTTCTCGTATGCGCATTCTGTCGCCGAGGGCCAGGTAGTCGATGGCGTCCTGATTGCGAGACCGTCCGTGCGAGATCTCCTGTTGTGGAGGGGATTGACCGTTCAAAAGGACGAACCAGCCACGTTACTACAGAACGCTAATCAAACACCTCTTCGATACGTCGAATATGGCAGACGACAGAACCGAGGGTGTGATCGTCCACCTCGTGGACAAGCACGGGGAGGGCGAGATCGAGCGCAAATACGACGACTGGGAGATTGTGGACGAGGGATGGATTAGATGCATCGGCCCGTCGCAGGGTGGCGAACTCGACAGTGGCCACGTACCCGTCTCGTACTACCCACCCGAGCGTGTGGTCTCCGTCGACGTTTACGAGAAGCCTTCACGAAAGTCGGTCTGACGCGCCGGCAGCGATCCGCTCCCGTCCCGATCTGGGATCGATTAGACCGGGAGAGCAAAGCAAACGTTCTCCACCTCTGGCGCAAGTGAGATGACCCGAGCCTTCCGCTGCAATTCTTGGCGCCGGTCTTCGATACGCTGCTCAAGTTTGTTGAGCCGTTCTTGTTGACCACGGATCGCGATGTCCATATTCGACCCAGCCTCTGCTTTCCGCTCATAGTTCTCGATAAACTCCTCGATCCGCTGGCGTTCAGCCTCCGCATACTCCTCCAGGTCATCCAGTTCTTGCTGGGTCTCCTCTCGGCGGCGCTCGTGTAGTTCTTCCCGCAAAGACGTGACCTGCTGGCTGATGTACCGATCAGCGGCTTCTCGTAGCTGATCCTGACTCTGTATCAGCGATCGCACACGGTTAGCGTCGGGCGACCCTTTGATACTGTCACCCTGAACAACACGCTGACCCATCCGCTGCCGGGGGTCTTGATGGCGGGCATCGACATACACGGGAATCATATCTTCCCGGATAACCTCGCCTGTCCCGTCTTCGAACGTCACGCGGTAGTTGTATGCAATCCCCGGCTCGTCGACGAACGGGAGGAGCTTTAGGCCAACATCGCCGTGCTCACTATCCAGGATTTGCTGCATTAGCCGCTGAACCAGATCATCATCGGGTGAGACGTAGTCGATACCATCGTGGTCCATCGCGAAGTCTCGGCTGAACGTGAACGGCCCGTACTCCTCGTCCGTTCCTTGCCGTAGAGAGCGTGGCAGCTGGGCCCTGTAGAGATTGCTCCCGGCTTTCTCGATGTCGCCACCGAGCGCCTCGACGCCGCGTTCGACGAACTCGTGGATGTCGGCCTCGGTCCCGTAGACGTCCTCGGACTCGTCCATCACCTCCTGAATTTTCTCTCGGCTCTCCTGGTCAAACGTGCTCGTGTCGATGAGGCTGCGTTCGTACCACTCCTGGAGCGTGCGTTGACGCTCGTCGATGAGCTCCTCGAGTTCCTCCTTGGTTGCACTCGCCGGTTCCTCGTTCTGGATGGACTCCATGATGAGGGAGTCGACGTTGATGTCGTCGAGCATCCCCAACACGTCAGCGGTGTTGCCGAGTTTGCCGCGGATGTTCTCGACCTTGTTCTGGAGCATGTCGAAGATCTCGCCCTCGCGCGTGTCCTCGAACGTAAAGTTCCAGACCTTGACCTCCTTGTCCTGTCCGTAGCGGTGGAGCCGGCCGATTCGCTGCTCGAGGCGGTTCGGGTTCCACGGTAGCTCGTAATTCACCATGATGTGGCAGCTGTGCTGGAGGTCAATCCCTTCGCTCGCTGCGTCGGTCGCGAAGAGCAGCTTGGACTGGCCGTGGTTGAACTCCTCCTCGATGCGGGCGCGTTCCTCCTTGTCGACGTCCCCGTGGATGACGAGGATCTCGTCGGCCCAGGGTTCGTCCTTCACGAGGTCGAGCAGGTAATCCAGTGTGTCCCGATACTCGGTGAATAGGAGGAGTTTCTCGTCGGGTTGCTCTTCCAGCAGCTGCTGGATGTAGCGGCGGACCTTCTGGGCCTTCGAATCGACGGAGATGCCCTCGGCGAGGGAGACGAGGTCGCGGAGCGTTTCGATCTCCTCTTCGAGTTGCGCATCGCTCTCGGTGACGGTCAGCGCGGAGAGTTCCTCCTCGGCTCGTTGTTTGTCCTCTTCGTCGAGGTCTTCGCCGTCGAGATACGCGGAGGCCTCTTCTGAGAGGCTCGTGGAGGTCGACTGCTCATTGACGAGGTCGCCCAAGCGACGGCTCAGCGTCGCTTGGATGGCGCCGATGCTGCTGACGAGGCGTTTCTGCATGAGTGCCATGGCGAACCCGACCGCTGGCTCGTTCAGCTTCTCGGAGCGATTGTAGACGTTCTGGACGTAGTCAGTAACGGCCCGATAGAACTGCCGCTCGTCGTGGGTCATCTCCACGGGAACGGTGTTGACCTCACGGTCGGGGAAAATGCGTTCGCCGTCATCGTCGTACAGCGTTTGCTTCCCGCGACGAATCATCACGCGGTCGACGGCCTCCTTCGAGAGGTCTTGGTCCTCGGCGACGAGGAAGGGATCGATGTACTCGACGAGCGAGCGGAACGCCTCCCCTTTGCCGTCGTGTGGCGTCGCGCTGAGCAGCAGCAAGGAGTCGGAGTTGCCGGCGACCCGTTCGACCATCTTCGACGTCTGACTGGGGGACTCGCCCCGTTTGGCGGCTTTGTGTGCTTCGTCGACTATCACAACGTCCCAGAACGCTTCTTCGAGTGCAGGCTGGAACTCGTCCTGTCGGAGGAAGGCCTGACTCGTGACCATCTGTTGGTGGTCTTGGTCCCAGATGTTGGCCTCCTCGCCGAGTCGGCGGCGTTCGCCCTCGACCCACTGCCGGTCGGCCGGTGTGAGGTCGATGTCGAAGAAGCGGTCCATGTCCCGAATCCACTTCTTTTGAAGGTGGGCGGGAACAACGAATAGGACGCGGTCAGCGCGGTTGCGGGCGGTGAGCTCTTTGAGGATGAGGCCGGCTTCGATGGTCTTCCCGAGGCCGACGTCGTCGGCGATGAGCGCACGTTGGCGCAGCTTCTGCATCACCCAGTTGACCGCGGCGAGCTGGTAGGGTTCGAGGCGGACCAGCGAATTCGAAATGCTCAGCAGCTGTCCCTGCTCGTGGGCGATTTGTAATTGAAGTGCCTGAGAACGCAGGTCGAACCATTCGGCTGAGACTGCCTCGTGATCAGGATGTAGTTGCTCGGCTGTGGTTGGACTCAACTCCCCGAGCTGGTCGCGTTTCGGTTCAAGTTCGACGTCGTCGATACAGACGGTCTTCACGCCAGCGTCTTCGACATATGCTCGGAGATAGTCGAGATCGCCGACGGAGTAGGTCTTGATGACCTCGGCGGTGGTCCCGTTGAGGAGAATCGTATCGCCAGGAGCGAGGTCAATAGACATTAATGCTTAGTCTTGATAGACATAGTTACAAATGCTTCGCGGTCACCGAGTACGGATCCAGTTCCCCTTACTGGAAGTAATTCTACTCCCACCGCTATTCTGATGGCTTCTTTAAATCTAAATGAAGACGAGCTGTCGTACGCTGGTGTTGCGATAAAGAATATAGTCGCAAAACTTGATCTTGCTGAAGAGTTTGACTTGTCTTATCTATCATCAAAAATACCCAATTCCAGTTATGAACCCGAACAGTACCCAAGCCTAGTTTTCAGACCGTCCGGGCTTTCAACGGTATTAGTTACTCGAACGGGGAAGCTACTGTTCACTGGCGGGGACTCAATCGAAAATTTGCGTGATACCTACCAACGCATCTCTAATGAATTGGAGAATATCGGAGTAGATGATGTCGGCAGGGTAGAAGAAATCGAAATCGTGAATATTGTCTCAACGTTTGAATTAGATTCTACTGTTGACTTAAACTATTTAGCGATTACTCTTGGGCTAGAAAACACAGAGTACGAGCCAGAGCAATTCCCTGGCCTCGTTTACAGGATTGAAAATGGGCCCGTAGTGTTGATTTTTTCTTCGGGAAAAATAGTGGTTACCGGCGCGGAATCTACATCAGGAATATTAGATGCGGTGAATACGATTCGCGAATTAATGGACTGAACTTCTATTCTTGCGTAATCGTTACGAAGTTCAACACAAACTCTTGTGGGAGGACACCACCATGGTAGAAGCGGGCATCCGGAAGTCCCTGATTGCGGAAGCGCTGAATTGGATCAGCGAGGGTGCTAACTTTCGTGTCGTCGTCAAGATAACCGAGGTGAGCATTTTCGTCTAGTAGCACACCAGGGGCATCTTCGTCGATGTTCTTGCCTGCAACCCACCGGCGCGTCACTTGCTCTGCCTCGTCCGGTGGGTAGATACCGTCGAGATCGATATTCTGGGGAAGTGAGACGAACCCGTGGTCCGAGAGGATGTATGCACGGTCCCACTCTCCCTGATCGATTTTCTCACAGATGATGTCGGAGATTTTCTCGATGCGATCGCTGAACAGCGCCTCGAAGTCAGTCAGTTCTTCTTCACCGGCCTTGTCGAGATCGTTCCAGTAGTACGCGACACGCGTATTGCTCCAGCCAAATGCGTCGTCCTCGCTCTGCATGATGTAACTCCAGCCATCGTCCTTCAGCATCTTCTCACGCTGGTAGTTAGTGATTTCGCGGCCGTTGCGTTCCGGAACGAGTTCCCCGTCGTCGAGTTCGATGTTGAAGCTGAACTTACTGCCGGGCGTGAGCGCTGCTTTTCCGAACTCGGTATCCGAGGGGAGTGTCCCGACCCAAGCAGTCTCGTCGACTTCGAGGCTAGGGAGTTCACGACGGACGGATTCAGCCAGTTCGTGGGCGAGGTCGAAGCGCAGCGCGTCGACGATGAACAGCGCAACGCTCTGGCCACTCTGGAGGTGTTCTTGCTCCTGGTCGAAGAACTGGTGGGCGTAGTTTTCGCCGACGAACGGTGAGCCTGCCTCGATCTGGTCGACGACCAGGTCGCCGAGGTCGCTGAGGTAGTCGAGGTAGCGTGACTCAGTCAGCGACGTGCGCAGGTCGTCGAGACTCGCCGTCGCGGGATGTTCCTCGGGAAGCCCGTGTTCGGGCTCACCCGAGATGATGAGGTTGAAGACGGCGTTGTCAATCTGCCAGGTCCCATCGTCCACGTCGCCGTAGAGGTCGACGACATCGGTCGTATCGCCACGCTCTTCCCACGTTTCGAGTTCGTGTGCGAGTTTAGCAACCTCGACAGCTTGGTTCCAGACGCTCGTCCACGGGACGTCGCCGTAGGTCGTTTCGAGACGCTGGTAGCGTGTGGCCGCTCGAGTAGTACACGTCTCGTACTTCCCGTCGTGGAACGCTTGCAGCCACTCGTTCCAGAGCTCGTGTTCGAGCGAGGCGTCGACGGGACAGTCGGCCAGTTCCCACGGGTCGTCGTAGGACCGAAGAATATCGTGCCAGAACTGTGCGTCCGGATCGAGGTACACGTGCGCCAGTTCTTCGGCCCGTTCTGGGTCGACTTTGCTCAGTAGCGACTGGAGTTCAGGTCGGGAGATCCCGAGCCCCGAACTGGACTCGGGTCGGTATTCGGCATCGAGCAGCGATGTATCGAGGCCCTCCTCGACGAGCCACTCGGCGACCGCCCAACGCCGTGTACGTGTCACGAGCACGTCCTCGTCGGTGACCCCGTCGACGGCCGCGACGCCGTTGTCGACCAACAGATCGCGAATCTGTAGCAGATCGCTGTTCTCGTCGGGAAGATTCTCGGCGCCGTGTTCGAGAACGAACTGAACCGGGTCTTCGTGGCCATCGAGGACGATCTTTGTCTGGAGCCCCTGGAGCGTCGGGAGGCCACCCTCGCCGCTGAGCTCCTGGAAGAGCGTCTTGGCGACCTGCTCGCGGTCGCTTTCGTCGACGTCCTCGTAGGCCGTGCGGATTGAAGCCGCCTGAATGCGGTCGTTCTCGAAGCAGCGTGCGGCGAGCTTGCCTATGTGCGCTTCGACGACGCCACCGGTGTTCTCGACATCCTTGAACCAGTCTACGTCATCGTTGTGGGCCTGTGGTACGTACCAGACGGTTCGGTTGTGAGGAGCTTCGGTGCGTAGTTCCAGGGGTGTCTCTTCGGCAGCTTGGAACTCACAACCCAGCGACTGACTCACGCTTTCGACGACGTCCTGAAGGTAGCCACCGTCGTCCCACCAGAGCACGACCGGATCTTCGTCGGCCGCCTTGTCGATGGCGGTCTGGATGGCATCTTCAGCGCACCTTGGGAGGGTCTTAGTTGCGGGCATAATTATCGCTTCCTGCCGTCCGTTGGATAGTTCACTTGGATATCTAGAATTAGCTGAGGAGCCAATTGGCACTCAATCACCGTAGGACACCGACACAGATGAGCATCACATCCCATATGAGGTTGATTCGTACACTAAAGGACCCACACAATTGACTTTAATGTACCTCAACAATCAGAGAATCACGACTAAACTGACGGTGAAAATGAGATGGAGAACTGACGTCCTTCGAAACTCGAAACTCAAAAATCGTCTGTGTCTCCCTGCGCTGCTGCGGCCGTTGGACATTATTTGCTGGTGGTTTCAATAGTGACTAAATTCTAGTTCATCCCCAAGTTCCTGCCTTTTCCTCTGCCTCTTCAGCTAGTGATCTTGTATCTTCAAGTTCTGACCGAGCCTCTTCGATCTCATTTTTCGTTTGTTCAACCTCATCCCGGATCTGGCTTATTTCCCGGTAAACAAGGTAGACAATTCCCCAGTCAGTTACTAAGCCTACAAACGTCAGAGTGTATCCGGCGAGCGGATAGTCAATCCTTAGCTCAGTACCCACCAAGATCAATATCGCTCCGAAAAACAGTATTCCTGTTTTTGTCTTGAAACTTCGATCAATCGCCCACTCTAGAATTGTTTCTCGTTTTGTCATACCTCAATTCAACCGTAGGAATTCTAATAACCTCGGGGACCCTGTAGGTCACCAGAGTACCTCAAAATAGCGTGTTCTCGTCGTATTCGATGGTTGCAGCGTCAGGTAGAATCTCGTCGAATACGTGTCTAACATCCGGATCTGCCTCTCCAGTCATTCTTACGTACTCGTCGTCCCATTCTTGAGCAGCGACTCGAAGTCCGTCATGCTCCTTCGCAGCTTGATAGACCGTGTGAACCACTTTTTCAACGTCGAATGGGCCACCGTAATACGGGATGTGGATCTCGAATCCGTCTTCTTGGTCCGCGGGATCACGACGCGTTAATGCTGAATCGTAGTTGTCCCAGTGGTCGATAAAATGGAAATACAGCTCTTCGAGATCGTCTTTCTGGGACTCATCGTTAATCCCAGGAGTGATCTCAAAACAGATGATATGCTGCCAGTTTCCGGGGATATGGGCCGTCTTGAGTCCTTTCAGGTTTTCACTCTTGTAGGACCCCTCGCGAACCGGATTACGCATAATCCGGATGATTTTCTTCCGGTACGTGTCGAAGGAGCCACTCTGTTTTAGCTCTTGGACGGTGGCTTCGAAATCCCGATCCCAGTTGATGTCCCAAGGAGTCTCCGTCGGAATCTCACACATTCCTCAGGAAAGCAATCGCTCTATATCCGGGTCGTCTACAGGATCCCGATCAGGGTCTTCCAAGCAATAACGGACTTCTGGCGACATAATCACGTCGTCGATATACGTCGCAAAATCCATCTCTTCGGCATATTCGAAATGCTTCCACAGCCAGGTCTCCTTTGCACGGTCGACTAACTCGTCAGTGCTCATCCGCTTCGTTTCTTCGTGGAACCGTTCGATTAGATACTTCTTTTTCGGCGATAGGGAGCCGCCATCGAGCGCAGTCGCATACTGGCCGTTGTCCCGAATAGAGATTCGCCCCTCCTCATTCAGTTCCTCAAGGGCTGCAGTAACGGTTCTGGAATAGGGGCCGTAATCGTACGGCATAAACGTGGCATCAGTTAGCCGTTGTCCGGTCTTGATGGCAGTCTTGATCTCACAGTAGAAGATCAGCTTCTGCACCCGCTTCTCATAGAGTGCATCGTACTTGGAGAGGAACTCGACGATTATCTCCTTGAGTTCCTCCCAGTCATCCTCATCAAGATCGACAGAGCGATCCGGAGAGGATTCTGGTGTGGACATAGCTCTCTATTATACGTCAGGCGGGAATGGGCATAAGTTTGGTGTATAACAGATATTGCCGGTCAATTTGCGGGTTAGAGCACGTTGTCGTCGACGGCTTTAGGAACGATCTCGGCGTCGGCGAGTGGTGCGATGTTGATTTCGACACCGTGCTTGTGGTTCGGCTGGTAGCCTGCAGTCGTGATTTCTGAGAGAGCGCGGTCAGTCCAGTCTGAAGGTACGCGCTTGTCAACCGTCTGGCAGCGGTCGTCGATCTCTTCGGCCAGCGCCTTGAACTCGGCCAGCGGCGGCAGATTCTCGATCTCATCCACACCCTCGTCGTCGGCGACTACTCGAAGGTACTCCTCGTCAACGATGGAGACATCGTCAAGCCCCATCGCCAATGAAGCGAGGTGGCGTTCGTCTTCGGAGAGATGATCGTGGGGTTGTCCGTTCTCGTCGAGTAGATCGGACCCTTCGCGCTCGAAGTAGTAGGTCATGAACAGGATGCCTGAACTGGAGTAGTGGTCCGAGCCCTTGAGCCGCCAGTTGAAGTAATCGAACAGGTCGGCAAGGTGTGCTTCCACAGGTTCGTCGACCGGCTTGGCGTATGCTTCACAGGCACCTTCGAGTTCTGCAAGTGCGTCGAGCCACTCCTCGCGCCACTCGTCGACGGTCTCCCAGAACTTCTCCGAGAAGGTGTCCTTGAACCACGCTGAGTCCTTGCGCTCGTGTAGTTCCGCGAGTGTTTCCACGCGCTCGCGGGTTTCTTCGCGGAACGCGGCGACTTTCGGTGCGAGGTCCTCGACGAGCGCGCGGTCCGCGTTGTCGAACTCACGCTCGTCGACGCTCCCGAGATCCTGTACGACGTCCTCGAAGACGGCAATCTGGTCGAGCCCGCTCGCACAGCGTTCGTACTGCTCGGCTGCCTCGGCTTGCTCGCTGGCGGACAGCGAGTCGTCGCTCCGGCGGCGGTTCGCGGCGCTGCGCTGCTCACGCAGTTCGGCCTTCCGCGGTTCGAGATACTGGTTCGCGAGTCGGTCGAACAGGCTGGCGTCGATGCTGTGGTAGTCGAGGAAGCAGGCGAACCCTTCGCCGGTTGAGTCGGCGAGCAGACGCTCGGTGGTGAGCTTCCAGACGATAGGCGTGTTCTCCATCCGGCTCATGTGGTAGTCGAACAGGTCGTCCTCGATGAACCCCCGAAGGTTGGGGTAGGCCTCCTCGGCGGCGGACTCGGTGCCGAGAATCTCATCGACCTCTACCAGTCGGTCTTCGGCGTGCTCTCCGTACGCATCCTCGAATCGCTCGACGATGCGGTCCAGCATGTTCGGCTGGTCGTCAACGCCGTTTAGTGGGACGATGCCGTCGTTTTCCTCTCGGACGGCCTCCATCGCGAAGTGATGGACGAGGTCCTTGACCTGCTCGTCGATGTTGTCTGGGTTCTCGGGGACAGACTCTAGGCCCATGACTTCGCGATCTTCGGAGCTTTCAGCGGTTCGGAGGAAGATTTCTTGTCGGATTTGATTTTGTGTGCCGTCTGTAATATCTAAATCCTCGAATACTATTTCATCTGCTTTTTCTGCGAGTTCTTCCAGTTGCTTGTTAATCTCTACCCTGGATCCTATAGATTGACGAGCTGCCTCCTGCAGAGACACCCTTGGAGCTACTTCTTGAAACGTAATGTTCTGTATGATCTCCCGATTACGAACGTGTTCATGGTTGTAGAACCATCCAGAGCTAGATCGGGTGGGTAAAATTCGCGGGCCAACGTAATACGGGCTAGTCGGATTACTGGATCTTAGACTAATGACTTCCTGATATTGAGATTTGGTAACCTCAGCAATTCGTGAGTCTTGTTGATCGAAGACCCAAGGAATTCTAGCAACATCTCCGGGATTCCAGTGACGTTCGGGCGTTAAAGAGAGGAACAGAGCATGATATAAGTCTGTATTTAGAACCCCCATCAGTTTCCATGGTGAAAGATAGTCTTCAGGGAAGACCATCGATCCGGTTTGGTCGAAAATCCCTCCTTCTGGGTAAAACCCGAACCGGCGTCCTGTCTCCTTTACTTGATTCCAAGTAAGACCCTCTTTCCCGTAGTGCTGTGGGTTCTGGAACCGGGCAGAGTCAATCCGTTGCATCTCAACCCCTCCATCCCGCCAGTTTATTTTTGTGGTCACTGATGGGACTACCCAGGCATCTTCCCCACCTTTGGCTAAGGGCTTGAATTCATCTGTATCTGGGGATCCCCAGTGTTTCCGAATGAATCGCGGATTATCTCCCGTCTGCAAACCCGTTGCGATTGTTGAGACAGATGCTCCCTCAATGCCTGCAGTTTCCGCATCTAACTTTTCACGGGATTGATGTAGTTCTCGGACTTCATCTGGGGTCCAGTAACTAATTGGGCTCCCTGGAACCTGAGTGAATTCATCAGCACTTACTGAATATCGTCTTTTAACGTCGTCAAACTCTCCTTCAAATGAACTACGGATGAATGCCTCTTCTTTCTCATCTGATTTAACATCATGTAATCTGATGAATGTCCCTAGGTTGGAAGATTCCGTGTTCGGCGCTAAAACCGTGCCAGAAGTCCTTACAGTAGCGTTATCGAGTATGCCTAGGCCGAATTCTGCTAAGAAATCGATAGTCCCCCCCGAATTCAAAAACTGATCTCTAAAGGATTGGAAACTGCTCTTGAACATAAACGATCGAGGAACAAGCATACCCAATCTACCATTCTGCGGTAGTAAATTCGAGCATACCTCAAAGAATGAAATATAATATTCGTCTTTATAACTGTATTTTTCCTCGACATATTCTTGTACAATATCAGGCATTCGCCCGTGTGCTCCATACGGCGGATTCATCAGCGCCACGTCGTAGTCTTGGGCCAGAATATCCAGTAGCCGGACAAAGCTCCGCAGGTCCTGGGCCAAAAAGGAATCCGACTCGCGGTGCTCCTCTACCGCCTCGCGGAGGCTGTGTAGCACTTGGGCGAGTGTGTGGCTCTCGCGCGGGTCGTCGCCGAGGGTCAGCTGCGTGCCGCCGATGTCGGCGTCGTCTTCGAACAGGTCGCCGAGGGTGCCGCGCACGTCGAGCAAGCTACCGAGACCGTGGACCTCCTCGAAGGCATCGAGGATGCGCTCAAGCGCCTGCTGGACCTCGGGATCGTTGCCGGCGACCTCGTCGAACACCGCCTCGACACCGTCGATCTCCGCGATCGACGCGTCGGCACAGACGATCCCCACCTCCGGCATGTCGAAGCCATCGGCGCCCTCGGCTTCGGTCCGGGTGCGACCTTTGAGGTAGAGATTGAACGCTGCGAGCTGGCAGGCCCGCATATCCAGGTCGACGCCGTAGAGGTTGTGCTGCAGAATCTTTCTGGGAATCTGCTCGGTGGGGAGGTCTGTTTCGGCGCGCCAGATGCGTTCGAGCACGTCGAAGGCGTAGAGGAGGAAGTGGCCGCTGCCACATGCCGGGTCGATGACCCGCAGCTCCCGAGGGTGGTCGAAGTCGGTCGGCTCGCCCGCTTCCTCACTCGGAACGAGGTAGGTACAGAAATCGGCGATGTCGGGCGACTCGTCCGGTGAGAGTGGGCGGTTCTTACGCTCCTCGGGGGCCAACGAATCCTGGGTGTCGACGACATCCTGCAGATCGCCGGTGTGTTCGAGGTAGAGCTTTCCGAGGGAGTTGTCGGTGAGCATCCGGACGACCCAGTGAGGGGTGTAGAACTGGTTCGCCGGCGGGACGTCCTCGGGTTCGAGCCCCTCGCGGTCGCCCTTGCGACGCAGATCGTCGAGAAGTTTGACGTTGTAGTACTCGTAGACCCAGCCGAGCACGTCGTCGGCGCGCCAGACTTCGTCGGGAACCGAATCGAGCTTCGCGCAGAGTTCTTCGAACGTGTCGTCGTCGGGGTCGATCAGGCTATAAGGGGACGAGCGGTCGAAGAGAATCTCGATTTCCTCGGCGAAGTCGTCACAGGCGTTATGGTAGGCCTCGAGGATGGCTTCGTCCTCCAGCAAGAACTCTTCGTGGACGAGCGTTTCGGCGGCGGGAGTCAGGCCATTGTCCTTGAAGACGGTAACCTCCTCGTCGATGAAGCCCCGAACTTCCATACAGCGCAGCGCGGCCAGACGATTGACGATCGTGTAGCCCACGCCAGTCACGTACTGACCGAAGGCTTCCGACCAAGTTTCGCCGTCGACAGCTTCGAGTTCGATCGCCTCTACGAGCTGTTGAGTATCCTCGTCCAGCGAGTCGATGTCCTCGGGCTCGTTGTCGAGCCCCTTTTGTTTAAGCTGGAATTCGACGTTGTCCTCGACGCGCTCCCGCATCTCGGTGACTACGTCTTCGAGGTGTTCACGTTCTTCCTTGTCCAATTGAGCCTTCCGCTGGGAGAGAGAATCGCTTTCCATAGGAGGTAATGTGTATGCTATGTCCGAATCACACAACCACCATTAATGTTGCCGAAAGGTGAACTCGGAGATATCGGTTGACTATCGAGTCGAAACTTTTCCCGATGGAGATAATCGCCTGCATATGGACTTGATTGACGCCCTCCGTATCTGGGCTCCAATTATTCAGGCTGGAGCCGTTGTTGTAGCGGTTGGAACTGTATTTTTGACATATCGGCAGGTCAAGCTTCGAAAGGAACAGGCGACAACCCAGTTCGAAGATGAGCTCTCTCGTGAATATAGAGAATTGGCTCGGGAATTACCGGTAAAAGCACTCTTGGGGGATGAATTGAGCGACGAGGAGTTCAAAGAGCAGTTTCCAGATCTCTACTACTACGTTGATCTCTCGAACGAACAGGTGTTTCTGCGATTTGAGGAGCGGGTTAGCAAGGAAACGTGGGAGAACTGGCAGGATGGCATCGAATCGAACTTGAAGCGACCTGCATTTCGAATGGCCTGGAATGAGATCAAGAATCGTTCTGACACCTTTCAAGAACTTCGCCGATTAGAGCAGAACGACTTCCAAACTGACCCTGCCGAGTGGGACCAGATTGAACCTGAGTGAGTATTAGATAGAAGAGAGCTACTCTTGGTGTTTTCTTCGATTACCGGCGTCTCCCTCTTCAAGGGAGTCTCTGGATTTCGAATTCCGTCTTACTCAGGATTGTTCTCTAAGAGGACGATGCTTCCCTCTTCGAGATCGTCCAGCTGTCCTTTCGCACCCCGAATCCGATCCAACACAGTCCTCGCCCCTGAGAGCAGTTCGTTCACACGTTCTTCACTCGGCCTGTCGTCGGCGTCGACGGCCGTAGTAACTTCATCGGTCACGACGGCGTTCGGAAGCTCCTGGCGAAGCTCTTCGGCGACCATCTGAAGTTCGGCCCATGCATCGTCGTCCGCATCTGGCGGCCTCGGGTCTTTTGCCCGTTCGATGAGCTGGCGCACACGTCGCTTCGAGGGTGGCCGTGAAGCGGCGAGCGTAGTCTCGACGGACTCCGTCGTCGGTGAGTCTGGGTGCTCCTCACGCAGCTCTTCGCCTGCTCCCCGTAGCTGCGACCAAAGAGCCGAACCGTCAGAATCGTCGAAAAGGTCGCGAACCTGCTCGTACGTCTCGGCCTGTTGGACCACAGCGGAGTCGACGACATCACCTTCCGACAGATCCTCGCCGGCCCACACAGCTTCGAACACGTCCTCCAGGTCGCCAAGTACGACGTCGTCGAACTCATCAGTAGCACCATCGACGATTCCTCGAACGTCGTCCTCGTTCGACCGTAGCCACGCGCTCAGATCGGCACAGATGGCTTCCGGGTCAGAGTCAGCGATGGACTCACCTGTAATCCGCCGGTACTGCGCCGATGTTTCGTCGACGCGATGGCCATTCGCGTCCTCAAGCCGTGACTCGACGGTCGAAACGCTGGGGACAGTATCGCCTTCTGCTGTCGCTCGCATACTGGCAGTGATCGACGCGTTCGGATAGAGCGAGGTCATCGTGTCGAGCTCGTCGCTGAAGCGTTCCCAGAGTGTCGTCCCGTCTTCGCTGACGCCGAAGAGTTCACGAGCGTTCGAGAAGGTTTTCGCTTCCTCGAGTACCGTTTCGAGGTCATCCTCACTTCCGAGGTCGGACGTGGAAAGCTCGTCCCCGCCGAGGGCTGGGTCGACCGTTGCCTCGAAGGCGCTGAGCGTCACATCGAACTCACGGCTGGCGCCTTTCAGCGTCCGCTTGACAGTCGCACTGTTCTCGTTGACCCACTGACCGAGCTCGCCCAGCCACTCGTCTGGTCCATCACCCGACGGCTGTTCGCCGAGAACCGTCGTAACGAGTTCTCGCACCGTCTTCGGATCGATAATCTCGACGCCGAAGCGGACTTGGAGTGAGGTCAGTCCCCCTTTGGTCCGCACTTGTCGGCCGATGGCGGCGGGATCAGACACGTACTCCGTATCCTGCTTGAGCGCGACTGACTCGTTGGAGGTCGCAAGTGTGATGAGCAGCGCCGCGATCGACTCCTGTGGCGTCCCCCGGTAGTCCCCGTTGGCAGTCTGAGTCTGCTGGAGGAGTGTCTCGACGTCGACGGATTTCTGTGCCTCGTACGTCTCGATGAACTCGCGACACCAGCCCGTATCTGCGACTTCCGCGGTGGCGGTATCGACACCAAGCATCGCGGCGTCCGCGTCCGAAAGAGGCCACTCACTGCTCCCACGGAAGAACTTCGCCATCGCCTTCGCGTCGTCGACCTCGACGAGCGGCCGTGAGAGCGTCTTTCGAGACGATCCGAAGACAGCATTGACCTGGTCTTCGACGACGCTTTCAAGCACGCTCGAGCGCGCACCACGGTGTTCGTGTACCGTGTACACCGACGCGTCTTCGAGTATCTCCGTCACCGATGATTCGAGGCGGCGTTTGTCGGCACGGTGCTCGCGTTCGAGTTCCTCGTGGGATTCGGTCTCCTCGTCCAACACCTGCCCCATCCCGATGACGTTTCGGATTCGCTCCAGCATCGTCTCCGGAACGTCGACGGTGATCAGGATGTGTTCGCCACCATCGCGACCGTTGTTCACTTCCTGCCACGTCTCGATCTGCTCCGAGACAGTATCGTGATCATCGGCCAGCACACGAACGCGAAGCGCGTCGTACTCGGGTGACGGCGCTCGGTCGACCGGTTCGAGGATGGAGTACTCGTACCGCAGTGGGACGAGGCGCTCGTCGCCGACATCGACCTCGTGGCGGCTGCCGTCACTCCTGAAGAACGCGTCGTTCTCCCGCAGCCGTGTTTCCACCCACGCCGACAGCTGATGCGGCGAGATCTTCGCGGCCTTGTCCTGCGCGCGACTGAGGATGCTCTCCTGTTCCTCGGAGACGAGCGTGTACACCTCGTCGCCTTGATCGTTCGTCTCGGTGAGAGCCTTCTGCTTGTCGACGAGCGTCTCCAGTCCCGATTCGGTTCGCTCGACGACGTCGTCGACAGACGCCGTGACGTCGTCGACCATCAACCGACCGAGGTTCTCTGGCGTCGACGGGACAGCGGGCGTCTGGTTCAGAAGGTAGAGTCCTTTCGCGAGGCGGACTTCCCACGCATCCTCGTCACCGTCGAACGTCGGGACGAGCGTGTTGTCGATCATCTCCTGGACCCAGAGCGGGAGGTACGTGGTCTCCTCGACCAACAGGTCGAACAGAACGTCCCACGTGACGAGCGAGCCCTCCTCCTTCGACGCCCACCCGAACTTCGTGAACAGCGACCGAACGAGGACGAGCAGTGCTCGACCCTGAATGTAGTCGCGATCGGTCGACCGGCCCTGTGTGATGAGTTCCTGCATCACCGCCCGCAGGAGCGACAGGTCGTACTCGCGGAACGGATAGGACTCGACTGGGTCCGGATCCGCGCTCGTCACCGACGAGTACGTGTCGAGTGAGAGATCGGGCATCGACGCCACCAGCGACTCGACACGTTCGCGTCCCTCGGGGTCCGACTTCTGGAGCCATCGCTTCCGGACGATGATCTCAGTGTCCGCTCCTTCAAGCCGTACCTGTTGATGCGTCCAATGATCTTCGGGCGGCTCGCCGATGAGACTCTCCCGTGTATCCGGGAGGGAGTACTGCCCGGTAGTGACCACGACCGGGTTCGGCTCACGCTGCAGTGCCTCCATTGTATCCTCGAACTCACGATAGCGATGGCGACTGTCGCCGACGAAGAGCGCCACCTCGTCTAAGCCGAGCAGCAATTCGGTCCGTTTGCTGCCGTCGTTGAGAGCCGCCGTTGCAGTCTCGACCCGTGAGACGAGGTCCTCGGGATCGAATTCTTCTGGATCGACATCCGCTTCTGCGGTCTCGATGGTGCCTTTCACGCCCGAACGACTGTTGAGTTCCGTCCCGGATGTCTCTTCCATCGCCGGCAACGCCTCGTAGAGCCAGCTGCGGAGGGATGCCCGTTCGGCAAGTACGTCGTCGAATGTTTTTCCGTCATGCTCGAACGCTTGAAGCGCCTCCCAGACCCCATCGTACTCCATGTCCAGCGTCCAGGCCCACTCGAGCAGCCAGTTCGGGTCGGTCGGGTATCCGAGATCCCGACCAATCGCCTCGAAGATGAGGAACGGCAGCGGCGGCTCTTTCGACGCATCGCGGTCAAGCAGGTTGAGGAAAACTGGCTTGAGGCGGTCGACGTGAGAGTCTGTGATTGACTGCTGGAGTTCGTCGAATCCCGGCCACTGTTCGGCCAGTCGATCACCCAGGTAGGCGAACTCGGATTCGTCGTCGGCGAGGAGGCCGACCAGCTTCAGGAGGTGGGTCTTCCCCGAACCGAACGTCGCGTGGATGTAGAGGAACCGCGCGGCCTCACCGGGATGCGTCTGGATAGCTTCGCCGAGCGTTTCGAGTACCTGCTCGGCACTGTCGGTTTCGTAGAACTCTCTTACGTCGGTCTCGGCTCGCTCGCGAGCGTTGACTTTCTGTACTTCTTCGAGCTGTCGCGTCGGATCGCTGTGGAAGAGGTCGTCGATAGTCATTGGAGATGCACCCCCTGGATCTGGCCGTCAATCTGGTGGGCGGGATAGTAATGGCGTGATTCACCGCCGAAGAAGCTCAGCTTCCCGCCAACGACGTCCCCCGGGAATGGGATTCCGATGGTGGACTTTACGTTCCGACGGTCAAGCTCGTCCAGCAGTTCCGATGCACGCGTGAACGGATACAGACTGCCGAGATTGAGCAAGAGTACCACATGGCTCTGGGTCTCCAGCTGGGCTTCGCTGAGCTCGTGTTCGATCATTTGCTGAACGAGTTCTTCAGCAAGCCGGTCCTGCATCGTCTCCTCGATACGCTCACCTGGCGACGTATCGCCCTCGAGTTCAGCCAGGGGTTCGCCCAGGTCGACGAGAAGTTTGTACACATCGGTCCGTGGCAGGAGTTCGTCAAGCCAGATCGGCTGGACGGTTACGTTGTCAGGGATCTCTGGGGCTTCCTTTCGTCCATCGGACCAGGTCGCGAGCCTATCTGCGACCCGATGCTCGATTGCTGGGTCGACAGCAGCGATGACGAACGGGTTACGAATCCCGTGTTGCCCCTGAGCGAATGTATGTAGTTTCTCCTTGAATTCACGATACGGCGACGAACTCGTCTGGCTCATCGAATAATCACCCCTTCGTCAGTCTCCTCGATTTCAAGATCTTGCTGTTCCACGAGACGCTCCAGCCGACGATTCAGTTTCTGCCGATCGTCAGGAACGATGCCGATTTGATCGACGTCGTCCGGCGTTCGATCCCCCACGATCGACGACAGTTCATCGAGCCGGCCATCCAGTTCACTCGGACTGTACTCGATAGTTTCAGCGAGCGGCTCTAACTGCGCCACGTCGTCAGTAATCTCGACGATGTCGTCTGAATCAGCATCGGTAGACAACACCGTGATCGCGCTTTCGATGGTTTCGTACCACTGCTGGAGGTGGCGCATCGGAGTGATGTATTCGCCTTCGAAGGCGACGTGGACGCCTGAGGGGAGATCAGTAGCTGGGAGAATCCATGGATGCTCCTCAATACGACTGACTAGTTCACGCAGCCCTCGTTCGTCAACGAACGCGTTCCACGACCTCTCAAGTTCGGGCGCGAGGTCGGGAACTAATTCTCCGGAGAGTGTACTCCACCCATCGGTCGTCCACCACTCCCCATCGAATGATGAGACCGCAGATGAGCGGGACTTGATAGATGCTTGAGCGTCGTCGTCAACCCAGTCGAACTGGCGGTTTCGAATCGTTAGTACCGCGTCAAGCTGGTGTAGTGTCGAAAGACGCCGGTTCCAGACGTCGGTTACCTCTTCAACCCACTCTTGGGCCTCGTTGGTCTCGTCGATGACCTCCTCGATCCCGTCATCTTGTGACTTGACGGTTGAGATGCGATTTTCGGTAGTATTGATTCGTTCCGCCAGCTCATCAGCAAACGCATTGAGTAAGCCAGCGACTTCGTCGGTTCGCACCTCGGTGTCGACGACTAGCGTGACGTCTTCGCGAAGTCCGGTCAGCTTCGAGCGAATCTGCTGATTAGCTTCTTGGAGGTGGATGAGACCATCCGCGACCGTTTCAGTCGTCTCCTTGAATCCACCCTCTTCCAGCAGCTTGCTCAAGTTTGTGCGTGGAAGGAGTTTCAACCTCGTCGTCGAGAGGCTGTCGAGGTCAAGGACGGATTCGTCCTCCAGCGTGTTTCCGTCTTCGTCGATTGGTAGTAATCTCCCCTCCCGACAGAACCCCCAGATGATCGCACAGAGAGCAGGCCGGGCCTCGTCGTAGAATGGCTTCTCCTCGACGATTCCGTCAAGAACGGTGTTCATATTGAGCCCTTCGTCGCGGCCTTTCAGCTGCCGGCCGGTGAGGGACATTACGTTTCGTTGAATCGTCTGTTTACCCTGCCCACCATTCTGGTTCGACGAGGGGACTTGAATTGTTCGTGCCCACGGCGGGAGCGGTGCATCGCTGTCGAGTTCGCGTAGTTCCCGCAGCCGACTTTCGTCGACCTGGAGCATCATCGGGTGGAAGTCGTCGGGATAGGTGACGTCGACAGTGGCTTGTATCGCCTTCGAGAGACCACCGATGTCCGTCCGATCTTTCACGGTATAGGAGCCACTCATCATTGCGCTCGTCAGCTTACTTCGGACGGCGTTGGCACGCTGTTCGAGGTCACGCTCGACGGCTGGTGGGGCGTCACGCGTCGCAATTGCGTCGCGAAGTGCCCACCACTCAATCATTCGTTTGCGAAGATCTTGGAGGCCATCCGTATCGATCTCCCAGTAGAGCGTGTCCTCGTCGGTTTGCTCTGGTTCTATATCTGGGCGGACGCCCTGCACATCGACGTCGATGTCCAGCCCCCCCTCGGCTTCAATACTGCTCTCGAATGTTCTCCCGTCGAGTCCGAAGTGATACGAAACGGGGTACTCGTCACTGGATTCTCCGTATGGGACTGACTCTGGTAGCGATAGGTCCTGGGTGATGCGATTCCAGAGATGCCCGTCCAAGGTATCGACGACATCGTCCCAGTCGGGGTCGGCTTCATTCTCCTCGGTCTCGTCGTAGATGAGGCGTTCTTCCTGTGTCGCGAACCGATAGCGAGGCCCACTTTCGTCTTGCGTCGGTCGAATGAACTTCTGCAGTCGGTCCAGTGATTCCTCGACCCGATTGGTCGTGCTAATCCACGATTGGCCGTTCAGGTCGTCCATGACGGCGACCGCGATATTCCCCTCGTTCAGGGGAACGATTTCGTGGACGTGCTGGAGCAGGAGTACGGCCTTCGCAACGTCGAGGTCGAACTCTTGAAGCTCACTTTCGTCGTCGCCTACCTCGTCTGCGATGCCGGTCGTCTCTTCGGCGCCCTCGACGACCCGCATATCCTGCGGTAAGATCTCACGGAGTTCAGGCTCAACCAACTCGAAGAAGTCGACCAGCGAGACGATATGGTCTTCCTTGCCCTCGTCGACCCAGTCGTCCAGCAACCCGTGCATTAATGCGAGGATGGCACGGGCAGTCCCCGAGAAGATCGATTTGGCCGGATCGTTCGCCTCTCGACGGAGGTTGAACAGGATTTCGAGGAACAGCGGCGCGTGATACGGCAGGAAGGGGTAGAACTCTACGAGTTCCTCATCATCAATCGCATCGAGTGGTGGCTTCGTGTTCTGTTTGATTTCGTTGTACACGAGCGACTCAGCCGGTTTCACGTCGGCGTCGTCAAGGACTCGCCGAACCGCGTCATCGCCCGTCTCTGACTTCTGGAAGAGCCGCCGTTTAGCGATGTCCCCAACGTGCTTGCTCGGTAGCTGATACCGATGTGGGAACCGGTCTTTGACGATACTGAAATCAGCGCCGTGGGCTGCGAACTTCGGTTGGACGTCTTCGATTTTCGCCTGCGCCGTTGCGACGAGCTGAATGTCACCATCACCGATGTCGTCGACGTTTTCCGCGAGTGTCTGTAGTTCGGTGAGCCGCTCGAAGTCGGTCCCAATGAAGAGGCTCACCTCGTCGAGCAGGAGGACGAGCTTGACCGGTTGCTCAAGCTCCGCTTCACGTTCCTGGCGCAGTGATTCCAGTCGGCTGACAACCTCTTCTGGGTCAATATCCGAGGGTTGGAGGTCAGTGTAGCCATCGCGTGTCCCCGTGACGCCCTCGAACAGCTTCGGAAGCACAACATCGGACAGCGCACTGTACTCCTGGACGTCGGTCCAGAGGCCGTCAGTTCCCCATTCGTATCGCGGTTGATCCGGTGTCACTCCCTCGACGACAGATGCAGCTCGATCCTCTCGTTCCGGCCAGGCGTCGGTCGTTTGATACCAGTCTTCGAAGTATGCGACGTCAAGCTGGGAGGACAGTCCAGTCGAGACCCCGTTATTGACGCCCGTGAGAATCGGATTCTGGTGGGCGTGCCGGAGAACGATTTCACTAAAGCTGCGTTGCTTCTGACCCTGATACTTCAGCAGGTTCACTGAGACAGGGATGACGTGATATTCGGAATGAACGGATTCCCACTGGGTTCGGAGCGTATCGAGGTCCCCGCTCGCTGACGCATCCGGGACGAGGTTCCTCCAAACCTCGTCGGAGCGGTCTTGGAGCCACTGAGTATCCATCAGCCCATCCAGAACGGTTAGGAGGTGGCTCTTTCCGCTCCCGTAGTAACCGTAGAGCCAGTAGTTCGACCCCGTACGCATATCCTCTGCTTCGCCGAGCAGTCGTTTGACGAAGTCTTCGAGGAACCGCTGGGAGTCAGCCGTAACGTGATATGACTCGATGGCTTGTTTCCGGTGACGTTTCTCGTCTGCAGATTGGTCCTCGCGGTCGATACGTACCGATTCCTCGAAGTCCTCCGGTAAGTCCTCAAACCACGTTGTGTCGACCATTATTCAGATCCCTCCACTCGTAATCGATGAGTACGCCTCGTCGGTCGGCCGCAGTTGGAGACTTCCATGGAGCTCGACAAACTCCCACGCCTCAGTCTCTGCTGCCCGATTGTAGAGTTCCTCCCAACGGGCACTCGGCTGGAATAGGTACTGGAGTCCAGTTGGTGATTCGAACCACTCTTCGTCGCCTTCCTCATACGAGTAGCCCATTGCGACCAGGAGTGGCGTCTCTCCTAGTGATGGGGGATCACCGACGACCGTTTGCTGATTCTCCAGGACACCGATCTCGCGCATAACTGACCGCAGTCCTTCGCACCATCTCTCTGTCGTTGAGTCCGCATAGTCGAACGGTGTCTCGTCAGTGTATTCGAACTGATTCAAGACAGAGGTGAGTGTCTCATTAGAGAAGTCAAGAGGTTCGGGAAAGTCCTCAGTAAGGCGTCGGGCATATTCGTGAACGGCATATCGAACGAGCGCGTCATCGGCGACCAGATAGAGGTAGAGCACTTGAGCTTTGTCTCGCGATGACGAACAGGTATCCAAAACGGCGGGAAGATCACTTGGATTAGGGAGGGTGGCAGGTGCGTTTTTGAATCGTGATGAGAGAACGCGGTATATCTTCTGGGAACTCCCTTTCGTACTGCGGTTCGCACGTCGTTCCTCAAACCAAATTTCCTTGACCTGGTTCCAGTTCCCGTGTTCACGGTACAACCGAGCGATCTCTTCTGCTCGGTCAGGTAGGAGGCCGCACATAGTCAAATCCATGTTGACCTCTTCGGGAGAGAATGTACGGGAAAGAGACGGCGGTCCGTTATCGCCGTCCGGTAGAGTGTTCATACGATGGTGGAGTCAACCAACCCACTTTACTATTTGTCATTGAGAAACATTCGGCCTACGCGACCGGTATGATTTTGACAATGGGCGGACAGTCTCGAACTATGGCTAGCCATCTGAATGCATTCCCCATCGATGTCTCCCAGATTGACGTCGCTATCTATGATATCTCTCCCCAACCGACAACACCGGCCTGGAATCGTCTCGACCAATTGGAGGACGACGTAACGTCCAGTACCGGTGGGATCGGTGTCCGGTACCATGACGGCGACTCTTGGAAGATTGTGGCCTGCGGTGTGACCGATCCTCCGTCACAGGTCACTGACAGCGATAGCCAACTCACCCTTACCGAATCCACAGTTTGGGACCCAGATACGGACGGCGATCCTGACGTGATTGCAGAAGCCCTCGAAACAGGGCTCAAAGACTTTCTCGCTGCGCATCGTGGGTACTGGAGTGAAAAATACAACCGGGTATTCCAGTACGCCCCCTACTCGTCTGAAGGCAGTTACAACATGCACCTCGGATACAAGATATCCGTAGAATACGCGGATGGGTTCCAGCTCTTTCTCGATCCGACATTCAAGTTCCTCTCCCAAAAATCATTGAAGGACTGGATCGACCAAGTCGGGATCGAGACGGTACAGGAGCAGTTCACAGGCGAGCGGTTCATCATGTTCAGCTCTCGGACGAGCTATGTCACGCTCGAATCAATCTACGAAGACCGGACAGTGATGGACGACACCGTGTACGGCTCGACGATTTACGAGCTCAATACTGAGTCACCGGCACCGCAGGCAGACGACGTCGAAGAGACGGACCCGCTGTGCGGGGTCACGTATTCGAATAATCCGAAGGAGTACACCGTGTCACCGGCCCTACTCTACGGCACCCCCGGGAGCAATGACGTGTTGAACGAGTCTGCGATCATCACGCCGTCTCAGCGGCGAGACGAGATCCGGGCGCTTGCTAGGGACGTATCGTTCATTCAGGTCGGTGGCCAACAGTTCAGTCTTGGAGACACCGAACTGGCCGGGGATATTGAACGGTTCCAATATCCAGCCCTCGAATTTGGTGGTGGCCATGTGTTCGACCCACAGTCACTCGGCGATCTGCCGGACAAGTGGGAGTGGGAAAACGAGATGCAACGGTTGCTGGCCGAACACGGTCCAGTCTCACGGGTACGTGGTGAACGTCATATCGCGTTTGCACATCCGGACAGCTATCCGGAAGTTCCTGAGGAGACGTATCGAGATATCCAAGATCATTTGCAGCAGTATGCGAAAATCACGGCTCCTGGCCCGGTCGGCCCGATCGAATACACGGACCGTCGGATCTGGAATGACTGGGTTGCCCAGCAAGGCGACCAGATCGACGGTTTACTGGCCGCGTTGGCAGAGGAGTCTGACGATCGGTATTATTCGCTGGTCAATGATGTGGACGGGAAACCGGTCCAACACTTCACACCATCTGCGTTGGACGAACACCGGGATAGCAGCCTGTTCAACGTCGCGATGGGACTTGCGGCCAAGATGGGCGTCAGGCCGTTCGTCCTCGCCGACCCCCTGCACACGGATATCGTGATCGGGTTCGACGTGAACGGGTTTGAGCAGACCTCGATTGGGGCAGTCACCCTTGACGGGGAATCCGGGGATGTGATCACGCAGACGACGAGCGGGTTCAGCGCTGGTCAGAGTACTGCTGCGCCGGAGTTCGAGACGAAGTCGGCACTCCGAAGCCAGATTACGGAAGCCGTTCAAGAAAAAGGAACGATATCCTCGGTCGTGATCCATCGGGGTGGGATTCTGAAAAACAGCGAGGAATCAGCAATCCGAGAGTTGATCCCGGAACTCGTCGAAGAGGGCACGCTGCCGGAAGACGTGCGATGGGGCGTGGTTGAGGTGAATGCCGATACGCCGCACCGAATCTTTGACCAGGCGTATGATCTGCAGGCACCGACCGGTGCCTATACGACGATCGGTGGCAGGACCGGGATAGTGGTGAATGGAGGGTATCCGTATGTGTGGCAGGGTACGCCGCGCGCCACGAGCTGTACGTTGGCGGCTGCGAATTGTGACTGGGATATCACCGCATTGACACAGGACGTATTCCGCTTATCCTTCTTGAATTGGGGGTCGCCGGGTAGTGTGAATATGCGGCCACCAATCTCGACGGATCTGGCGACAGAGCTGGCGAAGATGTTCGAGAAATGTAACGAGATTCGGTATCTTCCGTTCTAGTCTGTTTTGAGGAGATCCTGGTTGATGCGGGTACGCTTGGTAACGGTCTCAGATATGTCTGTGTCCGGATGGGTCAATGCTGTGGAGAGCTGCTCGGTATCGGGAGTGAAGAACTGTTTGGCGTCGTCGATTATCGCGTTAAGGAACTGGTCGTTCCACCAATCTGTGT
>Ga0207715_100204_pt1 | contig 30899 bp, 54 predicted proteins | sample A23M3SouthBayCA_FD_187732 | JGI IMG/M metagenome (GOLD analysis project Ga0207715, IMG submission 187732) | Aerobic enrichment media from Eden Landing Ponds, California, USA - A23 M3 (SPAdes) | ecosystem: Environmental > Aquatic > Marine > Unclassified | place: USA: Emeryville, California... | reverse complement strand
AGCACGCAGGGCGGGACGGACGCCGACGCCCACCACGCCAAGACCACGTCGGGTGACATTGACCACAACGCGACGACCAACCGGACCCACTCGGGCGACGACATCAGCCCCGCTTCGGTCAGTACAGACAATATTCAGCTCACTGAATCAGGAACGGTTAATGTCGGGACGGTCCCAGGCAATTCAAGCGTCGAGACCGCGGTCTCATTCAGTCAGACCTTTTCCAGTGCACCGATAGTCATCGCGACCCCTGGAGACTCCGGCGGGATGTTCAACAACGTGACGGCGACAGTCAAGAACGTCTCTACATCCGGATTCGACTTGGCTGTTCACAATTTCAATTCGAGTTCGACCGGCCCGGATCACTGCGGATGGGTTGCTCTCGTTCAGTAAGTGGGCCCGTCCACCCGGGAAATTCGAGCGGTCCAGTCGTGAAAGAAAGATCGCGAAAAAATGAACCGTCCGATCAGGTCGTCAGCGAGCGCAGCGACTGGGCCGTCCGCTCGCCGCTGCTCTCGATGTAGTTCAAGGCGACTTGGAAGTCGCTCCAGCCTAAAAATGACTTCAACGTCGTCGCGGGCAGGCCCCGGGCGGCCCAGTAGCTGGCTGCCGTCGACCGGAGACAGTGCGGGTAGACCGTCTCGGGCTCCAGCCCGACGGCCTCCTCGGCGATGGCATCGACCCGCCGGGAGATCGTCGATTGGGAGATCCGGACGGCGTCGTAGTGGTCGAAGTACTCCTCGACGGCGATGGCGGCGCGCTCAGTTGCGTCCAGCGGGATCTCGCGAGCGCCGCTCTCGGTCTTCGGGCCCCACATCAGGCCCTCGGCGGTCTCCATGTCGAGGTCTTCGTTGTGTTCGCACATCTGCAGCGCGGCCTGGCGACACGTCCCGCAGATGTCGCCATCCTCGCCCTTCGTACACGACTCGTGACGCGGGATCTCGATCATGTTGTTTCGCCAGTCGATCCAGTCCTCTTCGAGATGGCAGATCTCGCCGCTGCGCATCCCGAGGCGACCGGCACAGAACAGGATCAGCCGGGATTCGAGCGCCCAGTAGCCGCGATCCATCCGGTACGTCGCTCTCACGGCCTGCTCGAACTCGCGGTCAGAAAGCGCGTCTTGCTTACAGTGTCGCGTCTGATCGTCGACGGCACGAAACGATGCAGCTGCCGTGCCACCACTTTTTTGGTGGCTGTTCGCGTGAGTTGACATGCTTCGGTCTCATCCGGAGCACGGTGCCGGTGACTCCACCACCGGGGCCATTTTCCTGCGTGACCCACCGCGCTCGTGACAAGCGTGTATGTCTATGCGTATAACCTTTTGGTACGTTATCAGTAGCTAACTGGACACCCATGGGCGCACTCGGCACAGCACCACTCGGCACCGTCCCGCTGGGGGAGACTGCGGATACCGATAGCACGAGCGGTGCGCTCGGTGAGGTGTCGCTGGGCGCCGTCGCGCTCGGCGAGGACACGGCACCGGACACCAGCGCTGCGCTGGGCGAGACCGCCCTCGGCGGAGTTGGGCTGGGCGAGGACGCGAGGACGAAAGAGACCGGCGCGCTCGGAGAGGCGCCGCTCGGGTCGGTCCCGCTGGGGGCGGGTGTCGGGGAAGCCATCACGATCGAGGTGCCGACGGCGACCGCGTCGACGGCTGCCCCCGACCCCAGCGTCGACGGCGCGGGCACGGCCACTGTCGACGTGCCTGTGTCGGCGCTGACAGCCGTCGCAGGCGGCCCGGCCGTGACGGGCGCCGGGGCCGCGACCGTCGACCTGCCGGCGGCGAGCGCCAGCGTGGCCGCCCGTGGCCCAGCTGTCGGCGCGCTGGGGGCGGCGACCGTCTCCATCCCGACGACTGCGCTCGACGTGGTGGCCGACGCGCCGGGTGCCGACGCCGTCGGCGCGGCGACGGTGGACGTGCGCGTGGCTTCGGTGGCGGTCTCTGCACTCGAACCCGGGGTGAGCGGCGCCGGGACGGCGTCGGTCGGGGTGCCCGTGGCGGCGCTGTCGGCGACGGCGGCGTCTCCCGGCCTCTCCGGGACTGGGGTGGTCGGCGTCGACGTACCTGTCGTGACGGCAACCACGTCGGCGGGGGTTCCCGGTGTGGCCGCGGCCGGCGCCGGCGTCGTCGAGGTGGAGTCGGCGGGCCTGAACGCCGCAGCGGGCGAGCCTGACCTCACGGGCGCCGGGACCGTGACCGTCGACGTTGCGCCGGCGACGCTCGCGACGGCCGCGCTCGACCCGAGCGTCCTCGTCCCGCTGCGCAACGCCATCTGCCTGGACGGCGAGGTGCCGTCGAGCATCGAGCTGGACGGCGAGCGCGACTGTTAGACCCATGCCCTGTTCACTCCGCGGCGAGCCGGTCCAGCCCATCGCGCTGGCCGGGTCGCCCCCGACCACCATCAAGATCGCCGGCGAGCGCGGCGCGGTGTCGCTCGCCGGGGCACCGCCCGCGACCATCACGCTCAACGGAGACCTCAATGACTGCTGAAGACCAGTACGGCGAGATGTACAGCGGCGACGATCAGACGATCGAGATCACGGTCACCGACGACGCCGGGGACCCAGTCGACCTGTCGGGGTCGGAGCTGACGTTCGTGATCGCCGAGGACGGCTCGGCTGAAGTGACGAAGGCGACCGCGGACGGCGATATCTCCATCACAGGGGCCAACAACAACGTCGCGACGATCCAGCTCGACGCATCGGACACAGACGATCTGGACGGCGCGTACCACATCGAACTGCAGCAGACGGATTCGGGGAACAACGTCGCGACGTTGACTCGCGGCACCCTGTCGATCAAGCAGGACCTCATCACGCCGTAGCCGGCCGACCGATGACGCTCCCGGGGCCGAGGCCCAGACCCGGGCGGACTTTTCGGAGGACATCAAACCATGGCAGACGCACCCCCAGAGAACGCACTACAGAACGTGCGGGCCGAGTGGGTCCCGTCGGACACGTCCGGCACCTACCCGCGCCCGCCGACCGACCCCGCGTGGAATCGCTTCGGCGACTGGCTCATCAGCTACCCCGACTGGAGTGGCGACGGCGGCACTGAAGGGCAGACAGCCGCCGGCTCGGGCGACCTTGAAGACCACTTCCGCGGGCCCGAGGAGCACGACTTCGCCATCGCCTGGTACATGCAGCGGTTTTTCGTCGACGGGTCGAACAACGCGAACGACCCGATCGGCGCCATCATCGAGCACGACTACCAGAGCGCCTACCCGACCCACGAGGTGCTCATCCGCCGCGAGGTCGACGACGGCGGCGCGAAGGGCGCGGGCTTCCGCGAGTACATCTACGGCAGCGGTTGTCGGCCGACCAGCGGGTCGGCGCCGGGCGACCCCTCGGCCAACGAGCCGATCATCGCCGAGGCGGGCTACGCAGCGCAGAAGGTCCGCCAGTACATCGTCCACCAGCCGGCGACCTCTGTGACTCCGCAGGTCAAGAGCTCGTCGTCGGAGGACACCACGCAGACGGTCACGATCGAGACCGCCGACGGCTCGACGAGCGACACGTTCGCCCTCAACGGGACGACGCTGGTCTCGGGCTCGTCGGGCAACTCGTTCTCGGACCTGGCCGCCATCTGGGTCGACGGCGACCACGTCGGCGACATCACCGTCACCGACGGCAACGGCAACGACATGCTGGAGACGCCGATCGCCGGCGAGCCGGACAACATCGAGGCCGACCGCGGCATCCCGCTGCTCGGCTCGGGCTCGCACTCCTCGGAGATCGGCACGGACCCTGGGGCGTACATGTTCCTCGGGACCTCGTCGACGTTCGGCGGCGGCGCGCTCGCCGAATCGGCCACCGCCGACCGCGTTCACGCGCTGGATTTCAACGTCGACGTGGAGGTGACCCGCGAACCCCAGCAGGGAACTCGGCGGCAGTCTCTGGACATGGGCCTGCGGACCGCGTCGGCGGAGGCTGACCTCGCTGGGCCCTACGAGAGCGCTGTTCAGAACTCGCGGTACTACCGCGAGGTCACGGGCGATCTGGTCTACGGCTACCCCGATGGCGACGTGACGCTCCACAACTCGCAGCTGTCGGACACCGACGACGTGGACCGCGAACAGGGCGACGAGAACATGATCTACGGCATCACGCTGGAGGCCCATGCCGACGGCGGCGACGCCATCACGGCGAGCCACAACTGACACATGACCCGAGACTACGACGCAACCCGAGACTTTCTGACGAGTCGGGAGACGATCGAGGCGGAACTCGAACGCGACGGGCGCGAGCTCCCGCTCAAATTCCAGGACATCTCGATCGCCGAGATGGAGCGGATCGAGGAACTCGACGACGAAATGGGCGACGCCGAACTGCTCGGCTGGGTCTTCGACGAGTACCTACTGGAGCCGGACTTCGGCAGCGAGGACATCCGCGACGAGTCGTCGATCCGGCGCGGCTGGGCCGTGTTCACGGTCATGCTCAGCGAGTGGCAGGGTGCGAGTGAGATGGAGGCCGCGCTCGAATCCGTCGCGGGAAACGAGACAGGTCGGTAGAGATCCCCGATCGGGCGGAGGAGGCGCTGACGACCAAGACGCTACACGAGTGGGGATATCGACACACCTGGCCGCCGCTCATCGACGACCTGACGCCGCGACAGATGCAGGAGATCGCGCTCGCCGAGCAGGCCGAGGCGTACATCCAAGAACAGCAGGTCGACGGCCACGGCGGCCACGGCCAGCCGGGTGAGCAGGACCTCTCCTCGAAGCACTACGACGTGGAGCAATCGCGCCGCGAGTGGCGCGAGCAGTGGACAAACATCAACGGATCATGACATGGCACTCGAACGACTGAGTATCAACGTCGGCGCCCGGGTCAGCGACGCAACGTCGGGACTGACGCGGGTCAGCATGAAGCTCGACGACGTGAGCGACGAGGCCGACGAGGCGTCAGGCGCACTGGCGAGAACGTCGGCGGCGATGACAGCGACGGGCGCCTCCGCACAGAGCGCCCGCCTCTCGATCGGCGCCGTCTCCGCCGGCCTGTCGGGAAGCCTGATCCCGGCGCTGGCGGCGCTGACGGCCGGCGCCGGCGCTGCGACGGTCGCCATCGGCGGACTCACCGCCGGGCTCGGCGCCGCCGGCGGTGCGCTGGGGCTGCTACTGGGCGTCGGCGCCGTGACGCACATGCGCCAGCTCAAGCGGGAGTTCGCGCGGACCCGGCTGGAGGTCATGGAGATCATCGAGCCTCTGGGTGACGAGTTCTACCCGCTACTCCAGACGGGGATCGACGCGGTTCCCGACCTGACCGAGGAGATGGTCGCAGCTGTCGGGTCAACCGAGGAGTTCAAGGAGTCGCTGCGCGGCTACGGCTCCATCGCGATGGACGTGCTGCCGGCAGCCACGGGTGCGGCGTTCGACCTCGCTCGCGCCTACCAAGACGACCTCCGCGACGGCGTCAACTGGTTGCTGGCGAACGGGCCGGGAGCGATTGAAGCGGTCCAGTCGACGACGCGCGAGCTGCGGCCGGAGATCATCACGTTCGGCCAGGTGCTCGCCGATGTCGGCCCGGATGCGCTGCAGTTCGGGACGACCGTCGCCGACACGCTCCTCCCGCCGTTGACCGCGTTGTTCCGCCTGCTGAACGCCGGCCTGGAGACGTGGGCTACACTCCCCGGCCCGCTGCAGGACGCCACTGCCGCGGCTGTCGCACTCGGTCCTGCCATCTGGAAGATCCACGGGGCGATGGCGGCTATCGGCGGCCTCGGGAACATCTTCGCCGGCTCCGGGCTGTCCGGCGTCGGTGCGTCGATCGGCTCGGCTGCCGGAGCGACGGCGCTCGGCGGCGCCATCGGTGGCGCGATCGGCGTTGGGATCGTCCGCGCGCTGCATCAGGCGGGCGTGATGGACGCGATCAACCAGTCCGGGCAGGACGCTCGCGATGAAGTCGGGGGCGGTCGGGCCGACCGCGCCATCGCCACCGCTGCGAAGAACCCCGCGACCGAACAGTTCCTCCGGTTCGGTGGGGGCGTCAGCGCCCTCGCAGACCCCAGCGACGACCGCGGCTTCTTCGGCGGCGTCTCCGCGATCGACCGCACGATCGCAAGCGCCTCCCAGCGCAACCGTGAGCAGGAGGTCGAGAGTCGTCAGTACATCGACGAGGGGCCCACGGTTCAGGAGCTGCAGATCTACGCCGGGAGTCGCCGCGAGGGCCGCCAGGCCGGGATGGCGTTCACTCAAGAGGTCGAGGCCAAGAACACGCGCGATACGTCCAGTGGACGGTAGCCATGACGCGCAAAATCTACCAGGGCGAGCTTGAACTGCGGATCTTCAGCCCCGGCAACACCACCACGTCGCCCGACGTGACCGTTCCCTACGACAAGGTGCGCTCGGCACAGTTCACCACGAACGCCGGCCCGTCTCGGGACTCGGGCGCTGTCGAAATATACGACCAAGAGGCGACGTATCGCGACGATCTCGACATCGACCTAAACTCCCGCGTCGAGCTGTGGGCGCGACTCGTCGACGAGCCGTCGATGTCCCGGCGGTTTACTGGCCTGGTCAAGCGGTCTGTCCCGACCGTTGAGCGGAACCTGCGGCAGATCCTCCGGCTTGAACTGGAGGACTGGGTCTGTGGGATCCTCGGCGACCGGACCGTCGCCGACGCGTTCGACCGCATGCCCGTCGCCGGCTCGTCGACGGCGATCATCGACACCATCGTCGGCAATGAGGCGCCGGAGATCGACCTCTCGGCGCTGTCGGGCACGGTCAACGACGAACGGTCCGCGCAGTTCAACGACACCAACCTGCTCGAAGCCGTCAAGGAGGCCGCCGATCTGGTCGGTGCGGCCATCGGGAGCGACGGGCTCAAGTTGCTCGTTCGGTATCGCTCGGACTTCACGCCGACGCTGACCCTTGGCGTCGAGGACGTTGTCCTACCAGTGTCGCTCCCGGTCTCGAAGGACGACTACGCAAACAGAGTGATCGTCCGCGGCGGGCGGGGCGCGCGGGCGTCTGTCGGTCAAACCACGCAGAACGACTATGTCCTCGCGACCGAGTCGGCCTTTCTCACGCAGGAACTCTCGCCAAAGTACCCCTCGATCCCACGCGTCGACGTGTGGACGCGCACGACTGGGAGCGACGAGAGTCTCACGGTGCGGATCCAGCCCGACGACAGTGGTAGCCCGGTCGCGCCGGATGACCGGACCGCGGACATCGGTCGCGCGACCGTTCCCGGTGGCGAGCTGACCGACGGCGGCTGGACGACGTTCCGCGTCGGCGCCGACGAGGTCCCCGCGACGGCCTGGATGATCGTCGAGTCCAGCCAGTCCCAGGGCCAGGAGGTCGGCTACAACGACACCAGCGGCGACGGGACTTACCAGAACGACGAGGACATCACCTACCAGCTCTTCGAGAGCTACCCGATTTCAGCGCAGGCGACCAATCAGTACGAGATCGGGCTGCGCGGGCGTGTCGACCGGCGCGTCCAAGGCAACGACATCGACACCGTCGCCGCTGCGAAAGACCTCGCGACGACGCTGCAGCAGACGGCCCAGAACCCCACACGGCAGGGCGACTTTGAGGCCGACTCCGTTCGGGCGCACAACCTCCAGCCACTCGACGCCATCAAGATCGGGGTGCCGTATCTCGACGCGAGCGGGACCCACGTCGTCACGCGCGTCGAGCACGAGTTCGAGGAGAATCTGCTGACCACGGAGTTCGACACGACCAACCTCGGCGCGATCGCCGCGAACATCACCGACATCCCAGCATGAGACAGCTTTTGCAACGCATCCGCGACCGACGGAGCGACAGCGCTCGCGACGCTCGGCTCGCCATCCGCGGCGAGTTCGATATCGAAGTTTACGACGCCGACCGCGTCCGCCGACGCTGGCCCAGCTGGGGCTCGCTGTCGGGGTACGCTCGGCTCTGTCGGCTTCGGGGCGTGGAGCCCGATCGCTCACAGACCACCAGCAACCAGATCCTCGTCACGTACCTCCAGAACCTGACCGACTATCTGGACCCGAACGACACCGCCACGAACATCGCGGCGAGCCACCTCGCGGTCGGGACCGACGACACCGGGCCCGTCCCGTCGAACACGTCGCTCGGGTCCGAGGTGTTCCGGACTGCGGTCGGCTCGACGACCGACAACGGACAGGATCTCGCCACGTCGACGCTCATCGGCGCGAACGACGCGAACGGCAATACCCTCCGGGAAGCCGGGCTCGTCGACGACGCCACGAACACGTTCATCAACCGGACGCTGATCAACCCCGTCGAGAAGACCAGCGACATCGAAGTGACGATCAACGCGTCGGTCTTCCACCAGGCACTCTAACGATGCCGACGCCACCAGAGCGGTCGGCGGCGGTCATCCGCCACCTGAAACGGCGCATCGACGGCGTCGAGGAGCGGATCCAGGCCGACGCGATCCCGAACCCGATCGGGACTTCGGAAGACGGCGCGCTGATCACTGACCAAGTGACAACGTCGACGGGCTCGTCAGGGCCCAGCGGATGGTACAAGTACCGGTCGGACTTGCGGAATACCGGGACGATCAGCTCGACCGGTCCAACGGGCTCGGCGTCGGAGGCCTGGACGTACACAACGGGCTCGTTCGTCTGGTCATCGCCAGCGCTCTCGGACGGGACCGTCTACGTCGGAGGCCTGGACGGCAATCTCTACGCGCTGACGGCGTCGGACGGCTCTGAAGAGTGGTCGTATGCGCTTAGTGACGCCACATCGTCGTCGCCAGCGGTCGGCGACGGGATCGTCGCCATCGCCGACCAGTCCGGGACGCTCACCGTGGTCAACACCGACGGGACGCTTGCCTGGACGCACTCGCTCGGCTCGACGACATACTCCTCACCGGCGATCGCCGACAGCACGGTCTACGTCGGCGGCGGCGACGGTTTCGTGTACGCGCTCGACGCCTCGGACGGCTCCGAACAGTGGACCTACGACACCGGGGCAACGGTCAACTCCTCGCCGGCGGTCGTCGACGGGACTGTCTACATCGGGAGTGGCAACGCCAACGTCTACGCGCTTGACGCCTCGACTGGGTCTGAACAGTGGGTTTACACCCAGACCGCCGACTACGTCCGGTCGGCGCCGGCGGTCGTCGACGGGACGGTCTACGTGACTGGCGGCGGATCCGACGTGCACGCCATCGACGCCTCGGCCGGGTCGCAGGCGTGGGTCTACGACGGCCCCGCCGCGATGGACTCCTCGCCGGCGGTCGTCGACGGTACGGTCTACTTCTACAGCTCGATCCGGTTTCACGCACTCTCGGCGAGCGACGGCAGCGAGGAATGGACCCGGGATCTCGCGAACTCGGAGACGCGGTCGTCGCCGGCAGTGGTCGACGGCATCATCTACGTCGCCGACAGCGCCAGCCGTGTCCTCGCGCTCAACGCCTCCGACGGGTCGACGGACTGGACGTTTACGCTCGGGGGGTCCGGCGGGACGAACTCCTCGCCGACCGTCCTCGACGGAACGGTGTATATCGGCGGGAACGACTCGAACGTCTACGCGCTGGAGTAAAGTCAGTCGATGTGGGCATCGAAGCCGTCGAGGACGCGCTCGCGGAACTCGTCGCGGTCGCAGTCGGCCGGGATACGCGTTCCGACGCGGACGCCCGCGAGGTAGGCGCGGAACTGCTGGTGTTCGCGCTCCAGCTCGGCGAGCACGTCGCGGACCTCGCGGTCACTGGTCGGCATCGGTCAGGACCTCCCGCGCTTCTTTCAGCCGCTGGACAGAGGCATCGCCGCCGTGGTCGGGGTGGCCGTCCTTGACGGCCTCCTGGAAGGCCGTCTCGACGACGCGGTCTGGGGCGCCCGCGGCGACGCCGAGGAGGTCGGCGGCGCGTTCCTCGTCGAGTTCGGGTTCGGGCGTGCCGGCGACGATCACGTCGTCGTCCGAGTCGCCGCCGGGGAGTCGCGCCGTGGCGAACTCGTCCTGGCCGGTTTTCACCGGGCGGTTCGACATCTTCCGCTTCTCGCGGATGTACAGCCCGATCGCCCGCATGTTGTCCCGGGGCTTGGTGTACTCGTCGCAGGCGACACAGTACTGGTCGCCGTCCATCGACCAGCGGACGGCGACAGCCGGGTCGTCGGGGTTGCTGTCGGAGTAGGGCAGCCCGTCGGACTTGCGATGTGGCGCCGAGGTGGAGACGCGCCAGTCGTCGACGCCAAGGCGGTCCTCCAGTTCGGTCTCGATGTCCGAGATCGCCTGGTGGAGCGTGACGCTGAACTTCGAGGTGCGCTCGCGACGGCGCGGTGAGGTACGGTCGGCCCAGGGCGGCCAGTCGACCTCGCCGGCGGTGCGGTCAGTCGCGCTCGGCATCTTCGTCCCCCTCGTGGAGCTCGGCGAGAACCGACACCTCGCGGAGCGTCCGCTGCAGTTCGCCGATCTGTCCGTCGATCCGGGCGACGACCGCCTCAATCTCGGCGTCGTCGATGTCGAGATCGCCGTAGTTCAGGTCCGCCCGGACCTCGTCGAGCATATCAGCGGCAGCGCGGATCTTACTCGACGCCTGTGGATCGGCGAGATCGTCGCGAACCTGTTCCGGAAGGTCCGGGTCCGGTGCCGGCACGTTCAGCTCGTCCTCGTCGGGGACGCGGTCGTCACTCCCCACCGCCATCACCTCCGCAGACGATCTCCCGTAGTTCTGTCGCCAATTCCCCGTGATCTTCGAGCGCTTCGATGTCGCCTTCGAGACGCTCGAAGCGCTTTCGGACGCGACTGATGGTTTGGTACCGGTAAGAGTCGGAAACGTCGGCGTCGCCAGCGACGATATCCCGCTCCCGGTTCGTCATCAGCGCCCGTCGGTCGGCCATGGGTGTCGCTTCACGTGCGCCCATACAATATCTTGCGAACCCGCAGACCATAGTACTTGCGTCTATGGTGCGAACGTTCACAACATGAACGCAACTCTTTAGTAGGTATACACCATACTGTATAGTAGAGGCGCCGGGTGCCACAGAAAGTGGCCCGCTGCTCCAACAGCGGACCGGCGCTTCGGATAGCAACCAACTATGTCCCGAAGCGTTCACGCGTCCGACCCGGACGCACAAGACAGTATCGAAGCACCGAACTTGCAACGAGAGTACCACCCTGTCCCGGCCGAGTGGGCAGCCCGTGGCGGCCACGAACGTGTTCCCGATGCGTTCGAGCGGTTTTACGCCGAGATCATCTGTGTCGAGCACTACGTCGACACGGAGCGCGAGTCCGCGACCGATGCCAGCGTCGACGAGGTCACGCAGCTGCACGTGCTCTACCGCAACCCCGAGACGGGCGAACGCGTCGAGCGGACCTTCGGCGCATCGGTCGGTCGTAGCGAGCGCGCGACCGTCTCCGTCTGGAGTTCCAACGCCGACGACGATCGCGTCGAGTACCCCGCGCTGGGGCTGGGGTTCGACGGCTTCGACGATGTCGTCGCGCTGCCGTCGACCGTCTACAACGGCGAGCCGTGCAACTTCCCGGCCTCTGTCGCGGTCCATCCCGGCGAGGACCGAGTCGACGTTGTCTCGGAGGGGTCGGCATGAGTAAGTGGAGCGGTACCGACCGTCAGCGCATCTATCGCGGGCTCGTCGTCCAGTCCCACGGCCCCGACGGCGTCGACGCGTTCGATTACCTTCAGGCCGGATCCCGGGCCGACGACGGGAGGGTGCCCAGCGATGTCTGAGGTGCGCCGTGGGCAGACCTGGGCGTGCGACGAGACCAACGCCGAAGGTGACGTGCCCGAACCGCACGACGTTGCTCTCTGGGAGGACCGGCCGCGGTTCCGCGCTGTCGTCGACGACATCGTCGGCGGGCTGGTTCAACTGACCGTGACGACGGGGAACACTCACCCGCGGACGCCCGAGGCTGGTGAGAAGGTGGATGTCCCGGCCGAGCGGTTGAACGACCGCCCGCGTTGGTCGCTCTATCGCGAAGCGCCAACCGAACGGGAGGTGGCCGATGCCTGAGCGCGACGAGGTGACCTTCGAGTACACCAACACGGCCGGGAACCGCCGGCGCGTACGGTTCGTTCCGCGCGGCTCGGCCGGTTGGGATCGCGTCGTCGAGGAGCGCGACGGCGACCACTGGCGCAAGGTCGGCGGGGAGATCGTCGCCGATGTCGAGGTAACCATCGGTCGCGACAGCGCGGACGTGGTGGGTTTCGCGCCGGCGGAGCCATGCAACGCGGTCGCCACGGGCCCGGAGGCGGTCGACAGATGAGAGTCACTCGGGAAGATCTCGACGGTACGCAGATCCAGCGCCTCGTCGTCACGGACCCACGGGAGACGGACCACCACGTCGGCGAATGTGCGGGGTATCTCTGCCCGGAGTGCATGCAGGCCGACGAGACGCTCGACCAGATCTGGCACGAGACGGAGTGTAGCCTCGCCGGCGAACACGGTCGCGACCACTACGACGAGCTCGTCCCAGACGTGCCCGGCGAGGAGACCCCGGAGTTCGACGAGTCACATCCGATTACGGTCGTCGAATTCGCCGAGACCGAGGGCCGGGGCGGCCTGCACGAGGGCGAGGTGCTGGCGTTCCAGTGTGAGTGTGGGAACCTCGACGAGGACCTGTTCGAGGTCGTGCACGACGCCCGCTGCGAGCTGGCAGACAACCCTGGGCCGATGACCGACCACGACGACGTTCCGGTCTCGCCGCAGTTAGACTGAGGACCTGTTTTCGCACGAGCATTTATGTGCTTATCTATCATCAGCGGTAGCTATGTCCAATACTACCGACCGGGTTGTTTCTACACTACAGACCGCCGCCGAGAGCATCGTTTTGTTCGCCCTCGTCGGTATCGGGATGGGGTTTGCGGCGAGTCTGATATTAAGCCAGTTCGGGACCAACCTCGGCGGGACTGTGTTGAGTGGTTTCGGCGCTGTAACGGTCTTGCTCGTCGGGTTTCTCATCGCGCCACTCATCGCAGTAGTTGCCGGTCTCCGGACCGGCCGCAGACTCGGCCGCTCAATTGAGGGGTACGTGGCGTCGTTCACCGGTTGCTTTGCGGGGTCGCTCTTGCTTCTGTTCACGATCGTGGTGTTCCTGGCCGTCGGGATCGTCAGCGGGACACCACCAGCGCCCGAATCGGCGGCGAGCGCTGGGGCGGAAGACGCGGTGACGGCGACACCAACAGCAGGTGGCGGGGCCGCCACATCGGACAGTGGCCAACAAATTGATATCGCACAGTATCTCGTGCCCATCCTCGCGGCCTCACTCCCGAACGCGTTGGTCGGCCTCGTTGCCGCACTGCTGGGTAGCTACGGACGCCTCGCCGCGCTTGAGGATGCGGGCGTCGGTGCCGGTTCGACAGCAATGACGCCGCGCCGGCTTGGGGCCATGATGGGCGTGCTCTTAGTCGTCGGAGCGGCGGGGATCGGTGCGAGCGCATTCGTCGGCAGCATGGCCGGGCCCCAGGATGTGGAGATCGTCGAGGGGCCAGACTATCCTGTCGCCGGGAACACGATCACTGCCGACCTCTCGGTACGGAACACCGGCGGATCCAGTGTCACCACCAGCGTTACTGCGCGAATGATCACTGACGGTGACACTGACCCAGACCTATCGTCAACGAAAGAGGTGACTGTAGCTGCCGGGCAGATTGAAACGCTCCGAATCGGGTTCGTGGAAACAAATGATAGCGGCGTCAAAGGCGCCAGTGAGGCCCAGCAACAGGCGATCAGCAACGAGAACTACAGACTTGAGATCCTGATCAACGGCGAGGTACGCTCAACACGGCTGCCATAGCTATCATGCGGAGTGGCTCGGCGATCTCGGGGGCCGCCTTTGGTGCGCCCGTCTTATGTAACAGCTGGCCTTTCTGAGAAGGGCGATTGTTACATAAGACGGGGGCGGCGCACAGTTCGGCCGCTTACTCGGCCAGAATCCAGCGGTAGCGCCCCTGATATCGTCATCGGAAACGCCGGAAACACGCCCCAGTTACTTATCATCTACAGTTGTGAACATACCGGGCATGCTTCGCGATCGCGTCCTTGACGAGGAGGCCGTTCCGGAGCGGGACCTGGTCGTCCATCGGCGGGACGAACTCGACCGGCTGATGGAGACCGTTCGCCCGACCGGCACCGGCCCCTCGGATCTGACCTACCTCATCGGCCCGACGGGCACCGGCAAGACCATGCTGGCGAAACTCGCCTTCGAGCTGCTCGAAGACGACGAGAGCATGCCAGCACACGACTGGGTGTATCTCAACTGCTGGTCGCATACCGAGCGCACCGAGATCCTCTACGCCATCGTCGACGACCTTCGCGAGCGGCCGGTCCACCACAACACGCCGCGCTCGGAGTTAATCGACTACCTGGCCGACGGGGCCGACCGTCCGCAGTACGTCATCCTCGACGAGGTCGACCAACTGCACGACAAGGCGATCCTCTACGACCTCCACGGGGCGCCGAACCTGAACCTGATCCTCATCGCCAACCGCGAGGACGACCTCTTTGCGGGGATGAGCGACCGCGTGCAGTCGCGGCTGACCGTCGGGACGCGCATCGAGTGCGAACGCTACTCCGCCCAGCAGCTCTCGGCCATCCTCGGCAAGCGCGCCGAGCACGTCCTCGGGTCGCCCGGCCGGACGTACGACGAGCGCCAACTGGACACGATCGCGACCAACGCCGAGGGCGACGCCCGCGTCGCCATCCGGACGCTTCGGGTCGCCATCGAACACTCCGACAGCGGCCTCGACGACGATGCCATCGCGGAGGCCGCGCCCCGAGCCCGGGACCAACTGCTGGCGAAAAGCCGCGAGCAACTCCCCGACCACCAGCTGGAGGTGCTGGAGATCGTCGAGGCCCACGGCCCGATCGAGACGCCGGCCATCTACGAGCACTACTGCGACCGCGTCGACGACCCGCGGACCGAGCGGATGGTCCGGACCTACTGCTCGAAGCTGGAGCAGTATAACCACGTCCGGTCGGAGGGGCCCGACAACAACCCCTTGTGGGTGGCGACCGCACCGGAAATCCCAACGGAAACGGGATAATCGCAAGACGCGAGCGGGTCGGTGGGCCAACGGAAACGACGGAAATCCGCGGGCAACTGGTTTTGTAATGGGGGTGCTCGGTCGTGTTGATGTCAGGACAGACAACTACCATACGGACGTACGACGGCGAGGACGCCGATGTCATCCACCTCGGGGACACCGACGACGGCCGACGGTTCAAGGTGTCGGGCCCGGACGATCGCGAGTGGATCGTCCACCTCGAAATTCCCGGTGGGGAGTTCAGCATCGAAGTGTCGCGCCGGGACGGCGAGCCCGCGGACCTGGACGTGCCCGAGTGGCTCGAAGACAACCTCGCCCGGATGGCCCAGCCCGCGTAACGATGTCAGGCGTCGTCGGGTTGCCGTTCGGCGAGTTCCCGTTCGACGAGAGCGTCGAAGTCATCGACATCGTCGTACTTGTCGATGTTCTCGTACACTACGCGACCTTTCTCGGTCAGCTCGTACACGCCCCTCCCGATGTTCTCAACAACATCGTAGTCTTCGAGTTGGTTCAGCCGGCGCGTGACGGTCTTCTGGTGACGGTCGATCTCATCGGCAATGTTCGCACCCAGGTTCCGGCCATCAAGCAACTCCCGAAGGATCAGCCGGTCGGTGGGGAGTTGCAGACGCATTACGTCGTGCGTAGGTGGGTTCATACATGATACTAACGGTAACATCCCACTTGTCACTGTCGGTGCAGGGCACTAAGTGCGTCACTACCAGTAACATTAATAGGCAGTAAGCTGTTGGTACGTATTGGAAGTGGGTCCATGCGGGGTGCCTCCAAAAGGCGCCCGCCGTGTTGGCGCACGACGGACCTGGCTTCCGTTCCCCTGACAGGGATCTTCGAAAGCCATGACGAACATCGGACACTCGGCCCTTAAGTATAGGGCCCATGAAAGCGGCAGAGCCGACCCTGCAGAGGGTCGAGATACCAGCGACTCGCGGACCAGCGTCGCCAGGAAGGGTTACGTAGGCCAGGGAGCCTCCGCAGTCGGATCGACGCGCCCCGGCCACAAAAACCGACCAGGTGCCACGGGGGGCGACCGATGACGGTCGTCGAACTCCCGACGGTCCGCCAGGCGGTCGTCGAGCTGGCCCGCGACGGTACCGACGAACTCACCTCGGAGGACGTGGCCGCCCACATCGGCCGGTCGCCGCTGCCGTGGGTGCACTCCTCGATCGGCAACCAACTCGACCGGATCCGCAGGACGGACGCCATCGAGAAGGTCGCGCCCAACTCCGGCGAGGACTCGGTCCGCTGGCGCATCGTCGACGCCGACGTGCTGGACGACCCGGAGATCCGAGCCGACGGCGGGCGCGTCGAACCGGAGTTCCTCGACGTGGTCGCGGCGCCCGGAGATCGCCAGTGCATGATGTGGGGCTCCGCCGACGAACCCGAGCGCTGCAGCGACGACGCGGAGTATCTCGTCGTCTACGACGGGTCGACCGCGCCCGACGAGACGGTCCCGCGGAACGTCTTCGCCTGCGACGAGTGTTTCACGCCGCCCGAGGGCCTCGAACCCGAAGTCGCGACCGACGGCGGGATCGACACCTGCGAAGTGTGCGGCGGCGCGGTCCGCGGCCCCATCGAGACCACGACCGAGGGCCGCCTCGTCTGTGCGGACTGCAGCGTCGACGTGGAAGAGGAGACCCTCGCGACGCTCCGCGAGGGCATCGCGTCGGCGGTCGCCGCCGACGACGACCGCCGGCGCCAGTTCGGCGAGTTCGTCTTCGAGCGCGACGCCGACTGGAGCGACGCCCCCGGCTCGCACGTCGTCGTCGACGCCGCCGACGGGGACTACCCCAACTGGGCGATCGTCCCGGTCGGGCTGGCCGACCTCTATCTCAACCAGCTGGAGGGGCGCCTCGACGAGGACGGTCGCGAGCCAGTCCGGCTTGCGGGAGGTGACGACTGATGCCCACCTGCAGCCGGTGCGGCAAGCAGATCCTCCGCGGGCGTCTGTGCACCACCCACCAGCTCGAAGCCGGGTCGGCCGCGACCGCAAACGAGTACGAGCTGTTCGACTGTCCGACCTGCGACGGCGTCACGTCCGGCGAGGGTACCCGCTGCTACAAGTGCCGAGGTGGTGACCGATGAGCGCCACGACCTCGCACGTCGAGCAGTTCCAGCTCGACGCGCTCGAACTCGACGGCGTCTCGGTCGCTCGCGAGGACGACCGCATCATCGCGACGCGGGACCTGACCGACGACGTGGTCGACCTCGAAGACGTGATCGAGCTGGCCCACGACCACGGGATCGACATCGCGAACATGGAGACGGACATGCCCGCGGGCGAGACGCGAGTCATCCTGGGGGGCGACTCATGAACGCCGGCACGCTCGGCCTGCTGGACGAGCCCGCCGAGGAGCGACTCTACAACCACGGCGGCGATGTCGCCGCCATCGACGTGCGCGACACCCAGGAGTACCTCGACGACGCCGCGGTCCAGACGGGCCTGGCGGCCGCCGAGGTGGAGACGCGCCAGACCAACGTCGTCGTCAGCGGCACCAGCATCGACATCGACGAGTACGACGCCCGGACGATGACCCACACCGAGTGGGTCGCCGACGTGCAGTCGGGGTTCGTCCTCGCCGAGCGGACGGCGACGGGCGAGCCGCCGTTCCCGTGGGGCGTCTTATGGTCGGCCTGCGGCGAGCGGGTGCGGACCGCCGAGGTCGACACGACGGCGTTCATCGACGCCCAGAACGACCCCGACGTGTGGTTCACCGGCAGCGACGTTGCGGGGTACGACGACGTACAGATGGACTACCACGCGTCGGCCCACCTCGGACAGACCGCTGACGCCCCGAACATCGGCGTCGGTTTCGAGACGAGCTGGCAGGGCCGGACGATGCGTGGCGTCGTCTACGCCTCGGGCTACGTCGCAGTCTACAACGAGGCGGTCGGCCCGGTGCAGTTCGCCCGGTTCGTCCGCGAGGAGATCCTCCCCCACGCCGCGGTGCCCGAGGACGACGCGGTAACCCAGCAGGCGACGCTCGGCAGCGACGAGCCCGAGTGCGAGCGCTGCGGGCGCGAGACGGACTCCGTCGACGAGTCGGGCTACTGCATCACGTGCCGGGACAAGCTCGACGAGGAGGGCGAGGACCCCTACGCCGACCTGGACACGGTGACCGTCGCCGACGGGGGTGGCGCCGATGCGGAGTAAGTCCCACGGCGAGATGAAACGCCGGATCGCGGACATCACGGACGCCGACCCGTCCCGGTACGCCGACGGCACCGGCACCGAACGCCACCGCCGGATGACCCGCGCCGAGCTTGAGACCGTCTGCGAGGCGCTCGGGTTGGGGATGGTCACCGACGAGTCCGCCCAGCAGATGCGCGACTCGTTGATGCTCAAACTCGGCCGCGACCACCGCACCGGCGTCGGCACGTTCGACAGTTCGGACCTGGCGGCCATCCTCGGCGCGCTGGAGGGTGATGGGGATGCATAACGGCGGCGTCTCCGACGAGTTCATCAGGGCGCTCGCGGAGTACCGCGCCGGCCATGCGCCGGCGGCTGAACTCGACACCGACGCCGTCGACGCGTGGCTCGGTCAAGAGCCCGACCACGTCGAGGAGATTGCCCTCGCCGAGGCGCTGCTGGGCCAGCTGCTCGTCTGTCCGATGGACGCGATCCCGACGGACCGACAGCCCAACGTCGCCGACGCCGGCGACGAGTGGCTGCTCGTCGACGAGCGGGCGCTGGTCAACCCGGAGGGGTGGCGATGACTGAATCGGGTTACCAGAGCGTTAGCCGGCGCCGACACGTCACCTGCCCGGAGTGTGAGGAGTTCGAGATGGAGAAGAGCTTCAGCGGCGCACCAGCTCCGGACGGGCTCGAAGAGTACGAGGACATCGGACTCCCCGACACGTGTCCCGTCTGCGGTGCGGACCTCGTCATCACGATGGCCGACGGCGGCCAGGTCGGGGACACCGACCACGACTGGACGATCCAGGGCACCGCCCACATCTGCGGGCTCGGCCAGCTCCCCGACAAGATCATCGACATGCACACGACCGAGCAGTACGCCGTCTTCGCGGACGGCGAGGACCTGCTGCTGACGCCCGTCGACGAGGTGGAGCCATGACGAGCGAGCGCGAGTGTGGGTACTGCAGCGCCACGTTCACCCCACACCCTGGGTTCGCCGATCACGAGGACAAGTGCCGGCTGAACCCCATCAACCGGCCGCACATCATCGGGATGGCGAACGCGGCCGGGATCGACCTCTCCGTGGAGGTGCTCCGTTGATGGCGACCACTCGCACTACTGGGGCCCCCCCGGTAACCGAGCACGCGGCCAACAGGTGGGACACCCGGACCGACCCAGCGAGCGTCGCCCCCGAGACCGCGTGGGCGCACGCCCAGCGCGTGCGCGCCGCCGAGCGCCCCACCGGGACCGACGAGGTCCGCTTCCACGCGCCCAGTGGGGCGCTACTCCTTCGGTGTGGCACCAGCATCGTGACCGTCCTCGACGCGACCGACGACAATCTCCGACGGGACGTGCAGCAAGCCGTCGCGCCGCTGCTGGAGCGTGACCACGCATGAGTCAACTACAGAACCACCCGTACGCCGTCGAGCCATTCGACCCCGACGAGGACGATGTCGACGAGTGGCTCCGGGACCACCGCGACGCCCTGGAGTTCGAGGCCGAGAGTGACGCCCCCGACGCGTGGGTGTTTGAGCGCTATCTCAACTACGTCGAATCGTTGGAGGCCTCATCATGATCCAGGCCCGACGCGTCGTTCTGGACGATGCTGATCATGTGCGCACGGAACTCCCGCCGAGACATCTCGGAGACGTCCGCGCTCCCGCCGCCGAGCGACGTGGTCGCGCTCTCCTGAGCGTCTCGCGCCTCCTGCGTGGCGGGCTCCCCGCAGCGGGGGCAGAACTCGTGATGGGGCGCCAGCGGCTCCCGGCAGTTCCCGCACGGCCGGCGCTCGTGCTCGACGTCGTCCTCGGCGTCGCCGACGCCCGCGTGGGCGAAGATGTCCGCGTTGTGCTCCTCGGCGGCGATGTGCTGGTAGGTCTCCCACATGTCGGTATCGACGTCCCAGTGGACGCGATGCTCGATCTGGGCGCGCGTGAAGTCCTCGCGGACCATCCGGGAGACTGCCGAGTGCCGGAAGTTGTGGGGATGGACCGGCCGGTCGACGCCGCCGTTCTCGGCGGCCTTCCGCAGCTGCTTGCGGATCGTGCTCGGCGAGAGGGCGCCGCCCTCCTCCCACGGCGGCTTGTTGCCGTGGCCGGGGATCTTGTGAAAGAAGGCGGCCTCGTCGTCGTCCGAGCGCGGATGGACCTGGCGGAGGTAGGTCCGGACCGGCGTCTTCGCGTCGATGATGGGGTAGTTCGCGATGTCGGCACCCTTCAACCCGACGGCGTCGGCGTTCGGGCGGTAGGTCGCGCGGTCGCCGTCGAGATCGACGTCGCCGACGCGGAGCGACCCGAGCAGCGAGAGTCGGGCGCCGGTGTCGGCGAGGAACTCGATCAGCGCGATGTCGCGCATGTTGTTCGCGCCGTCGACCATCGCGGAGATGTCTTCGGGACGGAGCATGTCCTCGGGGGAGACCTTGGTGTCGGGCGGCGGCGTCAGCTCGTAGTCGTCGGCCCACTCGGTGCCCTCGATGTCGAGGGTCTTCAGGAACTTCCGGACGGCGAACTCGACGTTGCGGATCGTGCCGTCGGAGAGGCCCGGTTCGTCGCCCATGCCGTAGGCGGGATCCCGACGGAGTTCGAACACATGGGCGTCGAAGTCCGCCTCGGACAGCTCGACGATGGGCTGGTCGAGGCGCTCGGCGGTCTTGCGGAGGTTCTTGAGATACTCGGCGAGCGTTCCCTCGGCGACGTTGCCGTCGAGGCGCTTGGCGTAGCGCTTGACGTGCGACCGGTCGACGGGATCGTGGCGGTCAAGCTTCGAGAGCTCTCGCTCGGCCCGTTCGCCGAACCCCTGGAAGTCATCCAACCCTGCCATACCGGCATCTATCTGGGGAGTATTATGAAACCCAGGTACGGAAAAATAACCTTTTTGGCCTGCACAGGACGCCAAGAAGGTCCGACGGCGCCGTATCCCACTCCGCAGAACGCGCCTGATTCGGCGTTCGAGCCGGCCGAACTTGGGTCTGGCGGCGCGCCGGGAGGTGTTGAGGCGTGACCGAGGAGCAGCTCCGCCGGTACCGCCGGGAGAGCATCGCGCGGTCGCGCCACACCCAGCAGTACTGGCGGAATCACGATAAGGACTCCTACACGTGCCCCGACTGCGGGCGAGGGCGCGCCCAGGTAGCGACGCTCCACGTCCACCACCGCGACCACGATCCGACGAACGGCGATCCCGAGAACCTCGTCGCGCTCTGCGAGCGGTGCCACCTGCAGCGCCACGGGAAAGAGCGCCACCACCGCAGCGTCGCCGAGTGGAAGCACGAGTTCCTCGGTCTTGGTCAGGTTGACCCGGCCGATAAACCGTATGTCGCTAATAGCGAACCGGTCGCGACCGACGGAGGTGAGCCGCAGTGAGCGTCTTCGACGAGATCGCGACGCCTGACGGGCCGACGTGCGGCTGCGCGGGCTGTCGCGACCCCGCGGCGAAAGTGATCGCCCATCCCGACTACGGCGAGCGCGTCGTCTGCGAGGACCACGTCCGCGACTACGAGGTGGTCCGGGATGTCTGAAGACGGCCTCGCCCAGCGGGTCGAGGACCTCGTCGAACAGCCGCTGATAGCTGATAGCAATTCCGATAGCTGCTATCACCTGCCGACGATCACGACCTCACGACCTGCACTCAACAGTGTAACTTACACTAACCCTTCCCAATCCATCGATGTACATTATACATTGATTTGTACATTGTACATTGGTGGTGAGAGTGGACACTCTCGGTTGGAGGTGGGTTCATGAGCGACGAGGAGCGGCTGGTCGCGGAGATCCCGGCCTCGCTGAAGTATCTCGTCGACGAGGACGACCGGACCATCAAGGATATCGTCGTCTCTGCGTTGGAGACGGAGCTCGGCGTCCGGACGGAGGACTCCGTCGCCGTCATCGACCGCCGGATCAAGCGTCTCGAAGGCCGTCTCGAAGAGGAGAAGGCGGAGCTGGAGTCCCGCCGTGGCCGCCTCACCTCGATCCAGTCGGAGCTGGAGCGCGCTCGTGATATCAGACAGCAGAAGGTCGAAGAGGGCGAGTCCTACGAGGACCGGCTCGATGATATCCTCGACCGCATGGAGGAAGGCGACCTCGGGACGGTCTTCCCGGCCCATGCTATCATCGACGAACTCCGCGGCGAGTTCGACCGACCGAATGAGGAGATCCACCTCGACCTCCAGCAGCGGGCCGCCGAGCAGGGTCGCGCACTCTCCGTAGCGGCGTTCAAGGAGGCCCGCTGGGCCGACCGCGAGGACGAACAGACGCCGATCGCCGACAAGTGGCCGGGAGGTGAGGACGGTGAGTAACGCCCCGGCCGACCCGCAGGACACGGGCATCACCGACCTGTTCGTGGACTTCTACCGGGACTACTACGCCGAGGAGATCGCGGCCCTCGGCCAGCGGTACCCCAAGGAGCAGCGGTCGCTGTACATCGACGCGTGGGACCTCTACCGCTTCGACCAGGACCTCCTCGACGACTGGACGGCCCACCCGCGGGAAATCCAGCGCTACGCCGAGGAGGCGCTGCGGATGTACGACCTTCCGCTTGACGTGGGGTTCGAGCACGCCCACGTCCGCCTGACTGATAGCAACGGCACGCTCCCCGCGCGGTCGGTGACGGCCATCGAGGCCAGCGAGCCGGACAGCGATATCGGATCGTACGTCGCCCTCACGGGCCAGCTTTCCCGGATCACGCAGAAGAAGCCCCGTCTCGATGAGGCGGCCTACGAGTGCCAGCGCTGTAGCACCCTCACCCGGATCCCGCAGGGACGGACGGACGTGCAAGAGCCCCACGAGTGTAAGGGCTGCGAGCGCCAGGGGCCGTTCCGGCTGAACCACGACGAAAGCGTGTACATCAACCAGCGGAAGATCAAGCTGGAGGAGCCCATCGAAGAACGGTCGCAGGCGCGGGGCCACTCGGCGCCGGTGTACGTCGAGGACGACCTCTGCGAGTACGCGCCCGGCGACTCGACGCTCCCCGACCACGCCGGTGAGCGCGCGACGATTCTCGGTATCGTCCGCGTAGACGAGTCGCAGCTGTCCGGCCGCGGCGCCAGCCCCGAGACGGACTACTGGCTGGACGCGCAGGCGATCGTCTTCGAGGACGACGACGATGCGGATGTCGACATCGAGACCCACCGCGGGACGTTCGAGGAGCTGGCCGCTCGCGACGACGCCGTCGACCTCGTGGCGGAGTCGTTGGCCCCCTCGCTACACGCCGACGAGGAGGACGACCTCTACACGGCCCGGCGGGCGTGCGCGGCGTGGCTGTTCAACGCCTACCGCCTCGACCCGGAGGGTGCCGGCTCGAAGCGCGGCGACCTGCACATGTGTCTTATCGGTGACCCCGGGACGGGAAAGTCGACGCTCATGGGCTACCTCGACGACATCCTCCCCAAGAGCGAGTTCCGGACGGGGACGGGTCTGAGCGAGGTGGGCCTGACCGCGGCGGCCGTCCAAGAGGAGTTCGCCGGCACGACCGAGTGGACGCTCCAGCCGGGGATCCTGCCGCGGGCCGACGGCGGTCACTGCCTCATCGACGAGGTGGACGGCGTCGTCGACGAGAACACGAAGGCCATTCACGACGCCTTGGAGGGCGAGCAGATGGTCAAGACCGACAAGGCGGGTATCCACGCGGACCTTCCGACCCGGTGCGCGATGCTGGCCGGCGGCAACCCGACCTACACCCGCTTCGACAAGTACGAGCCCATCACCGAACAGATCGACCTTGACCCGGCACTATTCGACCGGATGGACCTGGTCTTCGCGCTCCAAGACGAGGTCGACGAGGCCCGCGACCGCGAGAAGGCCGGGCACGCCCTCGAATCGTGGGACGAGCTGTCTCAGGCTGAGGCGGGGACGCTCGACACCGACGATGCCGAGACGACGAGCGGCCCCGTCGAAAAGGACGTGCTCCGGGCGTGGATCGCGTACGCCCGCCGCGAGGTGTTCCCGACGCTGACGCCGGGGGCAAAGTCCCGGCTGGAGGACTTCTACGTCGAGGTGCGCGACCTCAACGACGGGCACAGTAGCGACGAGGATACGGCGATCCCGGCGACGGTACGGACGCTGGAGGCTGGCATCCGCTCGTCGATCGCGTTCGCTCGGCTCCGCCTCTCGGAGACCGTCGAGATCAAGGACGCCGAGCGTGCGATCGAGCTGACCAAAGAGGTCGTCGGATTGCGGTACGATCCCGACAGTGGCCAGTTCGACGACGCCAGGACCAGCAGCGGGGAACCGAAGTCCCAGCACGAACGCCGGAAGACCCTCGCCGAGCTGGTCGGCGAACACGCCGGCGACGATCCCGTCGGCCACGACGCGATCGTGGACATCGCGACGGACGAACTCAACGCGGATGCGGCTACGATCGAACATGACCTCGAACAACTCAAGCAGCGAAACGCGATCTACCAACCGCCCGGATCGGACAACGGCTACAAGGAGGTGTGACCATGGCGAGTGATGGGTACGCGGACGGACCTGAGCGAACGGAGTGCTGGAAGTGCGGGTACCAGCGCCTCATCTACGAGGCCTGCCCCGACTGCGGCACTCTTGGGAGTGATCGCGATGCCTGAGGACGCTACTGACCGGCGCAACCTGTCGCTACGGGACTTCGAGTACGACGCGTACGACGAGTACCTCGACGACAGACTGGAGACGTTCCTCGGCCATGAGCGGGTTCGCGTCGCCGACCGAGGCTTCGACTACGTGATCGCACCGCGGAGCCTGTTCCGTCACGGACTGTTCGGTCAACTCCTGAACCGGGTCGACAGCCAGCCGACCAGGGACGAGTGGAACGAGCTGAAAGACGCCGACTGCAAACGCTGCGGTGAGCCAGACGTTGGCATCTACGGCCTGTACGATAGCGTCGAAGGCCCCGACGGCGAGCGGCACGCGATCCACCAAGAAGCGTGCCTCTGCGAGGACTGTCACGAGCGAGTTCTTGACGACCTTCGCGAGTACGGAGAGGTTCAGCCGACCATGGAGGTGTTCGCCTGATGGTCGATACTCAACAGATCACCGCCGTCGACCTGTTTTGCGGGGCCGGCGGCTTCAGCGAGGGCCTGAGCCAGGCCGCGGACGAACTCGGCTTCGAGCTGCACGAGGCGGCCGTCAACCACTGGGACCAGGCCGTCGCAACGCACGAACGCAACCACCCCGACGCCTACCAGTACCAGAGCAAGGTCGAACAACTCCACCCACCGGACGTCGCCCGGAAACTCGGCGAGTCTGACGACGTGGACGTGGACCTGCTGGTCGGCGGCCCGTCGTGCACGCACTTCTCCCGTGCGCACGGCGGGAAGCCGGTCAACGAACAGCTGCGGATGAGTCCGTGGCACGTGCTGGACTGGCTGGAGAAACTCAATGTCGAGTCGTTCATCATCGAGAACGTGCCGGAGATCCAGCAGTGGGGACCGGTCGATGACGATGGCCAGCCAGTCAAGGACGGCAGCATCTTCGACGCGTGGGTGAACGCGCTGAACGCACTCGGATACGCCGTCGAGTGGACGCAGCTCGTCGCCGCCGACTACGGCGACCCGACGACGCGAGAGCGCTTCTTTATCGTCGGCCGCCAGACTGGTTCGGTGACGTTCCCCGGGCGGATCCACAGCGACGACGATCCCGAACTGCCCGACTACCGAACGGCCGCGGACATCATCGACTGGTCGGACCTGGGCGAGTCCATCTGGACGCGCGACCTCACGGAAAAGCGCGTCCACTCGCCGCCGAAGGACTCGACGATGCAACGGATCGCGGAAGGTATCCGTCGCCACTGTGGCGATGCACTCCAGCCGTTCGCGGCCGTCCTCGATGACCTCGGTCGCGACGAAATTCGCCACCTACGGGAGGACCGCGCGATCCCGGCCGAGTACGCCGGGGTCGCCGCCGAAGCTCTCGACGAGCCGTTCCTCGTCAGCGTGCCCGGCGCCGACGAGGCCATCGACCAGCCGGTCCTGCTGCGCCAGCAGGACGGCGGCCACCCGTGCTCGACATATTCACGCCCAGTCCCGACGATCGCGACGAAAGGCGCCCACGCCATCGCGACGCCGTCGCTGGTCATGCCCAAGAACCACCGACGCGGTGGCCTCCACAGCAACGCGCTGTACCAGGCCAAAGATCGCCCGCTGCATACGGTCACCGCCGACCCGCGGGCGAAGCTGGTCTCGCCGTCGCTGCTCCGCTGGTCGCACGGCGGCGCGACGCTGAACATCGACGATCCGATGCCGACGATCGCGACCGAGAAGGGCGGCGTCTTTTCGCTGTCCCAGCCGGTCCTTCGACCGTTCCTTGAAGACTGCCAGGGGCCGACGAAGGCACTGGACGAACCGATAAACACTGTGCCGGCGAGTGACCGGTTCGCGCTGGTCGTCCCCGAACTCTGGCCGTGGGGCCTCGATGTCCGGTACCGGATGCTCCAGCCGTCGGAACTCAAACAGGCACAGGGCTTCCCGGAGCGGTACGAAATCACAGGCACGAAGACTGATCGGACGAAGCAGATCGGGAACGCGGTCCCAGTCCACTTGGCGAAGAACCTCTGTAAGCACGTTCTCACGGCCGAGGAGCCGAGCCTCGCGTCCTTCGGTGGCGGTATCACGGCCGACGACGGGGCGGAGATCCCGGACTACGACGAGGTCGCGGCTGACGGAGGTGAGCCGGCCGATGACTGAGCGGTCCTCATGCGGTACTGAGCGATCTGAGGCCCGTGAGGGCACGCGACTCGAAGTTGACAGTCCGTACCACTGCAAGCGGTGTGGTTACGAGCTCCCGAAGGAGATGGTCGACGGGCCGATCTGCGGCGGGGACAGCGAGTTCCCGCCTGTCGAACTGTGCGGGTCGTGCAAGGCGGAGCAGTACAAGAAGGCTGCTAACCACGATACGTGGTACGTGACCCTCCGGGCGTGGGGAGAGCGGTACGATACCCCTGACGACGGCTGGAAGCAGTACGTCGTTACCGCTCGTCGCGAGGAGCGGGCCAAGGAGAAGGCCGTCGAGAGGGACAAGGACGACATAAGCGGCGTCATCAACCAGTCAGGGACCGACGGCTGGGAGATCGTGGAGGTGTCAGGCCCCCATGAACAGTGATTCCAGCAGCGATACTGAGCGCGAGAAGGACCTGCACCACGGCCCGATGATGCAAGCCGAGCAGGACCCGGGCGACAACGAATACGGAACGCCGCCGGACCTCTGGCGGCGGCTCGCCGAGCCCGTCGACGGCTTCGACGTTGACCCGTGTTCGGGCGCGGAGGCCACGCCGATCGCGCCGACGCGCTACACCAAGGAAGACGACGGACTCCGGCAAGCGTGGCACGGCGACGTGTTCGTGAACCCGCCGTGGTCGAGCAACGGCGACGCCAGCGCGAAAGAGCAGTGGCTCTCGAAGTGTCGGGCGGAAGCGAAGCGCGACGCCGTCGACTCGGTGGTCGTGCTGCTGCCGTCGGACACGTCCGCCGGCTGGTTCCACGAGCACGTGCTCGCCGCCGAGATCGTGTGCTTCTACGGCCCCGGTCGGCTGTCGTTTGTCGGCGGGGACAAGAACCCGTCGTTCGGCATCCTCATCCCGGTCTACGGCGACGACGCCGAAGCCTACCGGGACGTTCTCGACTCGCTCGGCGCCGTCATCGACGGCCGGGAGGTCTACCAGCCGACCGTTCAGACCGGTCTGGTCGCCGCGACCGACGGAGGTGAACGGGATGTCTGAGGCGTCTTCGCCTGTCTTCGACCGCTGGATGGGGAAGGCAGACGAGAACATCAAGGAGTGGGGTCTCCAAGACGAGAGGACGCTTCTGCTGGCGATGCAGGAGGAACTCGGAGAACTCACGCAGGCGGTACTCGAAGCCTCCGCAGAAGGCGGCGATCCCGATCGTATCGACGAGGAGTTAGACGACCTCGGGGCGCTCTTGTTGCAGTTCCACGAGGCGCGCAACCAGCGATACGTAGACACGGGAACACAGCAACCGGAGGGGTCGGAGTGAGCTCCGAGGAGACCCGCGCCGACCGGAAGGACCGTTACGAGCGCGTCCTCCGGACGGTCGGTCTGAATACAGGCGGGGTCCAGCACCCGGGCTGTCGGCCCCACGAGATCCGCCTCACCCTGTGCGCCCACGCCGACCTCCCGGTCGACGGCGTCAACAAGGCGATCCGCGCCGCCGTCGAGAACGACGACCTGTTTCGGTGGACCGATGCCAGCGGCAAGGAACGGCTCACGCTCGCCTGCAAGCCGGACCTCCGTCGGGTCGCGAAGTACTGGGCCGACCACGGCGACCAGCAGCGCCTCGAAGCGGTGAACCAGGCGATCGAACAGGTCTGGGGCGAGCACGGGCTCCCGGGGAAACGATGAGATATGCCGACACGGTCGAGGACGAGGACATCCTCGACACGGTTGCGGCCGCACTCGCTGACGACGAGGCCGACGCGCTCGCGGGCGGCGTCGACCCGTCGACCGTTGCCGAGCGGATGGGCGTGAGCACGAATGCGGCCGTCGAGAACATGGTGCGGCTGGCCGAGTGGGGCGACCTCAGACGGGTCGACGGCATCAACCCAGAGACGCTCCAGCCGCGAACGAGCTACCTGCCCACGGAGGCCGACCGATGAGCCCGCCCGACACCTGGCGGTACGTGACGCCGTGCTGCAAGACGACCTGTTGGAACTTCCGGCCGACGCTGGGCGTCTACTACTGCAAGGACTGCCGTTCGCGCACGACCAAGCTCCTCGACAAGAAGACCGATCGGCGCGTCATGGGGGTTGGGAAGCGATGACGGAGTCCGAGCTCATCACCGACGAGTACGTCCTGAGCGCGACGCCGACGGAGAAACTCCTCTACGTGGCCCTCCGCAGGCACGGCCCCTGCACGCAGGACGAGCTCATCGCGCTGACCGGGACGGCGCCGCGGACGGCCCGCCTCCGTCTGGGCGACCTCGTTGACGCCGGCGTCGTCGAGAAGCGGCCGAACATCCACGACGCCCGACAGTCGCTATACTCCCTCGCAACCCCCTCCCCCTGAGGCGAGGAAATGCCGGTATATCACGGTTTTTACGGACAGCGAGCCCAGTACGGAGCAAGCTGTCGACCAGACAGTACACGGTCCGGGGTCGAGCCGCCGCGACGACGCCCCGGGTCGAGCCGATAGCCGCAGTTTTCGACACCGTTCCCCTGACACACATGGCGACCACAGAGACCACCCAGCCATCGCTGAACCTGACCGCCTCGGGCGACCGTGCGCTCGCCTTCTTCGAGCGGCGGATCTGGCACGACGGCCACATCTGCTCGGGCTGTTTCGCCCGGCTCCGCCGCAGCGAGACCGACCAGACCGACGACTGGGGTAACGAGGAGACTCAGACGTGGCGGACCGACGACGCCGTCCACGGCCACGACGTGCTCGCGAAAGCGTCGGTCGGCACCGAAACCGTGCGCCACCCCGACGGCCAGGTCGAAGGCACGGCGCCGCGATACGAGTCGACTAGCACGTACCACATCATCCCGCGGACGACCTGCGGAGAGTGTGGCTCCGTCGGTGGCCGGGCGGACTCGGGCACCCTCTCGATCGACGAGGCGATCGACCGCGTCCCGCAGCTCGTCGAGCGCATGCGCGAGCAGGGCTTCGCCATCGACGAGGACCGCGTCTTCGACCACGTCCGCCACCTCAAAACCAGCCCGGACCACAGTAGCGACGACAAGTTCGTCTTCGCTGCCGCCGTCGCGATGGGCGTCGAGTCCGCACGACCATGAGCACCCAGCAGGTTCAGACGACGATCGCCGGCCGCGAGGTCGAGGGCACAGTCGTCGCCCGCGAGCCCACGGCGGACTACGGGCGCGGCCCGCGCGACGAACTCGTGCTCGACGTGGACGGAACGACCTGGCGCGTCGACGAGGACGATCTCGACTGATGCCCCACTGCACCGACTGCGGGGCCTGGGTGTCCAACGAGTACCAGCGCGTCATGAGCGACAATGACGGCGCCGTCCAGTGCGTCTCCTGCGAGCGCTCGATACGGTAACCCCCGATGACGCCTGTCCTGGGTAGGGGCAGCACGCGACACCGCACGAGGGGCGTACCAGTAGGTGCGAGGCACACGAGCGGCCACACTGCTCGCTCTGCGGGAGGACCGCGGACGATGAGTTGCTGTCAGACAGTTCCGTTCCCCTGACGTGGGATACATCGACCCCTGCCACCCCAGCCCATTCGGCCGCATCTGTCGGCGACTGGTGAGCGACGCGGCGCCTACAAGCCCGGGGGCAACTCGGGACGGGGCCGCGTGCGTGCCCGGGTTCGATTCCCGGACGCCGACCTCCATGAACCACTTCCCAACCAGCCGGTACGAGCTGCCCAGTCGGGATGACGAATGCCATGGCGTCTAAACAACGGACCCGGCCGTGGTACTGCAGCGACCAGGCCGTCGAGGAGTACAAAACCGTCCATCGTGGCGGGACGGACCTGAAGATGCTCAAGTCGCTGAAGATCATCCGGTCGATCATCGTCAACCTCGGGATCATCGCGATCGCGCTGTACGCGCTGAAGACCGGGGGCGACTCGACCATCATCGCGCCGATCGCACTGTTCGTCCTCGGCGGCTACAACGGCGTCGAGTACGCCGACTACATGGCGCTCGCACAGGCGATCTCCGAGATCTCCAGCGAGTCCGGACCCGAACTGCGGGACAGTCCCGACGACGACAACTGACCATGCTCGCCTCCGCCCGCAAGCGCGCCCGCCGGCTCTCCCGCAAGCTGTTCGCCAGCCCCATGTGGCCGGTGCTCGGCTGGTCGAAGACCGCCGAGACGCTCGTCGCCGGCGGCCCGACGCTCCGG
>Ga0207715_100200_pt1 | contig 31826 bp, 33 predicted proteins | sample A23M3SouthBayCA_FD_187732 | JGI IMG/M metagenome (GOLD analysis project Ga0207715, IMG submission 187732) | Aerobic enrichment media from Eden Landing Ponds, California, USA - A23 M3 (SPAdes) | ecosystem: Environmental > Aquatic > Marine > Unclassified | place: USA: Emeryville, California... | reverse complement strand
CCGACTCGAAAAAGCTGGACCAAAAAGCCGCCTCCGCGGGGTTTCACCCCGCTCCGGCGGAGAAACGCCTCGCTTCGCTCGGCGTACGTTCGTGTGTTAACGCGATTCCCTGTACGTAACGCCACAGATGACCGCAATTGTGCCTGTGAGCACTTCTCAGACACGCATCCGCGGAAAAGACGACCGCAACCCCGATGTATCTCCGAACCCAATCGAGACGTAATGGACCAGCTGGCGCCCTCGAACGTCCCGATCTACGAGACACGAGCGGAAGGGCAGGCGCTGTGGCAGCGGTGTGCCGACCGCGGGCTGCCGGTCGTCGCCGTCCGCGAGGGCGAGCGGGGTTACATCGTCCGCTACGACCTCGGTCACCTCGACGCCGAACTCTCCGAGCGTGCGCTCCGGAAACTCCGCGACCACGTCCGGTCGGTCCGGACCTACGCCGTTCGCGTCGACCCGCTCTCGGAGACGGAGGGAGTCGGTGGCGAGACTGGCCACGTCGCTGGTGACCTGCACGCACCCACCGAACGGGACGCCCGCGAACTCGCTTCCAGGGTCTCCGCGTTCGTCTTCGACGGCGACAACCGGGTCTGAGACCCGTCGCCAGTCTCCCCGGTAATCACCGATCCGGCCGACCGTCGCTCCCATAATGGCGGCTTTCCAAACCTGTTGGCGGGGCGTATTTTTACGCTGGCCGTTCGTGGTACGTTCACATGGCGCTGGCCACGCGCGGTCACGGACCCCTCGCCGCACTCCGGGCGCTCGTCTCGCAGATCCATCCGGCGTTCATGCTCCCGCCGCTCGCTGCCTCGCTGTTCGGCGGGTTGCTGGCGGCCAGCACCGCCGCAGGTAGCGAAATCGGTGCCACACCCGTCGCGTACGACCCGCTCGTGGCCGGAATCCACGTCGTGGCCGCCTTCTTCGCGCTCTACACCGCCCACGTCAAGGACGGCTACGTCGACTTCTACGGTCGCGGCGAGGACGACGACCACCCGCTCACGGCACGGGGCTGTCGCGTCGCCCTCGCCGGCGCTTCGGTCGCCTTCTTCGCCTGCGTCGGCGCGGTCTGGTGGCTCGTCGGCCCCGTCGGTGCCCTCCTGACGCTCCCGGGCTGGCTCATCGGCTTCAACCACGCGCCGCGTCTGGACATGCACCCCGTCTCGGCCACCGCGGGCTACCCGAGCGGCATCGCGTTCGCGCTGCTCGGGGGTTACTACGTCCAGGCCACCTCGCTCTCGCCGACAGTGCTCGCACTCGCCGGCGTGTTCCTCCTGGTCCTCTCGGGCATCAAGGTGATCGACGACGCCACCGACTACGACTACGACCAGTCGATCGGCAAGCGGACGGCGGCAGTCGCCATCGGCCCCGACGCCGCCTACCGGGCGGCCTACGCGCTCATGGCCACGGGGATGGTCGCCGTCCTGGGCATGGCGGCCGGACTCCGGGGTGTCCCGCCCGGGGCCGCCGGCGGGCCCGTCGTCTTCGGCCTCGTCGCGCTCGCCGCCCGCCGAGCCGGCCCCGAACTCGCCACGAAGTTGCTCATCCGCGGGTCGTATCTCTTCCTCGCCGTGCTGGTCGGGGCGGTCTGGTTCCGACCGTTCGCCTGAGCGCCGACCCGACTCGTCTCCGGTCACTCTTCGAGGTCGGCGGTGGCTCCGTCGTCGGTCCTCGGGGTGTTGGCAAATCCGCCGTCGGTCCTCGGGGTCGTTGGTGACCCACCGCGGTCACTCCTCGGAGTCGTCGGCGGTCTCGGGCGAGGAGTCGGCCGGGCGCTCCCGTGAACGGTCCGGCAGGAACCGGTGTTCGACGGGCATCGACCCGAGTCGGTGGGCAGTCGTGACCTCCGGGGTGATCTCCTCGCCGCGGACGAGTTCCCAGAAGGCCACCCGGACGAGGTGGATCCCCGCGACGAGCAGGAGCGGCCCGAGGAAGATCCCGTACCAGCCGAACGTGAGCCCGCCGAAGATGTACGAGAACATCATCAGTCCCTGGTGAGTGCTCTGGCCCGCGAGCAGCGGCCTGACGACCATGACGGGAAAGAGGTCGAGGGCGAACAGCGAGACGGCGACGACGGCGACCGGGAACCACAGACGAACCGGCCCCGCTTCGGCCGCCCGGGCAGCCAGGTAGGCGCCCACGGGCACGTAGACGAGTTTCCCCACGACGACCGGGACGAGCGTCGCCGCGCCGGTCAGCAGGGCCAGCACGTTCGGCACCGGGATCCGGAGTCCCGGGGGCGCGACGGTGTTGAGTCCGTTGTAGACGACGATGCCGAGGACCGCGACGACGATCACCGTCCGGACGTTCCCGAAGTAGACGACCCGGAGGTCGCGGTCGACGAGGGTCCCGTAGGTCCACAGCGCCGAGTCCTCGCCGACCTCCTCGCGGACCCAGCCCGCAAAGCGGGGGCCGTCGCGGAGACAGAAGAAGGCGATCGTGACGGCGAGCGCCAGGTGTAACAGGAAGACCAGCACGGGTTCGAGGACGTCCGCGCCGCCCGAGACCACCGCGAGGAGTGCGTCGGCGTCGAGCGCGGAGACGTACCCGAACGGGTCCGCGATAGCCCGGTCGACCTCCGCTGGCGAGGCGGGGACGAACCGCGCGACGGCTTCCGCACCGGCGCCCGCGTACGTCTCCAGCCCGCGCAGCGCCAGCAGGACGGCGTAGCCGGTCACCGCGAGGAAGGGGATCTCGAAGGCCAGGATCGAGACCGCGGCGGCGGCGCCCCGGGAGTCGAACGCCGGGCGCAACCGGCGGTGGACGGGTCGCGCCGCGTAGTAGATGAACAGCCCGAGGACGAACGTCCCGACGTAGGAGTAGACGACGAACGCGAGTACACCCCCGAGCAGGGCCGCGAGCCCCCACCAGACCGCCCGTGTGCGGTCGAACTCGTCCACGTCCATGGCTGGTACCACCACCGCCCGCCTAATAAGCCCCCAGACCCGTTATCGCGGGTTGCGAACGACCGGGTAGGGCAAGTTGCGAACGACCCGGTAGTGTGAGTTACGAACCCGGGGATCGACTCACGGGACTCACCACGTCGCGACGTAGAAGGCGACCAGTCCGAGCGAGGAGAGGAGCCCGCCGGCGGCGGTGAGCGACAGTCGCCCGACGTTGAGCGGGGCGCGAAACCCCCGGTCGGCGTCGGGCCGCGTGTAGCGAAGGCGCAACAGCGCGGCGTTGACGAGGACGAACACGACCAGCAACACGAGGTTCGCCAGCCCCGCGACGAGCCCGATGTCCCCGAGGAACACGAACGGGACCGTCCCGGCGGCGACCGCGCCCACCGCGTAGTGGGGTGTCCCGCGCGACTCGTGGACCCGCGAGAGGGTCGCCGGGAAGACCCGGTACTCCGACTTCGAGACGCCGTAGAGCAGCCGCGAGGTCGATATCTGCAGGATGAGCACGGTGTTGGTCGTCGAGAACAGCGCGATGACGGCCAGTACCGTCTCGCCGACCGGCCCCCAGCCGGCGCGTGCCACTGCCGCCAGCGGTGACGACGATGCCCCGAGTGTCTGTGGGTCGACCAGCGCGACCGCCGACAGCCCGACGAGCACGTACAGGACAGTCGTGATGCCGATAGAGAGGACGATCGCCCGCGGGATCGTCACCGTCGCGTCCTCGGTCTCCTCGGCGAGGTTGACGACAGAGCCGAACCCGAGGTAGGCGAAAAAGACCAGGAACGCGGCGTGGACGACCCCGAACGCGCCGCCGGACGCCTGGAGTACGTCGGCATCGCCCCACGACCCGGCCCCGATCCAGACGATTATCAGCAGTCCCGCGATCTCGACGGCGGTGAAGACCAGGTTGAGCCGCGTCGAGAGGTCGATACCCCAGAAGTTGACCGCGGCGGTGACGAGGACGAGCGCGACCGCGACGGGGACGGGCGGGACGTCGACGAACGCCGAGAGGTACCCCGAGAACGCGAGCGCCACCGCGGCGGTCGAGATGGCGCCCACGGACAGGCGACCGAGCGCCGTCACGTCCGAGAGGAACTCGCGGTCGAACGCCTCGCGGACGTAGACGTAGTCGCCCTCGGCCTTCGGGTAGACCGACGCGAGCTCGGCGTAGCTGAGGCCGGTCAGCGCCGCGATGGTCGCCGCCAGGAGAAAGGAGAGTACGACCGACCCGCCGGTCACGCCAGTCGCCTCGCCGAGGATGGCGTAGATACCTGCACCCAGGATCAGTCCGACGCCGTAGACGACCGCTTCGGTGAGCCCGACCTCGCGGCGGAGTTCCGACATCGTCCGTCGACTCTCGCCAGCGACCCAAAAACGTTCAGTCGAGTTTCCCGTCGAGGACCTTCGCCGCGGTGAGGACGGGGTCCCACACCGGGCCGAACGGCGGGGCGTACGCCAGGTCGAGATAGGAGAGTTGCCGGGCAGTCATCTCGGCGTGGAGCGCGGCCGCCACGGTGTCGACGCGCCTGACGGCGCCCTCGCGTCCGACCAGGCTCGCCCCGAGGACCCGACCCGTCTCGCGATCGCCGACCATCGTGACCTGCAACTGTTCGCCCCCGGGGTAGTAGTGCGCACGGGACCGGGTCGTGACCGTGACCGACACCGGATCGAAACCCGCGTCCCGGGCGACGTCGGGGTCGAGGATGCCGGTCCGCGCCACTTCCAGGTCGAACGCCTTCACCGCGGCGGTCCCGACGATATCCCCGACGGGCGTCGGGTCGCCGGCGACGGTCTGTCCGACGGCCCGCCCCGCCCGGTTGGCCGTCAGCGCCAGCGGGACGTGGTCCGGGTCGCCGGTCACGGCGCTGGTCGCCTCGGCGCAGTCCCCGGCCGCGAAGACGTGTTCGTCGTTCGTCCGGCCGTACGGGTCGGTCGCGATGGCGCCGGTCGGGCCGAGGTCGATCCCCGCCCGCTCGGCAAGGTCCGTGTTGGGCGCGACACCGGCGCCGACGAGCGCCAGGTCGACCGGGACGTCCTCGTCGCCTGCGGCGACGGCCTCGACGCGGTCTTCGCCACGAAACGCCTCGACCGGGGTATCGAGATGGAGGGTGACGCCCTCTTCGACGAGGTGGTCCTCGACTGTCGCGGCGGCCTCGGCACCGAACGGCTGGAGGGTGTGCGGGAGCATCTCGAAGAGGTGGACGTCGAGGCCGTGTGCGGCGAAAGCTTCCGCCATCTCGATACCGACGTACCCCCCGCCGACGATGCCGACCGCCCCGGGGCCGGTAGCTCCGGCGTACTCGCTGGCGATCGACCCGTACCCGATCGCGGAGAGGTCACTCGCCGGCGCGTCCGCGCCGAGATACCGGCGGATCGCCGCCGCCACGTCCATGCTGTGGAGCGTGAAGACGCCGTCGAGGTCGAACCCATCGATCGGCGGTTCGACCGCGTGCGCCCCGGTCGCGACCAGGAGGTCGCTGTAAGGCTGTTCGAACTCCCCCTCGGGGCCCGTCACGGTCACCGTCTGCCGCTCGCGGTCGACCCCCGTCACCTCGTGGTTCGTCCGCAGGTCGATACCCCGCTCCTCGACGAACTCCCCGGGCGTCACCGACACGAGGTCGTCCAGTCGCTCGACTTCGCCTTTCACGTAGTACGGGAGCCCGCAGGCTCCGTAGGACACCCACTCGCCCTTCTCGAAGACGACTACCTCGCGGTCGGGCGCCTCCCGCCTGAACTTGCTGGCCGCGCTCATCCCCGCCGCGTCGCCGCCGACGACCACGAACGGATCGGTCATGGCCGATGCTTCGGACCCCACGGCAATAAAGTATTGTGTATCTATCACAATTCTATAAGCAGACACGCTAGTCACCACGTCCGTTCCAGGTGATAACCGAATACACCCTCGTTCACGCCCATATTCACATCAATCCCCATTATTCTCCGGCACAGGCGATCCTGGTTCGGATCGATCCCGTCGGTCTCGACCGGTTCTGACGGTCTATCACACCGCCACATTTTTTCCTCTAGGGGACAATACTACTGGCGCAGACAGAAACGGGGCCGACTGCCCCGGCGAGGGCCACAGACATGAGTACGACGGAGGACTGGCGGGCGGAGGTCGAGGCACAGCGCGAGCGAAAGGACGAGTACTTCGCCACGAACGAGCGGTCGCCGCTCTCGCCGGACGAGCGGGCGGAGTTCGACGGTCTGGCGTACTACCCGGTCGACCCGGAGTACCGGTTCGTGGTCGAACTGGACCCCGACGACGAGTGCGAGCGGGTGACCGTCGGGACGAGTACCGACGGCCAGCGGGAGTACGTCGAGTGGGGACAGTTCAGCGTCGAGATCGACGGCGAGGCGGTCACGGTCACGGCCTACAAGAGCGACCCCACCGACGACCGGCTCTGGGTCCCGTTCCGGGACGCGACCAGCGGCGAGGAGACTTACGGCGCGGGGCGCTACATCGACCTCGAACCGGAGCACCACCGGACCGAGGACGGCCGCTGGGTGCTGGATTTCAACGAGGCGTACAACCCGACGTGTGCGTACTCGGACCGGTACGAGTGCCCGCTGCCGCCGACAGACAACTGGCTCGACGTCCGGGTCGAGGCGGGCGAGAAGGCGTTCACCTGACGACGGTCACGGGCACCGGCGCGCGGCGGACCACGGTCTCGGCGACGGATCCGAGGAGCGTCCGGGCGACGAGTGAACGGCCGTGACTGCCGACCACGATCACGTCGACGTCGTGCTCTTTGGCGTCGTCGACGATTTCTCGGGCGGGCTTGCCGACGCGTGTCGCCGTCGCCACCTCGTGGTCGTGCTCGGCCGCGAGATCCCGGGCCTCGTCGAGCAGGGTCGCCGAGCGCTCGTGAGCACGTTCACGGAGTTCCTCGGGCCCGACGAGCGCCTCCGCGCCGTAGCTCTCCTCGACGTAGTCGATCACGTGGACGACGCGAACGTTCGCCTCGGGGTAGGTGTCGAGGGCGTGTTCGAGCGCTCGCTCCGCGAGGGGAGTCCCGTCGAACGCTACCAGGACTCGCTCGGTCTCGGGCACGGCCGACCTTCGGGCGGCGCGGTCAAATAGGGCCGGGGACACCGCCACCGGGAACCGGGCTCACAGCGGGAGTACCGCGAGCAAAAGCGGCACGACGACGAGCGAGACGAGGAACGCGACGAGGGCTCGCCGGTCCTCGACGAGGCGGGTCTGGGCGCGCTCGATCGCGCGGAGATACGCCGAGAACCACACCAGTGCGGCCAGCGTGAGGGCGGTCCCGACGGTGAGAAACGCGGCGACGACCGTCACGCCCCCGGGAGAGCCGAGTACCACGGCGACGACGACCGTATCGAAGAGCGTCCCGACGTTCGCACCCAGCACGTAGGGGACGACCTCGCGGCGTTCGAGGTAGCCGCGGTTGTACAGGGGAACGATAGCCCCCAGCGAGAACGCGACGCTGGTGGTGACGCCCGTGATCAACACGCCGAGGGCGAACGCGACCCAGCGGTGGCGGAACCGGCGGAAAAAACGCTGGCGGAGCCAGGCGGTGTCGACCCGTCCGAGGACGCGGTCGAAGAGCGTGAGGCTGGCGAACAGCACGACGAGTGCCACCACGAACCCCGCGACGGGGCCGAGCGCGTCGACGACCGCACCCGTCACCGGTTCCAGCGCCCCCAGGGGACGGGGCGACAGCCGGAACGTCGCACCGACACCCGCGAGCGCGTCCCGGAGCCAGGGCAAGAGGAGATAGCCCAGCAGTGTCGCGGGAAAGTAGATCGAGTGGGTCAGCAGGAACGTGAGCAGTCCCAGGCTGGTGGCTTCGCCCAGCGAGTAGCGGCGTTTCTGGACGTAGTCGAGCGCGCCGACGAGCACGACGACGGCGGCGGCACCCAGCCGGGAGCCGGCGACCATCAGGAACAGCTGCGAACCGGAGACGACGCCGGTTTCGAACAGCGAGACGGCCAGTGCGGCGACGACCGACCCGTTAGTCAGCGCGTAGGTCGCCGTCCAGCTGAGCCCGAGTGCCCGCGCGTCACCCGCGACGTATCGACGGAAGAGTCGCTCCAGGACGGGCGCCGCCGCCTCGGTAGCCGTCCCCAGCAACCGGACCGCGAGGAGAAACAGCACCAGCGACGCGAGGGCGCCGAGCCAGAGCGGTCCGGACGCGCGCAGTCGCTCCAGTGTCGGGTCCACGGTGGTCTACGTCGGACATCGCCGGCCTGGCGTAAAACGGTACGCCGGGGTTCTGCTGCGAGGACCCACGACGAGCGTCCCGGAAAAGGTTTAGAGGGAGAAGCGACAAGGACTGTGCGGTATGGAGAATCTTCGCACCGGGCTCTCGTACGGGGACGTCCTGCTACTCCCCCAGCGGTCGCCGGTCGACAGCCGCAGTGACGTCGACCTCTCGACGCCGCTCACTCTCGGTATCGAACTCGACACGCCCCTGCTGTCGGCACCGATGGACACCGTCACCGAACACGAGACCGCCATCGCGCTGGGTCGCGCCGGCGGGTTCGGCACGGTCCACCGGTTTCTGAGCGTCGACGAACAGGCCGCCGAGGTCCGCCAGGTCGCCGAGGCGGAGCAACCGGTCGGTGCGGCCGTCGGGATCGCCGAGGACAGCGTCGCGCGAACGGCCGCCGTTCTCGACGCCGGCGCGGACTGCGTGATGGTCGACGTCGCCCACGGCCACCTCGAACGCTGTCTCGATGCGGTCGAGACCCTGGCCGCGGAGTTCCCGGACGCCGAACTCGTCGCCGGTAACGTCGCCACTCCCGACGGTGTCGCCGACCTGTATCACGCGGGCGCCGACGCCGTCAAGGTCGGTATCGGACCCGGCTCGCACTGCACGACCCGGCGCGTCGCGGGCGCCGGCGTCCCGCAACTGACGGCGATCGACGACTGCTCGGAACGAGCCCGCGAACTGGGCGTCCCGGTCATCGCCGACGGCGGCATCCGGTCGTCTGGCGACGCCGTGAAGGCGCTGATGGCCGGTGCCGACACCGTGATGATGGGCAGCCTCTTCGCCGGGACCGAGGAAGCGCCCCCCGACATCGTCCACATCGGCGGCGAACCCTACAAGCGCTCGCGGGGGATGGCGACGACCGCCGCCGCCGAGGACCGCTCGGACAAAGACGAGGGTGCGGCACTGGTCGGTGCGGACGAGGGTGTCGAGGGCTTCACCGAGTACGAGGGTCCGCTTGCGAACGTCGTCGAGGAGTTCACCGCGGGCATCCGCTCGGGGCTGTCATACTGTGGCGGCCACACGATCCCGGCGGCCCGCGAGAAAGCCGAGTTCATCCGCGTCGAACAGGCCGCCAAGGAACGGGAAGGTGCCCACGGCGACCACGACTGGGAGAGCGTCTCCGTCGACGACTGACTTACCATGAGTAGTGATGGCCCGAACGGCGGTGTGGGTGCCCCTTCCGGCGGTGAAAGCGACCGCTCCGGCGGCCGGTCGGGCGAGATGACGCTCGTGTTCACGCTCGCCGCTATCGAGAAGTTCGCCGACCCCGGGACGGTCTTCGAGGAGGCCCGCGCGTGGAGTCGCTACGTCGGGATCGTGGCTAACGACAGTGTCGCCATCGATTCGTTCGTCGACGCCCACGACGTCAGGCCGGACTTCGACCAGGGCGAGGCGGACAAGTGGCTCGCGATGGAGGAGATCGGCGACGCGACCCCGACGCCCCGGCACGTGTTCGTCGGGACGACGATGGAGGACCGCCGGATCGCCGACCACCTCGGGTGGGAGTATCGCCAGCCGGAAGCCGTCGCGGAGAAAGCCGACTGGACGCTCACGGCGGACGAGCAAGAGTCCGACGGCGTCGTCTCCCGTCTGCTGGACCGGTTGACCGGCGGGTGAGCGCGTCCTCGTCGAGACTACTCGATACCCGGACCTCGCTCGGTGCCCGCACGACTCTTCGGGAAAGTATTTCAGGGGCTTCGGAGATGTACGGCCATGACCGACACAGGGATCAGTATCGCCGAGGACGACCGGCGGTACTGGCAGTACGACGGCGAACCGACGCTGCTCGTCGGCGGGACGAACACCGACAACCCCTTCCAGTGGACCGGGGACCAGCTCCGCGACCACCTCGACGAACTGGTGGCGGCCGGCGGCAACTACGTCCGGAACACGATGTCGGATCGCGGCGGCAACGACGTCCACGCGTTCGACGAAGTCTACGACGGCACCTACGACCTCACTTCGTTCAACGAGACGTACTTCGACCGCCTGGAGACGTTCCTCGACGAGACGGCCGCCCGCGACATCGTCGTCCACCTCACGCTCTGGGACCAGCACGACCTCTCGGACGACCACCCGTTCACCCACGAGAACAACGTCAACTACGGGCGCTACGACTCCGGGATGGGAAGCGCCGCGGACATCCACCAGTCCGTGGACCGCAACGACGTCGTCTATCCCCACCTCGAACGCTTCGTCGACCGCGTACTCGACGTGGCACTCGACTACGACCACGTCGTCTACAACGTCAACAACGAGTCGACGACCGGCGAGGAGTGGGAGCGCCACTGGGCCGAACACGTCCACGAGCGGGCCGCCGAGGCCGGAACAGAGGTCGACGTCACCAGCATGAACATGTGGCCGGGGCGTTCGGTGGCCGTCGCCCGCCGCTACCCCCAGACGATAACGTTCGTCGAGGTGTCCCAGGCCAACCAGGACTCGAAAGGCTACTCGGGACAGGAACACTGGGACAGACTCCAGCGCTGGCGCGAGGAAATCGAAGACCACGTCGGGCCGCGCCCGTTCAACAACGTCAAGATATACGGCACCGACGAGGACAACCCCTCGGCCGGGAGCGCCGAAGAGGCTATCGAGCGGTTCTGGCGAAATCTGATCGGTGGAGCGGCGTCCGCCCGGTTCCACCGACCGAAGCAGTGGGGTATCGGTCTCGACGACCGCGCGAAGTCACAGATCCGCTCGGTTCGCATGCTCACTGACGCAGTGGACTTCCTCGCGCTCTCGCCGCGCAACGACCTGCTCTCGGACCGGGAGCCGAACGAGGCGTACTGCGCCGCCGACCCGGGGCACGCGTACGTGGTCTACTTCCCGGACGGCGGTGCGGTCGACGTCGACCTGTCGGGGGCAGACGGGTCGTTAGACGTCCGCTGGCTCGACGCCGACGAGGCGGCGTGGGCGGGGAGCGACTCCGTCCGTGGTGGTGACCGTCGCTCGCTGTCGGCGCGGGGTGACGGGAACTGGCTGGCAGTCGTCCAGTAGCCGACGAGAACGCCCGGTTCGACCGCTAGTTCTCCGGGATCCTCCGCGCTACGTCGTGACCGACTCCCGGGTTCCGACCGACTCTCGAGTTCCGACGGGTCGCTGGTCGCCGAACACGGAACCGGGAAAGTGTGGTCTCACGGTTTCGCCTGGAAGACCAGACTGGTCGGCGTCTCGGCGGTACGGCGAAAGCGCGTGAATCCGCCTTCGGTGACGACCTCCCGCGTCTGCTCCTCGCCCGCCTGGGCGCCGAGCCCGTACCCGACGTCCTGACTGAGCGAGTTCGGCGTACACGCGACCGTCGAGATCGAGTACGCGAGGCGGCCAAACGGGGTGAGATTGTCTTCGACACGGTCCTCGGCGTAGGGTTCGACGATCATCCACGACCCATCGTCGGCGACCGTCTCCCGGACGTGGGCTGCCACACCGACGGGATCGCCCATGTCGTGGAAACAGTTGAACATCGTGACGAGGTCGTAGTCGGTTCCCTCGTACTCTCTCGCGGTCGCAGCCTCGAAGGTGACGCGGTCGGCGACGCCCGCCGTTTCCGCTCGCTCGCGCGCCACCGCGACCGACGCCTCGTGGTAGTCGATGCCGACGACCGTCGAGTCGGGGTACGCCTCGGCCATGCGGATCGTCGGTGCGCCGTGACCACAGCCCACGTCGGCGATCCGTCCGCCGGCTCGCAGCCTCTCGTCGACCCCGTCGAGCGCCTCGATCCAGTCGATCAGGTTCGCCCCGTAGGATGGCCCGAAGAAGCGTTCGGTGCCGTGAAACACGTCTTCGTCGTGTTCGTGCCAGCCGATGCCCTCACCCGTTCGAAACGCCTCGCGGAGTTCGGGTTCGATCCTGGACACCGATGCGACCAGCTGGAACGCGCCCGGCATGAACACCGGGCTCTCCTCGTTCGCTAGTACGTACGCCTGTTCGGGGGAGAGACCGTAGCGGTCGGTCTCGGGATCGTAGGTGACGTAGCCGCCGGCGGCCTGTGCGCGTAGCCACTCGCGGACGTACCGTTCCGCGGTATCCGTCTCCTCGGCCAGTTCAGCGGAGGTGACTGGCCCGGCCTCGTCCAGCGCCGCGTAGAGGCCGAGTTCGTCGCCGATGATTGTCAGGGCGGCGTGGACAGTCGCACCGAGGTCGACGAGCGACGTCTCCACGAGTTCGGACAGTTTCTGTTCGTCGATCGACTCTGCTTTCGCTCGGGATTCTGTTGCCATGGACTGTCGCTATACGATCTGCAGGTGTTCGCTTCGCAGTTCTTCGTCGGTGTAGTCCGTGCCGTGGCTGTCGCGCATGTGGTTTCTCGCTAGTTCGACCGCTTCGGCTTCGTCTTCGGACTGGACGACGAACCGGCAGTCTGCTGCTGCCGCCTCACAGTCCAGCCTGTGGGCCTGTGCCATGGTGGGTCAGTTGCCTTTCGGCGGGACCGATACGAGTTCGACCGTTAGGTAGTTACCTCGTGACACACCGGCGGTCGCTGACGGGGTGGCCACGTCGTGCCGAACCGGCAGTGACTGCCGCCCGTGCAGCATCTGCACGAGTGTCCCCGGTTGGAGGAGGGAGAATCCGCGTCAGTATCTCACTCCACGGCCATCTCGAGTGGGACGGTCGAGGTCTGGTGACGATAGAAGTCGTACTTCGTTTCCGCCCAGTCGCGGGCGTCCTCCGAGTCGGTGTCGAGCAACACGCGGACGGTGACGCTATCGGGGTCGTGGCCGCAGACCGCGATCCGGTGGTCGAAGATCGCGATTCCGTACCGCGGGAGGTCCTCGTGTAACCGGACGGTGAGGTTTCCGCTCTCCAGAGTCTTCGCGGACAACTCCGGGTAGGTCGACCGGATATACGTGGCGACGCCCGGTGGGTCGATAATCTCAGCCTGCATGCCATCGACGACCCGCTGGCAGAACTCGTCCCGACACGGTTCGAGGAGCGCGATGTCGGACCCGACGAAACGGAACCAGTCGGTCTCCCCGACGAGGGTGAGGAACCGATTGACGGGGGCGTACGGGTTGTCGGCTTCAGCAGTCGTCACGACCGCGTCGGCGCACATCTCGATCGTGAATCCGCTCTCCTCGTCCGGGAGCCACTGCCAGACGTCGCGGACCGTTCGCTCGATCTCGATTCGTTCGATCAGTTCCGACACAGCCGATGCGATGTGAGCACCGAGCAATGTCGTCTCGTATCGGTACTCTTCCTTGCGAATCCAGTTGCGTTCTTCGAACTCGCTCAGTGTCCGCCGGACCGTGGACGACGAGACCCCAGTCATCTCCCACAGTTCGGATCGACTCCGGGGACGGGCCGTCAGTGCCACGAGTATCGGGGCGCGGTGTTCGGACCGCGAAAGATACGCGATGTCGTCGATCGGCGACCCCTTGTTATTCGGTCTCATGACAACGATACACGGGGGGGTACGATAACGGTTCGCTCCTGGAGGGGGAAACTTCGTTTACCAGCCCTTCTCGGAGCCCTCAAACCGTGATACGGCCTCGCAGTCGTATCGCCGCGAACACACGGGACGCGTAGCCGACTGACGATGCGCTACGTCCAGTGAATCGGTGTCGGAAGCTTCCACGGACTCGGACTCGCTCAGTTCGCCGTCGAAACGATCTTGATCACGGCGCCCTCCTCGAGTTCCTCCTCGTCGCTGATGCGCATGCCCTTCCGGGCGTCGACGGCGTGGAGGTACCCCTCGCCGATGTCGGAGTGCACGGCGTAGGCCAGGTCGCGGGGCGTCGACCCGTCGGCCAGGAGGAAGGCGTCGGGGAGGACGTTGCCCTGGCCGTCGGTCCAGTGGGTCTCGTCCTGGACCGGGTAGGCCGTGAAGTGGTCGAGCACGTCGTAGACGGCCGTGTCAAGCGCCTCCTGTAGTCCCGTGCCGCCGTGTTCGGCCATCACCTCGCGGATCTGTTCGAGACCCGACTGCTGCTGGTCGCTGAGGTCGCCGACGATCTCGAAGTCCGGGTCGCCGGGGTCGTAGTCGACGACGCCAGCCTCGACGGCCCGCCGGAGCGCGAGTTCGCCGTCGGCCGTCACTGGAATCGTCGCCGCGTTGCGCTCTTTGAGTGCCTGGATGTTCTCGGGCGGGGCGACGTCGGCCTTGTTCGCGACGACGACGATGGGTTTGGTGCGCTGGCGGATCTCGCTCGCGAGCGCCTCGCGGTGGTCGTCGGTCCACTGGATCGGGTCCTCGGGGTAGTCGATCTCCCGGAGCGTGCGGGCGACGTCGAGTTCCGTCGCGCCGACGCCGGTGAGCATCCCCGTGAGCTGGTCGTCGATGTCGAAATCGGGCGAGCGGGAGGCACGCTCGACGGACTCCCAGTTGCGCTCGACGATGCTCGCCAGCCACAGGTCCATCTCCTCTTCGACGAACTGCAGGTCCTCGACGGGGTCGTGTTCGCCGACTTCGACGGGTTCGCCCTCGGCGTCGGTCCCACCCGAGGCGTCGACGACGTGCAGGATGACGTCCGCGTTCGTGAGTTCGTCGAGGAACTGGTTGCCGAGTCCCCGCCCCTCGTGGGCACCGGGGACGAGTCCCGCGACGTCGAGCAACTCGACGGGGACGTAGCGCTTGCCGTCGTGGCAGTTCTCCGCACCGCAACGCTCCTCGCGGTCGAGACAGGGACACTCGGTGCGGACGTGTGTCACCCCGCGGTTGGCGTCGATGGTCGTGAACGGGTAGTTGCCGACGTCCACCTCGGCCATCGTCGCCGCCTTGTAGAAGGTCGACTTGCCGGCGTTGGGCTTGCCGGCGAGCGCGATAGAGAGCATAGCTTCGCTACTCGGGACGCTCGAAAACCCCTTTCGGTCCGTTCACTCCTGCCGACGATCACGGCACGCGAAACGACGGCGGGGGGTCACGGCACGCGAAACGGCCGCCCGCTGGTGAGATACCGGACCCCGCCGATGGCGATCCCGGCGACCAGCGCGGCGGCCATCGACCCGGCGGGGATGTAGAGGTAGTCGTGGAGCCGGCTCGGGATCATGTATACGCCACCGAGGAAGACGACAGAGAGGAACGCACCGTACTGAACGACCCCCAGAACGTCGTCGAGGCCGTGGGCGTCCATCACGCCGTCGGCCTGCACGGAGGCGTGCCCGATGACTGTCACGAGACCCAGCAGGGCGATGCCGCCACTGAGGGCGATACTCGACTCCGGCGCGAGTGCGATCCCCGACGCTATCGCGACCATGCCCGCCCTGTAGAGTACCGTCTCGAAACCGACGGCCTTCCCGTACCCGGTCATCGCTCGACGTTCTCTGCAGTGACAGGTATGTCTTCCGGTACTATTGAATGGCTGTCACGAATGTTGCGCTGGCGGCGTCCGCGTGTCGGTCAGTCCGCGTCGGAGGTGACCTCGGCGTCCTCGTCGCGGGCGTTCCGGGGTTCTGGATCGGGGCTCTCGCCGATCATCGGGACGACACCGTCGAGTGACTGCTCGATTTCCTCGCGGCTCTCGATCGTCGGCGGTTCGGCGTCGGTCTCGCTGTTCTCAGCGTCTTCTTCGTCGTCGGTGTCGATCTCGGCACCGTCGGCGTGCGTTTCCTCGGCGTCGTCGATGTCGATCTCGGCACCGTCGTCGGTCTCGACGTCGCTTTCGACGTCCTCGCCGTCGCTCTCCACGTCGGATTCGCCCGGTGCGGGGGCCGTCTCGTCTCCGTCGACTGGCTCGTCGGGCTCTTCGTCGTCCGTCACGGGTTCGTCGGCGGGTTCGGGACCGAGCGCGTCGCGGACCTGCGTGAGTTCGCCGCTCACGCGGATCGTCCCCTCGACGACTGCGTGTTCGTGGAGTTCGACGTCCTCGGCGGAGACGTCGCCCCAGACGTGGGCGTTCTCCTCGATCCGGACGTCGCCGCCCCGCGTCGTCACGTCACCTTTGATCTCGGTCTCCTCGCCGACGGCCACGTCGCCTTTCGCACGGAGACTGCCGAAGACCGTGGTACCGGAACCGACAGTCATGGATTCGGCGCGGATGTTCCCGTGGAGCCGACAGTCTTGCCCGATCGTCGCGGGCGTCGAGACGCGCCAGGCGTCGTCGCTGACGCGGGCACTCCGCGGGATGACGACCGGTTGCGCCTCGCCCTCGTCGGCTTCGAGCAACTGGTCGGCGAGGTCCTCGGCCGCCTCCTCCTCGCCGATACGGAGGAGCTGTGAGAGGTAGACGACGAGGAAGACGACCGTCGGCATCGGGTTGCGGATCTCGATGTGGCCGCTGGCCTCGAACGTCTCGCCGATATCGACGTCGTCGCCGATGTCGGCGTTGCCGGCGACTCTCAGATCGCCGTCGACGCTGACGCGCTCGCCGACGTAGGCGTCACCGCCCACGAGGACGTCCTCGGCGACTTCGCTCCACATGTCGAGTCGGCAGTCGCCCTCGGCCTCGATGTGGCCGCCGAACTCGACGCGCTCGCCCGCCATGACGTCCGCACCGCGCACCCCGAACTCGACGGTGCTCTGGCCGCCGACGACCACGTCGCCGTCGGTCACGAGGTCGTGTTCCTCGACGGTCGTGCCGTCCGGGATGGCGAGTTCGTCCAGCCGGGCCGAGCGCAAAGACACAGTCCACATAGCGTGTTCGGGCGTCTTAAAGCCTCACGCCGCGTCTGCCGCGTGTCTGACGCTCGTCTGACGGGCGAGCTGTTCGCCTCCGTCGCCCGGGCGGCAGGCCCGCCAGCACGCGCTCGGGCACCTCCAAGTATATAAGCGACTGTTGCCTACCGCCCGGTATGACGGTCCTTTCGTTCGACGACAAGGGCGTCGACGTGGTCTACGAGGGTCACGACTTCCGTCTGGAGAAGTCGCTGATCGAGGACGCCGTCCAGAAGCCCTACCCCGACGTGACCGACCACGAGGTGCTCAAACTGGTGGAAGAGAACCCCGCGCTCTCGGGCGAGCCGCGGCGCATCGCCGACATCGTGAACTGAGCGGCTGTTCCGGCCACAGTCCTGACGACCGCGCCCGCGGCCGGGGTCGTTCACTCCGCAGTGAGTTCGACCAGTCGGCCGTCCGGGTCGCGCACGTAGGCCGCCCGTCCCCAGCGGTACTCTTCGGGCTCGGAGACGACGTCGAAGCCTCCGTCGACGAGCGCCTCGAACCGTGCATCGAGGTCGTCGATGGTCACCGCGGGGTGGTCCTCGTTCGGCGGACGCCCGTTGTCCGACTCCACCGCCTCGTGGATCATCACCGTCGTCTCCCGGAGTTCGAACAGTGCTATCCCCTCGTCCCGGACCGACGGTTCGGTGCCGAAGACCGTCTCGTACATCTCGACCGTCCGCCCGACGTCTTCGCTGAAGTACGTGACCTCCGAGAGCGCCATACCCCCGGTTCGAGAGCCGCCGATATAACTGTCAGCCGCGCGGACTGAAAGTGAAACCCGATGCCGAGAGCGAGTCCGCCAACAGCCGATCCCGGGTCAGAACGCTAGCGTGAAAACCAGATACGGCAACACGAATAGTAGGACGAACAGGAAGACGAGTATCAGGCCGTAACTGGCGAGCGTGCCGGCGGCGGTCAGCCACGCCGGGTGCTCGAACTGGTCGAAGCGGTCGAGCGCGTTCATACCGGTCGTTCTCGGGCAGTGACCTTAGTGATGGGGGCCGGGACTGACGGTACACTACCCCGACTGGCGGTCGATTGGGGAAGTCACACAACAGTTTACACTGCCGCCGGATCCCGTTGTGCGCCGTCGACCAGATCGAGGTCGATTTCGAGCCCTTCGTAGGGGAACAGTGGCTTCTTCGCAGTCCCGGCTTTCGCGTCGGCCCACTCGATGACCCCGAGTTCCGCCAGTTCACTGAGTTGTCGATGCACCGTTTTGTAATCGCGCTCGACCAGGTCGGCTGCCGCACTGATACTCTCCGGATCGTGAGTGACGACCGCCTCCAGCAGTTCGATACGCTGCTCGCTGAGCAAGTCGAACAACTCGCTGTAGGACCCGAAGCGAAGTTCGGGTTGGGACTCCCCGAGGTCCTCGGGATCGGTTCCCGACTCGACGGCCGCGAGTCGCTCCGCTGTTCGCTCTGCCAGTTCGTCCACGCTACCGACGGTGATTTTGAGTTTCGTCATGTGTTCTCCCGCTGATGGCACCTCCCACGGTCACCGCGGCAAGTCGTCGAAATCCTCCCGGATCCTCCCCAGGAACCGCTCGTACAGCGCCGTCATGCCCGGAAAGTCGATCTGCTCCACCGTGTCACCGACGTGTTTCTCGTGGCCCTTCGTCTCCTCGTGGGCGTTGTCGTATCTGATGACGGTTTCTCCGTCGATCGTCCCGTAGTGGAGCGCGTAGCGCCACCCGCTGGGGTACGCGTCGTCGTCGGTCGTGGCGATGGTCACTTTAACGACCTTCCCGTCCTCGGTGTACGACCAGTCGTCGACCGGGTGGTAGGGTGCCATCCCTTGCTATGGCTTCGATGCCATAGGTGAAAAATCACAGGGTCGACGGCCGTACGCGACTCATCCAGTCCTCGGGGCACGGTTCGGCAGCCGCTCAGGTCGTGTGATCGGCGCAGGAACGGAAATCGACTACGACGCAAGCGAGTGGAGACACGTACCGTGGAAAGAACGTAACGGACCTACGCGAACGTGCGCGAGACGTCCTCTTCCTCTTCTTCGGCCTGGATCTTCTCCCAGGCCTCGACGAAGTCCTCCATGCGGACCTCGGTGCGCTCGTCGCGGATGGCGAACATCCCGGCCTCGGTACAGACGGCCTTGACGTCGGCACCCGACGCTTCGCCGGTCTCGCTGGCGAGTTTCTCGAAGTCCAGGTCCTCGGCGAGGTTCATGTCCCGCGTGTGGATGCGGAAGATCTGCTCGCGACCGGCCTCGTCGGGCTTGGGCACCTCGATGAGGCGGTCGAAACGACCAGGGCGGAGGATGGCACGGTCGAGCATGTCGAAGCGGTTCGTGGCGGCGATGATACGGATCTCGCCGCGGTCCTCGAAGCCGTCCATCTCCGAGAGCAGTTGCATCATCGTCCGCTGGACCTCGGCATCGCCGGAGGTCTTCGAGTCGGTCCGCTTGGCCGCGATGGCGTCGATCTCGTCGATGAAGAGGACGGAGGGTTCGTGCTGGCGGGCGAGTTCGAACAGGTCCCGCACCAACTTGGCTCCCTCGCCGATGAACTTGTGGACGAGTTCCGAGCCGGCCATCTTGATGAAGGTGGCGTCGGTCTGGTTGGCGACGGCCTTGGCCATCATCGTCTTGCCGGTGCCGGGCGGGCCGTGCAGCAAGACCCCGGACGGCGGGTCGATGCCGACTTCCTCGAACATCCCGGGGTTCTCGAGGGGCATCTCGACGGTCTCGCGCACCTCGTCGAGTTGCTCCTCGATGCCGCCGATGTCCTGGTAGGTGACGTCCGGGGACTCTTCGACTTCCATGACGCGGGCACGGACGTCGGTCTCGTCGTCGAGACTCTTGACGATAGAGAGAGAGTTGTTGACGGCGACGCGGGAGTCGGGTTCGAGGCCGTCGCGCATCTCGTCGGTGACCTCGGTGATGGCCTCCTGGTTGTTGCCGTGTTGCTTGATGATGATCCCGTCGTCCGTGATCTCCTGGACCGTGGCGACGAACAGCGGCGACTGCTTGAGCTTCTTGTTCTCGTGGGTCAGCCGCTCCAGCTTCTGCTGGTACTTGTTGTTCTCGGCGTTCGCGTCGAGGAGCTTGTCACGCATCTCCTCGTTCTGGCTTTCGAGCACCTCCAGGCGCTCCTCCAGCGCCTCGATCTTGTCCTGCTGCGACGCGTCGTCGTCGTACGGCAGGTCCACCTCGTCCACGGTGTCGGTCATTACACCGCCCCTAGTGGGTGGGATAATAAGAGGTTTCGGGTCGCAACAATCGCCGTTTCCGACGATTCGCCCGACTCCAGCCCGAATGCGACCGGTTTGGGCGGCGTGTCGTCTGCCACCCGTCGGCCGAACGGCAGACGAACGTTCCTGGCCGACTGTGGGCCACTGCGTATTTTGCCGCAGAATTCTCCCGGGTTATTTCGAAACGGGAAATATTATTACGCTGTATTCAGTATCGGGGGGTACGATGAGCACGTCAGAGACTGCGGAGCCCGAGGGTGCGGATGGGGAGAGCGGATGGGACGCGGTGGCCGAACTGCCCCCGAGTGCGAAACTCGTCGCGAAGACCCTGGAGTACAACGAGGCACTGACCCAGAGCGAACTGGCCGAGGAGACGCTGTTGCCGCCGCGGACCGTTCGCTACGCACTGAACCGACTCGAAGAGGTCGACGTCGTCGACTCGCGGTTCTCCTTCGCCGACGCGCGCAAGCGCATCTACACGCTCGACATCGAGTGAGCGATACCCCGCTCGACAGCGGGTCGCTCGACATCGAGTGAGCGATACCCCGCTCGACAGCGGGTCGCTCGACATCGAGTGAGGTCGACCGTCAGCTTCACTTTCACCGCACGCTCGACACCTCTTTAGGCGGGGCTGGCCTACCGGGTGTCAGATGACACGCGTGATCCACACCGGCGACACGCACCTGGGCTATCGGCAGTACCATCGGCCCGAACGCCGGGAGGACTTCCTCGAAGCGTTCCGACAGGTAGCGGCGGACGCCGTCGAAGACGACGTCGACGCGGTGGTCCACGCTGGCGACCTCTTTCACGACCGGCGGCCCGACCTGGGCGACATTCTCGGCGCGCTCTCGGTTCTGCGGACCCTCGACGACGCCGGGATCCCCGTCCTGGCGGTCGTCGGCAACCACGAGGCCAAGCGCTCGGCCCAGTGGCTCGACCTCTACGAGTCGCTCGGGCTCGCCACACGGCTCGGCTCCGAACCCGTCGTCGTCGGTGACACGGCCTTCTACGGGCTCGATTTCGTCCCGCGGGCCCGCCGGGAAGAGTTCGAACCCGCCTTCGAACCGCACGACTCCGACCACGCGGCGCTCGTGACCCACGGCCTCTTCGAGCCGTTCGACTTCGGCGAGTGGGACGCCCGGGAGATCGTAGAGCCCGCAGACGTCGAGTTCGACGCACTCCTGCTGGGCGACAACCACGACCCCGGCACGGCGGAGGTCGAGGGAACCTGGGTCACCTACTGCGGGTCCACCGAGCGTGCCAGCGCCGCCGAGCGCGAGGACAGGGGCTACAACCTCGTCACCTTCGACGGCGAGGTGGACATCCGCCGTCGTGGTCTCGACACCCGCGAGTTCGTCTACGTCGACGTCGAACTCGCCGCCGGAGAGGGCGTCGACCGCGTCCGGGATAGAGTCGAACAGTACGACGTCGAGGACGCGGTCGTGGTGGTCACGATAGAGGGCGAGGGCGAACCGGTCGCGCCGGCGGACGTCGAGGAGGTCGCGCTCGACCGCGGCGCACTGGTGACCCGTGTCACCGACCACCGTGAGTTCGCCGAGGAGACCGAACGCGAGGTGAGTTTCGCCGACCCCGACGACGCCGTTCGCGAGCGCGTGCGGGAACTCGGACTGAGCGACGCCGCCCGCGACATCGACGAGACCGTGCGGGCGAGCGACGTCGCCGACTCCAACGTCGACGAGGCCGTCCAGCAGCGAGTCGCGGAACTCGTCGAGGCCGGCGACGCCGACACGTTCGCGTCCGTCGAACCGGCGGAGACCGACGAACCGCCGACTGGATCCGAACCGGAGAGGACAGCGAGTGACAGCAGTGACGGCCCCGACGGCAGTGACGACACCGAAGTCGAAGCCGAAGCGGAAACCGACGACGATGCGGACGAAGCGTCGGACGGCGCGGCTGATTCCACGGAGCCCGCCGGATCGACGGGAACGTCGTCTGGCGGAGCCGAAACAGCGGAAGCGACGGCTGAAAGCGACGGTGATCAGCCGGCAGCAGCGGCCGAAAGCGACGGCGACGCCACGCTGGAGGATTACCTGTGAAATTCGAGTACGTGCGGCTGTCGAACTTCAAGTGTTACGAGGAGGCGGACCTGCGACTGGACGAGGGCGTGACGGTCATCCACGGCCCGAACGGCAGCGGCAAGTCCTCGCTGCTGGAGGCGTGTTTCTTCGCGCTCTACGGGTCGAAGGCGCTCGACGCGAAACTCGACGATATCGTCACGATCGGTGCCGACGACGCCGAGATCGAACTCGAATTCACCCACGGCGGCGAGTCCTACCACGTCGAACGCCGGGTCCGCGCGACCGGCGAACGGGCGACGACCGCCCGGTGTGTCCTGGAGACCCCCGACGGACCGATCGAGGGCGCTCGCGACGTCCGGGCGTATATCGAACAACTCCTCCGGATGGACGCCGAGGCGTTCGTCAACTGCGCGTACGTCCGCCAGGGCGAGGTGAACAAACTCATCAACGCCTCGCCGGCCCAGCGCCAGGACATGATCGACTCGCTCCTGCAACTGGGCAAATTAGAGGAGTACCGCGACCGCGCCAGCGACGCCCGCGTCGGCGTCGGCCGCGTGCGGGAGAACAAGCAGGGCGCACTGGAGAACCTCGACGAACAGATCGAGGAAAAGGAGGAGAAAGACCTCCACGACCGGCTCTCGGGCCTGCGGAGCGACCTCGCGGAAGTCGACGAGGAGATAGACAACCTCGAAACCCAGCGCGAGAACGCCGTCGAGACGCGTGACCGGGCGGTCGAGGTGATCGAGGAGTACGAGGAGCGCCGCGAGGAACTCGAAGACCTCGAATCCGACGTCGAGGAGTTGCGCGAGACGATCTCGGAGACCGAACGCGAGCGCGACGACCTCGCCGACGAGATCGACGACCTGCGGGACGAACGCGGGACTGCGACCGGGGAACTCGACGATGTGCTCTCCGAGACGGACCTCGACGCGAACGAAGCAGACGACGCGACCGTCGATGCGGTCGAAACCCTGGTCGATAACCTCGAAGCCGAGAAAGACGAGCACAGGGAGGCCATCGAGGAGGCCCGCGTCGAGATGAAAGGCCACGGGAGCGAGGCCGGGAACCTGCGCGAACGGGCCGACGAACTCGAAACGGCGGCCGAGGAGAACTGGGGGGAGGCCGAGGAACTCGAAGCCGAGGTCGAGGCGACCCGGGAGACGCTCGACAGCCGCCGGGAGAAACTCGCCGACCTGGACGAGCGGATCGAAGAGCTACGGGCGGAGTTCGACGACGTCGCTGACGATCTGGCGGCCGACGCCGATGCCGATGCCGACGCCGACGCCGACGCCGACGCCGACACCCAAACCCCCGTCGAATTCGGCGAGGCGGAGTCGTTCCGGGAGTCTGTCGTAACCGAGCGCGACGAGGTGGTCGAGACGGTCGCCGGACTGGAATCCGACGTCGAGAACCAGCGCGAAGCCATCGAGGAGGCCGAGGCGCTCCTGGAAGAGGGGAAGTGCCCCGAGTGTGGACAGGACGTCCAGGGCGCGCCACACGTCGACTCCATCGACGAGGACCGCGAGCGACTCGCCGACATCGAATCGGACCTGGCCGACGCGCGGGAGCGCCGGGACGCACTCGCCGAACGCGTCGAGCGGGCCGACCGCCTCGTCGAGATCGAGAACGCGGTCGCCGAGACGGAGACCAACCGCGAGAACGTCGCGCAACTCGTCGAAGAACGCGAATCCGGTCTCGAATCGAACGTCGAGCGGGTCGAGGAGTTGCGCGAGGAGGCAGACGAACTCGAAACGGAGGCCGAGGAGAAACGCGAGGCCGCAGCGGAGCGCGACGAGCAAGCCCAGGCCTGTCGCGAGCGCATCGGCGAGCACAACGGGGCGCGGACGGAACTCTCAGAGCGCATCGAGCGCCTGGAACGCGTCGAGGCCTTGCTCGAGACGGTCAAGGACGCCGACGACGAGATCGACCGACTGCGCGAGCGCCGCGAGCAACTCGAGGAACTGAACGACGAGCGCCGCGAGCAACTCGTGGACCTCCGGGGGCGCCGCGACGACCTCGAAGAGGAGTTCGACGAGTCACAGGTCGAGACCGCCCGGGAGGAACGCGACCGCGCCGAGAAGTACCTCGAACAGGTCGAGCCGCGCCTCGACGACCTCCGCGAGCGCCGGGACACCCTCCAGGGACAGATCGGCGCCGTCGAAAACGAGATCACGGAACTCGAGAACCTGCGCGACCAGCGCGAGAACCTCGCCGAGCGGGTCGCGTGGCTCGACTCCCTGTACGGGGAGGCCGAGCAACTCCAGCGGATGTACGGCGACCTGCGGGCCGAACTGCGCCGTCGGAACGTCGAGAGCCTCGAAGCGATGCTCAACGAGGTGTTCGACCTCGTGTATCGCAACGACTCCTACAGTCGCATCGAACTCTCCGGCGAGTACGAACTCACAGTCTACCAGAAAGACGGCGAACCCCTCGAACCCGAACAGCTGTCGGGCGGCGAACGTGCCCTCTTCAATCTCAGTCTGCGGTGTGCGATCTACCGCCTCCTCGCAGAGGGGATCGAAGGTGGCGCACCGATGCCGCCGCTGATCCTCGACGAACCGACGGTCTTCCTCGATTCGGGGCACGTCTCGCAACTGGTCGAACTCGTCCGGGCGATGCGCGACTACGGCGTCGAGCAGATCCTGGTCGTCAGCCACGACGACGAACTCGTCGGTGCCGCCGAGGACCTGGTCCGCGTCAGCAAGGACGCCCGCACCAACCGCGCCACCGTCTCCCGCGAGGACCCCGCCGAGCAACTCGTCGAAGCCAGTGCCGACTGACGGACGTACTCGACCACCCCGACTAACCGCACGAAACCCCGCCCCGACAGACAGAACGGCGCGCGCTGTCGAGCGTTTCATCGCGAGACCTACCGTGCGAGGTCTTCGCGAGCGGAGCGAGCGAAGGCTCGTCAGAGCTTGCTCTGACGGTGGATGAGCACCGCAGCGAGCGCAGCGAAGCGAGGAGCGCAAGAGGTTGGGGAGGTGTGAGGCCGTCGCGGTGCGGTTGCGGTCGCGCTGCCGTGCGGTCCCTGGTGGACTGAAAGGGCGAGGCGCGCTCGCGTTTATGTAGTCGCCTGAGCGGGCTCTATCCGCGCGAGTGCGGGGCGGTGTGGTTGTCCGAGCGCGGATATCCCGCTCAGCGACCGCGAGCGTGCCGAGGGCTTTCAACCGTCACTGTGAGTCGCTGTCGATCGTGCTGCCAGCGAGCGGGTCGAATATCTGCAGTACACTCACGGTCCTCCAGTCGCCTCCTCGTAGCCAGAATTGGCTTCCAGCACCCAGTACGCCAGGATCCCGGCGATAGCCACCACAGCCAGGACGAAGTCCGACGAGACGGGACCGAGCGAGATCGGGTCGGTCAACACCGCCACGGCGGCCAAGACCACCACCCCGGCGACGAGCCCGACGAAGCGCCATCGCGAGGTGGTCGGGACGATACCGTCCTCGCCGAGCCAGGCGAGAAAGAGGTGGGCGCCGGCGAGCACGAACCCGTAACAGACGAGCACCGCGAACGTCAGGACCGGGCTCTCGACGTCCGGGAACGTCCAGCTCAGGACCAGCAGTGCAGCGATGGATACCGCGACGACGGCCGCGTGAACGGTCGTGTCCCTGGAGACCATGCCTGGGACTCGCCGGGTCGACACAAAAGAATTGGCTCGTCGACCTGCTGGAGTGGTCTGTCTCCCGTTCGCGCGAGCCGAGAGGACGAGAGTCACCTCGAAAACATTTTGTCGCCAACGTCCCACGAACAGACGTGGTATCGCTGGGTACGGCCGTCGCAGCGACGTACTTCGTCGCCGGCGTGCTGATGGTGCCGTTCGTCTGGCTCTTCTACCGTTACGAGGTGCGGGGATCAGTGTGGATGGCAGCCATCATGGGGACGGCGTTTCTCACCGCCGAGGCGTACACGGCCTCGTTGCTGGCAGGTGGACTCACTGCGACGCTGGCGTGGTACTACGTCTTCGCGATCGCGATCAGCCTCGACGCGCTCGCCTTTCTCGGGTTCACGCTGGTCTGGACCGGACGGGGCTCGTTCGTCCGCCCGCGAGTGCTCGTCCCGCTCGCGGCCAGCTACGTGGCTATCCCGGTCGCCGGACTCGTCGCGCTGGCGCTCACGGGGCTCGAACTCCAGTCGCTCGTCTGGGCCGACCCGGGACTCGTCGAAGTCGGCGGGTTGACGGCGTTCAACCGGACGCCTGGCCCGCTGGGACTGGTCTGGCGGGTGGCCCCGACCGCGAGCGTGCTCGTGATGCTCGCGTTGCTCGCCGAGTTCACGTTCCGCCCCGAGCAACGGCTCTATCGCCGGCGGAACGCGCTGTTGCTGGCCGCACCGGTCGCCGTCACCCTCATCTCGCTCGCCGCGCAGTTCCTGGGTATCCCCGTCGAAGTGACGCCACTGGCGTATCTCCTGACGGGCGGGATCTTCGCCGCGGCCATCGGGACGTTCGGGCACTTCGACGTCGTCCCGCTGGCGACCGACAGCATCGTCGACGAGATCGACGCCGGCATCCTCGCCTACGACGAGAACGGTCGTGTCCTCGACAGTAATCGCCGCGCCCGGGACCTGCTCGGGATCGAGGAGGGGACTGGTACCGACGTCGTCGCGGCGCTGCCCGCATCGCCGGCACTCGCCGAGACACCGGCACTCGCCGATTCACCCCCGCTCGCAGGGGACATCGAGGCGGACGCAGACCTTTCCACCATCGAGGAGCGACTCGACGGTCGGGAGTTCACTGCCGTGCGGGACGGCGAGCGCCGGCAGTTCGCCATCAGCATCTCGACGCTGGAAGGGTCGTCGGACGCACCGATCGGACGCGGCCTCCTGCTGTTCGACGTCACCGAGCGCCACCGCCGCGAGCGGAAACTCCGGCGGAAAAACGAACAACTCGAACGGAAGAACGAACAGCTCGAACGTCTCGCGGACGTCGTCTCCCACGACATGCGCGGCCCGCTCTCGACGGCCGACACCGCCCTCGTGCTGCTCCGCGGGGACCTCGACGACCCCGACCCAGCGGTCGAACAGTCACTCGACGACCTGGCGGAGGTCCACGACCGACTCGGCGAGTTCGTCGAACACCTCCCGCAACTCGCCCGCGGGAGCACCGACGTCGAGGCACCCGTCGAGTGTGACCTCGCGGACCTCGCCGAGTCCGCCTGGCGCGTCCTCGACACGGGCGCCGTCGAACTACAGATCGCGGGGACGGCCGAACTACAGGGCGACCGCCAGCGACTCCAGCGGGTCTTCGAGAACCTGTTTCTCAACGCGACGGAGCAAAGCTCGACGAGTCCTGGCTCACGGGGTCGCCAGGATGCGGTCGAGCACGGCGTGACGGACCCGGACCCACCCCCCGAGACGGCCGTCGCGAACGGTGGCGGCGGTGGACCGGACACCGGCCCGGACCGGTCGGACGGCGTCACACAGGTCAGAGTCGGTACGTTCGACCGCGGCGTCTTCGTCGAGGACGACGGCCCCGGCATTCCGGAGGACCGGCGCGAGGAGGTCTTCGAGTTCGGGACCGGCACCGGCGACGGGTCGGGCTTCGGTCTGGCGATCGTCCGGACCGTCGTCGAGGCCCACGGCTGGTCTATCGACGTTACCGAGAGCGATTCGGGTGGTGCGCGCTTCGAGATCACCGTCGGAGACTGACGACCGACCTGACCCGGGATAGGGGGTGGTACCAGCTATCCACCCCGCGAGCCGTAGTGGAAGGGCAACAGGAAAATAAACAGCACGAGAGCGATCCCGCTGACGTACCCGGGGAGGAAAAGGGAGAGACACGAAAGCGTAAATCCGGCGAGGGAGCGTCCCACCGAACGCGAGAGTGGCGACGATACCGATCGCGAGCCCCGCCGTCCAGTCGCTGTCCCGGTCGTCGCGTGTGCCCTGTCGCGGGAGAAACAGGGGCGTCGACTGGAAGAGCAACAGCCAGAACAACAACCACCCGAACGTCCAGCCTGCTATGTCCAGGCCCAGCAGGAGTCGACTCCCGAGGACAGCCCCTGCCGAGATGCTGACCGTCCGCCCGGGACCGAGCGCCCCGACGACGAACCGCAGTACCAGTTCGACCAGACCGAGCAACTCCGCGGAGAATCGTAACGTCAGGTCGGCGTTCACCACCCCGAAGAGCGTTCGCTCCCACACCCCATGCGTCTCACACGTCGGTGAGTCCCTGTCGACTATAAGCCATCTACATCCGACAGATATCGAAAAGACCGGCAGGAATCTCGACGATTACTGGACAGTGTTCGGGGAAGAGCGGGGCACCGGCGGAGTCGGACGGCGACGACTCGGGTCACGACGTTTCGCTACCCCGGGAAGGCGACGTACAGCAGCAGATAGACGACGGTCCCGAGGACGAACGAGACGAGCCACAGTGCGGCGGCGACCCGTCCGACGGTCGGGTGACGGGTGTCGGGAAGTTCCGCGACCGAGTGGGTCAGCGCGAGCAACAGCGTGTAGATGACCAGCGGGACGCAGACGACCGCGAGCAGGATGTGGACCCCCAGCAGCGGGTAGTAGACGAACTGTTCGACCGCCCCCGGGCCCGCGAAGTCCGTCGGTCCCTCCAGTGCGACGCGATAGAGGTAGGCGACGAGAAAGACCGCAAAGAGGGCGGTCGTCGAGAGCATCGCCTGTCTGTGTCGGGCGATATTCCCGCGACGAACCGCTCGGACGCCGACGACGATCGTGGCGATGGCCGTGACGCTGACGGCAGCGTTGACGTGCGGAATGGCGTGGATGACCGCATCCGGCGCACGGGGGAGGAGCCAATCGGGGATGACACGCAACGCCGCGGCGAACACCAGCGCGAGCGCGACGACCGAGAGAATGCCGCTCACCGCGGGGACGTGACGCCTGACGTTCATCACCCGACGATTGGGTGCGGTCGCTCAATGACCTTTCGACTTCGCGAAAAACTGTGGCTGCGAAAACGGAACGACCGCTCCGGTCGGCCGCCCGTCTACTGGAACGTGCGGCTGACCTGGTTCTCCTCGGGCTCTTCGGTGGTGTCGAAGCGCTCTTCGATCTCCTCGTAGCGCTCCCGGATGTCCTCGTCGACGCTCGCCGTGACCTCCTCGAGCGCCTGCTCGAAGTGGTCCATCGTGACGCGGACGTTGCCGATGGAGTCGCTCATCTCCTCGGGCGAGACGCTGGTGATGAACTCGCGGCTGGCGGCCATCGACGCCTCGCGGGCGACCGCTTCGATGTCGGCGCCGACGTAGCCATCGGTGCGGGCCGCGAGGTCGTCCAGGTCGACGCCTTCGGCGAGTGGCTTGTCGCGGGTGTGGACGTCGAAGATTTTCCGGCGGGCGTCCTCGTCGGGCACCGGGACGTGGACGTGCCTGTCCAGACGTCCGGGACGGACCAGGGCGTTGTCGATGAGGTCCGGCCGGTTCGTCGTCGCGACGACCACGACGTCTTCGAGTTCCTCGAGGCCGTCCAGTTCCGTCAGGAGCTGGGAGACGACGCGCTCGCCAACGCCCGAGTCCGTGGCCTGGCGGCCCCGTTCACCGGCGATCGAGTCGATCTCGTCGAAGAATATCACCGTGGGTGCGTTCTCGCGGGCCTTGCTGAAGACCTCGCGGACGCCCTTCTCGGACTCCCCGACGAACTTGTTGAGGAGTTCGGGCCCCTTCACCGAGATGAAGTTGGACTCGGCCTCGTTGGCGACGGCCTTTGCGAGCAGCGTCTTGCCGGTGCCCGGCGGGCCGTAGAGCAGGACACCTTTGGCGGCCTGCATGTCCAGCGTCTCGAAGACCTCGGGGTAGTCCAGCGGCCACTGGATCGTCTCGCGGAGGCGTTCCTTGGTGTCTTCGAGGCCACCCACGTTGTTCCAGGTGACGTCGGGCACCTCGACGAACACCTCGCGCAGTGCGGAGGGCTCGATGCCCTTCAGCGCCTGCTTGAAGTCGTCCTCGGTGACCTCCAGTTTCTCCAGGACCTCGGCGTCGATCTCGTCGGATTCGAGGTCGAGTTCCGGCCGCACACGTCGGAGCGCACCCATCGCGGACTCTTTCGCGAGGGATTCGAGGTCGGCGCCGACGAAGCCGTGGGTGTTCTCGGCGTAGCGCTCCAGGTCGATCTCGTCGGTCAGGGGCATCCCGCGGGTGTGGACCTGCAGGATCTCCTTGCGGCCGTCCTTGTCCGGGACGCCGATCTCGATCTCCCGGTCGAAGCGACCGCCACGGCGGAGCGCGGGGTCGACGGCGTCGACGCGGTTGGTCGCGCCGATGACGATGGTCTGACCGCGCTCGTCGAGGCCGTCCATCAGCGACAGGAGCTGCGCCACCACGCGGCGCTCGACGTCACCCTGGGTCTCGCCGCGCTTGGGTGCGATGGAGTCGATCTCGTCGATGAAGACGATGGCGGGGGAGTTCTCCTCGGCCTCGTCGAAGATCTCGCGGAGTTGCTCCTCGCTCTCTCCGTAGTACTTCGACATGATCTCCGGGCCCGAGATGTCCGTGAAGTAGGCGTCGATCTCGTTGGCGACGGCCTTGGCCATCAGGGTCTTGCCGGTGCCGGGCGGGCCGTGGAGCAGGACGCCCTTCGGCGGCTCGATACCGAGCGTCTCGAACAGTTCGGGGTGGCGCATCGGGAGCTCGATCATCTCCCGGACCTGTTCGAGTTCGTCGTCGAGGCCACCGATGTCCTCGTAGGTGACGTCGGGTGCCTCGGCGCCGCCGCGGCCGGTGCCCTGGATCTGCTCGGCGGGTTCGTCGGCGACTTCGATCTCCGTCGAGTCGGTGACGACCACGGTACCAGAGGGATCCGTGCTCGCGACTTTCAGGGGGATCTGCTGGCCGCTCATCGAGGAGAGCGGACCGAGCCCGAACGAGACGGGGACGGTCTGGCCCTCGGTGATGGCCTGGCCGCTCAGGTTGTTGCGGATCATCGGGGCGACGTCGCCACGGACCCGGAGGTTCTGGGGGAGCGCGACGCGCACGCCCTTCGCGGGCTTGACGTCGGCTTTCTCGACGTCGACGGCGTCGTCGATGCCGGCGTCGGCCTCCTGGCGGAGGCGACCGTCGATACGGACGACGCCGCGGCCCTCGTCTTCGGGGTAACCGGGCCAGACGCGGGCGACGGCGCGGCTGTCACCCTCGACGAGGATGTAGTCGCCGTTCTCCAGGTCGAGCTCCGCCATCGCCGCGCGGTCGATGGCTGCCAGTCCGCGACCGGCGTCTTTCTGCTTGAGGGGCTTGACGGTGAGTCTCATTGCTCCACCTCGATAGTGAGGACGCCGTTGCTGATAAACGCTCTCGACGCCCCCTCGACGTCGAGGTCGTACTGCTCGTCGCCGAGGACGACGATGACGGTACCGTCCACGACGTCGACCACGGCGTCCTCGGCCGGACCGAAGTCCGCCGCCAGCACCGCCCCGTCGTCGTACTCGTATCGGCGCACCGCGACCTCGTCGCCGAACTGCTGTAGTTCGCTCATACTAACTCTGAGTTAGTTCCGAGACTATTTAAATCTTTCTCCAACTACCCGTTACCGTCCCCCCGTAATCGGATTACGGTGGAATTGCGGTTCACACTCACGAGGGTGGGGTTCCACTGCTGTGTATTCTGTGTCACCCCGGGCATTGACCTCTGCCGGAACGAGGGTCTGTGATAGCCCTGCAGTAAGTGTAACAATTGGAGTTGGTGCAACTTCCGCAACCGCACTCACGCTCGTGAGATGGAAGCCCTCGGCGTGCTCGCGGTCGCTCAGCGACATATCCGCGCTCTCAGCACCGCCCGCTTACGGCTTCGCCGTGCGCTTTCGAGGCCCGTAGCGCCTCGCACCGCGCGGATAGGGGTCGCTGAGGCGACTCGGTTCGCTCCGCTCACCGCGAGCCC
>Ga0207715_100178_pt1 | contig 38209 bp, 30 predicted proteins | sample A23M3SouthBayCA_FD_187732 | JGI IMG/M metagenome (GOLD analysis project Ga0207715, IMG submission 187732) | Aerobic enrichment media from Eden Landing Ponds, California, USA - A23 M3 (SPAdes) | ecosystem: Environmental > Aquatic > Marine > Unclassified | place: USA: Emeryville, California... | reverse complement strand
AAAGCCACTGCTGGTAGCGGGTTGGGATATCGTTGGCCAGTAGCTCGTGCTGAGATAGATTACACGCGATACTATCGACGGTCTCGATAAGAAGACAAGTGATCGTCTCGTTGTCATAACCTGCTCCCGTCCCGCCGGATTTTCCCAGCGATGACGGAGCTAACCGCCACTGATGAGCCGCACCAACCCGGGTGCTTTTGACGGCTCCGAGGATCTGAAGCTCTTTGAGTTTCTTGATCGCCGTTTCATATGAACATCCGACCGCTGATTCGATTTCACTCGTGCTTGCCGGTTCGGCCTCGGCGACCGCAGTGAGAAATTTATGAAGAGGGAATTTCAACTGTGGTTGAGATTCCCTTAGATCCTGACAGAGAGACATATACTTGAAAATACAGCCACCTGTATTGGGTTTTTTGATCGGCAGAGAACGCACAGAGGCAGGTGATTTCAGCAACAGAGCTTCGAGCTAGCACGGCTTTCTCGGTTGTCAAAGGGCGCGAGAAATACCCGACAGAAGGGAGGAGTTTGGTCTATCGTTGGCGCGGATACTCGTCTTCGAAGCTGCTACATGCCTCAACCCGGAAATCAACGTCTACCGTAGCATCGAAGGTGGCCGTACTACTCGGTTTGATATCGCCTCGCACCAGACAGATTCCATCGATGGATATGACGTTTTCCTCTATTGTCTCTTGAGTGGCGAATGAGAGAGAAGTCGTCTGGGCCAAGTCTCCGCAGGTCTGGATTGCGTTATAGTGATCACCCGTTTCCAATTCTGCGGGCGTCGTGAGAACAGTGACATCAATGTCGAATTCTAGCAGTTCCGAATGGATTATTTCGATAAACCTTGGGGTGAGCTGTTCGCTCCGAATAAGCACTTCTTCGCGGGCAAAGGAAAGGTAGTCCTGCAGTAGCAGTTCTGCCTTGAACCCGCTTGAGAAGGAATCCACAGGGTTCTGTACTGCCTCAAGTATTTCGCTCAACGCACCTCGCCCGAGGGATCGACTACTCACGAACGGTCGATCGAATGTGAGGAATGAGCACTCTCGGGTTTCCTCCACGCAGTGTTGACAGCCGTCCCAACAGAGCGGGGCTTCACGCAGAATATCACGGATCGAATTCCGTGACTCATCGTCAGCAAGCTCGGTCGAGTCAATATCACTAGTTAACTCATCGAGCACGGTTTCAGGGGCGTCGTCGTCAACGTCTGCTTCAGAGAGGTACTCATACACCGCTCGACGAACCGATCTAGCATGTGGGTAGATGTGATCTGAGCCTAGCCCTTCGAACGCTCGCGCCATTAGTTTGGCGTGGGCGTGTTCATCTTCAAAATCGCGCCTGGATAGTGAGTTGAACTTCCTCTGTACTTCCTCTTCGTGCGCAGTCAAGAACTCGAGGACAGGTTTGACAAGTTCCCCGATCGTTTCGATACCATCGTCCTCCAACCGTCCCGCAAATTCCGAGAGATACCCGAATCCACCGACTGCAGTCTCAAATAGGACGATTCTGGTCTTGTCGGAGGTTGCTGTTTGGACGTCTGCCGCTGGATGTTCAAGATAGTATCCGAGGTGTTCAGTTTCTGCACCGAATCGCATGCAAAGCCGGTCTCTCAAGAGATGCGAAAGCGTATGAAGGAGCGTTACTTCTGCAAAATCACGCGCATCCTCGTTTTCTTCGAAGTCAACACGTTTGGCACGTTCACCGAGATTTGGATCGCCTTTGAGGCCAGACGAAGCTCCCTCCTCCATCTTATCGAACGCGTTGAACCCATTCTTTCGATCGACCTGATCCTGGCCTTCATGATAGAGGAGATACTTCAGCCCTAGCCACTGCTCGATTCGCGTTGAAGAGTCGATTACGTCCAACACGAGATCAGTTAGGACATCTTCTTGGAAGTCCAGTTCGAGAGCGCTCACTTGCCGTGTTCGGAATCCAATGCCCTCCGAGAGGAAGACGTGCGTACTCCACATATAGCTGGGCTGTGAATTAAACGAAACTTCATCGATAAACGCTCGGGACTCCCCCTTATCAGCTAGCCCGAGAGAGAAGAGCGGCCGATCGCCGTACCGAACAGCCCCGATACGCTCTGGGTCTCCGCCGGACGAATCCGAATAATGCTGTAGAACGTTCGGATAGACTTTGTAGAGCCGGTCATAGCGTTCGTTCTTCCGGTATTCGCTGCAACCCCCCTCAGCCTGCGGATTCTTCCGGTGTGGGCACTGGTGACGAACAGGACATTTCTCTTCGCTTGAGGCGATAACGAAGACCATCCGGCAATGGTTGGTCCGGGAGAGTGAGTCATGACTGAACTCCATGTGAACCGGTGGATAGTCCCAGGCCCTGTCCGAATCTAGGGAGTCGTTTTCGTAGATGATCTGGCTGTTGGAGCCTTCCTGGAATTGGGTGAACTTCAACAACAAAGGCTGTACGATGTCTTTGTCAAATGTCTCAAGTGGGACTTCGTATTGATCCCGAGTTCCCCGACTCCGATAGCTCGAAGAGCCATACAGACGGTGGTCTTCAGTTTGTAGATAGCTAACGGGCGGGAGCAACAGTTCAAAAGGTTCTGTGTTTCGAAGTTGGAAGGGAGTGTACCCGTAAAGCGCGCTGATGCCTTTTTTGGTCATGCGGTGGTTTCCTCCATATCGAACTCCGGCTGCGGCGCCTCGAAGGTTCCTGTGAAGTGGATAGAGTTCTGCAAGATCGTATTTAGTACGGGGAAAAGGTGCGCTCCCTCGGCACGCTGGTACTCAACGACCAGTTCTTCGAACCGACTCAAGACGTGCGTCGACGCCAGCACTTCGAGATTCTGCTCTTGGAGTGTACCAACCTGATCTAGAAGGGACTCGATCTCGGATTTGAAGTTGTCCTCTCGGTTCGGTTCGAATCGCTGCACTGCGTTCGTCAATTTGTCAGTGATCTCCTCCATGTGCAGGCCGTATGTTTCCTCTAATTCGGTAGTAGAGCCGTACTCGCCGCTGACCCAAACCATTAGCTCCAAGAACAGCAGGTCATGCATTTCCGAGCGTTCGGGGATTTGGTCAATTGTATCACGGAGCTCACTCTCATTTTCCTCGGCCCACTGCCGCAAGTAATCTGGGTCACGCGTATACCATGCATGTCGCACTGTCTCCTCTAAGTCCTTCACCAAGTGGGTAAGCGTCCGAATTGAGTCAGCCGTCTCCTCAATGGGTTCCATGTATTCTCCTGGAATATCTGGAAGTGCAGCGAGATCCCGACGGACCGATTCGAGCTTTCGCCGGATCTGTCGAAGTTCTCGGTAGTACCGCTGTGATTTCGTCAGAATTCCTTCCGGGTCGATGTCCAACGCCTCATCTGTCGACTCATAGCCGGAAACCACCGTCCGGAGTTGTGCTAAGAACTCCTGTTTCTGACGCTCAAACGTATCCCTTCGTGTGCTTTCAGGATCTACGAATGAGGGAGGTAGCTCAGTGTTTTCGACATAAGTGATCAACTCGCGCAAGAAGCCGATGAGCTCGGCCCGATTTTGGATACCGTCGCTGCCATCGGCATAGGTGTTGTATCCCTCTCGTGCCATCCTGTGAAGGGCTCTAGAAAGAACATGCTGCACCTGTATTGAAGCACTATTCCCAATCTGCGACGGTGAAAGGTTCGATGTGCTCTCCAACTCCTCGCGGAGCTCTTCGTCGAACATGTACATCATGCTCGAGGGCTTCGACGAGAATTCGATTATCCCGAGGCCAACTCGATAAGTATCGGGGTTTCGTCCAGCCCGTCCGATGCGCTGGATGACGCCTTCGTTTTTGCCCGGCGGCAACTTATACTGGAGGACAGCTGCAACGCTGTTTAGGTCAACACCCATTTCCAGCGTCGACGTTGAAAGAAGTAACCGCTTCCCTCCACCCTCTGCGTTGAATGAATCTTCGATGCGATTGCGTTCCCGATCAAGAAGCTCCCCCGAATGGGTCCCGATGCTATTTGCGAAGTCATTCATTACGTAATTCTGGAAGTCGCTCCGGGGCGAATCGGCCCATTCACGGGGGAGTAGTGGTTTCCACGAGAAGGGGTCCTGATCACTGATCCCGCCATCAGGGTGGGTGTGTCGAACAACCTCTTCCCCCCGGTTGCCACTGGGAGACAGAATGTAGTTCGCAATGTAGCTGTACTGGCGATTGATCTCTGCGATGCTGTCGATGAAGTTCAGCGCCCGGAAGCTCTGTCTCGCACACCAGAGGTTCAAACACTGAACCATCGCTTCGTTCAGTGTTTCCACGCTCCGATTGGGGGGTGGCAGAACGTAGTAATGGACGAGATGGCGCTCTTCGTCCACGCCAGCGTCTGTTAGCACATCTTCATAATCCACGTGAGCGACTGCCTCCCGATCCAGCGTGGTCAGGTTTCGTGTGAACTCAACGGGATTTGAGAGGGTAGCAGAAGACAGGACGAGTTGTGGGACTTCGTCTTCCGCCTTAGCATCTTTGAGGAGTTGCAAAATGTACTGGACGTGCCCCCCTACGTAGCTGGTGTATATGTGGGCCTCATCAAGTACGACATACTCTAAATTATCATAGCGTGTTGCATTGTTACCTCGTGAACTTCGAAGCCGATGGTATACAGTCCAGACAGTGCTCAATAGAATCGTCGGTGGATCCTGTGCAATGGCCGTCTTGGTGGGAACAATATAATCGAGGATTTCGTCACAGGCAGGACATCTGACTTGAGAGGTACCGGCGATGGATTCGATTATCAAGTCGTTTGCATCGTCGTGGCACTCACATCTCGGGCAGGTGATGCCGAAGAAGCTCTCTTCGTCCCTCTCTCTGACCTCTTTGGGCGTCTCACCATGATCGACCCCGAGCGATATCGTTGGCTTGTCTGTCTCCTCAAGCCGGTTATTCAGCCGATCAAGCCGCGGCAGGAGCGTCGAAAGTTGGTCACGGATCAGCGCCTGTCGTGGATAGAGAAGCAATGAGGACGTCTGAGGGCCCTCTCTGGCGAGGGAATCGAGTGCGTGTTTGAAAGATGGGATCGAAAACGTGAGCGACTTTCCGGAGGCTGTCGGCCCATCAAGCGTGAGACAATCATTGGCTGGACTGAGTACTTCCTCGATCGCCTTTGCCTGATGACTAGAGAGTCCGTCTATCTTCGAGTCACCTCCTTCAATAGCATGAACGATTAATTCGGCCTTGTCATCGCCCACACCTGCTCCCTCTAGCACTTCTCTGAGATCTCTTGCGCTGAAATTGGGCACTTTCTCGGTCTCGATGGAAATATCCGATTCGAACACCAATGGGTCCTGGTCGTATCCATTTCGAACGTTCGAGAGACGATGAAGAAGGTCGAAGTGAATCGTCCGATAACCGGGATCAAACTCTAGAAGCATCCCGTCTTCAAGTAGGTCTGCTGGCGAGACACCGTCTTGAAGGCACTCCGCCAGAGCTTCATCGTCGAGATAGGTTTCCGAAGGGAATAGCGATTCTCCATGACTTCGGTAAAGCGACTCCTCGCGTCGTAGGAGGGCTTGATAACTTTTGATCTCCTCTGAGTCCGGGCTTGTCATGATGTTTAATGATTGTTGTCAACGGAGCGATTGACGCTCGTTTGTTTTCTGGTCGGGTCAAACTTCGGGAGGATACGGTCCGCTGCTTCATGCTCGCGGATTGGTTTGAACTCCGAGAGTCGGAGCAAGGGCTGAGGAAGGGTTGCCGTTCGTCGCCGTTCACGGCTGTCCTGTGGATAAACTCGACTGAAGGCTTCTTCTACATGAGCAGGAGATGCCGAATGTGCCTGAGAGATTGTCTTCTGCCAATTCTCAACCTGGGTTCCCGGCTGCTGGCCGTCCACGACGATCGAGACCACATATCCCGTTTCGATAAGACCTCGGTAGAAGAGGACAGAAAGCCCCTGTTCATAGCTGCTAGCTGCTCGGGCGACGTTTTCCCACGTCCGTCGGAGTAATGTGGGAGAGACGTGGCTACTCTCATCGTCGGTATCGGTCACAGCGATCTCGGTCAATGAACATAACATTCTGAATCCAGTGACGATCAACGCCGTCCGAGCGTTGTATGACGATAGATCGATCTTCCAAAGATCGTGAATTTCTGCGTCAAGGTCACCCGTAGAAGTTTGGAGCGCGTCAGTCAGGATCCGATTCGTGACGATGATAGCTGCACTAAGCACCGAATACTGACTGTAGAATTGCCTCTTGCTCCCAATTTCGAGGAGGTTTCGATAGGCTTCGAGTTCCTCTGAAAGGTATCGGAGATGGGATTTCGAATCTAATTTTGCCGTGTCACGGAGCTCGACGAGGGCGTAATACCAACCCGTGAGCTCGATTTCTTCAGGGGTCGGGTGTTCCAAATCGCCATTAAGGACAACGCGGAAACCCTCATGACTTAACCGAACAGCATCCTCTGAACCATATTGGAGGCCGAGTTTGTGGGTGGATTTGAGCAATCTAAGACATTCCCTAGCTTCATCGGTGGCGTCGGACTGGCCAGCCTTGATTGCTAGGGCGGGGATGAACTCAACGAGAGGGGGGTGAAAGAGTGCTCTCCCCGTCAGTTCCTCATCACCGGTTAGATTCACCAGTTCACGATTGCACTGGAGTTGGCCAGCCTCAGAGGGAACCTCCTCTGTAAACTCATCTGTTGACTGAAGGAGTGGTAATTCGTCTGTTTGCGATCGATCGATGGTCTGCGTCTTTTCGGGCTCGCCCCATAGCTTCTCAAGAGAAAACCGGGAGATATTGTGGACGGTTCTCGTCATTACATTGACACCTCGTGGCCAACTCGAACTCGAACCATCATCAAACATTGAATAAAGAAATTCGTGGAATCCGCGGAGTGGGTTTTCGTCGACTCTCCGGGACTCTGGCACGTTTCGAACGTCACTCAGGTACTGATCCCCAGTAATCCGGGTTTCGTACGCTGCGACGATTCCTGCAGGAGTTGCGAGGGTCAGTGCGCGGATAGCGTATTCTCCGATTGCCCACAGGCTGACTCCTGCAAACGTCATGAGCGACGCAGCTGTCGCGAGCCGTAATGTCTCCGGTATTACGCCTGTAATCGTGATTATGAATGCATTCAACAAGAGCGAAACAGAGACAACAGCGAGTGTCTGCCGAAGGTGGCGGTTATCCGTAAACAGCCAAGTCAGTCTCGGTGAATATTGCGGACTCGTCAGCTGGACCCCGACGTAGGTCAATGAAAATACAATTGCAAGAACGCTTGCTTGACTAGTGAACAGCACTTCCGCGAGTTGTCCTGGGGCGCTCTCGGAGACGACCGGACCATGTTCAGCTTCATACTGCCAACATATAACAAAAGATGCCCCTAGGACGAATGCCCCTATAGCAAATATAGGGGACTGCTTCCCGATTCGGTTGTTCCAATCCGTCCCCGAGATGGGGCGATATTTACCACCCTTCTTAATAAATACAGGGCATTATGCTGACGGATATCGAGGAGGGTATGACCATCTCTGACGCCCAAGAGGTCATCGAGTGGGATGGAGACTTGAGCCAGGTTCTAAAACCGTGGCATATCCCGATGATCCTCGCACGGAATGCGGGGCGAGCTTCCGTTAACATTGATGGAGATCCAGGGAAGCCAGTTCCGAAGCATGGCCGCGTCAGGTACTCGGACTTCAAGACTCAGTTCACATTCCAAGGGCTAGAGGAGCAGGAGCCGCAGGAACTACACGACTTTGTTGATGAACACGGTCCTATAGCAGCGCCTGAGGTGATGGAAGTCTACGGGATCCAGCGCGAGGAAGCTATTCAGCGCCTCGAAGACTTGGACGGAGTTTCGTCGTTCAAGGTCAGTGGCGAACAGTTCTAGTACTGAGTGAACCCTCTTTCGCCGAGATTACGCTGTCTTTCGCGTACGGTATTGTCGATATGCCAACTATTTCTCCAACCCGTATTTCTCACATCCATTCAAGCGCTGCGTTGTGCTGCGCAACATACTGCGGTTTCAAGCTATCATCCGGTATCGAGATCCGTTCCCCTGCACGGTCGATAATCGTCCGTTTGAGCACACCACTCTGAGTTTCGAAGCTCGGATTCACGCACAGTCGGTAGTCTTGGTCGATGGTGAATAGCTCCCGGTCGAACGCGGCGTGATGCGTCTTACTGAGTGCCAGCACGTTCGAGAGATCTGCCCTGTGCTCCGGATAGTCACTCCACGACAGGACATGCGCTACGTCCAACAAGCCGGGATGATCCACCCCGGAAATCGGACACGTCTGGTCATGCACGGACAGCACCGCCGCGCGGAACTCCGGATCAACCGACCGTGCGTGGACAGTCGTTTCGTACGTCCCAGTAGGCATCCCGGCATCGTTCAGCGATGGTGTCCAGTCCGAGTCGGCCCACTCCTCCACTGCGCTCTCAACGAACTGTAGGCCGTCATCCGTCAACGCGTACCCCTCGCTGCGCTTCTTGACGAGTTCCATGCTCCTCAGCCAATTCACCCGTTGCTTCGCCATGTCCGTCTCCCCGCGGCTCCACCCTAACTCAGGATGCGTATTGAGCTGCTGTTCACTGACCTCTGCAAGCGTCATCGGACCAGCAACTAACGCGTAGAGGAGACTGCGTAGTCCGACGTTCCGATCACACATAATTCGCAGCAGCGTCGCCATGTCATCCTGCTCAACGTATTTCCGACCAGCATCCCCGAGTTCCCAATGGTCGTTCGTCCGGTGGAGAAACCCGACTTGCTGTAAGTAACTCACCCGCCGCATAATCGAGTCCCGGCTGGACACGTTCGGGAATGAACCCCGATGCCACCCTATGAGTTCATCCGTCGTCGGCTGATGAGCTTCAACGAACTCAAGAATCGTCTTTAGCGTCTCGACGTACTGTGTCCCGCCACCAAACATTGGGACAATACTACCGAGCCGATCCGGAGGCATGAAGTATCAGTGACAGAGCCGGATGATGATCCTTTCCCCCGGAGTGATCCCCTGAAGCTGGTTGAGAGGACCCAGAGCTATGCTTGCGAAGCGTCGTCGAGTGGTGGCCGTAGGTCACGCCAGCGGAAATCGGCTGTCTCGCCTGAATCAAATGAAACCCGATAGATCTGGGCATCCCGCTCGTCAGCCGTGAGTGAATCCGCTTCATCACTCAGCACTTCAACGACATGTCCGTGTTCCCGGTGGTACTCCTGATGATCGGGATCTGATTCATCTGTAATATCAATCCGGACTCGATCTCCCTCAGAGAACCGCGGCATTATGAGATCAAATGGCAGTGATGGTTATCAGCACTTGGGTATCTACGGGCACTCACAGTCAGACCGGGTACCGAGTCGTTGTTACCCCCACATCAGAGATCGAGAGTTCCGTCACGTATGCATCGTTGTCCCGGTATGGCTCGCTAATTCGTATCGCTGGCCCCGTATAGAACACCGGCGTTCCGTCACTAGCCTCAAAGGAATATCCCTTCTCGAAATCGTTGTTTTTCGGTCGGTGTTCATCGCCAATCAGTACACAGTCAAAGGACACGCGTGACTGCGCGAGTAACCGATCCAAATCGACATCAGCGTCGTACTGTCTGTACGGCGTGAATCCGTCGTGGAGACACAGCACGTTCGGTCCAAACGACGATGCTCCGAACGCAATATTAGACGGGTCCCAATCCCGCGAGTAGAATTTCCCGACATCGTCCATCCCTACGTTTCCGGCTGAAATACCATACGCCTCTACCTGGGAACCACCAACCGGTGTCGGGCTAGTCGATAATTCCGTGAGGTATCCTTCCGCCACCTGGGTTTTGAGCCACGCAATCCCGTCTACAGAATCAGAGTGCTGTGGATTCGCCGAGACATGATCGTGGGACCCGATTATGCAGTACACCGGAATGCCGAGACTAGACAACGTCGCCAGGGATGCTTCTGCGGCATCGAGCGTAACTTGATCCACCTCATGATCTAGAATATCCCCCGTGTGAACGACTGCATCGACATCCCGTTTCATAGCGACCTGCGTAATTCGTTTGAACGTCTCTCTACTCGAAATTTCTCCGATCCACGATACTGTACTCCCGCTCCCAGTGTTCTCACGATTTTCGTATCCAAGATGCGTATCACTCACAAACAGAACCGTCGTCTTTGCAACGCCTGCCTTACGACCGGTGTTCCTTCGCGCTCTGGAAACTCGCTCGGGGTCAAGCAGAATATCGACTCCATCACCTGACTGATCAGCCGCGGGTTCAGCGGGAAATTCTGCAAGCAGGGAGATCGCCCAATCAACTTCATCTGACGAGACGTTTACCGGAAGCACTTCTCTGGACTCCGGCGCAACAGGTAACACCGCGACCTTCGGCACATACCGGCGATCCGAGTCACGTGGATTCGCCACCGTGATCGCCGAAAACTCCGTTATTCGGTCCCCATTGCCATGTCGTCGCGCGTAGTCCTTGCGCTTGCCCAAATTCCGCTCCTTCTGTTGTGCCCCGTAACACGATGCTCCATTGGCCAACAACTCACCCCCATACAGTACAGACCGCAGTGCCATCTTCCACTCCGAATCTGCTTTAGAAGGAAGCGACCCATAGAGAACAGAGAGGCAGTCGTACAGCTCAGTCAACTCATTCCCCGAACCCATCGTATCTAGTTCATGAATCTCGACAAGTGATAGCAGTTGCTCTCGACGACGTTGAATGAAGGTTTACTCAGGTTTCGGAGTCAGTTCGTCACTATCCTCGTTCTGCGACGGACAGGTACAGAGCATAATTTTCAGTCAGTTCTCCCGTGTCTCTATCTTCAGTCCGTTGGAGCTTGATTTCGAGCCTTGTGTCTTCTCCCTCGAACTCAAGAAGCGGTTTGAAGAGGCTCCCGACTGCCTCGACGAACTCGGGTGATCCCGTAACCCGGATATCAGAGATATCGGTCGAGTATTTGCTCCCACTGAAGCTATTTGGTTTCTCAACGATGGACTCTCGAATCTCTAGTTCAGAAGCCTCATCTAGACCACTCAGCCAATCGATCGCGTGTCGCTTCACAATATGCCCCGAATCGGTCGTGGGAAGCTGCTCTAACTGACTCACACCACCAGGTTACACGTAATGGTATTTGAACCTCAGCGAGTTGGAATCTACTTTTTGCCCTGCAAATACATTCCTGCGACGACGTGCGGGGGCTCTTCCTGTTCCTCCGCCCACTCCTGCCGTTCTTCGTATTTTTCTTTCATATTGTATCGGGAGATAATTTCCCGAACAGCCGCTACCAACTCTTCACCCGATACCTCTTCGTTTCGGAGATCTCTAAACTCGTCAAGGATCTGGTCCGCCGAAACTGTCTCCACGATGTCCTGGAACTGTGCTAGTGTCTGTTGTTGGTCGGTATTTTCGACGCTTGAGGCGACCTCTCCCAGTTCGTCAACCACATAATCACGGTCGATACTCGCACCTTGTCGGGCCTCCCGCTGGAACTGACGGCGCTTGCCCATATCATCGCCGAACTCCGTCCGAGCTACATTTTCGGCCCGTTCGTACCGACGATCGAACGTCTCTGCGTCAACGGACGCGACAGGCTCGTCAACGGGACACGAGATGGTCTCGACGATGGAGTCTTTCTCTTGTGAGGCTAGGTCCTGTCCCCCGTCGCTTGGGAACGTGACGAGGTACGGGGTCGTGTAGTCTCCTTGCCGGTAGACAATTACGACGCCGTCAAACTCTCTATCCCATTCCATCGCACTCCGAATTCCGTCGCGGTCATCCAACCAGCTGAGGAAGTCCGGATGCTCCTGTTTGAGGTCCTGAAGACTACTTGCAGGGCCGATGAGATCGTCACTCCCAATGATTTCATTTACGTCGTCTTCGACCTTATCGATGTCCTCTTCAGCGTAGATATCCTCCATGTAGGATCGGTTCACGTTATCTTCCGGACTCAAGATCTCCCCGTCTTCACCCAGAACACTACTGATTTCTTGGACCCGCGATTCAACGCGGTCGACGATGCCGAGTTCCTCCTCAAGTTCCGTTTCTGGCAGGAAGTTGAGTGCATAGATGTCATCGTGCCCGCTCCCAAGACGATCGACCCGACCGATTCGCTGAATTAGACGCAGGGGATTCCAGTGGAGGTCGTAGTTGATCACCAAATTCGCGTCCTGAAGATTGACCCCCTCCCCGGCGACATCGGTAGCAAACAATACATCGATCTCTTCACTCGGGTCTATCCCGTCCCGTGCATCATTCGCTTCAGGTGCGAATCGCTGAATGATGTTCTCTACGTTCGAAGTATCACTGGTAGCACTCGCAATCCGAACGTCATCAGAAAGCAATCCGCGATTCTGGAACTGTTCGAACGCAGCTTCCAGATATGTCACGGTATCAGTAAACTGCGTAAACACGATCAACTTCTCTGCACGGTCACCACGCTGGAGAATTTCGTGCGATCCCACGCGGAGATTCCCGAGAAGCTGCCGAAGCTGTTCGGCCTTGTCATCCATCGAATAGTCTTCCTGAATTTCCTGGTGGAATGGCTCTAACGTAGCTTCTAGATCAGAGAGGAGCTGGATATCTGTTTCAAGATCACGCTTCAGTTCCTCAAGATGGAATGCCTCTGTTTGATATGCCGCGTACTCGCCTCCTTCAACCATCTCGTCGATCTCATCGAGGATGTAGTCAATCTGCTCCCCACTGTTGATGAGTTCGGAGACGTCTCTCCCGACAGCCACAGTTCCTTCGTCAAGGAGGTCCCGGAACATCCTATAGCTCCGAAGCATCCGCGTGAGCGACGTATAGAAGGCATGAACACTGCTTTCCAACCGTTTCAAAAGGTTGGACTTCATCAATCCTCGAATATTCTTCCCCATCGAGGAGAGGTTCTGATACGGGTCCTTGTTCGCGTACCCCGTCTTCAGATAGTCTTCCTGGCCGATCGAGTAGCGGGCGAAAGTCAGGTCCTCCAGCGTCTCCACTATCTCATCGTACAATGAATTTCTGACCCCGTCCGCTGTCGAGTACGTCTCATGCAGATTGTAATCGACCGTCTGCAAGTGTCGATCCGGGAGGTATCGACGTTCACCACCCATCTGGAGATACACTTGGCCATCCTCATCCTCCTCACCGTATTGGTCGATGATATCTTGACGAGTCCGCCGCACCATCACGTGACTGAGAAGATTCGAGAGGTCTGTCTCGTCATTCTCCGCCATTTGCGTGAAGTCGTAGAGGTTCGGCGGCGTAATCGGGATCTGCGTGAGATCCTCGATGTGGAATAATTTGATCTGGTTGTACACGTCCCACGCACTCTTCGTGTACGGTGTTGCGGTCAGGAGGATGGTCTGATTGACTGTCGGAAGGAACGCCTGTAGATTGTCGTACCGGTGCGTGTCCTGGTTGCGGAAGTGATGGGCCTCGTCGACGAGACAGACAGATGCGTCATCATGCTCCTCCAAAAGAGTCTCGTGGAAGTTCTCCTTGGAAACCATTCCAAGGCTGATCACCTCGGCATTGAAATTGTATCGCTTGTTGACCATCCGCTCCCACATCGGCTGGAGATGCTTTGGAGAGATGATTAGCATCTTCCCCTTGTTTCCGTGGAGCCGATTTCGAGCGTGGAAGTGTTCAAGCAGCCCAAGGCCGACGAACGTCTTCCCCATCCCGACGACGTCGGAAACGAGGACCCCGTCGTATTCATTGGCGATACTAATACCGCGGTTCACCGCCCATTGCTGAAAGTCGTAGAGGTCTTCGTAGACATCGAACGACTGGAGGTAGTCTTCAGCGGTCTCCAGTGTCTCCTTGTAAAGCTCGTAGAGGATCTTGGTATACACTAGATATGGTGCCGGGAGACCAGTACCACTACTGACCTCACGTAGCGTCTCTGTCGTGTCGTCTGGGAGTGAATCACACGGCGGTGCCGGTGGCTCGTCTTCCACTGAAACGTGACCCGGATTGTTCGAAACCCAAGAATCTTCGAATGCACTCAGGAGGTCGGCGTCGAATTCAACAGCGTCGTCCCACAAGTCATCAAACCACTCTTTGAGTTGCGTAACTCTCTCGTTGTAGACTGGAGCGTTAAGTTCTGTATTGCTGTGGAGCCCACTGAGACTGAGATTCGACGAACCGACAACGCCGACGTCTTTGGGGGTAAAGATATCTCCTTCGTCTTTCTCAAAGAGGTACGCCTTCGCGTGGAACCGTTCCTGAAGGTAGAGTTTCGGCTGGATACGACCCTGTTCCAACCAGTCCATTAGTTTTGTGAAGAACTCCTGATTTTCGGCGGAAGGATCTTCGTAGAGGAGTTGGTTCGAGTAGTTTTTCGCGGTTTGAGCACGAATCGCTGTGCGCTCGCTCCACTTGACGTTCTGTGACTGCTTAAATTTCGTACCAGTAAGACGGAGATTCTGATGGGCTTCTATTAGTTCGTCCAATCCCTGTTGGTCAGGATTTCCAATGAGTATCTGAAGTCTCCCGCCGTTGTCGAGGAATTCATCCAGTTCTGGACGGAGCCGCTTCAGGCCACTCATATAGAGATACCCGACAGCTATCCGAATACGGTCGGTATCATCATCAGCCAAACCTTGGCGGATTACATCATCCAGGCGATCATAACGTCTATTATCGATAATACCGACCATCGTCATACACTTTCAGACTTCTCAACCCGATTATTGATGAGGTCAAGAAGTCCTCGATAGACTGTGAGTTGTTCTTCCTCGGACAATCCAAGAAGATCCCCCATAATTTGGGAGTCTAATTGACGGCGATCATCCTTGACAGTCTCGAACGAAACTTCCTCAGGGGTTGTAGCGCCCAGTTCCTCGAAAATTGTGCCAACTTCCCGGTTAACGAACTCTCGGTATGTGGTCTGCATTTCACTGTCCCATGTCATTCGATCTGGTTCGATTATCGGGAAAGAATCCACCTCCGATGACATGTTGGTCAGTGCTCCCTGTCCAAGATTGACTCTACCTTTGATTTCAATGATGAACAGCCAAAGGGTTGAATTCAATTGTGCACAGATTCGGTCTGCGTCCTCTTGATCATGTAATTGAACCGCATAGAATGAGTCTGTTGACAGGAGTCTACCGATGGATGGACGGATAACAAATAGCCGTTTAAAGAAGGCGCGAGGCCAGACCAAATCGCCTACACATTCGGAGATGTTCCGGCGTTTACTACCTGAACGTTCCTCCACATTGTACCAAGCTGAGTCGCCGTTCCAGAGGTTATCCCCTGTATTATCGCGGTCGGGGAAGGGCCCTCCTCGAGATGGTTGGTAATCTTTCCCCCAGTTGATATACGCAAGTCCGGCTGATTTGAGTTCATCCTTCCCGACATTATTTGCACTAAACAGGACCCCATCAGAACTATTCGGAGACGTTTCTATGTGATTCCGGTTTCTGGTACTTTTTAAAATGTGGTTGGGGACATAAATCTCCCCAGAGCTGTCCTCATACGTATATCCCCAAGGGGAAGTGCCATCTGTTCCATCATTCTCTACACCTTCTTCAGAAAGCGGATGCATCCAGTACTCCGGCTCAAGATCTATTTCCGTGTTATCCTCTTTGCTTGTCAAACGAAGATTCCCAGTCGGTTCAATCACCTCTGCTGACCAGTTCCGGTTATCATCTCCTGGTTGAGGGAGAATAAAGAACGGGTTGGCCCCTGTTAGAAGGGCGGTGTTGACTTCGCCGAGTTCATCCAGAGTAGTAAACATATCTTCTCGACGGTCAATTTCGAAGTAGATGTCAGGAGCACGAAGATATTTCATCCATTTGTCTCCTGAGTAGCTCCCCCTCAACTGCGTTGCTGGATGCTCTGAGTTGGTAGATACTTCACCACCACCCTCTTTCCACAGGGTTGTCCGAGGAAGAATCCGTTCTCTACGGGAAGAATGATATTGGAACTTGAATGGATTAGATAGGTTCTTTCTCTCTTCTAGGAAGTCAGCCATTGCCTCAAACTGGATCGTCTCTTCATAAGGCTCCTGGAAGGATGTGAATTGAGTCGCACTATCTCTGCGAGTTCTATTGTTGGCTACTGTGATTGCAGTATTGATGTCCGCTTCTGCAAACGTCCGTTGAACATCATTATGGAATACGTAGCGAAGGTCCAGTTCCTCTAAGAGGTATTCTCGAAGTTCATCACCGAAGTTCACACCGAGCCAAGAATTGGATGTTACGTAAACCAACGAACCACCTTCATCCAGAAGATCAAACCCCCTAAAGAAGAAGTAGACGTACAAATCACTCCAGCGGCTCAGATCTGTATCAAACCGACGTTCCACATAGTCCGAAAGTCCATCAACATATTCGTCTGCACGGTTTGTTCGCTCCTTCTTCGTCATGTCGTTTACAATTTCACCAGGGATATTCTGAGGTACCAGCCTTTCCCGACGGACGTATGGTGGATTACTAATTACGACATCAAACCCGCCGCTAAACATCACCTCCGGGAAATTAAGTTCCCACATGAAGAACTCGTCCCCTGCTTCTATGTGTTCCTGAATATTCTCAAGACGTGCAATCTCGGATTCCGCCTCTGCCGCTTCTTTCTTCGATTCATCAGTTTTCCCCCCTGTGATTTTTTGCTGGGTTTGAGTATAGGGCCTAAGGTTCTCAATCCGTGATTCGATGTATTTTCTCAGTAGATTCCGTTGTTCATCTCTCACAGAATTCTCCTCAATGTCCGACTCTCCATAGAAGTACTCTGATTTCAACTTCTGTACTTGCTGAAGCTGCTGATACACTTCACCAGTGGCAGAACGTTCGATCTCCCCAAATGTGAGAGATTCATCACCGATCGTAGTAACGATACTATCGCCATCACGGAGCTTGAAGGAGAAGTTCGGCAGTACCGGCCGCTTGTCCGGCAGCTGTTCTTCACCCTCAACAAGGGACAGCCAGAGTCGGAACTCAGCTACGCGTACAGCCCAATCTTTGATGTCTACTCCATAGAGATTCTCATTAACAATCCGCTCCTGGAAATCGTAATCAATAGAAACCCCCAGTTTTCGATAGAGTTCTAATAATACCTGTTTCATGCCTACTAAGAAGGCACCCGACCCGCATGCAGGGTCAACTATTTCCAGATCCTGAAGCAGTGATTTGACATCATCCATGTCTTCTCCTGGCCCATCCCAATTCTCGGGCTCAGTGAATACGAATTCCACAATCTGTGAGCGAGTCTCCTCACTTAGATCAGAATCTTCGTTATGGATTTGCTCATAAATGGCGAGCCGGCACATCAGATCCACCTCTCGTCGAGGCGTGTAAAAGATACCAGATTTTCCTCGTTCCTGCTCGGCAATCAGGGATTCGTAAATCTTCCCGAGCATCGCTGGATCGACGGCGACATCGATGTCGTAAGGACTCTCTTCTGTGACTGTGAAGTTGTATTGTTCGAGGAAGTCTCCGATCACCGATTTCAATGCAGAGTCAGACAGAAACGTGTCGCGTTTATCCTCTTCAGTCGGCTGGAAGAGACCCCCGTTCATATACGGAAGTCCAGCAATAGTGGATTCGACATCGGAAGGAAGATCGGTATTGATGTCTCCAACCCCCGGGCTGTTCATGCCATCGAAGAACAGCGCTGAGAGCCACTTCTCGTGGAACACGTCCTCCCCATCCGACTCCTCGTACTGCTGGTGGAACCAGCGGACGAAGTCCTTTCTGTCACCGATCCAGCCCTTCTTCTGGAGGTAGTAAAAGAACATCAACCGGTTAAGTGTCGTATGCGCGTACCGGTCTGCGTCCTCAATCTCTAGGCCTTTCCGGCGAAGTTCCTCACTGAGGGTTTTGTACGTACTTCTGTAGTTCTCGTAGAAATCCTCGGTAACTGGCTTGACTCGGAACGCCTCGTCGATGCACTCTGCCAGCCGACCTTTCTCGGCGTCCATACTCGACAAAGCATTAGCGACGGTGCGGTGGGTCTCACCTTCACCGAGTGTGTACCTGCGCAGCACAGGGCGACCAGTCGTGATGTCGTCGGTGCCTTCCTCGTAAGGGGTGACGAGATGCCAAACGTCCTCGTCGGGCGCGTGGAATACAGTCAGGAACGAGCCATCAATGGCCCAGCCACTCGTTTTGTCCGACCGAGTGAGACTCTGGATAGCGTTCCGTTCGGCTGTCCGGGTCAGCTTCTCCAGTTCGACGTAGATGACGCGGAAGTTTCCAGATTCCGCAAAGAGCCGAGCGGCGTTCGCCCGAGATGTGTTCGGCCACTCGTGAACAGGAATGTCCTGCCAGGTTGCGTCACCAAGGGCCGACATTGTCTCGTCGAAGTTGAGAACTTGGACGAAGAGATCCTGGAAGAACTGGGTAGCTGCTTCTCCAGTGGATTGGTAATCGCGTTCAAACTCGTCCAGGGCGAGGTCCTCGTCTAAACGGCGTCGAATCTCCCCAATTTGTTCATCAGTCATGGATTATGAATGCGGGGAAGATGCTCAATTCTACGGGGGAAATAGACATACAGCACCATGCTCCCCCACCCAACTTAAGTGTTGATTGGCCTGAGCCTGGCGATCCTCTGAAAGAAAAATAGGTTCAGTCGGCTCAGGAGAATTCTCTCAGAGCTGTTCTTCAAATCGGTGATAATCTCACTTGCCGCTTCGACGCTAGATGCTTCGCAGGATCATATTGGGCCTACGGTTGACCGATTTCTACGGAGAGTACTCAAGATCAATTTCGATATTGAGCGAACCTGATCCGACCATATTCACGACATCCATCATCGGATACCCTGCCAAGAGTCCACTGGAAAACCGAAGCTATCCATCTTCAGAGGTATCTAATTGCCACAGCTTAGCGTTCCCAACTTTACGAGAAGCGAGTAGTCCCTCTTCCTCCAATTCAGTAAGTTTCGCGTGAGCAGTTCTATAGGCGCAATCAACTTCGTCGGCTAGTTCTCGAGTGCCAGCTGAGCCCCCTAAGGATTCGATGGCGGATAGAAAGTTCTCCCGAGAGTAGCGCTCAGTGTATTTCCCCGTCTGCTCATCCCTATCTTTGGGCATTACTTCGTCCATTGCATCTACATGTAGAAGGGATTTATTCTCTTGCACCCAATGCATCCTCATGCAATGGAAACGTATTTACCAATGCAGTATAATGCATTGGATAAGGAAGCCCGGCCCGGTTGGTTATCCAGTATAGAGGATGCCCGCGTGGTGGAGCACGCGGACAGGGCTTCCTGATAACTGAGGTTAGCCCAATGGAAGACTCAGATTCAGAACGACAAGAAAGCCCGGATGGAAAGATCATTGAAGAAGTTTATCAACTAGAAAAGGCTTCGCTCGGGGATGGGGCCACGGTTTGTGAAGCCTGCGGCGAGAAGTTTCGGGAAGGCGCATCGGTCGTTGTGTTCGCCGTTGCGGGTCGTGCATTGACACGTAAACCTTGGCAGCGGCCGGTGGTGCGGGCTAACAACGCGGAACAAGAGAGCCCATCCGAATCGGATCTGGGTTCGAAGGATGACGAAGCGGCCGAAACGACTGTTCCACACGCTGCTGATGGTGCGGGTGATGACGGTGATGAGGGGTGTGGTGATGCTGGTGACGATGAGGATGCGGAGGAAGATTTTGATGAGCTCCAGCCGGTCTCAACGTCGCTTCGGACAGCCGTAGAGCAGGAGGGCGAGGAGGATCAGTCGAGGGATGCTGCTGGGGGTGGGAGGTGATGCCGGTGGGCTGGGGGTGTGGTAGTGGATGGTATGGGTGTCGTGGCAGTGGATCGGTGTTCGTGGTGGGGCACCGTTCACGCTGGCCTGTGGCTACTAGTGTGGCGGGCTATGGTGGGCGTGCCGCTGCGAGTAGCACTGAGAGTGACCGCGGGTCCGGTGAGCGGCGGCCGTCGGGGTACGTGGTGGTGTCCCGCTGTCGTTGCTCGACCGCCCGATGCGTGGTGCCGTGTGGGTTGGATGTTCGCAGCGGCGGGTGGGCGTTCGGTCTGAGGCTGGGTGGCGAGTGCGGAGAACACTTGAAACAGGGTGTGGGGGCACAGTGGTGGCGTGGTGGGATGCAATTACGGGGTCGGTGTCGGGAACGGGTGCGGCGGATGGCCGGCGTGATGCGGGGTTGCGGCGCCGGGAAACACGGCTCGTTGACGGTGGAAATGAACCTCGGATTGAGACGGTCGATCACGGGAAGGTGATCGGGTACGCTGTAAGTGAGCCAGTGACGACGGCGGGGAACAGGGTGATGCGTGTCGGGACGCATGAAAAGTACGGTTTGGTGAGCTCCGAGTTCGCCCGACTGGTGGAGTCTGCTGGAGGTGATCGGTGATGGCGTTAGAGATGGTGCCGACCGATATTGACACCAACGATTCACGACACATGACACTACATACGAGCCGACAGCAGCAGGATCAGCAGGTGAGTGACGCATGACTGAAGTCGAGATTTGGGGTGATGTCGATCGGTACCAGACTGCGGGTGATGAGTCGGTCAAGCATTTATGGGGGAAAGTAGAGTTAGATAGGCGACGGAAGGCAGAACGGAAGCCGTGGTTTCCGGGCGAGTATCGGTTCGAGAAGAAGGTTGCTGACCGGGTTCCGGATTGTTTCGTACGCGGTGAAGGGGTGAATCGGTGGATCGAGTTCGTCGCTGGTTCCGATCAGCCGTACCGTGAGAAGACGCGGGAAGCGTTACGCTTGGGGTTCGTTGTTCACTGGGTGTTTCACACCGAGCATCGTGAGCAGATGCGTGACGCTCGGGAGGCACTCGAACCGGAATTACAAGGCCTGTTCCGGTTCGGTGAGTACGACCCGTTGAACGAGCTGCTAGCGTTGGGTGATCCGGTGACGTTCAAGAATTATGCGTTCCCGGTGGTGTCGATGCAGGAGTTTGAGCCACGATCTTTGCTCGGGTATCGGCGTGGTGCAGCACATATTGCCCGGCGAGGCTGTTCGTATGACCTTGGCGTGTTTGATCTGGCTGGGTGTCAACGTCGCATTTTCGCCGAGTCCCCCCTGGGGAAGTACTTCAGTGCCGTTGCTCCCGGGCAAGATTCTGAAACGGGGACCTTCGGCTTCCCCACGGAAGAGGGGCTTGAACGCCTTGTTGAGGACGGGAAGGTCATGCGGCTCGGACCAGTTCGACGGCATGACGCTGAAGAGTGGGACAGCGTCTCGGTAGAACACGCTACTCCCTCCGATGGGGAACGGTTTGAAGAATAGAATCTGCCTCTAGCGGCGCAGCAGGTTTTCAGGTGCAGTCTACTTTGAACGACTGTTTTTCAGGCAAGTTCTATGTCCCAGAAGTGCGATGGACTCTGTATGTCTCTGCCGGCATCTGGTGATGACTGGGCGGAAACGGATCGCTGGTGGGACGCATTTACCGCCGATCGGCAGCTGATTCTTGCATCCGATCAGGTGAGACACGTTGACGAGGCGTGGAAACAGCGGCACTGGGAAAGTGTCGATAAGTTCTGGGATGGGTTCGAGGCCGACCATGAGTCGCATTGTACGGATCAGTTCACGCAGCGGCTTGATCAAAGTGCGAAATCCAATGCGTGGGGCGAAATCGATTCGTTCTGGGCGAGTTATGTAGAAGACCACCAATCCGAGTTGGCCGAACTGCGGCGGTTGTTAGGAGCGGTCAGTGACGTGTGGGAGGATGGTGCGAGTCCATTCGATGACGATCCGCTCGCGGCTGACTGGCGGTCACAAAGCTCATTTGAAGGGCCATTACGACGGACTGTGGATGAAGAGGACTGGTCACACTGGTTCGCCCACCTCTTGCGACAGTCCGCAGGAGCGTTCCCGGCAGCGTTACTTGGAACGCCGGATCAAGCGCCTGAACGTGTCCGTCGAGAAGTAGTCTTTCCCGGCAAACGATCTGATCGGCGCGTGGATATCCTTGTCGAGTACGCGGGGACAGCGGTGTCCATCGAAGTGAAAACAGGTGACGAGCACTACGGGAAGACGCCGCATACGGCGGAGTTAGTTGAACGACACGACGACCGGGACTGGTCGCATATGCTGCTCATCCAGCGAAGCAAGCACTCGCAACTCCAGTACACATTCGGCGATGAGTTGGAGCAACCAATTGACGAGCGACCGGCGATTCGGGCTGGAGACTCGCCCGATGTGACGGTACGGTTCTGGGAAGAGGTGAGTCGAGTACTTCGTCAGTTGCTGAACGAGGGTCGAGAATCGAACAGCCATTGGCAGGCGAGTGCGTACCTGTTCGTGACGTTGATCGAGCAACGGTTACTGGGATTCCACCCTGTCAACGACCTGCGCACGGCTGAGGGGACTGGTGACCGAATCGTTGGGACGGATTTGCATCGGCTGGTTGCTGTTGACCCGACAGCACAGATCAAGTATTTACGGAGGGTGCTCACGGAGGTAGACACGCATGAATGAGGAGTTCATTACGAACGGGATCGAGAACGATCGGTTTCTGAAAGCGTTGACATTGGTTGATCAGTTTGAGTCGGAGATGGTGCTGGAAATTCGGAACGTTGCAGAAGCGACAGCTGAACAAGCGCCGGAGCTGTTTGTTGATGACCCGACACCGCGGAAAAGCGTGAATCTACGACGGAATTCACCGCCATTAGGGAATATGCGGATGGACACGGAGATGAGTCGTGTGAATGCGTCTGAGGAGCGATTGATATGGAATCTTGCTATTGAGTGGGCCCAACCGGCGACCCATGGGCATGACGAACCCAGCGGTCAAGCGCTATGCTTGGTGCTCTACAAAATCAAATATTGCCCGACGGAAGACTACCAGAGGGTGAAGCAGGCAACGCGTCAGCAGTCACGATGGGATGCGATTCAGTTTGACGACGATGTGTGGAATAGCGATTGGGGGATTTTCTACATCCCGGTCACGAACGGCCCCGAAATCAAAGATGCATTCCAGACGTTACAAGAGCACTTCCGTAAGTTCGGAGACCAGTTCGGTGAACCCGGCATAAGCAACTGACAATGATGAGAGGGAGTCATTGAACACTTCCTATGGTCGTTTTTCGGGATGAGGGTGAATTGACCGATAAGTAGGTATGCGAATTGACTGGCACGAGTTCCTCCCTTTCACAAGATGTTCTGTGTACCGTTTAAAATGCCGGCCGCATATCGCCAGTAATTTTCTATAGATGGACTACATGGAAGACGATAGACATCAATGACCTCCCGATCGAGCATTTCGTTTCGAAAACGCGACACCGCAGATGAAATCTACACATTTCAATACCAAGTCCGAGATGCAACACTCTCAATCGACAACTCAGTTGTCATGGTTGAATACCAAGAGGATGATACGGCCTTGGTTATCGCCGGGAATTTACCCGGCCTGGCGGGGTACTTCAATAACTATCCAGACATTGAGGATGAAGAGAAGCAGCGGCAACACGAGTTTGCCCGTAGTCAACTCAAACACGCAAAGGACCACTTGGAAGAATACGGCCCCGAAGAAAGTATCTCAGAGGCCCATAGCGGCAATCGCAGCATGCAGGATTTGTATGTTTACGTCAATAGCGAGGAGCGGGACCGAGTGCTGTTCAAAATGTGGCAGATGTTGAATGAGATGAAGGAACGATACATCGAGTATCTTGAGAAAAGTGACGAAGAGGAGCACCTCGATTATCCCAGCCTTCAAAACGAGATCATCGAGATCTCTAAGAAGATTGACCTTAACGAGCGATAGCACGGTCGAACCGTGGCGAACCCTGGCGGATTTCGTGAGTCCGGTGTTCGAAACTCGATGTCAGGATATCCTGCCTGCACTCAATCCCGAGGAGATATTCACCGACATCGGGCGCTGGGGGTACAAGGAGCACGAGGTGGATGTCGTCGGACTCACCGCAAATGGGACGATGGTGACGGGCGGGTGCAAGTTCACGTCTGCACCACTCGATTACAGCGCGCTTTCCTCACTCGAATCCCACACGGAGATTCGATGGTCGCCCGATGGTACGGGCGTCGAGCACGAGTATGCGTTGTTCGCCCGGAACGGATTCACGCAGTCTGTTCGTGATTCGGCAGGCGACCGTGACGACCTGCAGTTGTTCAATCTTGACCAGATCGTTGACCCGAGCGCGTCGCAGTAGGTGCATCGTGAACTGTGGGATCGACCGATGACGAGAGAATAGGCGCGCCAGCAGGCACCCGGTTGCGCAGGAGCAATGGAAGCTGTGGAATCGCGGGAGTACTACTGTTCTTTACCGGAGTTCTGCGTCACAGTTCGGACAGAAGCGTTCGTCGCCATCCAACAGGTGGAGGCACTCGACACCGAAGCGGTTCCTCGATGTGGTGAGGATCTGTTCGAGGAAGTCCATCGCAGTCTGATTTTCAACATCAGGTCTGTAGCCATCAGCATGGCCTGGCAGCGTCGACGCCCACTGGACGATCCCAGCGTCATCGACGAGTGCGACGTTGCCGGCGATGTCGAGTTTTCCGTATCGTTTGAACCCCTCCGAGGGGGTCGATTCAATCGACTCGTTCAGAGCACGATTCCGTTTGAGGTCACGTTCATAGACTGCTTCTGGTGTGGAAGACTGCATCTCCCCGGGGAACTCCGTGATCGGTCCGTGTTGTTCGTCGATCCGATCGATCCCAACCACGAGGCCATGGTCCTCGTGAAGCGTCCGCAACAGTCCCAGTACATGCTCATGCCTCTCTCGGATATCGGTGTCAGCATAGTAGCGGAGTTTCATAGGTGCCCCAATGCGTGAGATAAGGTTGCCCACTTGGGTCTGGCACGCCCCATCGAACTGTCACACCCTATTCCGTCCAGAACGCATCGTAATCCGCTGGCTCAAAAGCAACGTCCCGAATTGCTTGGAGGAGTTGGGTATGAGTCACGTCAAGCCGAAGTCCGCGCGGGGAAAGGCACCGGTTGATCAGGGTGTGCCAATTATAAAACAGAATAGCAATGTGCATACCGTACAGACGCTTTCTGTCATCCTTGCTCTTAATGTGCGGCATGAAATTATTCACAATCTGGTTGATAGTCGATTCGATAGCCCATCGTTGAATATAGTCAAATCGAACGCCGGCACCAGAGTGATCCCGCAAAGACCGGTCCGTGAGATATGTTGCATGTGTTTTGTGTTTATTAATGCCGACTCCATCCTGTGCGGCCACGTCCGAAAACGCTTCAGTCAGCATGGGTATGGAATCGTCAGGCACCAGCGGGCCCTGGACTCTGGTATCCTCTTCATCCTTGGTAGCAAGTGGGACGGCAATTTTTTCGCCGTCTTCTTCATGTTTTATCTCTTCAGTCAACACCTTGTCAGGATTGATTTCGATAAGATCCGGATCATCGCCATCGTAAGGGTATGTAACAACATTCGGCTTGGGCTCCACGTTCCACTTCACGTCCTGCGCGAATCCAATGTGGTTGCTTGGTGTCAGCCGTCTCAAACCTTTGATGGGATTATTGTCAGGCGCGCTGATGACCCAATCGTCCGCGGAACGTCGGACTGTCTCGATCAGTTCGCCACCAACGGTTTCGCTGTCGACAAATATCGAATCGATATCGACGGTGTCGGAAGCGTTTGATAGAATCTTATTAAGAGCCGTCGGATAGTCATCCCGTGTCTGCACCAAACGGCCACCGAGGAGAAATCGGCTCTCTGTGTCAATGCCACCGGCGACGAGAAAAGTCCACTCCGAAGTAACGGCCTCGTTGTCAGCTTTGGCTGGACGATTGATTGTGGCTTCAAGAGATTCTCCCGTCCAATCGATGCGGAACATATCCGCGCCAATATTGAGTGGATCTGACCGCGACCAAAATCCAAACTCCTTCGCTAAGTCCAGTGTCTGGGTATGCACCGCATCGAATTGTGTCTCGATTGATGGTACCGAATCGAAATCTGCGTCGGGAGTAAAGTCGCTCAAGTCATATTCGGACGGTACTGATTCAGGGACGTAGTTGTGGAGCCAGCCGCCCCCCGGGATATTCTCTCGGGGATAGTCCCAATCACAGATATCTTTCATCTCTTCTAAGCCGCAGTCGAATAGTGCCGATGAAGCGAAAGCACCGATAAACGCGCGCATATCATGTTCAGCGTTCTCAGTAGCGCGGTCGAAGGTTAGCGGGTCGGTGGTGTGGTCCAGCAAAAGGCGCACCCAATTCCGCAGCTCTTCTTTTTTCGTCTCACGTGAGACGGACTTCTCATCTAGCGGCGGCGAAACAGCATCAAAACGGTACGACTCTATGATTTCGTCCGGTGGAACAACTCCCGCTCGATAGACAGCATACACCGTCCTGGTAACCGCATCTTCGAAGGCATCCAGATCTACCTCGTTGCCTTCGCTAAGCTCGCGGAACTCGCGCTGTAAGACGTTGTACGAAGGAACATCATCCTGCCCATCGTACCCGAGGAGTGTAAGAACGGCAGTATCGACAGGATTGGGACCAGATAAATACGCATGTAGTTCCGTCCCATTTTGCCCACGCGCTAGTCGCAGGAAGAGCGTTTTCAGCCGGCGCTCGGGTATATCAAGGTCCGTCGGATTAATCCCCTCAAGTTCCAGTTTCTCCTCGCAGAGATTCAGAACAACCTCATCATAGAGCTTCCCGCCATCATTGGCATACTCTGATATATCCGTCCAGAAGTCACGATTATCGGCGTGAAACTGAGCTGTGAGATGTGTTCGTCGGTATAACCTCTCAACGTCATCAACGGGCGAAGAGATCTCGATATCGATTCCACGGCGTTCTATCGGTCCATAATTTCGGCCATCCGAGTCAACGCCATCCTTCTCTAGAAACGGCGCATAGGCAGTCGGGGCTATGTAGGTGCCATCATCTGGTGCCCGATCAGGAGCCGAGGCATCGGTATGGTCGATTGGAGGGCCGTCGTACATTAGATATAGATTATTTTAAATTGTGGTGCGCAATAAGTGATTGCCCCACAATTCAGCGTGCGGAAACAGTTCCTGTGGTCAAAATAAGTCGGCTCTTGGGTTCTATAATATAGCCCCCTAGAATTAGGGTCGCTGTCTGTCGATACACCTCACGGACCGAGGAGCATTCACACTGGCGAGATATTGTCAAATAATCTATCCTACAGTAGCAGATTATAATGCATGGACGTAGCTCTATTTATCTCGACATCATCGCCAAAGCATACCTGATCTACCAAGATCAAAATAAACAGCCGCTTGAGTTTTGATTGTGGGTCTTCACCTACACCGTCTGCCTAACGTGCCGCGTTGCGAGTTTCGAGATACGCTCCCAGTCACGTCCGACACTCCACTTCTGTCGAACTCGCTGGGTTGTCGGATCGAAGTGATACAGGCGCAGGGTATCGGACTTGAACGGCCGATCGAGGCGTACGGCAACGACACGGCGAGTGTCGTCTCGCCGAATCGGAAGGTACTCGCTGACTGAATATCGTTCGTCGATCGGGAGATCGCCCGGTGGTGAGTGCCCACCGTCCTGCTTGAGGGACGTGATTGCCGCCATTTCTTCGGCCCAGTAGTCCGGCCGGACACGCCACGTGTGCGGGTTATTATGAGAGTGGCCGTTCCGGACCCAGCGCTCCAGGCGAATCCGACGTTCGCCTGAGTCCGGGTCAGTGTCGAGTACGAGGCCAGTCCACCACTTCCCGGAGTCGCCGACCGAGATAGCTTCCTCGACGGTGCGATCTGACGTCGACTGTTTCGGTGGGCACGTCATGACTTCGATAGGAAATTGCATCCCTATAGCCATAATACCGATTTATCACCACATAGAACCCCTCTACCGCAAGCTCGGATATTCTCCCAGAAATATTTGATATTGGTACTGTTCTCATAGGCAACCAATCGCGCCCGCGAAAACGCGGACGCCCGCGAGCGCGCTCGAATACGCGGGCGCGAATGAGCATCCGTAGTGCCGAAATTCCCAAATTGGTGAGAGACACCCGAAATCACGGCCAATATCACTGATAAACCCGGACAGAGTCAACGTCGATCCTGCGAGATAACGACCGAGATTCGACTTCGTCCAACGGAGACTCCCAGCTACGCCTTACTCTCACGAACAGAGCGCGTGACGAATACCGGCTTTCTCTCCTGGGGACAACGACTATGATCCTGTGAGAACATGATTATGCGTGCGACTTTCTTACCACCACGTCAACCCCACAGGAGGGAACGAGTCGTTTCTCCTCCGCTATCGGCCCGACGGGGAATCTAGTGGGACCTGCGTCCTCGTCGACGCAGGTGCGAACGCCGACCTCGACGGGATCCTCCGGTCCTCCGACGAGCTCGCCGCGATCTGCCTGACACACGCACACCTCGATCACTACCAATCGATCGAGCAATGTCACAGCGCCGGGACACCGATCTACGCGTCAGAGCCGACGGCAGCGATGCTTGACGACGTGTTTGACGTCGCGGCACGCGACTACGACGTCACCACATCGACGACGACCGCCGACGCGATCCACCCCATATCTGGCTGGACAGAACTGACTCCCGGGTTCGCCGTCCACCCTATCCCGGCGGGGCACGCTCCTGGAGCGGTCGGCTATCTCTTCCGGGCCGACGACGGCGAGGACACCCATCACGTGTTCGCTACCGGCGACTTCACAGATCGCCGAGCAGGAGGATATCCGGCCCTCGACGCAGCCGCACTGCACGACATTGACGTTCTCTTCGTCTCCGTCGCAACCGACGACGAGTTCGAGGAAAATCTCACAGAGGGGCTGGGACGTGCTCTTCAGCGGGCCCACAGCGGATCGCGGACGCTCGTAGCGACGAGCGGGCTCGTCGGCGTGCAGGTGGCCTACCTCCTCTCGGCAACGATGGCCGAATTCGACCGAGACGTCCCGATCCGCGTCGTCGGTCAGGTGGCGAAACTCTGGGAGACGCTGGACTACGACCGGCGAGGTGTCGAATCGATCCCGGTCTTCGAGGATCCAATGCAGTGTCTCGGAGCAGGAGTGATCACGATTGCCGGGCCGGAGATCCCTCACGAACGAAGCAGTGGTCGTCTCTTCGAGGAACTTGAGGACGATCCCAGCGCGACGGTGATCCAGTTGATCGGATCGGGCGAATCCCCACTCCGGTCTGGGCAGTGCACTGTCCACGCCTACGATGTCGTGAACCACCCGAAGCGAGGCACTATCGACGAGGTCCACAACGCAGTCGATCCGGTCCACTCGGTTATCGTCCACCGCCACCAAGGTGCTGGCGAAGAATTCAACGATCTCGGGAGCATCGTCTGGTCCCCAACTGACCACGAGGAGTACGTCCTCTACGACGATGGCTGGCAGTCACCACCGTGGATGGACATCAATCGCGGATTCACCGATGACGGTACGCAGGCGCAGAACATGGGCCATTTCGCGGGCGACCTCCTCTCGGAACTCTCCCTCCCGAGCCTCAATCGTCACGAGACTGTGGATCTCGCGGCCGAGGGTGTCGACTTAGAGTTGATTGAAGAGATCCTCACACAGGTTGACGCCTACGAGGACGAACAGCCGGCCGAGGAACCGGAGCAACCGGCAGCCGCCAACGGAGGGACGTCACAACCGGACACCTACGAAGCAATGACACAGACCAACAATACGGAGGACGACGGATCCGATGCCGACGGCCGAGTGGAACCGCAAGGGCTGGTCGATACCACGCAAAAGGACATTGACGGCGTCGATCCGGGCATCCGCGCCGCAATCGAGTCCGGTGACGTCGATCCTGAAACAGTCCGTAGCGCCATGGAGACTAGTCGGGCATATCAGCGCGGCGAGCTTGAATCGACTGACACAGACCAGACGCCTCCCGAAGACAGTGAAGAATTGCCTGGCGAAGGCGAAGAAGGGGACGACAGCGAAACCACCGAAGGGGACACTGACGACACCGCCGAGGTGGAAGAAGACGATGACACTACCGAAGCGATTGGTGACGATAGCCCGGAAGTAGACGGTGATGACAGCGGGCATGAGAACGATGAACCGAACCAAGGAGACAAAGACAATGGGGAACCGGGGCCCGACCGAGAGGGAAGCGCGCCTACAGCGGACCTGACGGAGACCAACTCTGAAATCGAATTAGACCCTGTCGCGGCGGCGATCGCAACAGACGCCGCAACGGATGCAGACGAGGCAACTGTCGGAGAGTACGTTGCTATCGCCGTCCGCGAGTACCTTGAGGCCGTGGTCAACGGGACTGTTTCCGAGTCGGCCGTGCCTCCGACGGAAGCACTCCTAGAGAGCGACTCAGGTGTCGAGTCCGCGCTGTCGGCGATCGCCCAACACGACGAGGCAGCCGGCTCCGCCGAGGATATCGTCGGTGATGCCGTCGCCGAACGGATCGCCCCGGGCGTCGAGACGACCATCACTGTCCCCGGGATTGATCCCTATCTCGATCTATTAGACACGGTTGCAACGGCCGATCGGTTCGCAGTTGATTCCAGTGCGGGTGCCGTTGCCGTCGCTATCGTGCGCCGGAGCCGCAGGGAGTGACCACCGAACGCTTTCCCAAGCCGCGTGCCGCCACGGTGTGAGTCCAACGCGAACGGTCCCCGTGGTCGCAGAACACCGTTATCCAAGCATGTTCGAAATTCTAGCACTAGCTACGAGTTAGGGCGGATCAGCGTATCGAGACCGCCCAAATCGAAAAGACTCCAATTATCGTCCAGGTTGGATTCGAGCCCGTCGACGAATCCTGCTTTTGAGAAGAGAGCGAACCGTTCCTCTCGCTTGTCCGGACCCCATCGAACGCGATCTGCTTTCGTCTCCAGCCGCTCAACGAGTTCGTGGCCAACTGGCTCACTCGTCCACTTGCACTCGGCCAGTAGGATACGGTCGTCGTCCGGTGCGAGACCGACGATATCGATTTCGTCCTCGCCGTACCACCAGCGGCCTACTTCTGAGTACGGATCCAGCGTCCCCGTTCGAATCGCTTCCCAGACGGCTTCATGGCAGATATCCTCGAATGTCGTTGCGACGTGATCGGGGAGGTCTGGTTCGATACTCCCCTCGAAGACAGCCACGGGTGCTTCCTCGATACTGGACCGATTCGGCTCGACGTAGCGAAACCAGAATCGGAGGAATTCGTCCGCGACGGTGTACCGCGATCGTTTGGACTTCTTCGCTTTAGCAGTCACCGGAACCTCGCGTTCGAGGAGGCGGAGCTGACGAAGCGTCTGGAGGTACTTGGACAGTGGGCCGGCGTCGATGCCTGACGCTCCTGCAATCTCGTTCGGCGTCGTGTGTCCGAGCGCGACCGCTTCGAGGATGCTCATGTACCGGGCGGGATTCCGGATCTCAGTGCGAAGCAGAAACTCCGGTTCGTTGTAGAGGACGGCATTCGGAGACAGGATCTCTGACGTGATGTTTTCCGAAAGCGACTGCTCGTAATCGAAGAGGGTGAGGTACATCGGCGTTCCGCCGGTCACCGAAAACGATCGAATGGCGTCGGCCAGATCGTACTGAATCACTGGACGCGCTTCCTGAAACGAGAACGGCTGTAGATCGATCTGGCCAGTACGACGACCGTACAGCGGGCTCTCGTGACCGAGGACGGTCGATTCCATCGTCCCGACGCTTGACCCACAGAGGACGAGCATCGATTCGGTCCCCTGGAGTTGTTCGTCGACGAATGCCTGTAGATACGACGGCAGCGAATCGTTCTCCTCGACGAGATACGGAAATTCGTCGATGACGAGGACGATCCGCTCTGTGGCGAGCTTCTCGCCGAGATAGTCGAACGCGTCGTCCCAGCCCTCGATTTGAGGCACTCGGTCGTCGAAGTAGGTGGCGACCTGCTCGATGAACTTCTCACGTTGTCGGTGCTCGGCTTCCTGCGCTGCGAGGAAGTATACGTGCGGCCGTTCAGCGCAGAATTCCTTGAGGAGCTCTGTCTTCCCGACGCGCCGGCGACCGTAGACGACATAGAACGCGTGTCCGGGCCCGTTGAACGCGCTATCGAGGGCCGCGAGTTCGTCGTGTCGATCGTGAAAGGTCATTCGTTAGATAATGATTATTGCGATAATGACTTATAAGTTCGCCCTCTCAGGGGGAAAGCAGCGAGCGCACAACGCGAGGAGTGAGCGGCTGATGACGAGCATCAGTCAGGACCGAATTTGTGGATGTGATCAATACCTGCCCGGGGGTCGTTCTCCACATAGATTCTCTCCGTGATCTCTACCGAGGAGTGGCCAAGGGCCTTGGAGACCTCCCAAAGTCCGGCATCCGTATTGTTGACCATGTGCGATCCAAACCCGTGGCGGATATTGTGGGAGCTGATCTTCCAACGGTTTGGTACTTTATTGCCGTCTTTATCTGTCGGTGCGTTAGCATCGGCGTAGATTTTTCGATTGATACCAGCATTGCATGCCGCATCGATGACTATATCATTGATTCTATCTCCACTCAACGGAGCGCCTCGTTCACCAACGAGCAGCCGGTTATGGTCGGCCCCAGCCGCCATTTCTTCCCGCCGACCGTATTCGAGCCACTCGTCAAACAAACCATCCGATGATGACTGGAACGCTACTATTCGATGCTCGTCGTTCTTCGCTACAGATGGTCGAATTTCAATCTCGTGTTCATCACGATCCAGATCGTCGATTGTCAACCCGGACAGTTCGCCCCGCCGCAGTCCAGTCTGCCAGAGGAGTCGGATGATGAGCTGGTCACGTACACGATGCCGCTGCACGTTTTCTTCCATTGCTCGAATCTCATCCTGAGTCGTAGCGTACTGTTCAGCTTCCTGCAATCGCTTCGCTTGTTCAGTGCTCTTCGTGAGGCCAAACCGCTCACTCTTGTCTTCATGCCATTTGTCCAAGGGATTCGATTCAGCAATTTCCATCCTCTGCAGCCAGTCGTGAAACGCATAAATTCGATCCCAGCGATACAGCCCGGTCGATCCGTTGAATTCCCTCGATAGCGTCTGTCCAAGCTGATTAGCGGTAGCTGCGGTCATCTCCGTAACGGACTCTAGGCCTGCATCGTCCAGCCACTCATCATAATACCGGAGGTCCTGTGAATATCGGTCAGCGCTCACATGATCACGTCTTTCTGGGTCTTCGTCATCCGATCCTGCCTCTAGTTCTCCGATATATTGCTGGATTTCCGACCTGCATTCGTCGGCATCTCTGTAGCGTCGTGGCATATCAGTCACCACTTGTTTTGAAATATCTACGAACCGTAGTTCCGCTACGATCCTCTGTCGATTTCGATGAGACACTCGTACTGCTACCACTGGCGAACTGGTCGGTGTGGCTGGGGGTATGCGAAACGTCTACGTCGTCGTGCAACTGGATCTGATCTTCGCTCGCGGTTTCGTCGCGGTAGACCTGGACATCGGGATAGTATTCCTGCATCCTCGCAACCGCCCGCCTTGAATCCTGCAAGTTCTCGTCGTAATATTCAGCCCAGACCTCAGGGGTCGAGACCGCTTGCGCGATCGCTAAGTCACTGGCACTCTCGTATCTGCCCAACTCATCCAGAGCAGGTAGGCCGGATGCGTCCGAATGCGTCGGAAGCGTGGCATAGATGTCCCGCGCCAAACGGTCGATCATGTCGTCGTCACGCACATTGGAATCGATCGATACGACGTGCTCCTCTACCTGCTCCAAGCGCTCCGCGATGGGTGACACTGCAGTGTCCACCGCGTCGATTATTTCGTCAGCATCGATCGATACGTCCTCGTCGTCAGTCGCTACAGTCCGGTGAGCAGTCACGCGGAAAAAACGACTCATCGAGTCAAACTCGTTCGAGCTATCGATGTACTCTTCGAACTTGTCATATTCGTCTTGAGTCAGCCTCACTCCAACGTTTTTCGTTCTATTGGCCATCGTATCAATCACGTTCATGGGCCCGGCGCTTGTAAAACCCATGTATCACACTGTGGGCTAGAACCGCGTCATCTGAGTTCGCTGCCGTCCGGACAGCCGGACAGGCACCGTTTCACACTGTTCGTACTCGTCCGTAGCATCGCCTGCAGAGGTGGAGCCCACCAGTCGACGCACTGGACGGCTCGATCGAGAGGGCGATGCAGACGTGCCGGAACGGGAGACGCCACTGCATCGTGAGCGATCTCTCTCTCTCTTTCGTTCCCGCTGCCTCATTCCTCACTCCCCGTATCCCTCGGCGTCGACGGTCCCGCCGAACACCGAGTAGAGGTAGACGAAGTAGCCCAGAACGAGCAGGAGCACCGGCACGCCGAGGACCGTCAGGAGGTTGAGCGCCACTGGCGAGACCGAGGCCGCAGCGACTGTGAGTCCCGTCGCCGGGTAGACCGAGGGATAGAGCACCACGGCGACCAGCGAGCCGAGCAGTCCGCCGAGGCCGAGCGTGCTCGCGAACCAGGAGCGGTGGCGGCCCGATCGCGCGAGTGCGACGCCGACGATCGCCAGTCCCACGCTCGCGACGACGATCGACAGCGGGACGATCGACAGCAGCTCGCTGGCAATCCCGCGGGGGTCGAGCGCGAGCACGACGGCAAGCAAGACGACCACGCTCGCGAGATACGCACCCGTTGCGAGCTGGCCGTACCGGGCCAGCTCCCAGCGAAGCGATCCGTCGGTCTTCGCTGCGAGGTACGCCGCACCGCTCGTCAGCGAGAGGGCGATCACGACGACGCCGGTCAGTACCGCCGGGAGCGAGAGCGTGCCGGTACCGAAGGTCCAGCTGCCCACCAGCGTTCCGAGCAGGAGCGGCGAGAGGGTGCTCCCCGCGACGAACAGCCGATCGCAGGTACGTCGCCACGCCGCGTCCTCGCGTTGCTCGCGAAGCTCCGGAGCCACGCCGCGCAGGAGCAGTGCCATCACCGCCGCGATCGCGAGCAGGTAGTGGCGACTCAGGAGGTTCGCGTACGCCGACGGGAACGCGCCGAGCAGCGTCGTTCCGAAGGCAACGAGCCAGACCTCGTTGGCGTCCCACACTGGACCGAAGGCGGCGAGGAACTGCTCGCGGTCGTGCTCCTCGTCCCGGGTCGCGTACCACATCCCGATTCCGAAGTCGAACCCGTCGAGAGCGACGTAGATCGTCAGCGTCGCGAGCACGATTCCGAACCAGATCTCCGGAAGCTGCGGATGGAGGTAGGCGTCGCCGGAGACCACCATCGGGGCCGTCGTCGCTACTGGGTCGATGGGAGTGCTCACTCGCGTTCACCCCCGGCGACGGATCCCAGGATCGGCACGCGGGACCAGACGGATCCGTCCGCTGCCCCGTCGCCCTCGCGGCCCTCTACCCGCGCCAGCTCCGCTTCCACGAGGAGCTTGCAGACGTAGAGGAACGCGGCGAGCAACAGACAGTAGAGCACGACGAAGCCCAGCAGCGTCGCCGTCGCCTCGGCCGAACCGAGGCTCGTGGAGACGGCGTCTTCCGTCCGCAGGACGCCCTGGACCACCCACGGCTGGCGACCGATCTCCGTGACGTACCAGCCGGTGAGCATCGCGGCGAACCCCAGCGGCGACGCGAGCATCATCGCCTGCAGATACCGATCGCTGTCGGTGAGCCGCCCGCGGACCGCGAGGAGACCGCCCCAGAGCGCGAGGCCGATGAACAGGAAGCCCAGCCCGACCATGAACCGGAACGCCCAGAAGACGATCGCGACGGGCGGATTCTCCTCGTACTCGTTCAAGCCGAGGATTTCCGCATCGAAATCGCCACCGCTGGCGAGATACGATCCCACCCCTGGCACACTCACCGTCCAGAGATTCTCCGCGCGCGGGTCAGTCAGCGCGTCCGGCTCTTTCGGGATCGCGATGAGGTGCAGATCCGCCTGCCCCGTATCGTAGTGGGCCTCCATCGCCGCGAACTTCTGGGGCTGCGTATCCTCGACGTGACGGGCGTAGGCGTCGCCGTGGACGGCCTGGAACGGCGCGGAGACGAGCAAGATCGCGACGGCGAGTTTGAGGGCGGTACCCCAGGCGGCCGAGTCCCGCTGGCGCCAGAGGAAGAAGGCCGCGACGCCCGCGACCGCCAGGGAGACGGCGATCACGGCGGCGTTCATCATGTGGACGTACATCCACGGGAATCGCGGGTTCAGGAACGCCGCGGCGGGATCGGTGAGCTGTGCGACCTGCTGCCCGTTTCGCTGGACCATCTCGTACCCGCGGGGCGTCTGCATCCAGGCGTTGACGACCAGAATCCAGAAGCCCGAGAGCCACGCCCCCACGCCCACGAGGACGGAGGAGAGCACGTACTGACGGTCCGAGACCCGCTCGCGACCGAACAGCAAGACGCCCAGAAACACCGCCTCGAGGAAGAACGCCATCTTCGCCTCGAAGGCCAGCGGCCCGCCGATCAGCTCGCCGGAGACCTCCGCAAAGCGGGGAAAGTTCGTCCCGAACTGGAAGCTCATCGGGATCCCGGTCACCGTTCCCATCACGAAGCCGACCGCGAAGATGCCCACCCAGAACTCCCGCAGGCGTGCGTACTGCTCGGCACCCGTTCGGACGTCCTTCCAGGTGAAGTAGACGATGAAGGGCGCCAGACCGATCGACAGCGACGCGAACAGGATGTGGACGGAGATCGTCCAGCCAAACTGCATCCGGCTGGCGAGCTCCGGGGACAGGAACGACGGCAGCGCAGCCGCCGCCTCGATCGCAGTGAGTGCGGGCGTCGGATCAGTCATTGATCTGGAAGGTGTCGTCGAGCGTCGGGCGTGACGCCGACGAGTGCGTCAGCGGGTGTCCGGGCGGTGCCGCGCGGCGAGGGACCAGCTGCCGTCGCGTCATACGTACGAGTTCCTCTCGGTGGCATTAACCGATGGCGGGATTCTCGATTGATAAGAATCGGAAGGGGAACACGTTCGCTACGAGCGAACCAGTTCGGGCACCCTCGATCGGCGACGTCTGGTTCTGGGCCTATCGAATCTGTCGCGTGCCGAGATCGCGCTCGCGCAGACGACGTGTCGGAGTCCCGCTCCCCGCACTCGCGTCCCCGCCAGCCGGAACGTTGAAACCGTTTCCGCGCACCCTTGTTGCCGTGTTCCACGAGTCGATGATCGAGGTCGGGCCGGTGCTCGCCCGACCGACGGACCTCCTGCGCCTGCTCGCGGTCCCGGCGTTCGTCTGGGCCGCGTGGACGGACATCAAGGTCCGGCGGGTGCCGAACCGGCTCTGGCCGCCGCTGGCGGTGTTGGGAGCTGTTCTCCTCGCGCTCGATTTCCACCACTACAGCGCGGTCGGCGGAAACACGTACAGAGTGTTCCTGATCGGCACCGCGTTGAGCATCGGCGTCGTGATCCCGCTGGTCTATGGATTCTGGCTGATCGGCGGGTTCGGCGGCGCGGACGTCAAGGCGCTGGCGACGCTCGCGATCCTCTTTCCGGCCTTTCCCGAGTACCACCTCGACGGTACCGTCTACCCGCTCGTCGACACGACGGCGGGCGCGTTCGCGTTCACGATCCTCACGAACGCGGTGCTCGTGGGGCTGGCCTACCCCGGTGCACTCGCAGTGCTCAATCTCGCGCAGGGCAATCGCTCTCGCTGGATGTTCGTCGGTCGCAAGCGAAGCTGGCGGGCGCTCCCGGAGACCCACGGCCGCCTGCTCGAGACTCCCGACGGATTCGATCGCGACGGGCTCGACCTCGACGCCCTCCGGATGTATCTGCGCTGGCGCGGGATCGATCTCGCGGCGCTCCGGGACCGCCCGGGCGAGCTGCGCGATCCGGCGACGCTCCCCGACGAACCCCATCCCGCGACCGACGGAGCAGTGCGTTCCGAGGAATCGCTGCTCTCCGACGGCGGCAGAACCGGGGCCGATACCGAGGCTGCAAGCCGGGACGGGCACTCCGGCGAAGGGACCACCTCCTCCGGCGAGGGGTACGACGATCCGTGGGGCGCACAGGCGTTCCTCGACGACGTCGGCAACGACGTCTACGGCACCACCCCCGCAAAACTCCGCGGCGGCATCGAGGTCGCCGCCGAACGCGACGCCGTCTGGTACTCTCCGGGGATTCCCTTCATCGTCCCAGTCTGCGTCGGGTTCCTGCTCGCGCTCGTCTACGGCGACCTGCTGTTCGGCGTTCTCTCGGCGATCGGGCTGGCCTGAACCCGCTCGCCGCTGCTGTACTTTGAGCCCGCCAGGCGGACATTTACGCCCCCAGCGTCGGAACCGGGAGTATGGTCGATTTCCAGTCGCGGGACACGCGACGCTCACGCAGCGATAGTTCCGACGACGAACCAGACGCGTCTGCCGGCGGTGACGGCAACGACGGGGAAGTCAACGGCGGCGACCCGAACTACGGGAGCGAAGAGGCGAACGGGAGCGATGCAAGCGGCGGGGATCACGAGAGCGATGCGAGCGACGAGGGGCACGAGAGCGATGCGAGCGACGAGGGGCACGAGAGCGATGCGAGCGACGAGGGGCACGAGAGCGATGCGAGC